>WNGC01001950.1_pt1 | contig 25033 bp, 19 predicted proteins | sample 5400051 | NCBI WGS metagenome assembly WNGC01 (sample SAMN13153368, study PRJNA577476) | soil metagenome | isolation source: 20 cm soil or saprolite under grassland replicate 2 | place: USA:California | collected 2016-06-15
TCTGAAGCGCAAACTCTTCCATAGGGTGAAAATGGACGTGTCACTACTACCCCTGCGCGAGGACCTGCTGGCCTGGCTGCGAGATGAGAAAGTGCGCGGCAGACGTCTCGTTCTCGCCACGGCATCCGATTATCACCAAGCTCGCTTAGCCGTGGAGTGGCTGGGGCTTTTCGATAGCGTGCTGGGGAGCGACGGACAACGAAATCTAAAGGGGAAGCACAAGCTTAAGACCATTGTGGAACAGTGCGGAGAAGAATTTGATTATGTCGGTAATTCGAGTTCGGATCTGCAAATCTGGAGGGGCTGTCGGCACAGCTTCCTTGTGAATGCTTCCAGGCGGGTGGAGCGTTCGGCTCGCCGCGCCGGCAATGTGGTGCGGGTGTTTCCGTCGCTCGCCGGCTTCCGCGACGTCGTGCGTTCAATGCGCTGCTACCAATGGGTGAAAAATCTCCTGGTTTTCGTCCCGGCGATCACTTCGCACACGATCTTCGAGCGGCCTGTTGCCGGCAGGGCGGCGCTGGCGTTTTTCGCATTCGGCTTTTGCGCTTCCGCCGCGTATATTGTAAATGATCTCCTCGATCTAGAGGACGACCGTCGTCACAAGACCAAAAAGCACCGCCCTTTCGCCTCAGGCCGCATGCCGATGGGTGCCGGCATCTTGCTCGCGGTTGTATGTCTCACGGCCAGCGCAGTGATAGCGCGGCTCCTTCCTGACGCTTTTGTAATCGCGCTGATTACCTACTTAGCATTAACTTCTTTGTACTCGCTTTATTTGAAGCGTCTACTGCTCGTTGATGTGCTGACTCTGGCCCTGCTTTATACGCTGCGCGTGGTTGCCGGGCATTTGGCGACAGGGATTGCTTTTTCTCTGTGGTTGTCCCCGTTTGCGTTTTTTCTTTTTCTTAGTCTGGCCTTCAGCAAGCGCGCCGCTGATTTGATTCAGCATCAGCACGATAACCGAAAACTCATGCCGGGACGCGGGTATCTCACAATGGACCTGGAAGCCGTCTGCAGCGCCGGCATGTGCAGCGGATTCCTGTCATCCCTGGTCCTGGCGTTTTATATCAACAGCGACAGCGTGCAATTGCTCTATCGCCGTCCGGCCCTCCTTTGGGGCTTACAACCGATCCTGTTGTACTATGTCACCCGTCTATGGATCATCTGCAGGAGAGGTGAATTGACGGAAGACCCGATCCAGTACACCGCCAGGGAGCCGTCTACATACGCAGCGGCATTGCTGGCTGTTATGGTGCTGCTGGCTGCGACCTTTGACTTCAGAGTTTTCGTACCGTGAAATCATGCTGCCTTATCTGTCGAAGACGATTTCTGCGCTCTGCGACGCTATTGCCGTCACGCAGGACCATCGCGCTGCGGGCGCTCCGGCCACATCTTATGACGATGTTGCCGAGTTCGTCCTGGAACAATTGCGCAAGATGCCCCCCTTTCTCAGCTGGCCCGTTCTGCTGGCCACATCCGCCTTCGGGATGAGCCGTCTGTTGCTCGAAGGTTCGCTTTTCTACAAAAGACCGTGGCAACGGCGGTACGTGCAGGTGGAGATCTGGCGCCACTCGCGATTCGGGCCGTGTCGCGGCCTCATAAGATTCTACAGTAGCCTTGCCGTGCTCGCTTTGTACTCGCGCCGCGGGACCGGAGGCGCAGCAGCGAGTCGGTGATGGCTGAGTTTGTCCGGTGCCAGGTAGCTGTGGTCGGATCGGGCTCGGGCGGGGCCATAACCGCTGCGACCTTGTCGGCACGGGGCTTCGATGTCGTGATGATCGAAGAAGGGCCCTACCTGAAGCTTGACTCGTGCCCGCCCTTCAGCATCGAAGAAATGCGCCAGAAATACCGTTGCGGCGGGCTTAATCCGGCCTTGGGCGCGCCCAACGTGCCGTTGGTGGAGGCCTGTTGCGTCGGTGGCGGCAGCGAGATCAACGCGGGTCTATACCATCGCACTCCTGCAGATATCCTGCAGCTTTGGCGCGATCCGTTTAAGGTGCAGCATCTGGAAGAGACGGATCTACTCCCGCATTTCGAAGCGTGTGAATCGGCGTTAAGCGTGCAGTTGAATCCGGGCGGCCCAACTGCCCCTTCGCTCAAAATGAAGATCGGGGCCGAGCGACTCGGCTGGAAGACGATGGAGGTGCCGCGCTGGTACAAATACGTCCAAATCGAGGCCCCGGGCACCCGAATGACAGGCAGACGTCAATCGATGACAGAGACATTTATCCCATCTGCTCAGTCGGCAGGTTGCCGGCTGGTGCCGGGCGTGCGCGCGGAAAAACTGGCGCGCGGTAGCGCTCACTGGCGAGTCCATGCCGTACGGCAGGCAGAACCGTTCACCATCGATGCGGACGCTGTTTTTGTTTGTTGCGGCGCCATAGAAACTCCGGCTTTGCTGCGCCGCAGCGGGATCAAGAAAAACGTTGGCAATGCGCTTGCCCTTTCTCCCATGATCAAAGTTGCGGCGGTCTTCGAAGACGATGTCAACGGCGAGTACCCCGACATCGGCGCGCAGCAAGTCAAGGAGTTTTCGCCGCCCATCAGCATGGGCTGTTCGATCTCGTCCCTACCGTATCTCGCGCTTGCGACGATGGACCACCTGGATGGCGGGATAGACTTGAAACGTCTATGGCGGCGAATGAGTATCTATTACGCGGCGATTGCGGGACCCAATGCCGGCGTGGTGCGCAATGTCCCGCTTTCACGGGCGCCGCTGATCCGATATTCTTTACGCGCCGAGGACATGCGAGACCTCGCCACTGCCGTGATTTATTTGTGTCGGCTGCTTTTCGCAGCCGGAGCGAAGGAACTATACCCCGGCATCGCCGGAACGGCGGTTTTACGAAGCGAAGCGGATCTAACCAGAATACCTTCGGAACTTCCAAGAGATCGGACCAACCTGACGACCGTTCATCTCTTCTCATCCTGTCCAATGGGACAGGCGCCGGATCTTACCGCCGTGGATTCATTTGGCCAGGTGCACGGCTATAAAAACCTGTTCGTTAATGACGCCAGCTTGCTCTGTACAGCGCCGGGGGTAAATCCCCAAGGAAGCATCCTGGCACTCGCGCGTCGGAATGCGCTGCACTTCACCAAAGACCTATAACCGTGGCTTGTCAGGTGGAAACGATTCTCGTCACTGGCGCCTGTGGCTGGCTGGGTAAAAACCTCACCCGGGCTATCGCCGAACGGAGCCTCGACATGAATTTTCTGCACGAGCGACCCAGCGGGCTTCGCATCCGATGCCTGATTCTCCCGTGCGACAATCCGAATAGCTTACGAGCTATCAGCAGTCAGATCGACACGGTGCAAGGTGATGTCCGGAGCCCTGCCGACTGTGCGAGATTCTGTGAAGGTGCAAATGGGGCCGTGCTTTTCCACACGGCCGGGATCATTCATCCGCGGCGCGTGAAGGATCTCTACCAAGTGAACGTAGGCGGCACCAGGAACCTGCTATCGGCAGCCATTGCGGCGGGGGTCCGGCGCGCGGTGGTGGTGTCGTCGAATTCTCCCTTCGGCTTCAACCCACATGCGCAGCACCTGTTTGACGAATCTTCGCCGTATAATCCATACATGAACTACGGCCGCTCCAAGCTGCAGATGGAACTGCTGGTCAAAGAGGTCGAAGCAACAGGAAAGATCGAGACGGTGATTGTGCGGCCACCTTGGTTTTACGGTCCTAATCCGCCTCGGCGACAGGTTGTCTTTTTCTCGATGATTCGTACCGGAAAAGTACCGATTGTCGGGTCGGGCGACAATCTTCGCTCCATGGTTTACACCGATAATCTGTGCGAAGGACTGTTGTTCGCGGGGTTTGTCGAAAAGGCGCGCGGAGAGATCTACTGGATCGCCGACCGCCGACCGTATTCGATGCATGAGATTGTGGACACGGTCGAGAGGCTTCTGGAGCGAGAGTTCAATTTTACCGTCTCCCATAGGCGGGTCCGGCTGCCGGAGGTCGCAAGTGAGCTGGCGATGCTGGCGGATGCTACACTACAATTGTTGGGTTTTTACAACCAGAAAATCCACGTTCTGTCGGAGCTTAATAAGACGATCGCCTGTTCGGCCGCAAAGGCTGAGAAGGAACTGGGTTATCGGCCGAAGGTCGCCCTGGAAGAAGGCATGCGCCGATCGCTGGCCTGGTGTATCGAGCAAGGAATCCAAATCTGAGCGGCAAAATGACGAAAGCTTTAGTTGCTGGCGGAGCGGGCTATTTCGGCGAGCTGCTTACCAGAAGGCTCCTAGAGCGCGGCTATTCGGTCCGCATCTTTGACGTCAATCTGCCCACGAATACATATCCCGGCACGGAGTTGATGCAAGCCGACATCCGCGACGCCGATGCGCTCCTAACCGCCTGTGAGGCGATCGATGTTGTCTTTCACAACGTAGCGCAAGTGCCGCTGGCAAAAGACAAAAACTTGTTCTGGAGCGTCAATCGCGACGGCACGAAGAACCTGCTTGACGCGTGTGCGCGCCGCGCAGTGAAGAAGGTGATCTACACTTCGTCGAGTGCGGTTTATGGAGTACCCAAGTCGAATCCCGTGACGGAGGAGACCGTCCCGTCTCCCGTGGAGGAGTATGGCAGAGCCAAGCTCGCCGGAGAGACCCTGTGCTGGGAATACGCGCGGAAAGGTCTGGATGTCTCGATCGTCCGCCCCCGCACCATCGCCGGTCACGGTCGGCTGGGAATCTTCCAGATCCTTTTTGAGTGGATTTACCAGGGCAAGAAAATCCCAGTGCTCAACGATGGTAAAAACATCTATCAGTTCGTTCATGCGGACGATCTCGCGGAAGCCTGTATTCGGGCGAGCCTGTTGAAGGGTGCCAATGACTTCAATTGCGGCACGGACCGGTTCGGAACCATGCGGGAAGTGCTGGAGCACCTCTGCCACCATGCGGGTACCGGCTCCGAGGTGAAGTCTCTGCCGATGCGGCCCATCGTAGCAGCGATGAAACTTTCCTGTGCTCTGGGAATCTCGCCGCTGTGTGACTACCACGGATTGATGTACGGCAGGTCCATCTACTTTGACATTTCGAAGGCACGCAATCAGCTGAGGTGGGCTCCCCGCTACTCGAACAATGAGATGTTCGTAGAGAGCTATGAATGGTATGTCGCCAATCGCCACGCCGTATTGGCTGCCGCTGACGCCACCAGCCCCCATCGCTCCGCGGTTGAGCAGGGTGCGCTAAGACTGTTGCATTGGTTCCTGTAACCAACACGCGGGTTTGGCTTGGACGGATGGTTGAGATCAAAGTGAATTACTATCCACGGGACTGTTTTTTAGAAGGTGATCGAAAATGATAAGATGACCTCGATGAGCAAACATACGATCGAGACAACCTGGGGCCGCTCGTCGGGATTCCGATGACATCGCCGGATATTTATCTCTCGGTCATCGTGCCCGTCTATAATGAAGCCGAGAGACTGCCTCAGACGTTGCGAAGACTTCACGAATATTTCGCCACTGGTTCCTTCAGCTATGAGATCCTTGTGATTCTCGATGGGCCGACCGACAACACGCGCGGCGTCTTGAACGCGATGGCCGGAGAGATCGCCCATCTCAAGGTCTTCGACCGTCAGGTAAATCGTGGCAAAGGTTTTACGGTCAAAGAGGGAATGCTTAAAACCGCGGGTCGCCTGCGTCTCTTCACTGACGCTGACAATTCCACGGATATCGCGCATTTCGACAAGATGCAGCCGTTGTTTGATAAAGGTTACGATCTCGTGATCGCGTCGCGCGATTCCAAAGATGTCCCCGAGGCGCAACAGGCGGTTCCCCAGGCCTGGTACAAGCGGTTGATTGGGCGCGCGGGGAATCTCATTGTGCAGCTTCTTGCGGTTCGAGGTATTTGGGACACGCAATGCGGCTTTAAGGCCTGTCGCGGCGAAGTTGCGGAGCGAATCTTCTCCCAAACGGTAATCGAAGGTTGGGGATTCGACATCGAGGTTTTGGCCCTGGCGCAAGCCTTAAACTACCGGATCGGCATTATTCCCGCCCACTGGGTGAACGACGACAGAAGTCATGTCGGCCCGTTCGATTACCTACGAGTTCTCGCGGATACCGTCAGGGTTCGAATCAACCTGACGGCCGGCGAATACAAGTTGTAGTGAGACTATCGCCGTGCCCGGCGCTGGACGCTTCGTCATAAAAGGCATGCTGAAATTCGTCTTGGATGTCGATTCCCTGCGAGGTATAGAATTAATCGAGAGAAGAATCACGTCGGAAAGAAGGAGTCCTATGATGACTAGCACAAACATCTTGTTGGCAGTCGGGTTGGTTTTTCTGCTCGCCTCGAACGCGAGCGCGCAAGGCCAATCCCGGGCGTATGCAGAGCTCAAGGACAAGAACGGTAAGAGCATCGGCACGGCTAATCTGCGTGAAGAAGCGGGAGGAGTGGTGATCCAATTGCAGGTCAAGGGGCTGGGCCCTGGTTTACACGCGATTCACGTTCATGCGGTGGGAAAGTGTGAAGGACCGGCCTTCAACAGCGCCGGAGGCCATTTCAACCCAGGGCAGAAAAAGCACGGCTTAAAGAATCCTGACGGACCCCATGCCGGGGATCTCCCCGACGTTTACGTTGCCAAGAGCGGTTCCGGGCGTTACGAAGTTTTGACGGACGGCATTACTCTCAAACCCGGGACAACTTCAGTATTTGACGCGGACGGCAGTGCCCTCGTTATCCATGCGAGCGCGGACGATAATATGAGCGACCCTGCCGGCAATTCGGGTGATCGAGTCGCCTGCGGCGTCATCACGGCCGGCCAGCCAAAGAAGTAAGGTACAATGGAACACTGGAGTAATGGAGTAGTGGAGTGATGGGTTGCAGGATCAATCCTATTCGGCAATATTCCATTACTCCAACACTCCGGTTCGCGATCTGCTGCATCCAGCACGTCCGGCTTTTACTGGGGCCAGGAATATTCTAGCTGCGTGGTTCATCTAGAGATAGTGCAGCCTAGCCCTCCCACGGGCCAGGCTCTCTTCTGCTTTTTTGATTCGATCCGCGGTTCCAAGATCCTGCCAGAATCCTTCAAAGCGAAAGCCGTAGAGCGGTTCTTCTTCGACCAGCATTCTCGGATAGATGTCCTGAGTGGTGCTGAATTTCTGCACGCCCTCGTCGGTTGGCATGTAGTCGAAGACTCGAGGATTGAGAATTTGCACGCCCGTAAACATGAGCTTTGGGCCCGCGATTGCAGACGCACTCGGTCTCTTGGCGTGCAAGAATCTGTCGATGCGTCCATCCGAATCGATTTCCATGGAACCGAACTGATCGGCGAGTTCATCGGCCCGCAGAACCAAGGTCGCTGTCGATTTTTTCTCTTCGTGAAACGCGATGACCTCAGCCAGCGGCAGATCGATCAACACGTCCGTGTTGATGACGATAAACGGGCCTTGGCAAAGAAACGGTTTGGCTTTCAGAAGACCGCCGCCGGTGTCGAGCAGCTCGCGCTCTTTCGAATAGCCGATCTTAAGCCCGAATTTAGCGCCATCCCCCAGGTAAGCTTCAATCCGATCGCCCAGGTGGTGCAGATTGATAATGATCTCGCGGACGCCGTAGCGGCGAAGGAGCAGGAGCGGGTAGTCGATCATTGGACGACCGGCCACGGGCACAAGGGCCTTCGGGATCGTCTCCGTCAGCGGCTGCAGCCGATGGCCCAGGCCTGCGGCAAAGATCATCGCCTTCATCGCATCTCCTCGAAATGCTCGGCGAGGATCGGCAGGAGTTTTTCGGTTTGCGGCAATCGCGCGAGGTTTCGTTTCAAGCGTCGGACTGTCGACGGGATAAATCTTTTGTAGCCGGGCTTGGCCTTGACGATATCCAGATAATAGAAGCGCCCGACGACCTTCAAGTCTCTTTGAATCGCCGAGAGCAAGTAGGTGTCAAAAAATTCATCCCGGTTGAACGGCTGTTTTGCGCCCTCATTGTACCTGTCCAGATAATAGCGGAGCAGCTGAGCCTCAAGGTCCGGCCGGATGATGCTATCCGTCACACGGTCATTCAACAGCGAAGCTAGATCGTATTGCGGCGGTGCCAGCAGCGCGTCCTGGAAATCAATAACGGCGACCACATCATTGTGAACCATCAGATTCCAGCTATGGTAGTCCCGGTGGTTTAAGCAAGGAGGTTGGCTTTCGAGCCGATGGGCGATATCGGCGAAAATCTTGCGCAATTCCTCGGTCGCGCTCATGGACACTTGCACGCCCGGACGCTCGATCAGACCGTATTCGATAAAATGATCGAACTCCCACATGTAAAGACGAAAATCGAAGCGCTGCTGAAACGCAATACAGGAATCGTCGCGCGCGAGGGTGCCAGCTAGTTGGAGCACCAAGAGTTCGTCAATCGCCTTACGGTACCATCCGAGGATTTCAGATTCCGGCAATCCTTGCACTCGGTCCCATAGAGCGATGTCGCCCAAATCTTCCAATAGCAGGATGCCTTCTTGCTCCCACTGGCCGTAAAGTTGCGGCACCCTCACGCCAATCGTGATTAGAAAACGGTGCAGATTCAGAAAGGGCAGCTCTTTGGGAGGTTCCTTGAAGACCGCCAATTCTTCCGAGGAGAGAGGTAACGAGCTTCCGTCAGGGAGTTCCATGACGATAACCGACGGCGGAGTACCCGGCCCCGCGAGCACAGCGCGATAATAACGCCGGCTCGAAGCGTCGCCGGCGAGAGCGCTAAGCGACGCGATGCTCGTCTTTTCACCGAAAGCAGCGCGGGCTTTCTCAACGATCAGCTTTTCAAGTGAACCGTTCATCACATCGTCTCATCGTGTTCGCTTCGCAGCGGAAGCTTATATTATCAGAGTTGCTCACGAACCCAAAGGCGTGGAGGAAGAGGCGCAGGCTATGAAAAAGAAATTTGCTGTTGGCCTGTGTGTGATGTCCGCAGATGGAAGCCGACGCCGTCGGCCGTTTCAAACCTCTCAGCTGCCGCGGAAACCGATCGTGACTTTACCTTCTTCCACAATCACCGGTACCTGGCGGCGACCGTTGGAATACTTGAGCATGCGCTGAAGAGCCTCATCGTCTTCCAAAACGTTGACATACTCGAAGGGAATCTTGCGCCGGGAGAAGTCCTCACGGGCTCCCGAAGTGTAGGGTCACAGATCCTTGCCGAAAATGAGAACCGTTTTTGTGGTCATAGGTTTGATTCCTTAGAGACGGCCTGCTGGTGATTTCAGCAATAACGGACAATTCCGCTTTATGAATAGGCTCCCGTAGGTGAAATTGCAAGTGAGTCGTTCCCCGTGTTAGCTTTGTGAAAATTTCTGCGTTTGTTCCCGGAGTCAAATCTTTGCCGATTCGCATCACCATGGCTCAGCTCGACTCCAGGCTTGGATCGCTTGTTTTGATGGTTCAATGACACACAACTAAAACTCACAAAGAACTCCACGGAGGCGAGATTTGGTTGGGACGCTGTACGTTGTCGCCACTCCCATCGGCAATCTCGAGGATATCACCTTACGCGCGCTTCGCGTGCTCAAAGAAGTCGATGTCATCGCTGCCGAAGACACGCGTCACACTCAGATTCTCTTGAGCCATTATGGCATTCGCACGCCGCTGACCAGCTACCACGAGCACAACGAGAAGACCAAAGCGCGTCAGCTGATGAGCCGCTTGGAACGGGGCGAACAAATTGCGCTGGTGTCAGATGCTGGAACGCCGGCCATTTCGGACCCAGGCTATCGGCTGGCGGTTGAAGCTATCCGAGGCGGAATTCCAGTGATTCCTATTCCAGGCGCTTCCGCGTTGACGGCGGTTCTCAGTGCCGGCGGGCTTCCCACGGATCGCTTTGTCTTCGACGGTTTTCTGCCCGCTAAGAAGCAGGAGCGGCGCGCGCGACTGCGCGCGCTGAGCTCCGAAACACGGACCCTGGTCATCTACGAGGCGCCTCATCGGCTGACGGAGACGCTGAACGATCTAGTCGAGATTCTGGGGGATCGTGAGACCGTGTTGGCGCGAGAAGTAAGCAAGGTGCATGAAGAGTTCCTGCGCGGCCGGTTGACTGAAGTGGCTAAACAAATCGCCGGCCGGGAGATCAAAGGGGAGTTAACGCTCTTGATCGGCGGGTCGCGAGGGCAAAGTGAAGTTTCGCAGGAGCAAATCGAGAAGGAAATCCGTAAACTCAAGAACGATGGGCTGCGGGTGAAGGAGATTGCCGAAATTTTAGGGGAAAAGTACGGGTACCCCAAGAAAGAAATTTATCGTTTAGCTCTGACCCAGAGCGGCAGGACTACGACTTGACCTTGTACTCCTCCAGCTTGCGATAGAGGGTGGTTCGGTCCACGCCGAGGATCTTGGCCGTCTCGGTTTTGTTCCCGCCCGTATTTTCCATGACTCGCATGATGTACTCTCTTTCCAGATCCTTTAGCGTGTAGGCCTTCGACGCCGCTTCCGCAACAGGCGATCGACCGTCGGGAGGGACCGCTAACTGAGAAGAAAGATCTTTCAGTCCGATCTTACTTTCCGTGCCGAGCAGCACCGCCCGTTCGATGGTATGCTCCAATTCCCGGACGTTACCCGGCCAGCGGTGGTTCATAAGCGCGGCGAGAGCGTGTTGCTCGATGCCATCCAACTTGCGCTTGGTTTGGCTGGCAAATTTTTGCATGAAGTGCTCCACCAGGCTGGGAATATCCTCCGATCTCTCCCGCAAGGGCGGCAGATCGATGCGAACGACGTTTAACCGGTAATAAAGATCCTGACGAAACTTCCCTTGTTGTACCAAACTTTCCAAGTCGTTGTTACAGGCCGAGACCACGCGGGTATCGACTCTCTCGGCTTGGTTGGCTCCCAAGGGTCTGACCTCCTTATCTTCGAGAACGCGCAGCAGCTTAGCCTGCAGATTCAGCGGAATCTCGCTGATCTCATCGAGAAAGAGTATGCCGCCGTTAGCTTCTTGAAACAGACCCAGCCGGTCCCTTCGGGCGTCGGTGAAAGCGCCACGGAGATAACCGAAGAGCTCGCTTTCGAGCAGAGTCTCGGGCACGGCGGCGCAGTTGAGAGGAACGAAAGGCCCGTTGGCACGCGCGCTGTTGAAATGAATAGCGCGGGCGATCATTTCTTTTCCCGTGCCACTTTCGCCCGTAATTAACACATTGGCGGAAAGATCGCAGATATGGGCGACGAGCTCATAGACTTTTTGCATGGTTGCGCTTTTGCCGATGATGTTTTCAAAATGATAGCGACCCTGGACTTCGTTGCGCAGTCGCTCCACTTCCTTTTTGAGGCGCCGCTGTTCCAATGCGCAGCGCACATTGATAAGGATTTCGTCGGTGCGAAAGGGCTTGGTGAGATAGTGGAAGGCGCCGGCGCGCATGGCTTCAACCGCGCTCTCAATGGTGCCGAACGCCGTGATGAGCAGGATCGTCGCGTGGGGGTCGGTTTCTCTGAGATGACTGACGAGCTCCGTTCCTTTCATGCGCGGCATCATGAGATCCGTAATCGTGAGATCGAAATTGTTTCGTTTGTAACGATCGAGCGCCGCCGGCCCGTCATGCGCGATTTCAACTTGGTAACCTTCCTCTGTGAGTAGCTCGGCGAGAAAACGGCACATTTCCCTATCGTCCTCGACGATGAGGACCCGGCCCTGAGCCACGCTTGGGTAATGGTTTTCCTCGCTCATAACCCTTTGCTGTCTCGTTCGATCGCGGACGGTTCCGTCGGCAGGGAGATGACGAAACGGGTAAACTTGCCGGGCTCACTCTCGATCTGGATCTCGCCGCCGTGGTCCTTGATAATGCCGTAGCTCACGGACAAGCCCAACCCGGTGCCCTCGCCGATGTCTTTGGTCGTAAAGAACGGATCAAACACCCGATGAATGTTTTCCGATGAAATTCCCGCACCGTTGTCCTCGAACGTGATGCACAAGCTGTTTCTTCCGTTGGCCGGTGTATTCAATGATGTGCCGGGCTTTCTCACCTCGGCGCTGATCCTGATGGTTCCCCCGGGCTGCAACGCGTCGAGAGAATTTAAAAAGAGATTGATAAAGACCGACTGCAGAAGATCCGCATCCGCTTGAATAGTCGGAAGCCCGTTGACGGGTTGAATCTCGACCTTGATTCCTCTCTCGTGGATTTTGTGGTCCAGAAAATTCCTTACGTTGCTCAACAGCAGAGCGAGGTCGACAGGACGAAAGACCGGTTCCTGTCGTCGCGAAAACTCCAAGAGTTGGCGCACAATGCCGGCGATTCGGTCGATCTGCGAACGAATGATCTGCAAGTTTTCATTAAGCTCGGCCTGGCTGCGCGGACGTCTTAACAGGTACTCCGCGCGTCCACCGATAATGTTCAGTGGCGTGCCGATCTCATGCGCCAGGCCAGCGGCTAATTCGCCCACGGAGGCCAACCGTTCGGTGTGACGCAATTCTTGTTCGAGCTTAAGTTTCTCGTCCTGTTCAAGGACCAAACGGGAGTAACTTCCCTGAAGTTCTTCGGACATGATATTGAATTCGTTGGCCAACGAAGCCACTTCATCGTGACCCCGAGTTTCGATCCGTTGCTGCCAATGGCCCTGACCCATCTCGCGAATTCGCGAGATCAGGTGGTCGATCGGGCGCGCGATATTCCGCCGTACGATGATTAGGATCAAGAAGGACAAGATCGCCGCCAACTTGAATACTTGCCATTAGTCTCGATCCCTGGCGCGCGAAAACAAACGCGCCGGCGGTCTGACCGCGGGTACTAAAAATCGGTTCGATGCGATAATAAATCAGAACGCTTTGGTTGCGAATGTATCCTTCTGTCCCTTTGGCTGTTCGGAGCACCGGACCCGGGTCCAGCTTGAGGATGGGGGCAGGGTCCAGCTCGGAAAACTCTGTGTCGGAACGCAACGAGGCAGAGACAATGACTCGTTGCGCTTCGGGGTTGTATACAATCAGGCCATGGATATTTCCCTGAGGCCCTACGGCATCGACAAAGTTCTGCGTGGCTTTCAAATCGTGAAGATCACCGTAGAAATTTCTCAAGCCAACTTGGATGGCCCTCGTCAAGCCACGCATACCCACCCGAATCTCCCGGCCAATATTCTCTTGGTCTTGCCGAACGCTAAAGTAGCCGTGAATCATCATGGTGACGACTATGGTCGTCACCAAACAAATGATCAGTTTAGTTCCTAACTTCACGGTACCACGCGGCCGCCTTCAGTAACTCGTGTGATGGTAGCAGCGATGCGAAGTGCTCCGATGGCGCTCGACCAGAGCGGGAAAGCCGTTTGCACGATTTTCGGCTTAGCCCGTGGCAAAATACATCGCCGTGTATACCTTTGCAACAATCAGCTAGAAATCAAAAAATAACAATGGCTTGCATCATCGCGATAGGTCAAAAACAGATAGGTGTTTAATTTTGCAACATCTTAGCATCCGTACAGCGATCCCTAAGTCATTGTTTTACCAATCTCACGGCTTCTAATATCAATGGCATCGCAATTGCGGCACCACAAGCAGCGGACGTTTCCATGACGACGTTCGATAAATTTTTTTCACGGAGGAAAGCGATGAAAACTTTTAAGCTAATCTGGAGCGGGATTTTACTCGCATCTCTTTTGACTCTTGCGGGATGTCCCGAAGTGGCTCAGCAGCCAGGGGGTGGGGCCGGACAACAGAGCGGATCTGGCGGCAGCATGCCGGATTGATTAGCTGAGATCATTCGAGCGAGGTGACTGAAAGATAAGCCATCGCGTTCGCACTCGTTTTCACAAACCGAAGAAACCGGATTCGGGCTGAGCACACACTTGATCACGACGCGGTTTTTATGGATGAAAGAGGGGATGAATGTCCCCTCTTTTTGTAAAATTCGCAGAGGGATAGGTTTGCCCCGCTCCGTTCATCGTCTGATCCGGAATTCCTGAAATTCGTTGGTGGCCTCTTCCCATTTAGCGTGAACTTGCTTCACCACACCACCCGGTGGACCCTGGTGACACCAGCGCACTAGTTCTTCCAGTTTAGTTCGTATGCCTTCGGCGACTGCTTCAACCGAGCCGTCATAGCAGTTCATTACCCATCCCGTTAACCCTAAACGTCGAGCTTGGTCGACAGCCGCGGCGCGGAAGTAGACTCCTTGGACCCGGCCTTGGATTTTGAGATGAACTCGGCTCTGCTGACTAGATAATGATTCCATGTCCGCTACAGTTCTTAATTAGCGCACGGGTGGAACGGCTGCAATCCGCTTTTCCACGAGCGCAACGAGCGATCCGTGAGATTTGACAAGCGCCCGCTGACTTAGGTAGTCTGGCCGCGGTTCAGAAGGGTCATTTAACCGAAGAGCGCGCCGAGAGAGTGGTTGCCATTTTCCGAGATCGTTTGAGGCCCTGCCCTTTGGAGAAGTCGATCCCGAGACAACTACACTCGTTGATCCAATAAGGAGGGCCGCGATGGGAGCTAAGTTGTACGTAGGGAATCTTTCCTACTCTGTTACGGAAGAAAGGCTCCAGCAACATTTTGCGCAGCACGGATCGGCGGTCAGCGCGAGAATCATCACCGACAAGTTTAGCGGGCGATCCAAAGGCTTCGGCTTTGTCGAGATGAGTTCCGACGACGAGGCGCAGCGGGCGATCACGGCCTTCAACGGCACAGATTTCGAGGGCCGGAACATCGTGGTTAGCGAAGCGCGGCCTCAACAACCCCGGGGACCGCGCGAAGGCGGAGGTGGCGGCCGGCCTCCACGCCGAGACCGGTACTAGTCAAGCCTCGAGAAGCTGCAATAGCTGTTGTTCGTCCAGGATCCGGACGCCCAGCTCTTTTGCCTTCTTCAGTTTGGATCCCGGATCCGCACCGGCGACGACGAAGGTCGTGTGGCGGCTCACATTGGAGCTTACGCGGCCACCCAAAGCCTCTATCCGTTTGTGCGCTTCCACCCGAGACATGCTCTCCAAACCGCCGGTGATAACGAACGTCGAGCCGGTGAGCGTTCCTTCTCTCTTGGGTTCACTGCGAAAGCGGACACCGGCCCTTAACAATTTTTCGATCACTCTGCGGTTTTCCTTCTGCGCAAAGAACTGAGCGATGCTTTTAGCTACCTGCGGGCCGATCTCGCGGATTTCCATCAATTGTTCTTCGGTGGCCTGCATGATGGACGGCAAGTCGCCGAAGTGCTCCGCCAGGAGCTTCGCCGTGGCCTCGCCCACATGGCGAATGCCCAGAGCGGTTAAAACGCGAGGCAACGTCGCGTCTTTGCTCCGCCCCAAAGCGTTGAGAAGATTCTCCGCGGATTTCTCCGCCATACGTTCCAGCTCGGCTAATTCTTCTTTCTTTAAGCTGTAGAGATCGGCTATGTCCTTTACCAAGCCGAGTTCCACGAGCTGGTCGATGAGCTTGTCACCCAGTCCCTCGATGTCCATGGCCCCACGCGAGCCGAAAAACTTAAGACTCTCTTTGAGCTGCGCGGGACATGAAATCCCGATGCAGCGGTAAGCGGCCTCACCCTCTTCGCGGAAGACGGCGGCGCCGCAAACCGGACAGCGGTCGGGCATGACAAAATGGCGCTCGTTCCCCGTTCGGTTCCCGGTCAACACCTGCACGACATAGGGAATGACGTCGCCGGCCCGTTCAACCACGACGGTGTCGCCGATACGAATGTTCTTACGCGCGATTTCATCCATGTTGTGCAGCGAGGCGCTCTTTACGACGACCCCGCCGATGGGGACGGGCTGCAGGCTCGCGACCGGGGTCAAAGTGCCGGTGCGACCCACTTGGGGCTGTATGTCGAGAATGCGGGTGGTAGCTTGGCGGGGCTTGAACTTGTAAGCGATGGCCCACCGCGGCGAGCGCGCAATCGTGCCCAATCTACGTTGGAGCTCGGTGCTGTTGATCTTTACAACCAGGCCATCGATTTCGTACGGCAGATCGTCGCGCCGAGCCTCCATCTCCTCGCGCTGCCGAAGGACTTCTTCCATGCCTTGGCAGACGCGAGCAAAGGGTACCGGCTTTAAGCCCCAGTCTTTCATCGCTTGGAGGAATTCCAGGTGACTGGCGAAGCTCACTCCGGTGACCGCTCCTGCTCCATGACAGAAAATATCGAGCGACCGTTTCGCCGTGATCGTCGAATCCAACTGTTTCAAGGATCCGGCGGCGGCGTTGCGCGGATTGGCAAAGACCGGTTGCCCTGCTTCCTCTCGCTCGCGATTCATCTGCTGAAATGCCTTGCGGGAAAGAAAAACCTCGCCGCGAACTTCCAGTCGTTCGGGCGGCCTTCGTTTCTCCGAGCGGAGCGCTAGAGGAATGGAGCGAATGGTTCTCAAATTCACGGTTATATCTTCCCCATGAATCCCATCCCCGCGGGTCGATCCGACGGCGAAGCGCCCCTCCTCGTAGACTAGTTCCACGGCGACTCCGTCGATCTTTGGCTCCGCGGCGTACTCGATCGGGCCGGTGCTCTTCAGAAATCGTCGAATTCTCTCTTCGAACTCTGCCATTTCTTCCCGATCGCTGGCGTTGTTGAGCGACAACATGGGCAACGTATGCTGAACGGTGCCGAATTTTTCCAGCGGTGGGGCGCCGACCTTCTGGGTTGGGGAATCCGGCGAAGCGAACTCCGGATATTGCCTCTCCAGTTCGACCAGGCGGCGAAAAAGGCGATCGTAATCCGCGTCGCTAACCAGCGGATCGTCTATGACGTGGTATTGGTAATTGTGTTTTTCGATCTCCCGGCGGAGCTCGAGAATTTCTTTTTCTATCTTGTCGTGTGACTTTAGCGTCATAGGAATCGACTCGTGAACCCGTGCGTTGTTGCGAAGAGAACTACCACAATTATGACAACGAATGAAGATCGGGCGACGCTACATTGACCCTCCCTAGCTAGTGTGTTAAACCCTTTTAGGTGATGACTACAGGCTTTGTCCGGAGCGTCGTTTTCCTCGTAATTTTTTCCGGTTGCGCCTCGGCAGTCCCCGAACTCAAATCACCCCCTGAAGGGCTCGACTGGTCTCCCGAAGCCCCTTTCCGACACGACAAGAAAACCGAGATTCCTGCGGAAGCAAACGGGCTTAGCCATTTCCTCCAGGGACAACTCCTACTCGGTGAGGGCAATTTCGAGGAGGCTCTTAAGGAATTCGAAGCGGCAGTTCAGGCTAACCCCTCGGATGGCTTCCTGCGGTTTCGCCTGTCCACGCTTTACTTGAGAAAAGGGGATTTGAAGAAAGCCCTCGTGGAAGCAGAGACGGCCACGAGCTTGGAACCGAAAAGCGTCGAAAATCACCTGCTACTCGCTGGCCTTTACTCCTCGCTGGGGGAAAATCAAAAGGGGTTAAAAGAATACAACGAGGTCCTCAAGCTCGACCCGAAAAATCAGGAAGCGCTGCTTTACCTCGGGGCGCTCTACCTGCAGCTCGAGGATTACGCCAGAGCCACGCAGAGTCTGGAAGAGATCCTAAAGCTCGACCCCAATTCCTTGCTTGGCCACTACTATTTGGGGCGCGTCCGGGCCAAGAGCAAGCTCTATCTCGCTGCCGAACAGAGCTATCGCAAAGCGCTGGAGCTCAATCCCAAATCCGAAGCCGTGTTGATGGATTTGGCTCTGGTTTACGAGTTGGAAGGCAAAACCGAGGACGCCATACAGACCTACCAACGACTGCTTCAGGTCAACGCGCAAAGCGTCTGGGCCCGCAAACGTCTGGGCGAACTTTACGTCGGCCAAAACAAGTTGGACGAAGCGCTTAGCCAGTTCGAGAAGCTGGAAGGCACTGAAACGGACCCGCGCGAGACGCGGATCAAGATTGGCCTTATCTTTTATGAGAAAGGCGATTTCGATCGGGCGGCGATGGAGTTCAACTTGGTGCTGGCGGGTGATCCTGAGAATGATCGAGCGCGCTACTATCTGGGGGCCACCTATGCTGAGCTAAAGTCGGACGATAAAGCGTTGGAACAGTTCGGGCGCATTTCGGAGAAAAGCGAGCTGTTCGTCGATGCGCGCGTTCAGCTCGCCTATCTCTACGATCGCCGGGAGCAAACCCAGCAGGCCATTGAGGTTTTGCAGCCAGCATTGCAGCAGAAAAATGACAGTAAGGAGATTTATGCGTTTCTGGCTTCTCTGTATCGGAAGATCAAGGATTATCCCAAAGCGATCCAGTCCATGGAGCGAGTGATCGCACTGGATCCCAAAAACGACCAGGCCATTTTTCAGCTGGGCGCGCTTTACGATGAAGACAAGAACAAGGAAAGATCTGTCGCCCACATGAAGAAGGCCATTGAGCTGAATCCGCAGAACGCTCCAGCGTTGAATTATCTGGCATACACGTGGGCCGAAATGGGAGTGCAGCTGGACGAGTCCGAAAATCTAGTGATGCGAGCACTGAAGATCGAGCCCAATGACGGCTTCTACATCGATACTCTGGGATGGGTCTACTATCAGAAGGGAGACTATCCGAAAGCCGTAGAGCAGTTGGAACGGGCCGTAGAAATTACCGGGGACGATCCCACGATCATCGAACACCTCGGCGACGCTTACGAGAAAGCGGGTAAACCGGACCGAGCCGTAGCCCGTTATCGCGACGCGCTTAAGAGTGCGAAGGAAAACGATCAGATCAAGCGAATCCGCGAAAAGATCCAGCGTCTGGAGAAGAAAATTTGAGCCTGTGGTCGGCGAGATGGGCCGTCCCGGTCTATGCAAGAGAGCTCTTCCTGGCGGTGAGTTTGGCAGCAGCCGGAGGGTGCTCGATTGCCCCTCAACTGGCGCCGCCCGCCCCGTCTATTCTAAAACAACCTCCTATCGAAGGCTGGACGGCGGAGAAGCTGGTCCAGATCCTCTCCCAAAGAGACAAACAGTTTCACTCTCTGCGCACGCTCGCCACCGTTAACTATCGAGGCCCCGAAGGAAGGCAAGGTTTCCAAGAGGCCGTCCTCATCCAACGGCCTGATCGATTACGACTGGAAACGCTTTCGGGTCTGGGCGCGATCCTGGTCGTGACGGCCAATGCGAATCAGATCGCCGGGTTTCATCCGAGAGAAGGACTCTTTCTTCACGGCAAGACTTCGAAAGAGAATCTCTTCCGTTACACCCGAATCCCGCTGGAGCTTAAGGAGATCACGAGTCTGTTGGTAGGGTTGCCGCCGGTAACGAGTGCTTCCGATTGGCAGATCGGCGGCAATTCGCTTTACCGTGAAATCGAAGGAAAGGGAAAGGAGATCATTAGCTTTGATCCCTCTCGCGAGGTCCCGGTTCGGTGGTATCGTCTGGGTCCAGATGGAAACCCAGAGTTGAGCGCTGCCTTTGAGAATTTCGCCTCTACCCCGGCAGGGCTTTTTCCTCTAAAAATCTCCTTGGAAGCAGCGGGCCAAAAAAGGGTGTTGGAGATTACCTACCAGGAGCCGGAGCTAAATGCTTCTATTCCGCCCGAGCTGTTTTCTCAACAGAAGCCAGCCAACGCAAAGGAGCTACCCATCGAAGCGATCGGCAGCTGAATCGGCATGCTGAGAGGAAGTTGGAGACTGGTCCTATCTCTGTTCCTTCTGATGGGATGCAGAGGCGGAGAAACGGCTGACACCGAGAACCGCAGCGCCCCCCCAATTGTTGCCAAGCAAGAAGCCACAACGCCGGTGACCGGCGATTGGCTGGTGACGCACATTCTCAGCGATCCCGAACAGCTCAATCCGCTTACGAGCAACGATGCTGGCGCCAGTGAAATACTTAGCTTCATCTTTCAAAGCTTGCTGACGCGCGATCCGCGCACGCTGGAATTGAAGCCGCTCCTTGCTGAGTCGCGTCCCATCGTTTCGCAGGACAAGCGAGCCTATACTTTTAAGATTCGCCGTGACGTTCACTTTCAAGACGGACGTCCCTTAACCGGTGAGGACGTTCTTTTCAGCGTTAAGGCGATTAAGTGTCCGTTAGTGAATGCACCCTTTCTGCAGGTGTATTTCAACTCTATCATCGATGCGGAGATGATCGACGAGTACTCGATCCGCTTTGTCACCAAAGAGCCTTACTTTCTGAATGAGAGCGTCCTGGGTGAGAATGTTCTTATCCTTCCACGTCATTACTATGATCCAGAAAATTTACTCAAAGACGTAACTTTACGGGACCTGCTTCGAGATCCTTCCAAGCTCCCCGACAAAGTCAAGAAATTTGCCGACAACTTCAATAAAAACTACAGCCGGAACCCCGTGGGAAGCGGGCCGTACAAATTCGAAGATTGGAAAACCGGGCGGGAGGTCGACATACTCCGCGATCCAAACTACTGGGGAAACAGCAAGACTGGGATCGATCAGGTTTTCCTGGATCGCATCAAGTATAGGATCATCAACAACATGGATGCGGCTTTGGTGACTCTTAAGAGTGGCAGTCTGGACACAATGGATCTGACACCGATACAGCATACCCGGGGTACCAACAGCGAGCGGTTCAAACGCGAATTCCAGAAATTGGAGTACTTCGCGCCGAGTTACTCGTATATCGGTTGGAACAATGAAAATCCGATCTTTATGGATAAGCGGGTGCGTCAGGCGATGACTTACTTGACCAATCGAAGGCAGATGGTCAAGACGCTCTTGTTCGGCCTTGGGGAGGTAGTTAATGGTCCGATTTTTTTCTTTCGCCCTGAGTATGACAAAACTCTTCACGACTACCCTTACAACCCAGACAAAGCGCTGACCATTCTCAGAGAGGCCGGTTGGAAAGATACGGACGGAGACGGAATTCTGGATAAAATCATTAATGGAAAGAGGACTCCTTTTCGTTTTGAGTTTAAGGTTCCTTCGGGAAGCTCCACGGGCAAAAGTATAATCCTTGTCTTGCAAGAGGAGCTCAAAAAACATGGTATCCTAGCCACCGTGCGTGAGCTCGACTGGACAATCTTCCTGGACGACGTGAAGAATCATAAATTCGATGCGGTAATAATGGCATGGGCAATGCAGGCCAGCGAGCCGGACGAATACCAGGTGTGGCATTCATCACAGGCGGCCAATAAGGGATCCGATCATATCAGCTATAAGAATGCGCGCGTAGATCGGATTCTCGAAGACTATCGGCGTGAATTTGAGCCGAAGAAACGAGTTGAGCTTTACCGTGAGTTTCAGGAGATTCTTAACGACGAACAGCCTTATACCTTTCTATTTGCGCGCAAATCGGTCAGCGCGGTGCAACGCCGATTTCATGGAGTGGAGGTTTATCCCGCAGGCTTGAGGCCACAGGAATGGTGGGTCCCTCGATCAGCGCAAAAGTATGCACGGGAGACGATGCTTCAGTAGATGGGACGCTACATCGTTCAGCGCCTTTTTCTTCTCATCCCGACTTTTGTTGGGGTTACATTAGTTGGCTTTCTGGTGATGCACTTGGCCCCCGGAGATCCAGCCGAGCTGCGGGCGGCTGGAGGTCTCGGTGGCGCGAGAGAAGGAGCTATATCAAGGAATAAACAAGGTGGCGTGGATGAGGCATTATCCCAATGGCGTAAGCAATATGGTCTTGATCGTCCCCTCCCTATCCAATATGCGGTCTGGTTGAAGAATCTTGTTACGCTGAATTTCGGTGAATCGTTCAAAGACAATCAGTCGGTATGGAACAAGATCATCGAGAGAGTTCCGGTTACGGTTAAACTCAATGTGTTTTCTCTTCTGCTTGTGTATCTCATTGCCATTCCTCTGGGGATTTACTCGGCGACTCACTCAAATTCACTGGGCGATCAAATAACGACACTCGTGGCCTTTGTGCTTTTTGCGGTCCCGTTGATATGGGCGGCGACTATGGCGATCGTGTTTATCTGCGGCGGGGATTTTTTGTATTTGTTTCCGCCTGCAGGATTGGAGTCGCTTGATTATTCCTCGCATTGGTCGCTGTGGAGAAAATTAAAAGACCAAGCTTGGCATATCTTCTTGCCGGTCGTCTTGCTGTCGTATGACGGCTTTGCCGGATTGTCCCGCTACATGCGGGCGAGCATGTTGGAAGTGATGGGGCAAGACTTCGTTCAAATGGCGAGAGCCAAAGGGCTGCAGGAGAGAGTTGTGATCTTCAAGCATGTGCTGCGCAATTCTTTGATTCCTCAGGTGACCATATTGGCTTCGATCCTCCCTGGTCTGATAGGCGGGAGTGTCATTATTGAAACAATCTTCTCGATTCCCGGGTTGGGGCAGCTGGGTTATGAATCCGTGCTGGCGCGGGATTATCCAACCGTGCTGGCGTTGTTTACGGTTAGCGCGATTTTGACGTTGATTGGGATCCTCATCTCCGATCTTCTTCTCGCAGTCGTAGATCCGAGAATCGCGTTCGGTCGAAGGCAATAATGAGTTCTATGCAATCCAACACGGCATCTGTCGACGCGATGCGTCCCGAAACTTCATTGACTCATGCGGCCGCAGGCGAGGGCCTCTGGTCTAATGTTTGGAAACAGTTTCGGCGCGATCCGATTGCCCTGGCAGGACTTTACGTCGTGTGCATCCTTGTTACCATGGCTTTGTTCGCTGATTTTCTGGCGAATGATAAACCCTATTATTCCTTTTATAAGGGGAAGATCTACTTTCCAATTTTTCGGAGTTATCTCGTCGGTGTGGGGTTAGCCCACTGGCCAGCCGAACTGCAGAACGTGGACTTCAAGAAGCTCGAGGGTGCCACGCAAGTTTTTCCCCCCGTTCCGTATCGTCCAGGCAATATTGATCTCTTGGTGCCCTATGAGACTCCTTCGAAAAAACACTGGTTCGGCACGGACAAACTTGGGCGTGACATCATGGCCGGGATGATTCACGGCTCGCGGATTTCACTTTCGATCGGGTTTGTAGCGGTGGGGATCGCGGTAATCATCGGGGTGATACTCGGTGCTCTGGCCGGATATTTCGGATCTTGGGTAGACTTGGTGATTTCGCGTTTGTTTGAGATCATGCTATCGATTCCAACCTTCTTCCTTTTGATTACCGTAGCAGCGCTACTACCCCCTAGCATCTTTCTAACCATGACAATCATCGGCCTGACGAGTTGGGTGGGAATCGCCCGGTTTGCCCGGAACGAATTTCTTAGGATCAGAAATCTGGATTATGTGACCGCTGCGATCGCTCTGGGAGTTTCGAACCGAAAAATCATGTTCAAGCACATCTTACCCAATGCTCTTGCGCCCGTGATCGTTTCCGTGGTCCTCCCCGGGGCAGCGATTTTCGTCACCGTGCTCGCTTACTATCTCGTCGGCGAAGGACTCCGCGAAGTCCTCGATCCCCGTCTTCGGGGCTTGCGCTGAGAATGCGCTTTCTGCTAATCCGATTCGCAGCTGCAGTTCACTTGCTTGAGCTAATCCGAAAATGCTCAGGAGGAACGTCGCATGAAGCGTTTGAGTTCCATTGCGATCTCGTTGGCGGTTTTCGCATTTCCTATTCCACTCCACGCCCAATACACCAAGCCCGTCTACATTTCACTTCCGGGTCCCGGTAATATCCAGCACCTCGCCTACGTGGTCGGCAAGGAGAAGAAATTCTACGACGAGATGGGAATTCCCAATGCACAAATCGTTGTCTTACGCGGCAACGCCATTAACGTTCAGGCGCTGGTCTCGGGAACGGTTCATTTTTCCTCAGCGTTTGGCCCGGCCATGCAGACGATGTTTCGCGGCGAACAGCTGCGCATTCTCGTCCAGATCTTTAATCAGGTTCCTTTTGGGCTTATAACGCGCCCTGAAATCAAACGTCTCGAAGATTTGAAAGGAACGAAGATAGCGGTCACCTTCGGTGGCTCCAGCTACAGTCTGCTGCAGGCGATCTTTGCCAAACATGGCCTGCCGGCGAACTTCGCCGACTACATCAACATCCCGGACAATCCGAGCAAGATCATCGCCTTGCAGCAGGGTCGCGTGGTCGCTGCGCTGATGGCGCCGCCGACGGATCAGCCACTTTTGAAAGCCGGGTTTAAACGGCTGGTTTACGGCGGTGACGAATTCAAAGATGTTCCCTTTAGCGCCTTGTTGGCCACCGCGAAGCTCATCAAAGAAGAGCCGGATCTGACTGAGCGAATGGTCAAAGCAGTCGTCAAGTCGCTCTATTGGATCCGTGCCAATCGCGAAGGCAGCATCGATATCATCATGCGCAACGGCAGATTGGATCAGCGGGAAATTGCCGCGTCTCTCTATGACCTCATGCGCGACGCTTTCATTCCGGCATTGGATCCCGAGGGAGTGATGAAGCGCGCTGAAATTGAAATTGTCCTCCTGAAAGAGCGGCCGAACTTCAAGCCGGAGCAATTCATCGAGGATCGCTTCTACAAAGCGGCCTTGAAGGCTCTCGCGCGAGAGCCGGGGGCAAAACGGTAAGAGGAGACGAACACCATGGCAGAAAAAAGCCTCGACGAAATCAAAGCTGACATCCTCAATCGCGCCGGGCGCGTCAATCCTTTCGAAAGGGTCAAGCGGGAGGATGTCGAGCAGGTGCTGCAAAGACTGGATAGCCTCGATCCCGATCTGTGGGGCAGAGAATGGGAAAAGTTCGGCGCGAAATACGAGGCGCTCGGGGAGGAGCAAGAAAAAAAAGGAAAAAAGGAAGAAGCCGGTGAGACTTTCTATCTGGCGTATGAGTACTACCGTATCGGCCGTTATCCCGTCCCAAGCAGCCCGGAAAAGATGAACTGTTACAAAGGAGCACTCAGAACATTTCTCAGAGCGGCACCCATGATGGATCCACCGCTGGAAAGAATTGAAATCCCTTTTGAAGGGAAGAAAGTCGTGGGATATCTGCAGATTCCCAAGGGGACTAACCGTCCGCCGGTGGTGATCCATTGGGGCGGAGTCGATGGCTGGAAGGAAGATCGCAGAAGCAATAGTGAGCTGCTTCACAAAGAAGGCTTGGCGACGTTCACGATCGATATGCCCGGGGCGGGGGAAAACCCGTGCCTCGGCCAAGAACCGCGCGCTGAACGCACTTTTTCCGCGGCCATCGATTATCTGGAGACACGGAAGGATGTCGATGGCAAGCGGATTGCCGTTATGGGCGGCAGTTTCGGCGGCTACTGGGCGGCAAAGGTCGCCCACACGGAAGCTAAACGACTGCGCGGCGCGGTCAATTGGGGCGCGGGAGTGCATCGGACTTTTCAAGAAGAGTGGTTGCGGCCAGCGCTGACCGTTACGGCTTCGCAATA
>WNGC01000397.1_pt1 | contig 25020 bp, 25 predicted proteins | sample 5400051 | NCBI WGS metagenome assembly WNGC01 (sample SAMN13153368, study PRJNA577476) | soil metagenome | isolation source: 20 cm soil or saprolite under grassland replicate 2 | place: USA:California | collected 2016-06-15
ATTTCGGCCGTCGCGCGGCGCAACTGATCGAGTCCCCCCTGGGCGGCGTTCAATTCGTTGCGCTGATGCTCGGCGCCGCTCGAGATCTCGAGCATCGCCGTCGAGACCTGGCTCGAAGAGGCCGCCAGCTCTTCACTCACCGCGGAGAGGTCGCCCGCGGACCCGGCGATCTTGTCGGCGGACCCCACCACTTCCGACACGATCCCGCGCAGCCGCTCGCCCATCTGCCGCATCGCATCCGCGAGCACCTGGAACTCGCGCGGCATCCGGCCCGTGGTGACGGGGCGCAGATCGCCGCTGCCGAAGCGCTCGGCGGCGGTCACCAGACGAACCAAGGGGCCTTCCACCCACTGCAGCGTGAACGCGCCGACGAGCACGCCCACGATCGCGGTCGCAATCAGCACCAGCCACAGCACGATCTCGCGCTGCCGGGCGAGGATCGCCAAGCGCTGTCCGGCCGCTGTCGCCTTCTCCGATTGCCGCGCCGACAACTCGCGCACCAGGCGCGTGAGCTCCGCGACGGGTTCGCGCACCGCCGCGGCGAGCGCCAACGCTTCATGGTCGCGCCTCAAGTCGAGCAATGCGTGAGCCAATGAGTAGTCGACGTGAATTGCCGACTGCAGCTGCTTGAGCCGATTCACCGTGATGCGGTCGGCCTCGGTGAGACCGGGAAGCCCGTCGAGCTGCCTCTGATAGCGAAAGGCAGCGTCGACGTCCGCCTGAAATTGTTCGCCCGCCGCGCTGCTGCGATCGGCGATGTATCGCTCGGCGGACTGAATTTCGTCGAACACCGCGGTGACGAGGCCGCTGCCCACTTCGCTCGACGCACGAAGGTGCTCGATCTCGGTCGCGAGCGAGCGCCGCAGGGTCCGCAGCGAAGTGACCCCCACCACGGCCGCAATGACCAGGCCGGCCAACAGGCCGGACAGACCGAGGATAATCCGCCAGCGGATCGTGTTCAGGGCGAGCTTTCGGTGATGAGCTGGCCGGAGCGCACGACGCCGATGACCACCGCTTTGGCGGGGACGTCGCCGCGGGCGTCGAAGCCGATTGCCCCCGTAACGCCATCGAAGGCCGGCAAATCGGCCCCGATCCGCGCAATGCGATCACGAAGTGTGCGACGATCGAGCCCCGCGTGCTGGAGCGCCTCCGCCAAGAGGTAGATGATGTCGTAGGTGCCCGCCCCGCGGTGATCTGGACGCTGGCCCTCATACGCGCGCGCATACGCCGCTACGAACCGGGCGTTACGATCGCCGGGCCGGTCCGGTAAGTACGCGGAGGACAGGCGTACCCCTTCGGCGATCGGGCCCGCCGCTTCGATCCCCGTCAACGCATCGCCGCCGACTGACGGCCAGTGCACGCCGACGCGCGTCATCTCACGCAACGCGAGCTCGGCCCCGGTGCGCTCAGTCGCGAGCATCAGCACATCCACGCCGCCGTCCGCGCGCAACCGCGCGAGATAGGGCTCGAGACTGGGCGTGCTGGACAGCGATGGATCTTCCTCGACGACGGTGCCGCCGAGCCGCCGGAATTCGGCGGCAAAACTGAGCCTCAAGCCTCGGCCGTAGTCGTCGTCAACGTAGATGACGCCTACGCGTCGCGCGCCCACCGTCTGACGTGCGAAGCGGGCGAGCTGGGCCCCGTGACTCAAGTCCGTGGGACAGATCCGGAACACGTACGGATTCACGCCCGAGAGCTCGGGGCTCGAGGCGGATGGCGAGATCATCACCACCGGACGGCGTGCCTCGCCGTACACGCGCCCAGCGGCGAGGGATGTCCCGGATGTGAGGTGACCGATCACGGCTACGACCGCGGGATCATCGACCAGCTCTTGCGCGACGCGGATAGCGACTTCGGGTCGCGCACTATCATCCATCATCCGGAGGGCCAGCTGCCGGCCGCGCACCCCGCCGCGCGCGTTGATCTCCTTTACGGCCAGCTCGGCGGCGTGCTGCATCGAGACGCCACGCGGCTGGGAGAATGGGCCTGCCAGCCCGATGACGATGGTTCCACGGTCGCTTTCACGGGAACAGGCGGCAAGAACGAGGATTGTGAGAAGGAACGCCCGGTACCTGCGCATCAGGCGGGCAAGGTTAAGTCTGCGAATGGGATAGCGCAATATCCACGCGCTTTCCACATTTCCTCCATGGATGCAATTCACCGTTTGTGTGGATTTGCCGCGGGACTCGAGCGTCTCCTGAGGGCGCGCGACGCGGCGGAGTTGGAGGTGACGTGGGAGGAGTTGGATCTCGGGCAGCTCGGGTGGGAAGCGCTCGCCCTCGCTCGCCGCGCGGATAATGAAACACTGGAGCCGGCGCTCGCTGAAGTCGATCGCCGTTTGCTGGCAGTGCTCGAGCGGGCGCGGGCGTTCCTCGATCCCCATATCGTCACGTTCCGCGTCCCCGAGCTCGAGCGCTGGCAGCACGCGGCTGCCGCCGCGCTGGTCGGTGCCCGCTGGGGCGTCGCCGGGCTGCGGACGGTGATCGCCGATACGGGGGCGCCACTCGGGCGCCGCTATTTCGCTTTTCTCGCGTTGGCCGAGCGTCATCCCAAGCAGGCGTGGCCGCTGTTCGCGAAGTACCTGGACACGCCGGGCGCGCACCACGCATTCGTCGCGGCGGCGGCCGAGGCAGCCCGCTACTATCCGGGCCAGGCGACGAACGTGATCGCCTTGTTTCAGCGGATCCGCGGTGATCAGATGCTGCGCCGCTTCCTCGCCCCGAAGATTCTCGAATCGCTCTACGTGCTCGGCGATCCGGCGGCTCTTCCTTTATATGAGGAGCTGCTGGTGACCGGCCATACGGACGCGGATTTCGCCCGCTGCGAGGTGACGCGCGCGCTGGTCGGGGTGCGCAAACTCACCGGGCGTCTCGCGCCGAGTACGAAGTTCCCGGATCCGGCGCAGCCGCGCGTGCGCGAGGTGCTCGATGAAGCGGAGCGCCTGTTTGAGGAGGAACGAGACCGGCTTCAGCCGGTTGTCGTCATCTAACGCACGAACGCGGCGAGCTTTTCCTTGTAGCGACGACCGCCCGCGTCGTACGTGTCGTTGTGCCCGGCGGCCTCGATCATCACGAATTCGACCGGTCCTGCCACCGCCGCGGCGAGCCGGCGACCCATTTCGATGGGAACCAGCTTGTCTGCCGTCCCGTGGAAGATGAGCACCGGACAGCGCACCCTTCCGATCGTGCCGAGGTTGTCCAGCCGCAGACGCACGAGGAAGCTTGGGAAGATTCGATAGTGTCGAGACGCCATCTCGCGTGCACTGGTGAACGGCGACTCGAGAATCAAGCCGGCGACGTCATGCGACGCCGCGACATGCGTGGCAACCGCGCTGCCGAGCGAGCGGCCGTATGCGTAGATACGCGCCCGATCGACCCCCGGCCGGGCCGCCACAGCGTCGTAGGCGAGGTCGGCAGCCTCGTATAGGCCCGTCTCCGTGGCGCGACCTCCGCTTGCACCGTATCCGGGATAATCCAGCACCAGCAGCGCCGCGTTCGGAGGGCGGAAGTCCCGAATAATCGGCCAGATCGCGCCGATTGTTTCGCCGTTACCGTAGAACCAGAGGAGGGCGGCGAAGGAGCCTCCGCCATCCTCCGGCGCCAGATACCACCCACGTAATCGTGTTCCATCTCGCATCCGTAACTCGACCAGCTCTCCGTATCCAAGTACATCATGCGGGTCCGGGAGCGCAGCCCGCGGGGCCGGGAACGTGATCTTCTCTTGCAGCGCCCAGAGCACTACCGAGAGAACGATGTAGACCCCCACGAGCCCGAAGACGATCGCCATGGCCGGTGTTAGTTTGTGGCCCAATGGACCGGGCCGACCCGCAGGTCGTCTCGCGCGCCCGGGGCGCGCTGCTGGGACTCGTGGCGGGGAATCAACTGGGAGTGCCGACGGAGCACCTCGGCACCCCGGAGGCTATCCGCAAGGCATTTCCCAACGGCGTGTCGGATCTCGCGCCCCCTCCCAAGAATTCCCCCTACGACGATGACGCGGCGATGGCGCTGCTCTTGGGGGAATCGCTGGTGCAATCGAACGGCTTCGACGCAGCGGACGTGGCGCGCCGCTGGGTCAAATGGATGAAAGTGGACGGGCGCGGCATCGGCATCACCACCAAGCGCGCGCTGACGCTGATCGACCGCGGCAAAGAGCCGTTTGAAGCCGGCCGTCTCATCTACGAGGAGAATCCCCGTCGCGCCGCCGGCAACGGTAGCGTGATGCGCTGCATTCCCGTGGCCTTGCGCTATCATGACGATGTTGATCGCCTGATTCGCGTGTCGACTCAACAAGCCGCCATCACGCATGCGGACGAGCGCTGCACCTGGGGTGCCGCGGCGGTGAACCTCGCCGCCCGCGAGCTGCTGCATGGGAACATCTACTTCGTCGACGAGGTGCTGCATCGCATCGGGGACCGGGCGCCGCGCGCGCTGCGCGACGCGATTCATCGCGTGCCGCGCGAGTCCGAGAGCGATCTGCCGATCGCGATCGCCGCCGAAGCCGGGTACGTCGTGCACTGCATCGAGATCGCGTTCTGGTTCGTCACGCACGACCGCACGCTCGAGGATGCGCTGCTCTCTCTCGTGCAGGCCGGCGGCGATACCGACACGAACGCCGCCGTGGCGGGCGCGCTGCTTGGCGCGCGCTATGGAGAGAGCGCGCTGCCGCCGCGCTGGATGAACCAGATAACCGGTGCCGAGGGGATCGCGCAGCTCGCCCAGCGCCTAGTGATTGGGACTACTTAGACTTCGGACGATAGCGCGCGATCCGATCCATGACGTCGCGATCGTTGAGGGTGATCGAGATCTTGGTTCCCACCGCGGCCCCGCGCCAGTTGAGGCGGATGAATCGCCGACCCTTCGTCCACTCCCACATGCTGCGCTCGCGCCGGTGCGGTGCGCCGAGAAGTCGGCGCATATCGCTTTGCGTGCGCTTTACCAGCGCGACCTTCCCAGAATCGACGAACGAAATGACCGACGCTCGCCCTTCGATGACGTTCGCACTGAGATAGAAGGGGGCGCTGTCAGCGGGATCTCGGACGCGCACGGCGCAGTCCATCACCTGCGCGGTCGTACGCATCGTTTGGCACGTGAGGATGTCGTTCTGCGCAATTGCCCGGGCGCGGGCGGCGAAATCGCTGTATGACATGCCCGGCGCGAATCCGCGATACGCGAACGGCTTCGGCGCTTGGACAAGAAGAAGCAGAAGGATGGCGGGAGTCATGGCGCCAATATATCAAAAGCCCACGGGCCCGGCGGTGCGCCGGGCCCGTGGCGGTTCAGCGGGGAGCGTCAAACCTTGCGAACGTTCTGCGCCTGCAGTCCCTTCGGTCCCTGAGCGACATCGAACTCCACGTTGTCGCCCTCGGCGAGGCTGCGGAAGCCCTCTGCCTGGATTGCCGTGAAGTGCACGAACACGTCTGGACCCGACTCCTGCGCGATAAAGCCAAAGCCCTTCGCGTCGTTAAACCACTTCACCTTACCCTTAGCCATACTGTTCAGACCTCAGCACATGGGGGCACGGCCCCGGACTGGAACGTCCCAGACCACCGCGGGCGGGGACGGGCTCAAACAAAAACCGCGAGACGTGTGGTCCTCGCGGAAGCGCAGACAGCCGGTGACGGTGCCACGTATGCTTGAACCGCGGGCAAAAGTATGGAGCACCCTCGGAACTGTCAATTAGGACTGCCGATAATTCCAGTCGTTTGCGTTCCGACACTATCTTGACAGCAAGCCGGCATCGCATGCTCCTTCCTTTATCGCGACGCGCCCGGTAACCTCCCGTCTTCCCCCTACCGCCGTCGGATGGAGACTCTTGTCATGTTCGTTACCCTACTGTCATTAGTCATGCTCCAACAAGTCCCTTCGATCGCGAAGGTCGAAGTACAACCGAGCGGCGGGGAAGTCCCGATCGGCGGCACGATGAAGTTCTCGGCGCGGGCGCTCGACTCCGCCGGGCAGCCGGTGGGCCAGGCGCAGATCGGCTGGTTCGTCGGCGGCGACGTCGGCGAGGTCGATTCGACCGGCATGTTCACCGGCGGTTACCAGGGCTATGCGCGCGTCACGGCCGTCGGATTCATCCCGGGGCAAAAGGGCAGTCAGGTCTTTGGCGCCGCGCTCGTCCATGTGCTTCCCGAGCCGCCCGCGCGCATCGCGCTCGACCCGCAGCCGGCGAAGCTGATCGCCGGGTCGAGGCTGACGCTGACCGCGACGCCATTTTCTCGACACGGCGATCGACGCTCGGACGCGGCGACGTTCACATCGAGCAACCCTCGCGTCGCGTCGGTAACGAACGATGGCCGGCTGCGCGCCCTCGCCGCGGGCCGCGCGACGATCACCGCGACGGCCGGGCCGGCGAAGGAAACACTGGCGATCCAGGTTCTCCCCAACAACGTGTCGCGCATCACGCTCGAGCCGAACACGCCGTCGGTGCGCACCGGCGATGTCGTGAAGTTCACCGCGACACCGCGCACGGCTGCGGGGCGGACGGTGGGTGATGTCGCTGTGGACTGGGCGGTAGATGCAGGGCCGGGGATCGCAACGATCGATCCGAGCGGCACATTCGTCGCCGAGTTGCCTGGTAACTACACCGTGACCGCGACGGCCGGTGGCAAGACAGCGGATGCGGTGGCGCACGTGACGCAGCGCGAGGTCGGCCGCGGCATTGAAGTGCGCGGTCGCGTGCCGATCACGATGAGCGCCGCCGAAGTGTGGGTGCATCCCTCAGGCACGTGCGCCTACCTCTCGACCATCGCCGATCGCGTCTATGCGATCGACGTCGCGGATGTCACGCATCCCAAGATCGTTGACTCCATGATGACGAACGCGCGGATCGTAAACGACGTCATGACGACGGAGGACGGAAAGTACGGCGTGTTCTCACGGGAGGGCGCGTCGGACCGCAAGAACGGGATCGTCGTCTTCGATGCCAGCACCCCGTGTCATCCGAAACCGGTGTCCGAGTACACCGAGACCGTATCGGGCGGTGTGCACAGCGCGTACGTCTATCAGGGACACGCATACATCACGGATGACGCCACCGGCTCACTGCGCGTCATCGACATCCGCGATCCGCAGCACCCAAAAGAGGTCGCGCGCTGGCAGACGGAACAGACGGAAGCCGGCCGTTATCTGCACGATGTGATGGTCGTGGACGGGCTCGCCTATCTCGCCTACTGGAACGACGGCCTCGTCATTCTCGATGTCGGCAATGGCATGAAAGGCGGGAGCCCGACAAACCCGCAGCTCGTGTCGCAGTTCAAGTACGACCTGAACGCCGTGTACAAGCGAGTGGAGCAGCTGTATGGCCGAGGATTCATGCGCGGAACGCACACCGCCTGGCGCCAGGGACGCTACGTCTTCGTGGGAGACGAAGTGTACGCCGCGCGTAATCCGGCATATCCCGGCCTTTCCGACGGCAACAACCTGACCTTCGGCAGACTCCACGTCATTGACGTCGCAGACATCAAGAATCCGCGCGAGGTCGCATGGTACGAACCGACCGATGGCGGCGTGCATAACGTGTGGGTCGTGGGCGACACGCTATACCTGGGGAACTATCAGGGCGGCGCTCGCGCACTGGACATCTCGGGCGAGCTGAAGGGCGACTTGCTGCGTCAGGGACGCGAGATCAGTTGGATCCTGACGGTGGATTCATTGGGACATCGGCGAGCGCCGTTTACATGGGGAGCGGTGGTACGCGATGGCAACATCTTCGTCGCGGACATCAACACGGGCCTATGGATACTGCGGCTCGAGCCGAAGCAGCAACCTGTTCCGTAAGTTATTAAGAATCAATATCTTACTGCTGGCTAACGGTCTTCGTCGTGTCCGGCTTATTCTGGGCGAGCAGCGCCGTCTTGAACGCCAGCAAGGCGTCATCGTACGCCTTGAGCCGTGCCGTCACATTTGTCACGACCGTTGCGGCGTCGCGTCCTGCCGTCTTCTCGCAGGTTGGTAGCACGTTCGACAGTGTGTCGAGTCGCGTCACCATCTGCTTGGCGAGAATGCGCAGCGAGTCCGCGTACGCGGTCGGCTGCATCCTGGGCCGGCCGCTCGCGATGAACGTGCGTGCGGTCCCGCACAGGCCACCCAAGCGACGCGCGGCAGAGCGGCGCCGCAGCGAGTCCGCTTGCAGCGTGCGTGCCACCCGGTTCAAGCCATCACGCAGTTGAGTGATTCCGCGGGTCGCGGTCCGCAACCCGTCCTGATATCGGAGCTGCTCGATCGTGGGTGCCGGAGGCGTCGCCGGCACCGCCGGCACCGCCGCGGTATCCTTGCGCGTCGTGGTGTCCTGCGCGGCAAGAAATCCCGTCACGGCGGTGACGGAGATCACGAATGCAGTCACAACGCGCCAACGCTGCTCGAACATCGCTGCTGCTCCTCTAACGGTTAACCGCATCCGTTCGTTATAATCACGAGATGGCCGTTCCCGCAACCTCTCGCATCGTACGGGCCTTTGAGGACCGTGCTGACGCGCTCGCGCACTTCTTCCAGCGTGCCGGCGAAGCGCCGCGTCTCATTGCGTATGACGACGCCGTGGGCTTGCCGTTAGATCAGGCGCTCGCGGCGCTCGAGTGGACGGCGCAGGTGGGGATCCTGGCCCCCGACGACCTCGTCCACGCCGCCCGGCTCGCGCCCGATTCGGCGGCGATCGTCGTCGAGCGGAAAGAAGGCGACAACCGCGTGTTCGTGTACTTCGGACCGCGGATGGACGCACCACCCGCCGATCCATACGAAGGTACTCTGCTGTACGACGAGCCGGGAGTGCGCTCGTATATTTTCGTGCAGCGCGGTCACGCGATCGCGCATTTCTTGCGCGCGACGCACGGCATCGCCGCGGCGTTGAGCATGCTCGCGCGCCGCGCGCCCGAACTGCGTCACATTCGCCGCTGGACGCAGGCGCTGTTCGCCGAACCTGCCGTCGGCCGCTCGACGCAGCTGCTCGCGGGCTGGTTCGCGACGAGTGGCGCCGGATTTCTGTTCGTTCCCGCCGACTCCGAAGAGCCGTTCGCGTACTGTGAAGTCGCGATCGAGGGCTGAAACCCCACTTTTCCACCGATGTGGGAACGTGCACGCTGTGGATTCACAACTCCACATCATGTGGATGAGTCACGGAAGGGCTTGTGGCCGCAGTCATTACTCTCCACACACGATGCACATTGAAGTGGGCTAACCCGAATAAACATCGGCACTTGCGCGTTTTTTGAGCACCCCTATATTGATGTCACGCGAGTTGAAGGGAAGGGTTGGGACCTGGCGTCTCAGCAACGCCTTTAACTCGAGTCCGAACGGAAATTCCGGGGAGGGCGCCGACGCAACCAAGGGCTCAGGCGCTCGATGATCCGGGAGCAAGCTCACCGGGTCGGACAGATAAGGCCAGTCGCGTGCCTTGTCCACGTCGAAATGGTGCCTCGACGTGCAGTGCGGAGGATCGGTCCGCGATCCGATCTGACCCGTAGCACTCACATTGGCGAACCGAGCGACCCGACGGGGTTGCTTGGGGATGGAAGCCGGAGCCTCTGAACGTCTAACCGTGGACGAACAGTCCCAGGTGGCGCCAGAGAGAAGAACGAAGGGCGCAAGCCCTCGACTCCGGGTAGCCAATGTGTCGGAGCCCCCGGGCGCGCCTATCGAGCCGTCCCGGGGGCTTCGTGTTTCTAGGAGCGGGGGAGCAGTTTCGGGAGATCGGGATCGGTCTCGTGTGCTTTGTGAAATGGCAAACGGGGACCGCGAATCGGAATCAAGTGCGCGATCGAGTTCGCATAGTATTCGAGCAGAGGGCGGCCTTTCGGTAGGATCACCAGCGAGTCGCCATCCGCCGCCACCAACCGCCGCATCCGCAGCATCCGCCACGCGCGATCCCACACCTCCGCGATCCGCGCGCCCCCACGCACCACTTTGCCGTTGACCTCCTGCAACCGGTCCCGCAGCTGATCCATCCGCTCGAGCACCGCGGCCCTGGGAATCACCGTTTGGCCGAACGACAGCAACGACGCGGCGGCGAGCGGCACCGGCGTAACCGGAATGATCGCGCCGATCCGAGTCAGCATTTCCCGCGCGAGCCGCTCCAGCTCCGGTAGTCGCCGCTCCTTTGGCCAGGCGAGCAAGTCCTCGCCGCCTGGCGCGGCGCGCAACCACCCACGCAGCGATTGCGGCCGCCCGAAATTGACCGCCGCGCGGCCATACCGCTTGAGCCGGCCGGTCAACAGCCGAATCGTATTGCTCAGGAGGTAGGACGCGACGGTGCCGAATTGGGCGATCCGGCCGGGTCGGTCCCGCTCATCGATGAGCTCGCGAATCAACGAGCGATCCTCTAGAACGCGGTCATAGTTCAGCGCAACCGGCACGAACCAGATGTCGCGATCGAACGCGGGGTCGAGCAGGGTGCGGCAGATGTAGTCGAGCAGCCCGAGCTTAGGTGGCCGCAATCTGCCGTCGCGCGACAGCCCACCCTCGGGAAAAATCCCCTGCGTGACGCCGTTGCGCGTGATGAGCTGCACGTAGCGTTCGAGCACCGTGTGATACAACGGCTCGCGAAATCGGCGGCGAACGAAATAGGCGCCGAACGATTTGAAGACATACTCCAGCGGCCAGGCGCGCGCCCATTCGCCTACGGCGTAGCTCACCTGCACGCCGCGCGCGAGCACATAGGCGACCACGACGTAGTCGGCATTGGATCGGTGGTTCATCAGATACACGACGACGTCGCGCTTGGGAATGCGCTCGAGCGCCGCTTCATCCTGATAATCGACGCTCGTCTTGTACAGCAGATTCACGAAGATCTTTGCGACGTTGTAACCGAGCTTGTAGTACGACAAGACATTGAAGTGCGGGATGATTTCGTCGAGGTACTTGCGCACTTGCCGGCGCACAGATTTCTCTGGCAGCCCATGTTCGGCCATGTGCACCTGAACGGCGGCGCGAATCGCGGGATCGTCGGCGAGTGCCCGCCGCGCGAGACGCGGCTCTTGCTTCTTGTAGCGGCTCAGCCGCGCGCGGAACTCGTGAATGAGCCTCCCTCCTCCTTGAGTTGAGCGTATCCCATCCCTTTGAGGCGCGCGATACGCATGCTCATCGGCGGGTGAGTAGCCAGCGTATCTGCAAGCCAGCCTTCTCGATTGGTGAAACGGCGGCCGAGCGGGTCGACGATGCAGAGATGCGCCGCCCCGCGTTTGATCGCGAGGGTCGGAGCGCCGGCGTCCTCGATCTTGCCGAGCGCGCTCGCCAACGCAAGCGGGTTACGCGTGAACTGCGCGCTCATGGCGTCGGCGAGATACTCGCGCCGGCGGCTCACGGCGAGCGCGAGCAGCTGCGTGACGATCGGCGCGATCAGCCACGAGAGCACCCATAACGCGAGCAGAATGGCGATGAGCGGGCCACCGCCGCTCTTGCGACGCCCTCCCCCACCTCCGCCTCCTCGCACCCTCACTGGCGCCCAGCCCCCGCCCCCGCCCCCCCGCATCATCCGTCCCATGCCGTCGCGCACCAGCAGCACTGCACCGACGAGTGCGGCGAGCGTCGTCATGAGGCGGACGTCCAGGTTCTTCACGTGGCCGAGCTCGTGGGCGACCACTCCTTGCAGCTCGTCGCGATTGCACAAACCCAGGAGTCCGCGGGTGACAGCAATGTGGGAATCGCGCGGCTCGTGACCGGTCGCGAATGCGTTCGGATCGTCGTCCGGCACGATCCAGATGCGTGGCCGCGGCACTCCCGCGGCAATCGCCATTTCCTCGACCACATTCACGAGCTGCCGTTCGGCATCGGTCTGGGGATTGGTCAGCTCGGTCGCGCCGCTCGCCCACAGCACCTTCTCGGGCCCAGTCTTGTAGGCATGCCATGCAGCAAAGACCGCTGCCGTTGTAAATACGACCCCGAGCCAGGGGAACACGTGGTGATAGGACTCGAGATCTCCGCCCGAAGTGTAGAGGGCGAGGATGTAGTCGCCGCCGAACCCCAGCCAGGCGAAGAACAACACGAAGCCAATCACCAGCCAGATGGTGCGCCGGCGATTGGCTTCCTGTTGCTGAAAGAGATTACCGTCTGGAGAGGTCAACCTGCGGCACCGCGCGCTCAGCCTGATCTTCGATTTCCCACAACTCCGTGGGTGTCGCGTGCGCGATTCCGGCCACCAGCGTCGTGGGGAATTGCTGCTGCTTCGTGTTGTACTGCGTTGCCGTGTCGTTGTAGAGCTGGCGCGCGAACGCGATGCGGTTTTCCGTGGAGGTCAGCTCCTCCTGAAGCTGTCCGATATTGCCGGTCGACTTGAGCTCCGGATACCGCTCCACGGTGACGAGCAGGCGCGACAGCGCGCCGGAAAGCGCGTTCTCGGCCTGGCTGATCTGCTTCATGCCTTCGGGGCCGGCGGCGTTCACCTTGACTGCCTGATTGCGCGCCTGAATGACGGCCTCCAGGGTCGAGCGCTCGAAGTCCATCGCGCCTTTCACTGCGTTCACGAGATTCGGGATGAGGTCGTGACGGCGCTTGAGCTGCACATCGATTTGCTTAAATGCGTTGAACGTCTGGTTTTTGAGGGAGATGAGGCCGTTATAGGCGCCAACCATCCAGAGAATGGCGACAACGGCGATTACGAGCAGCACCCACATTGTATCGGCTCCCGTTTGGGATGTGAAATGGAGAGGCGCAGGATGCCGCGCCTCTACCGTATTACGTGCCGTGCGGCAGGAGTTTCGTGATCGCTTGGCGCACGGTTTCAGCCAGGCCATTCTCGTCCGAGCCGAGCCGGGCGAGCGGGTGGTCGGAATCGACGTGCAGCTCCACGCCCCGCGTCACCGGGATGCGGCGCCACGTGGTGGGGCCGCTGATCTCCTTGCCGGCATCGCGGGTCAGCCATGCCGTCAGCGCTCGCCCCGAGCGGCCGCGCGGCATGCCGTCGGCGCTCTTGAGCGGCAACCGATCGGGCGTCGGCAGCGACGCGCCCAGCACCTGCGCACAGCGCCGCTCCAAGACATCCCCCGTCTGATCGTGCATGTCCTTGGTGATCGCGGCGAGCGTCGCGCCTTCCATCTGGCGCAGCTTGATGGCGAGCAGCTGCAGAAAGTGGCGGTACGAGTATGTTGCCGCCGTCCCGCGCCCTTCCGGCGGGCTCACGAGACCCCGCGTTACGTAGAATCGGATCGTTCGCTCGCTGGGGGCCGCGCGCGCGGCGGCGTTGATCGGTGTGACGGCCGACGCATCGAGAATGGCGCCGACGACCACCGACAGATCGCGGAGGTTCCAGGGAGCGAGGTTGCGGTACTCTCGCAGGACGTGGAGCGGGTCGGAGTGCACCGCGCTCGTCATGCGTCCATAGCCCCCTGAGAATCCTGCGCCCGCAACACGCTCCCAACCCAGTCCGCCACCTGCTGCAAGTTGAACGGCTTGCGAATCACCGTGCAGCGGTGGTGCTCGAGCCAGGTGCGCACTTCTTCCGCCTCGGCGTCGCCGGTCATGATGGCGATCCGTCCCTCGAGTCCCGGCCAGCGGTGGATGATGGCGAGGTACAGCGCCAACCCCGACATCGTCGGCAGGTGGATGTCGAGCAGCAATGCGTCCGCCGTTTCGGCGTCGAGCACCTCATACGCGGCCTCGGCGGTCCCGGCGCTCACGACGCGGTAGCCGTGGCGCTCGAGAAAGCGCTCGAGCACACGACGCAGCCCGGCCTCGTCGTCCACGATCAGAACGGTGTGCGGCTTTTTGGGCGGCGCCGTCATCATGATGCGCTCGCGGCCGACGTCCGGCTTGCCGGAGTGAGGAACCCCTGCACGATGCGAATCGTCGCCTCATCCGTCGTCAGGGAGAGCCGCATCTCGCCGGCGGTCAGGCCGAGGTAAGTGCGCGCGTGTTGCTGCAAGGTCTTCGCTTGCGCGTAGCCGAGCCGCTTCGCGACGTCTTCGATTGTGAATCCGGGGTCCTGCAACAGCCGGTGCGCGTAGAGCACGCGCGCCGCGGCGAGGATGTGACGCGGCGAGGGCAGACCGGCTCGCGCAAACCAGCGGGCGCACGTGCCGCGATCGACGCGCGCCCGCGCCGCCACTTGTTGAATCGTCTGGACCGCACCGGGTGTGCGCAGCGCATCTTCGAGCACCCAACGCAGCTCGCGCGGCAACGGCGCGAGCGCGGCGGTCAACTGTTCCAGCAGACGATGCGACGCGGCATGCATCGATTCGCCTGCGACCCATTCTCGCAGCCGCTCCGGATGATCGTCCACGCCGCGCAGGATGACTTGCCGGATGCCGCAGTGACCGAGCGTCAGCAATACGGTGGCGAGCTGCGGCGTCATCGACGTATAGAGGATCAGGCGCAGCGAGGGAAACAGCAGATGGAGCCGCTCGATTTCCTGTCCGCTCGCGGTCCCGCCAAGCGCCGGATCCACAACGGCGATCTCCACCGGCCGAGTGCGGATAGTTTCCAGCGCGCTATCCCAGGTCGGCGCGCGCGCCAGCGCGAAACTGGGCGCGACCGCACCGTGCAGTTTCTGGAATTGCACGTCTGGAACCGCTGCGAGTACCAGCATTCCCCTACACTTTCGGCCGTGAGTTCTCGATTTGCCGCAAAATCGCCCTACGATGCCGCAAAAACGCCCTAAACGCGCGCGTACCCTCCGCTCAAGTTGGCTGGTGTCTGGAGAAGCACCCCATCCAACCCCGGAGGCTCTATGTCCCGCCGCATCCGCTGTGCCCTAGCTCTGGTGCTCGTTTCGTTCGCGTTGACGGCCGCTGCCTGCGCTGATGCGACCGGTCCACGCGCCGACACGACCTGCGACACGAACAACCCCGCGACCTGCCATCATTAGGCTAGGTCCCTAACGAGGACAGAGAAGCGGAGACTTCTCTCAACGCCTCGCTCGATAATACGGGCTCCGCTGTTGCGCACTCCTGGCTCGCGCAACCGTGGAGCCCGTCGAGTATGCGCTCGATTCGAAATACGAATTCGTGGAGCTTGTGCGCGCTTGCGACCTCGAGAGCCTTGCGCAGCTCCGCTTCCGCGCGTTTCTCATTTCCAAAACGCGCCAGCCCGATGCCCGCCTTAAAGTGATAGTCCGTACGAATGTTCGGCGGCGCCGATTCAAGATGCACGCGACCCGCTTCGCGCCACCGTTCGAAGCTGACGCGGTCACGTCTGAACGACGCGCAATGCATCAACTCGGTAATCGCGTTCGCGAGGATCTCGCCGGGTCCGCCACGGCGGACGACTTCCTGCAATGCTCGCTCGGCCGGCTCCACGTCGCCGAGCGCGATCCACAGCAAACCGAGGTCGCCCAATGCCCGAACCTGGGCTGTGGGATCCTCATAGAGCTCGAAGGCGCGCCACAGATGCGGAATTCCCTCGTGCGTCTGGCCGCGGCGATGCAACACGTTTCCTAGTCCGTGCTCGGCCTCGGCCTCGACACGGCGGAAATTTCCCGCGGCCGCGTCCGCGGCAACGCCACGCCATGCACGTTCCGCCTCACCGAGATTGCCGCGGAAGTAGAGGACGTTGCACTGACCGATGCGACTGAGGAGCACGGACTGCTGATCGCCGGCGGTTGCCGCGATTCGGCCGGCCTCTTGATAGGCATCGACGGCTCGATCGAAATCCGCCTGTAGTCTGCGGAGCCGGCCGAGACGCATCCAGGCACCGATCGAATCCGACGACAGCAGCACTTGTGTGCCGAAGTTGAGGAGCGTGAGCACAGCATCCTCGGCTTCGTCAAAATGGCCGCTCTGGTCCAAGAAGTGCGCGTATGCGAGCAGTGCCGGAGCCAGCAATCGGACGTCATTGGTGCGGTGCGCCTCGCCGGTCGCGCGCACGATGCCGCTCAGATGCGCGGCTTCGGTTCCTTCGCCCGCGAGCTCTGCGCAGTAGCGCTCAGTGGCTGCCCACTGGTAGCGGAAAACGTCGGGTGTCGGAGGATCGCGGTCGGGTGACAGCAGATCGACGAATCGGAGCGTCAGAAATGCACCCTGCCCCAGGCGCACCCCTGGGGAGGTGGCGGGTTCGTCCGCTACCCGTTGCAGGAAGACGGCATGGGGCAGGCCGGCGCTTCGAGTCTGAGCGTCAGTGCGCATCACGCGCCATAGTTGCACCAGGCATGCCCGACTGCAAGGCCATCACACGCCCCAACATAGCGCTCCCCGGCCAAGCGCGTTAGCCCGCAAATGGCGCGTTTTCTGGCTTTTCGCCGCGCGTTTTGGATGCCGGTTATGACTCCTTCAGCACGCATAAACGGCCCATGTCCAAGGCGTTCACACTGATCGAGCTGATGGTGGTCATCTGCATCGCCGCGGTTCTGGCCGCTTTCTGGTTCCCCCGCGCGGCGCGCATGATAGACTGGATCGCCACCGACCACGCTATGCGCGAAGTGACGACCGCCATCGCCGTGGGGCGCAACGGGGCGGTGCTGCAGGCAACGCGCGCGCGAGTGATCATCGCCGCAGACACATTGCGGATCGATCGGTTTGGGCCGAGCGGATGGGAGCCGTGGTGGCGCCGCCCAGGCCCCGCGAGTCTAGGTGTCGTGTTGGAGGTATCGAATCCCTTGGTCGTATTTGGCCCCACCGGCATGGGATGGGGCGCGTCGAACACCACAGTCGTGTTACGGCGAGGGTCGCAGGTCGAAACAGTCACGATTTCACGACTCGGCAGAGTGAAACGCTGGTAGATGCAACCCTTCCGACGGCCGATGCATCTAATCGTGTGAAACATCGATGCACGGTGGTCGTAAAGAGCAACGGTCGCGGCCGAAGTGTGACGGCCACTTCGCCCGACCGCCAACCCCGGGGAGCCTTCTGGCCCCGGGGTTTGGTCTTTTATACGCTAGGACCGGCGTCTTCGTCCAGAAAGACGAGCGTTTGGCGGCGCGCGACGATTCGAACCAACGCCTCGTAAACTTTGGGATCGAGCACAGCGCCCGACAGGTCGGCCATTCGATCGACGGCCTGCTCGGGCGTCATTTTTTCCTGGTACGGACGCGATGTCGTCAACGCATCGTAGACTTCCGCCGCCGCAATGACACGCCCGCCGAGCGGCACTTCTTCCCCGCGCAGACCATCCGGGTAGCCGGTCCCGTCGAATCGCTCATGATGACTCTTCACCATCGACACGACAGTGCCGAGATGGACCAGCGGCGCGAGTATCTGGGCCCCGATGACGACGTGCTGCTTGACGTGCTCGAACTCGTCCGCCGTGAGCGGCCCTTCCTTATTAACCACCGCATCCCGCGTGCCGATCTTGCCGAGATCGTGGAGCCGTCCCGCCATGCGAATGCGATCGACATCCTCTTCGGTGAGTCCCATCTCGGTCGCAATGTTCGCCGAGAGATCGGCAACGCGCGCCGAATGCCCGCGCAAGTAGGGATCTTTCGCTTCCAACGCGTTGACGAGCGCTTCGAGCGTGGCGGTGGAGACGCGCTCCAGCCGATGCCGTTCACGCTGCAGCTCGGCGGTTCGCGTCGTGACTTCTTCTTTCAGCCACTGATTGAGGTGCCGGTTTTCAAGGAGCATCTCGCGCCGCTTGAGCGCGCGCTGCACCGCACGTCCCAGGTCGGCCAGCTCGATCGGCTTCGTCAGGTAGTCCATTGCGCCCCGCTGCATACAGAGCGCGGCGCTGGTCGCATCGTTGACGGCGGTGAGCATCAGGATGGCGAGATCGGGTTCGATCTCGAGCGCCTGCGGCACCAGGTCGACTCCACTCGTGCCCGGCATGCGAATGTCGGAGAGCATGAGAGCGACCTTGTGCATCCGCAGCTGCTGGAGTGCCTCATCCGCCGATCCCGCGGCGTGCACCTCGAACTGCTGCTGCTTGAGGTACTTCCGCAGTGCATTGCGGATGGGCTCTTCATCATCCACGACGAGGACTGAGACTATGCCGGCATGGCCGGTCACCGCAAAGCTCCTGGCGAGACCAAGGCCAAACTAGGAATCGGCTGCAACGAACGCCAGGTCCACGGGGGCGGGAATCAGGCCCGCGCGGTGCGCGCGGCCCAATAACTCACTCACGGCGCGCCGGCCGGTGGCGCCGTAGTCGACCGTGTAGGCGTTCACGTACATGCCGACAAACTCGTCGGTCCGGGTCGTGTCCAATCCGCGGCTATATCCCTGAGCATGCCGCAATGCCTCGGGGCGATGCGCCAATCCATACTCGATGCTCGCCTTGAGGTCGCGCGCAATCGATCGCATCAGCTCGTCCCCCAAGTCTCGCCGCACGACATTGCCGCCGAGGGGCAGCGGCAGCCCCGTCTCTTCGTGCCACCACACCCCCATGTCCGTCCACAGGTGCAGACCGCGATCGGCGTACGTGAGCTGGCCTTCATGGATGAGCAGGCCGGCATCGGCCTTTCCCGCCAAAACGAAATCTTCGATCTGGTCGAATGGGACGACAACGTGCGCGGCGTCCGGCTGATACAAGCGCAGCGTCAGGTACGCGGTGGTCAGCTCACCGGGCACCGCGATGCGACAGCGCGCGAGCGCGCGGCGCGGATCGGCGGGGGGCGTCGTTCGCGCGACGATCCGGGGTCCGTAGCGATCGCCGATGCTCGCGCCGTGAGCGAGCAGGGCGTAGCGATCCACGAGATATGCGTAGGCATGCAACGAAACGGCAGTGACTTCGAGCTCGCCCGCGAGCGCGCGGCGATTCAGGCTCTCGATGTCGGCGAGCTCGTGGACGTAGCGGCGGCCGCCCGTGTCGATCTTTCCCGCCGCCATCGCCCAGAACATGAATGCATCATCTGCATCGGGACTGTGCGCGACGTGGATGACGCGCGGGGCTGTGGCCGTCACGAGCGTGACTCCCGTCGAGCACGCTCCGCGAAGCTATCGATCAAATCTCGGCGCTCGGCATACTCGGGCCGATTTCGGGCCAACTCCGCGGATTCATTGCGGAGAAAATCAGCATATGCGCGTCGCGCCAACGCTCTGTTCCCCTGCGTGTGATACGCATCAGCCCGGAGCATGAACCCAAACAAATGCGTGGGAACCGCGCGCAGAATGGTGTCGGCTTGGGCTGCGGCGGCGGCAGGTTCATTTCCGAGCAACAGCAGCTGACCAATGTCGTAGCGCGAGTCCGGATCTAACGTCGGTAGTTGGCTGTACGCGCCCAGCGCCATCGGCAGGAAGAATTGAACACTGTCATTTTTTCCAGCTTCGTGCGCCCTCATAATACGGTTGAAGAGCAGGTTCGCTCGTTCTTGCGGCGACATCTGACTGATGTCTGGGGCGCGAATCTGGCGTGGAGGAGCGGCGCCATCTGCTCCCTGCTCCCTGCTCCCCGCTCCCGCACTACGCATCGCGACCACGGCGATCAGGGCTCCCAGCACAGCCCCGGCCACGCCCCACGGCAGGCCCGCCCGCCAGCCGGTTGCGCCGGCGCTCGCAACGGCCGCGCCGCACTTGTGACAGAAGCGGGCAGACGCAGAGAGCTGTGCACCACAGGCCTGGCAAGTCATAGGGTGGAGAATGTAACCGCTGGCAGGAAAGCGAGGCCAACGGTAGTGTAGGGGCCATGCCGGCCACCGAGTATGGCAAGCACATGGGGGAGCTGAAACGCGGCGACCAGCGCTGGGACGTCTATCTCGAAGGTCAGCCGGACACCGGGCTCGGCGCCGTGCGCGGGCGCATCCACTTCGTCAGCGGCCAGCTCCATAAAGTCACCGGCTGGATCTTTCTCGAGTGGCAAGAGAAGGATGTTCAGGAGCGGTTCGGTGAGTTTTCGGCGGTGGAATTGCTTCATTTTGTGGAGGCACTTTAGCGCACAAATTGCACAAAAATGTGAACACATTTGCACATTTTTATGTGCAAAACATTCCTCGATCCGATTTTCATGCAGTTTTTGCAGAGTTTTCTTGACACTCCCCGAAACGCCGTCTAGTTTCTCATATGGCCCGCCGCTTGCACAGCGTTTCACCGACTCGGGAAGGAGACCCCACTCAATGACCGCAACGTTGGAACCCACCGCCCTGGCTGGAGCGAAATCGACTACCGCTCCCTCGCCGGCGGATGTCATTCGCCGCGCGAAGGAAGCCGGAGTACAGGTGGTGGATGTGCGTTTCACCGACCTGCCGGGCACCTGGCAGCATTTTTCGATTCCGCTGAAACAGCTCGAGGAAGACACCTTCACGGACGGTCTGGGGTTCGACGGTTCGTCGATCCGCGGCTTCCAGGCGATCAACGAGAGCGACATGCTGCTCCTCGCCGATCCGGCGAGCGCCTTCGTCGACCCCTGTTTGTCCGTACCGACGCTCTCGCTCACCTGCGACATCGTTGACCCGATTACACGCGAGCCTTACTCGCGCGATCCGCGCTACGTCGCGCGTAAGGCTGAAGCGTTCCTGAAAAAGAGCGGCGTCGCCACGACAGCGTATTTCGGGCCCGAGGCGGAGTTCTACATCTTCAACTCGGTGCGCTTCGACCAGAACGCGCATGAGGGCTATTACTTCATCGACTCGGAAGAGGGTATCTGGAACAGTGGCGCGAACGGCACGGCGAATCTCGGCCACCGCCCACGCCACAAGGAAGGCTACTTCCCCTGTCCTCCGACGGATCGGTTGCAGGATCTGCGCTCCAAGATCATGCTGGCCATGATGGCGGCGGGGATCGAAGTCGAAGTGCACCACCACGAAGTCGGCACCGCCGGCCAGACCGAAATCGATATGCGCTACAGCACGCTGACGCGCATGGCCGATCAGGTCATGATGTACAAGTACATCGTGAAGAACGTGTGTTGCGCGAACGGCTATACGGCGACGTTCATGCCCAAGCCGATGTTCGGCGACAACGGCTCGGGGATGCACGTCCACATGAGCCTGTGGAACGGTAAGGACAATCTGTTCTTCGATGCGAACGGCTACGCGCTGATCTCCGAGACGGCGCGCTGGTACATCGGCGGGCTCATCAAGCATGCGGCGGCGCTGCTCGCCTTCGCGGCGCCGACGACCAACAGCTACCGCCGGCTGGTGCCGGGCTATGAGGCGCCGATCAACCTGATCTATTCGCAGCGCAATCGTTCGGCGATCTGTCGCATCCCGATGTATTCGACCTCGCCCAAGGCGAAGCGTCTCGAGTTCCGGGCGCCGGATCCATCGGCGAATCCGTACCTCACGTTCGCCGCGCTGCTCATGGCGGGGCTGGACGGGATCAAGAACAAGATCGAGCCGCCCAAGCCGATGGACGTCGATCTGTACGAGCTCGAGCCGGAAGAGCGGAAGCACGTCAAGAATACGCCGGGAAGTCTGCAGGAATCGCTGGCGGCGCTCGAAGCCGATCACGCCTTCATGCTCGAGGGCGGCGTCTTCACGCAGGATCTGATCGATACCTGGCTCGCGATGAAGCGCGCCAAGGACGTGGACGCGGTTGCGCTTCGGCCGCATCCGTACGAGTTCTTCCTGTATTACGACGCGTAACTAAAAGGCAGGCGGTTAGACGGTTAGACGGTTAGGGGCAGCGATGCTTCTAACCGTCTAGCCGTCTAACCGCCTAACCGTCTATGACGACCAAGCGCGAAATCCTCGACACAGCCAAAAAGCAAGAAGTCAGTTCGTTGCGCCTCCAGTTCACCGACATTCTCGGCGTGAACAAGAATGTGGAGGTCCCCGAGAGCCAGTTCGATAAGGCGCTCGAAGGGGACATCATGTTCGACGGCTCCTCGATTGAAGGGTTCGTGCGAATCGAAGAGTCGGACATGGTGCTGCGGCCCGACCTCGAGACCTTCCGCGTGCTGCCGAACGGCGACGCGGCGGGGAAGGTCGCGCGCGTGATCTGCGACATCTACAATCCCGACGGCTCGTCATTCGCGGGCTGCACGCGCCAGGCGCTGAAACGGCAGATCGCCAAAGCCAAGGCTCTCGGGTACGAAATGATGGCCGGCGTGGAGGCCGAGTTCTTCATTTTTCAGCTGGACGCCGAGGGCGAGCCGACGACCGAGACGCACGACCGCGGCGGCTATTTCGATCAGACGCCGGTCGACCGCGCGGAGGAAATTCGCCGGCTTATCGTGAAAGATCTCGTCACGATGGGATTCGAAGTGGAGGCCGGGCATCACGAGGTCGCGCCGGGACAGCATGAGATCGATTTTCGGTACGCCGAAGCCCTCGAGACGGCGGACAACCTGGCGACGTTCCGGTTCATCGTGCGCAACGTCGCCTATCGCCATGGCTTTCTCGCGACGTTCATGCCGAAGCCGATTTTCGGGCAAAACGGCTCGGGCATGCACACGCATCAATCGCTGTTCCGCAAAGGGGCGAATGCGTTCCACGATCCCAAAGGTCAGTGGGAGCTGTCGGACGTCGCCTTGGCGTACATCGCGGGACTGCTCACGCACGCGCGCGGGTTTTGCGCCGTCACGAATCCGCTGGTCAACAGCTACAAGCGCCTGGTGCCCGGGTACGAGGCGCCGGTCAACGTCGCCTGGTCGATGCGCAATCGTTCGCCCCTGGTGCGGATTCCCGATCGGCGCGGCACCGGCACGCGCTGCGAGCTGCGGATGCCGGATCCCTCGGCCAATCCGTATCTCGCGCTGGCCGTCCAGCTGGCCGCAGGACTCGATGGCGTGGAGCACAAGCTCACGCCACCCGATCCGGTGAACAAGAACATCTTCGAGATGAGCTTTCGCGAGCGCCGCAAGTACCGGATCGACGAGCTGCCGCGCGATCTGCACGAGGCGCTGGATACGCTCGAAAAGGACGAGGTTATCCGCGAGGCGTTGGGAGCGCACATTTATGAGCGCTTCGTCGAAGCCAAGCGGGGTGAATGGCAGGAATACATTGGAAAGGTCAGTGAGTGGGAGCTCGAGCGGTACCTCAGTGTGTACTGATTCTCCTGACAGGACTCACCGCGTGCGAAGTGCTGCCGCAACCCGGCGACTCGCACGGCGTGCAGCATGGCGCGCAGTGGGACCAGCATGGCCATCTGATTGTCGAACGCGATCCGCGCTACACCATCGTCCGCCTGCGTGTCGATACCACCGGCATCACCGAACGGCACGACGTCCTCCTGGCCCGGTTCGACTTCGATCCGAGTGAGGCCGAAGGCGACGAGTACGAGCAAACGGTAGCCCTGGACCTCGGAAACGTGCTACGCCTAGCGGCCAATCATCCCTATCCCCTCGGAGACTCGATTCCCGCCTATGCCACGGTGACGTGTCTCTGCCGGCCGCTGCGTCCCGATTCGGTGCGCGGCACCTACACGATGCAGACGCGCGGAATCCGACAGCTCGCCGGCCGCATCGATGCGACGTTCTACTTTACGGCATGGGATGACTCGACGAAACACGCGGTGTATCGGTTGCGGCAGAGAATTCAAGGAGTGCGTCCGTGAAAGAGTGTAGACGGCTAGTCGGTTGGACGGTTAGCTTGGCCGCGCTTCTAACCGTCCATCCGTCTAACCGCCTAACCGCCCAGACCGCCCAGACCATCGATACGATCATCATCGACAACGGCAACGTCTTTCATGGCAATGCCGAGGGCGCGCCGCAGTTCGTCGCCAAGCTCGCGAACGCGCTGCACATGCGGACGCGACAATGGGTGATCCGGCGGCGGCTGCTGCTCGACAAGGGCGACAAGCTCGACGCGGCCCGCCTCGAAGAGACGGAGCGCGCGCTGCGCGGCCTGGGCGTGTTTCGGTTCGTGCGCGTGGATACCTTGCGGCTGCCGCGCGGGAGTCACGGCGCCGGCGGACCGGACGATCCGCTCGCGGTGGAGGTCGTCACCGCCGACGGCTGGAGTACGCAGCCACAGGCGAGTTACACCCGCAGCGCGGGCGACGTGGCGTGGGGCGTCGGGTTCATCGAGCGCAACTTCCTCGGCACGGCGACCGAGCTGGATCTGAACTACGACAAGAATCCCGATCGCAGCCGGTTCGACTTCGGATTCGCCAATCCGTATTTCATCGCCCGGCGCGCGCGGGCGATGCTGCACTACAGCCACCTCTCCGATGGCCGCGCCGGCGGCTGGGATCTGGGACTGCCGTTCTACGAGACCGTCGCCCCGTACTCCCTCGAGACGTATGGCGAAGCAGCCCGTCAGCGGGTGCTGCGCTACGCGGACGGCGTGCTCCAAGACAGCGCGGTCCATCATGTATTTCGGATGGGGTTGAGCGGCGGCATCGCCACGCACGCGACGACCCGCGACTACATCCACCTGATCGCGACCGCCGAGTGGCGGCGCGAGAATATCGATTCCTTCTACGCAGGGCCCGTTCCCTACTCGACATTCACGACGCTGTGGGCCGGTGTGGCGATCGGTCGCGTCCGCTTCCGCGTCCTGGAGCAATTCAATTCATATTCCCGGCGCGAGGACGTCGATCTCTCCCCGACGCTCAACGTCAGCGCAGTTTTCGAATCGGGCGTGGGCTACGAGGCGAGCGGCCAGATGGCGGCGATCTGGAAGGGCGGTTTCGCGCGGTTTCGCGTCGAGGGGAACGGGCTCGATTCGACGCGGATTCGGGGCGGTGTCACGGTAGTGAGTCAGAATCTGCGGCGCCACACGTTCATCGGGCATTTCGAGGTGGGGAGCCTGTATCGGCCCAAGATCGGCTCGGAGTTCAATCTCTGGGTCGAGCAACGCGGGCCGCGGTTGTATGGGATCCACGACTTCACCGGAACCCGGATGGCGTGGCTCGTTCTGGAGGACCGGATTCTGGTTGCCGAGGAGGTCGCGGGACTGATGGGCATCGGTCTGGCGCCGTTTCTCGATTACGGTGGCGCGTGGTATGGCACCGATTCCCGGCTGCGCGGCGATGTCGGGCTCTCCCTACGATTCGGGCCGACGCGCGCGGTGCGCGGCGAGGCGGGAGAAATCGCGTTCGGGTACCGCTTTGGAGAAGGTGTGCCCGGGAAGCGCTGGGCGTTCACGCTGCGCAAGGGGATCGCGTTCTGACCATGATGAGATTCGACTGGATCGGCTGGCTCGCGACGGCGGTGTTCCTGGTGTCGTACTTCACCAAACAGCAGGTGACGTTGCGACGCGTTCAAGGAGTGGCGGCGGGTCTCTGGGCCGTCTACGGTGTGCTGATCCACGCGCTGCCCGTCATCGTGGCGAATGTGCTTGTGGCTG
>WNGC01000632.1_pt1 | contig 24987 bp, 26 predicted proteins | sample 5400051 | NCBI WGS metagenome assembly WNGC01 (sample SAMN13153368, study PRJNA577476) | soil metagenome | isolation source: 20 cm soil or saprolite under grassland replicate 2 | place: USA:California | collected 2016-06-15
GCATCCTCAAGATCGCCGCCGACAACGGGATTTCCACAGCGATACGCCAGGTCGACCGCACCGAGCTCTACGTGGCCGACGAGGTGTTCCTCTGCGGCACCGGCGCGCAGATCTCGCCGGTGACGAGCATCGACCACCGCGCCATCGGCAAAGGCGAGCGCGGGCCGATCACCGCGAAGATCAGTGAGATCTATTTCGACGCCGTGCGCGGCAAGGGCTCGCAGTACCGCAGCTGGGTCACGCCCGTCTATAAGCGTTGAGCGCAAAGAAGAAGAGCAACAAGCCGAGCGCGCTCGGTCGCATCGTGGACGCGATCGGGGCCGCTGGCCGCGATGCCGATCTCGCTCGCCGCAGCGCGAGCGATCCTAAGTTCCGACGCGGCGTGCAATCAGATCGCCGCGAGACGCTCTCGAAGTTCACGACCGTGAAGCACGCGCTCGCCGACCGCGAGCGCATCCAGAAGTCCAAGAAGAAGACTTAGCCGGCCCGCGACCTCTTCGCACTAAGCGAGGCGTCGCGGGTCCTGTCCTGGCTTCGCGGGTCTCTCCCTCAGCGCACCCTCCCCGCCTTGCAGCTCACTTCGTTCGCTGCGGGCGGGTCCCCGGGGCACCCGCGCTTCGTGAGAGACCCGCTGCGCCGTGCCACCCGCGACGGGCCCCGGGCGTCAGCGCGCTAAGTCGGTCGCGAGGCCTCGAAAGTCAGTACCTACTCGTACGACGATGTCCGCCGCGGTCGTCTCGCTTCCGGAGAGCGTGTCGACGGGCAGTCCTCCAAGTTGTGCCGCGAGCGCGTTCGCTGTGTAGCGCTTCGAGCCGTTCCGCACGAGCACGGCGGAGCGGGCGGTCGCGCCATCGCTCACGGTCGAGACGGTGAACGCGCGCTCCGCGAGGCGGTCCGCAATGCTTTGGGCGACTCCCGTCCGCGCTCCTGCGTTACGCACTTCTACGGATGCACCTTCTGATTTCACTTGCGGGTCGTAGAAGAGGGCGGCTGCGAGATCCCGGATCTTCGCGCGGTCGGGGATCAGGTAGAAGCCACCGTCGCCGCCGGAAGACTGGAGCTCGCAGTGCGGATAGCTTCCGCCGCAGGGATACAGCACCTCGCTTCGTATGGCGTCGCCGTCGATCCCGGTACCGAACCGGGCCAACGGCAGGATGTTCGCCGGGTCGAAGTTCGTCTGCACCGCGCTGCCGACACGATCGAGGAGCCCCGGTAGACCACGGAGGAAGTCGCCCTCCGAGATACGCGTCCGCAGCGCCGAAAGAACAAGCTGCTGCCGCTGCGCGCGGCTGTAGTCGTTCGTGTCGTGCCGTGACCGAGCGAACCGCAGGGCGCTCCCGCCGTCCATGAGCTGGGGGCCGGCCGGGATGTCCAGCCGCTCGACACCGTAGTCCGGTGTCGGATATGACTCGTCCCGCACCGGCCGCTTGACGTCGATCACCACGCCGCCGACGGCATCGACGATTTTCGTGAACGCGTCAAAGTCGACGAGCGCATACGCGTTGAGCCGGATACCGAGCAGGTCCTCGACGACCCTTCGCGTCAGGTCGTATCCGCCATAGGCATAGGCGGCGTTGATCTTGTCGGTGAACACGCCCGGACGGTCGATGTACACGTCGCGTGGGATCGAGAGCATCGCCGCGGTCTTGTTCACCGGATCGAGGCTGAGAACGATCATCGTGTCGGTGTTCTGCGTCGTTGAGTCACTGCGAGAGTCGATGCCAAGGAGCAGCACATTGAGACGCTCCGTCCCCGTCCATGCTGGCGGTGACGAGTCCTGACCGGAGCTCGTGCTGACGATCGGCGGATTCGCGAGCGGAGCGAAGATCTTTGTCGCGAGTCCGGCCCATGGCGCCGATCCGCGATAGGCCGTCGCGTAGAACGCGACGAGCGCGACGGACACCAGGCCGAGCGCGAGGTAGTCGACGAAGTGCCGACCGCGGAGCGATCCCATTCCGCGGAGCTTTCCGGCGAAGGCGTCGGCAACGACGAAGAGGTGGTACATGAAGAACGCGGCCGCGACGAGGAAGGTGACCGCTGCGGCGTTGCGGAGGACGAAGCTCGTGAGTGGGTCGGCGATCGCGACGAAGGCGCCGACGAGGAGCACGGTGAGGATAGGAATGAGGAGGATGAGAACGCCGCGAGTCCATCGACCGAGATACATCTGACCGAGGCCCGGCAGTAGGAACGACAGGATCGCGGCGAAACCCGGAGAGCCCTTCACCTTCGGCACCGAAAGCGAGCGGGCGCGCGGTAGGGCGGCCGACGACGCTCCCCGATTCGACACCGAACCTCTAGCGTACGAGACTCGGAGTCCCCTAGATGGAGCGCCCGCTTCCGGCTGACTCCGCCACGCTGCGCGGCGCTCGCGCGGTGGGGATCGTCTGCGCGACGCTGTTCATCCTCCCGGTGATCCTTTCGATCGCGTTCCCGTCGGCGTTCCTCTTCCCGCCGTACAACCGGATCTACGAACGGATGATCGCGGCGGTCCTCCTGGCCTTCGGTCTCGGCCTCCTGCTCGCGCTGCGCGATCCGGTCCGGAACGCCGGCGTGTTCGCGGTCGTCGGCCTCGCGACCGGACTCCTCGACGGCGCGGTGATCTACGCGCTCGTGGTCGACCGCGCCGACCCACTGCACTGGGTCGCGCAGGTTCCCATCCTGGCCGCGATCACGGCGACGCTCGTGGTCACGTACACGCGCCTTCGTCGCCCGAACCCGATCGTCGTGCGGATCGTCGTGGCGGCCGTCGTGCTCCTGCCGTTCGCGTTCTACCTCCACGATCTCGCGTACGCCGCGTTCGTCGCGAATCGCTAGCGTTCTGCTCATGCCGCCCATCGTGCAAGTCACTGACCTGCGGAAGCGCTACGGCGACATCGAGGCTGTCCGCGGCATCAGCTTCTTCGTCGAGCCCGGTGAGGTGTTCGGTCTGCTCGGCCCGAACGGAGCGGGGAAGACCACGACTGTCGAGATACTCGAAGGACTGCGGCGAGCCGACGGCGGCTCGGCCACGGTCGCCGGCGTCGACGTGTTCCGCGACCCCTCGGGTGTGAAGCGCCGCATTGGGGTGCAGCTGCAGGCGAGCGCGTTTCCGGATCACCTGACCGCCCGTGAGACGGTGCGCTTCTTCGCGGCGTGCTACGACCTCGTCGTCGACGAGGTGGCGCTCCTGCGCTCCGTCGAGCTCGAGGAGCGCGCGAACCAGCCTCAGGACAAGCTGTCCGGTGGACAGCGTCAGCGGCTGTCGATCGCGACGGCCCTTGTGAACAAGCCGCAGGTCCTCTTCCTCGACGAGCCGACGACCGGGCTCGACCCGCAGGCCCGCCGCAATCTCTGGGACCTCATCCGAGACATCCAGGGTCGCGGCACCACCGTCTTCCTCACCACGCACTACCTCGACGAGGCTGAGATCCTCTGCGACCGCGTCGCGATCATGGAGCAGGGAAACATCGTCGCGCTCGACCCGCCCCGCAAGCTCATCGACGATCTCCTCGCGCGCGGTTTCAGCAAGCCGGTCCTTCAGCAGAAGGCGAATCTCGAAGACGTGTTCCTCGACCTCACCGGCCACGAGCTGCGCGAAGCGTGAGACAAACCGTCCGTCTCTTCGGGCTGCTGCTCCGCGGCTATGTGCGCGATCGGACGGCGCTCTTCTTCAGCCTCGTCGTCCCCCTGATGCTCATGGTCATCTTCGGTTATCTCAACCTCGGCGACTTCGGCCGGGTATCGATAGCGATCGACGATCAGGCGAAGAACCAGGCCAGCAGGCAGCTCGTCGACATCCTGAAGGGCATAAGCACGCTGAACCTCAGCGAGCAGAGCACCGAAGACGCGCTCACGCATCTGAAACGTACCGAGCTGGACATGCTTGTCGTGATCCCGAGCGACTTCGTCATCGCGCCGGCCCGGCCCGGGCAGACCGTGCCGCAGCTCACCGTGTACGGAGACGATGCGCGTCCGCAACAGGTCGCGGTGGGGAGGCAGATTATCGCCCAGGTCATCGATCGGCTCTCGTTCGCAGTGACGCAGACCGCACCGGTGATCGCGGTGAAGGACGAGACGGTGCAGGGCGTGCGCCTTCGGTATGTGGACTTTCTCGTCCCGGGGATCCTCGGCGTGAACATCATGCAGCTCGCGATCTTCTCGGTCGCGTTCGCGCTCGTCGCCGACAAGCAGCGCGGCGTGCTGCGCCGGATCATGGCCACGCCGGTGCGGGTCACGAGCTTGCTCGCCGCGCACGTGATGACGCGTCTCGTCATCGCAGCGGGCCAGGTCGCGGTCCTCCTACTCGTTGCTCTCGTCCTATTCAACGTCACGATCGTGGGCGGTCTCGGCCCGCTCGTGGTCGTCGCGCTCATAGGAACGATCCTCTTCCTCACGATCGGCTTCGCACTCGCGGGCTGGGCGACGAGCGAGAACCAGGTGCCGGCGATCGCGCGTGAGATCAGCGTTCAGGGGGCGACGATCTGGGACGTTCGCACCCAGATCCTCGGCTTGCTGATATGGACGGTCGCCGGCTTCATCGTCGCGGTCCGCCTGTTCCGCTTCGAGAAGTTTTAGCCCTTCAGCGCCTCGTAGACGGCGCGGTGCACGACCGCGCGAAAGTGACCCCAGTCCGCCCAATCGCCGCCGATGTCTTTGGACGGCGCGCTCGCGATGCTGTCCAGCCGGTCGGCGATGTCGGACACGGCGGACGGCTCGACCTCGATCCAGTCCTCGATCTGTTCCTCCTCGTCACGCGTCTCGAAGGTCCCGCCAACCTCGTCCAGAAGGAACGCGAAGGTGTGGAAAATTGGCGGACCCTGCGGATCGGATACGTCGCGGTACGTGATCCAAGCGAGGAACCGGCGGACCTCGACGTCGAGCGCGGTCTCCTCGACGGTCTCGCGACGCAGCGCGTCGAGGATCCGCTCGCCGTGATGTATCCCGCCCGTCGGCAGTCGATACGCCCCGCGTGGATAGAACGTCTTTATCGAGAGGGGGACCTTCCCGTTTCGGCGGCGGATCACCATGCAGACCTCCGCGAAGCGATCGGGCCGTTGGATCGGATCGAAGAACGGGCGGACGGTCGCTTCGACGCGCCGCGGCTCGCCAAAGCGAAGCGCGAGGTCAGCGACCTCCGTCTCGAGCTCCGTCAATCAGTCGCGATCGTACTTGCGCAGCACATCCTCGAGTCCCTCGCGCAGCAGCACCGCTTCCTTTGTCTTCTTGCGCTCCGCGAGGGCCTTCAGGCGCGCGAGCTGGGCGGCGCTGTAATAGGACGACTTCAGCACCATGTCGTCGGCGGGCGTGAGCCCGACCGTATCGCCGCCCTGCTCCTTTGCCGCATAAAGGGCGAGGTCGGCTTTGCGCATGAGCTCTTCGGGACTCTTGGTGTCGCGCGGGATGTTGGCGACCCCGATGCTCACCGCGCACCGCTGCCCCTTTGCCAGCACTTTCGTGAATGCCGCGTCGATGTCGCGGCGCAGACCGTCGGCCCGCAGGAACGCGGCCTCCACGGTCATCCCCGGTGCGATGAGGGCGAACTCGTCCCCGCCGATCCGGCCGAGGGTCCAGCCCTCGCGCTTGGCGGTGCGCGAGAGCTCAACGGTGGCTGCGTTGATCGCTCGGTCGCCGGCGTCGCGGCCGTGGACGGTATTGAGCTGATGGAGGTTGTCGATGTCTAGGAGGAGGAGAGTCACCTGCTGCTCGGGCCTTTCGCGGGATTCCTTCCACATCGTCGTGAGCGCACCGCTGAAGGCAGCAGCGCTCAGGCAGCGCTCTTTGTCGGCCCGAGAACGAACGTCTCTTGTCTGCGCTGTCTTAGTCACGGCACCACCTCCAACCGATTAACACCCAACATATATATATCATACACATATAGGTCATGACAACCTGCGGCGCTGGCATTCTTCGTCTCCTTATTGGGGAGCGCACGATGAGCATTGAAGTGCAGTCGGAGCGGTTGGCATGACGGAAGCACGTCGCATTCCCCCAACCGGCGGCCACGCCAGACGGATACCTCCTGATGTCTGCTGCCCGCGAATGGCTGCCCGACTGTCGGAACAATGTGGTCGGCATGCCGATCCATTCGACTGTCCTGACAACGTCATCTATTGGTCGGCTCCGTTCGACGAATACGGTCTGATCGTCCACGACGGCGGCACGAGTTACCTCGTGATTGACCACTGTCCTTGGTGCGGGCGGCGACTTCCGGAGTCGAAGCGCGATCGCTGGTTTGACGAACTAGAGAGACTCGGCATCAAGAACCCCTCGCTGGATGACGTGGAGGAGCCGTACGCCTCCGATGCTTGGTATCGAAAAGCGCAATAGCGGAGTCGGGATCGTCGTTCCGGGCCTGGTCAGCCGCGGATGACTGTTGCCTAGGCCGATCGATCCGCGGCCGAGGCCTTCTATCCATTGGGCGGGACACGTACACTTGTCATCACAAGCGTTCGAGGGGCCATCAACCCCGAGCTGCCGGAAGAAGCACAAGTAGAACCGGCCGGACCGCGCACCGTTAGAGGCGCAACGAGTGGACGCAAGCTGCGCCAACTTGGGTGGTACCACGGCTTGACGCCGTCCCGAGATGTCGGGACGGCGTTTTTGTTTTGCGCGAGAAGGAGCGGAGATGGCGACGGAGCAGAAAGCGCGATTCGCACCGGTCGGGTCGGGATTCGACCTGCCGGAGCTCGAGCACGGCGTGCTCGACCTGTGGGAGCGCGAGAAGAGCTTCGAGGCGCTGCGCCGCAAGAACGCCGGCGGGCCGCGGTACTCGTTCATCGACGGACCGATCACCGCCAACATCGAGGCGATGGGCGTCCATCACGCGTGGGGCCGCACGTATAAGGACCTCTTCCAGCGCTACAAGGCGATGCAGGGCTTCGACGAGCGCTGGCAGAACGGGTTCGACTGCCAGGGCTTGTGGGTGGAAGTGCAGGTCGAGCGCGAGCTCAATCTGAACAGCAAGCGGGACATCGAGACCTACGGCATCGACAAGTTCTCGCGTGCGTGTCGCGCGCGCGTCGATCGGAGCGCCGCGGCGATCACCAAGCAGTCCATCCGCCTGGGTCAGTGGATGGACTGGGAGAACTCCTACTACACGTACACCGACAACAACATCTCCCACATCTGGAGCGTGTTGAAGCTCGTTCATGAGAAGGGCTGGCTTTACAAGGGTCATCGCGCGATGCCCTGGTGCGCGCGCTGTGGGACGGCTCTTGCCGAGCACGAGATGACCGGCTCGTACAAGGAGATGACCCACGACTCGCTGTACGTCCGCTTCCCTGTGCTGGCCGAAGGCCGCGGGACCGAGCTCGCCAAGCAGCGTGCGTCGTTCCTCGCATGGACGACGACCCCGTGGACGCTGCCCGCGAACGTCATGCTTGCCGTCCATCCGGATCTCGACTACGTACAGGTCCGCGTCGTCGCCGACGGAGCGACCGACCCCGAGGTATTGATCCTCGGCGCGAAGGTCTTCGCGCAATCGAAGTGGCATAACGCCGAGGTCCTCGCGACCGTCAAAGGCCGCGATCTCCTTGGCCTCCGCTACGCGGGACCGTTCGACGAGCTTCCCGCGGCCAAGGCCGCGGCCGCGGCGCACAAGGTCATCGCCTGGGATGAGGTCGGCGAGGCGGAGGGAACGGGGATCGTTCACATCGCCCCGGGCTGCGGGGCCGAGGACTTCGCACTTGGCAAGCGCGAGAGAGCCCCGGTCATCGTGCCCATCGACGAGAACGCCCATTTCGTCGCCGGCTTCGGCTGGCTCCAAGGCAGAGACGCGCGTGACGTCGCGCACGAGATCGCCGATGACCTTCGCAAGCGGGGTCGGCTCTTCCGCGAGCTCGCGTACACGCACAGCTATCCGATCTGCTGGCGCTGCAAGGAGGAGATCGTCTTCCGCGTGGGGGACGAGTGGTTCATCTCGATGGACGAGCTCCGGCCGAAGCTCAAGGAAGCCGCGACGAAGGTGCGCTGGCTTCCGTCGCACACGGGCGAACGGATGCAGAACTGGCTCGACAACATGGGCGACTGGAACATCAGCCGCAAGCGGTACTGGGGACTGCCGCTGCCGTTCTACACCTGCGCGAAAGGCCACTTCTTCATCATCGGCAGCCAGGACGAGCTCCGCGAACGGGCCGTGCGCGGCCTTGAACAGCTCCACGAGCTGCACCGGCCGTGGATCGACAACGTCGTGGTCGCCTGTCCCACCTGCAAGGCGGAGAGCACGCGTGTCCGCGAGACGGGCGACGTGTGGCTCGACGCCGGCATCGTGCCCTTCTCAACGCTGAACTGGCTGACCGACCGTGACCACTGGAAGAAATGGTTTCCCGCCGAGTTCATCACCGAGAACGTCGAGCAGATCCGGCTCTGGTATTACTCCCAGCTCTTCTTCAGTGTGGTCCTCACCGGCCGCGCGCCGTACGAGACAGTCCTCTCGCACGAGTTCGTCTACGACGAGAACGGCGACGAGTTCCACAAGAGCGGCGAGAACTTCATCGACTTCCCGCAGGCGGCCGAGCGCGCGGGCTCCGACATCGTCCGCTGGTTCTACATGCGCCTGAATCCCGCCGACAAAGTGCTGTTCGGCTACGAGGTGCTCTCCGACGTTAAGCGCAAGCTCCTGGTCCTTTGGAACACCTACGCGTTCTTCGTGACGTACGCGAATCTCGACCGGTTCGACCCGACCGCCGCCTCCGTGCCGCCGCGCGAACGCCCGGTCATCGACCGCTGGCTTCTTTCGAGCGTTCATCGCCTGATCCGCGACGCGCGCGGAGCCTTCGACGCGTACGACGCGCAGACGGCCTGCCTGAAGATGGAGGCATTCTGGGACGACCTTTCGACGTGGTATGTGCGCCGGAACCGTTCTCGCTTCTGGAAGGCGCGCTCCGAGCGCGACTCGCTCGCCGCTTATCAGACGCTGTACGACGCGCTCACCACGCTCGTCCGTCTCTTCGCGCCGGTCATGCCCTTCATCGCCGAGGAGATGTTCCAGAATCTCGTTCGCCGCGCGACGACCGGATCGCCGGCGTCGGTCCATCACGCCGAGTACCCATCCTTCGACGCCGCGCTGATCGACGACGATCTGGAGCGACGGATGCGAGCCGCCCGCCGCGTCGTCGAGCTCGGGCGCGCGGCGCGCGCGTCCGCGGGCGTGAAGACGCGCATGCCACTCCCGAAGCTCATCGTGGTGTTCGACGCGAACGATCGCGATCGGGGCGCTCTCGACAGCGATTCCGACCTGGCAGAGATCGTGAAGGACGAGCTGAACGTGAAGGCGATCGAAGTCCGCGACGCCGCCGAAGGTCTGGTGAGGGAGACGGTGAAGCCCGACCTCAAGGTGCTCGGACCGAAGCTCGGAAAGGATCTCCCACGCATTCGACAGGCCCTCGCCGAGGGCCGCTACCAGAGGCGCGACGGAAAGATCGCCGTCGAGGGCTTCGAGCTTTCGGACACCGAGGTCCTCATCTCGCACGAAGGCGCGCCCGGCCACGCGGTCGGTCGCGACTCCGGCGCCACGGTCGCGCTCGAGACAAAGGTCACCCCGGAGCTCGAGCTCGAGGGTCTTGCCCGAGAGGTCGCGCACCACCTCAACAACATGCGCAAGGAAGCGGGGCTCGATATCTCGGACCGCATCGCGCTCCGCTACGCCGGACCGATCGGGCGCGTATTCGAGCGCTACGGCGACTTCATCAAGCAGGAGGCGCTGGCGACAAGCTTCGCCGAAGGACTCCATGACCGTGGCCACAAATGGGAGGGCGAGCTGAACGGCGTCCCCGGCAAGCTCGAGATCGAGAAGGCCTGAGCTCGACGCGTCCCATGCCGACCATCCGTATCGCGACCTCGATCGACGCGCCACCGGAGCGTTGCTTCGACCTTGCCCGCGATGTCGCCGCGCACGTCCGTTCCACAGCGGGCACGGCTGAGCGCGCGGTAGGCGGCGTAACGGTCGGCCTGCTCGAGCTCGGTGACGAGGTCACCTGGGAAGCGCGGCATCTCGGGGTACGCCGGCGCCTGACAGCTCGCATCTTGCGCCTCGAACGCCCGCGTCTGTTCGAGGATGTCATGGTGCGCGGGGCCTTCGCGTCCTTACGTCACGTCCACGAATTCGTTCCGCGCGACGGCGGGACGACAATGATCGACACGTTCACGTTCGCGAGTCCGCTCGGGCCCATCGGTGCGATCGTCGACCGCGTCTTCCTCACCGGCTACATGCGGCGCTTCCTCACCTCGCGCGCCAGCGAGCTCAAGCGGATGGCCGAGAGCGCCTAGATCCCGAGCACCTGTTTCTTTTTCGAGGCGAACTCTTCGTCCGTCAGGACGCCGCGGTCATGGAGCTCCGAGAGAATCAAGAGATCGTCGATGCTCGTCGAATGCGCGGACGCGGGACGGGATGCCGGGCGGATCCTCCGGTCGACGGCGCCCTGCAACGTGTTCTTGACCGGCGTGAAGACGGTGGCCAGGACGAAGAGCGTCATCACGATCGCGAGGTCGGAGTTTTCCCCGGTCATCGCCAGGAACAACCGCTGAAAGAAGGCGACCGCGGCGCTGTAGACGCCGGCGAGGACGGCGGTCAGCAACGCGTAGACGATGGTCCGATTGATGATCAGGTCGATCTCGTACAGGTGGTATCGCAGGATCGCGATCCCGACCGCGGTGGGGATGGCCGATAGGCCCAGGATCGCGACGAGGTTGGCCGCGCCGGCGAGTTCGGGCGCCAGACGGGAGGCGGCCTCGATCACGAACGAGGCGAGCACGACAGCGCCGGCGAGAGCGAACCACTTGATCTGCTGCCGTTCCTCCGCGCCACCGCGCCGCACGCGATAGAAGAGCGCGGCACCGCTCACAACGACGAGCACGAGGAGGAGCGGTTGAAGGAGCAGAGCGAGTGTCGCGAAGATCCCGGCGTACTGGTCGAGCCCGAAAGGATTACGGATTGACGGATATCCCACGTCCGCGTACGTGTCGGGCGCGAACATCGTGACGATGACCGCGACGAGCACGTTCGCCGCCGCAAAGTACGCGACCGGCCGCCAGCGAGGCGACGGCAGGCGTCCGTCGGGGAACAGCAACGGAAGGAACAGCGCGACGACTGCAATGCCGGGCATGTCTGCCCAGAACCCGAACCATGCCATGGCCTGTCCGAAGGGAAGCGTGCCGGGTGCGACGACGAGCGCCTGGATCGCGTATTGGCCGGCGAACGACGAGAATCCGAAGCTCAGGGCGGCGCCGCAGAACATCCAGCCGATCACATGCGAACGGTGGGTGTTCACGATGAGCGCGCCGATCACCGCATAGCCCAGGACCACGAGGGCGAGCCAGAGATCCGGTAAGCCGACTCGGCCGACGAAGCGGGCCTCGAGCGCGATGCTGACGCCGGCGAGAGCCGCGTACAGGACGACGCTCGACCAGGCCAGCCAACGACCGCGCGAACCCGAGGTGAGAGTCCCGACCATTGCGGCGGAGGCTGCGGTCATATTCATGAGCCTACGCGCGGCCTGTTAAAGGAGGGCGCTCCGCAGCGCTGAGTAGATGAGCCGCGGTGCCCGCCGGCGCCCCGGACCCGTGAGCGCCGTCCGCCAGGTCGGATAAGAAAGGAGCGCGTGCGCCAGGGCGATGGCGTCGCTCGGGCGGACCCTGAGCCCGCCCCGCCGGGCCAGGTCGTTGATCGTTCGGGTGATGATCGCGAGGCGAACGCCATCGAGCTCGCGGAGCAGAGCCGCGACGTCGCGCGGCAGAGCGCCGTCCACGAGGGTCTCGAGCAGAACGGATTCGGCGCGGTACTCACGCTCGTGCATGGCGATGAGCTCCGCGAGGACCGCGTCGGCGCTCTCCCCGCGAGGCCGCCATCGCTCGATCCGTCCGATGAGTCCCTCGGCGCGTCCTCGCAGCGCCGCCTCCACGAGCCGTTCCTTAGTCGCTGCATGCAGATAGACCGTGCGCGGCGCCACATGCGCGCGTCGGGCGACTTCGGACACGCGCAGGTCGGCGTATCCGCGCCGCGACACTTCCCGGAGAGCCGCGGACTCGATCGCGCTCGATGTTCGCGCCACGCGGCGTGCACGCTCGCGCTGCACGTATCGCCGTTGATTCACTACACGCGAAGTGTAGCGGAATAAGTGTCGGGTCTCGACGCGGTGAGGCGCGGCCGCTATCGTTGCATTCGAAGTGGGAGATCTCGCATTCGTTTTCCCAGGGCAGGGCTCGCAGATCGTGGGCATGGGCCGCGCGGTCTACGAGCAGTCCGCGCGCGCCCGCGACACGTTCGATGAGGCCAACCGGACCATGGGATACGACCTTTCAAAGATCTGCTTCGACGGCCCGTCGCTGGATCTCGACAACACGACGGTCGCGCAGCCGGCGATACTCACGACAAGCGTCGCGATCCTCGAAGCGTTCATCGAGTCGGTCAACGCGAAGCTGGGCCGCCGCTCGAGCGACGGCGTTGAGCCGCGTGGCGTCGCGGCGCTCCCTGCGAACCTCCGACCCAGATTCGTGGCGGGCCACTCTCTTGGTGAATTCACCGCGCTCGTCGCGGCCGGCGTCCTCACGTTCCAGGACGCCCTCCGCCTCGTAACAGAGCGGGGTCGGCTCGCGGCGTCGCGAGGAGCGAAGGGCGCGATGGCCGCGATCGTCGGGCTTCCGGCGGCCGAGGTCGAGCGCGTGATCAAAGACGTCCTTCCCGTGGGCAGTGCGGTCGTCGCGAACGACAACGGCCCGTCGCAGGTCACGATCGCCGGCGACAGCGAGAGCGTGGCCCGAGCGAGCGAAGCGCTGACCAAGCACGGGGCGCGTAAGGTCGTACCACTGCGCATCTCGGCACCGTTCCACTTCCCCGACATGGGCCGGATCGGCCCCGACCTCGCCGCGTTCATGCACACGCTGCATTTCCACGAGCCGGTCGTGCCGATCGTCGCCAACGTGAGCGCGATGCCGCACCCGTCCGCGTCGGCAATACCTGACGCGCTCGTCCGGCACCTTTCGAATCGCGTCGAATGGCTACGCTCGGTCAGATACATGGCCGAGCGCGGCGCCTCGACGTTCGTCGAGATCGGCGCGGGTCAGGTCGTCAACGGCCTCGTGAAGCGCATCGCCGACGTGAAGCTCCTCAACGTGTCGGATCCTCTGTCGATCACCGGAGCGCTGTCGGCCCTGCGGGAGCGCGCCACCTCCGCACCGCGGTGACCCGGCGCGTCGTCGTCACCGGCCTCGGCGCCGTGACACCTCTTGGGCTCGACGTGCCGAGCACGTGGGACGCCCTCGTTCACGGGCGGAGCGGGATCGGCCGGATCACGCGCTTCGACCCCTCGCCGTACGAGACGCAGATCGCAGGCGAGATCAAGGGCTTCGATCCAACGAAATACATGGATCGCAAGGAGATCCGGCGCACCGACAGATTCACGCAGTACGCGGTGGCCGCCGCCGCGCAGGCGCTCGAGGACGCGGGCCTCAAGGGTGGCGGTCCCGACCGAGACCGGATCGGCGTCGCGATCGCGACGGGAGTGGGCGGCATCGAGACCCTGATCGACCAGGTGCTTCTCATGAAGGAGCGCGGACCGTCGCGACTCTCGCCGTTTCTTGTTCCGATGCTGATGGCGAACGCCGGCTCCGCCCAGATCTCGATGCAGTTCGACGTACGCGGGCCGAGCCTCACGCATGTCTCGGCGTGCGCCTCGAGCTCGCACTCCCTCGGCGAGTGCGCCGAGCTGATCAAGCGCGGGCAGGCGGATGTCATGGTGTCGGGAGGGGCGGAGGCCGCGGTGCTTCCGCTGCCGATCGGCGCTTTCGCGACGATGCACGCGATGAGCCGGCGCAACGATGCCCCGGCCAAGGCCTCGCGGCCGTTCGATAAAGATCGTGACGGCTTCGTTCTCGCGGAAGGTTCCGCAGTTCTCGTCCTCGAGGAGCGCGAGCGCGCGCTCGCCCGCAAAGCGAAGATCTATGGCGAGCTCGTCGGCTACGGTGCGACCGCCGACGCGTACCACATCACGTCGCCATCGCCCGAGGGCGAAGGAAACGCGCGCGCCATGAAGATGGCGCTCGACCAAGCCGGAATGAAGCCATCGGATATCGACTACATCAACGCGCACGGCACCTCGACGCAGCCGAACGACCGCGAGGAGACGGCCGCGATCAAGCGCGTGTTCGGCGACCACGCCTACAAGCTCATGGTCTCGTCGACGAAGTCGATGACCGGTCACCTGCTCGGTGCGGCCGGCGCGCTCGAGGCCATGGCCTGCGTGCTGGCCATGCGCGATGGGTGCATCCCGCCGACGATCAACTACGAGACGCCCGACCCCGCGCTCGACCTTGACTACGTACCGAACGAAGCGCGCGCCCGACCGATCAAGACCTCGCTCTCCAACTCGATGGGCTTCGGCGGACACAACGCCTCGCTCATCTTCCGCGCCGCCTAGACACTGGCACCGCGGCTGCACCGAGGCGGGGCATGCCAAAACCGCTCGAGCGACCGCCCGAGGAGTGGAAGAGCGCCGGCGAGCCAATGACGGAGTCGCAGGCATCCTTCCTCAAGCGTCTTTCGGCGGACGCGGGCCAAGAATTCGACTCGAGCTTGAGCAAGGCGGCCGCTTCGCGGCGGATCGACGAGCTTCTCAACCGCGGCAAGGGCGAGTCGCCGCGCGCTGCCCCGACGCGGCGGACTCGGAAGGCCGCGGCATCGCGCCCGGCGAAGACCGCCGAGGGCGGGATGAGCGAAGCACAGTCGGCGTATCTGCAGGAGCTCGCGGACGAGGAAGGCGGCGATTTCAATCCGGACCTCACGAAGGAGGAAGGCGCGCGCCGCATCGGAGAGCTTCTGATCAAGCAGATGGCGCGTCGGTCGCCCACGGAGCCGCCCTTCTAAGCCACGTCCCTGCTAGTTTCGGCCTCTCATGGCTCTTGAAGGCCGCACCGCGCTCATCACCGGCGCGGGCCGGGGCATCGGGCGCGCGACCGCCATGCGGCTTGCGCGCGATGGGGCGCGCATCGCCATCAACTTCAAAGGGAACGCGGAGGCCGCCGGGGAGGCCAAACGCCTCGTCGAGAAGGCCGGCGGCGAGGCAACCCTCATTAAAGGAGACATCTCGGTCGACGCGGAAGCCGACGAGGTCGTCAAGGCCGCGCTTGCCTTCGGCAAAGGGCGGCTCGACATCCTCGTGAACAACGCCGGCATCACCCGCGACAACCTCTTGGTGCGGATGAGTGCGGAGGACTGGGACGCGGTGGTGGACCTGAACCTCCGCGGCGCGTTCCTCGTGACCAAAGCCGCGATGCGTCCGATGATGAAACAGCGCTCCGGACGGATCGTGAACGTCTCGTCGGTGGCGGGCGTCGCCGGCAACGCGGGCCAGGCCAACTACGCGTCGGCGAAGGCGGGGCTCATCGGTTTTACCAAAACGGTCGCCCGCGAGATGGCGGTCCGCAACATCACCTGCAACGCCGTGGCGCCCGGGTTCGTGCCCACCGATCTGACGAACGCCCTTCTCAAGCAGATGGAGGAGACGATCCTCAAGCAGATCCCGCTCGGCCGTTTCGGCACGGTCGAGGATGTCGCGAACGCGATCGCCTTCCTCGTCTCGGATGAGGCCAGCTACATCACCGGTCAGGTGATCGTCGTCGACGGCGGGATGGTGACCGCCTAAAGCATGCGACCCTCGCGCATCCTCCTCGTCGCAGGCGTCGCCATCCTGGTGTTCGCGCTCGACCGGGTTACGAAGGCCTGGGTCAGCGAGAACATCCCGCTCGGCACCGCGCGGCCGATCGTGGGCGACTACGTACGGATCGTCCATGCGCAGAACACGGGCGCGGCCTTCGGGCTGCTGCCGGAGCGAACGACGCTCCTATCGGTGCTCTCGGTCGTGGCCGTCCTCGCGATCATCTATTACTACCGGCAGATCGCCAGCAGCTCGGCGCTCGTCTCGGCGACGCTCGGGATGCAGCTCGGCGGCGCATTCGGAAATCTTCTCGATCGCGTCACGCAGGGATACGTCGTCGACTTCGTCGATGTCGGGGTCGGCGAGATCCGCTTCTGGGCCTTCAACGTCGCCGACTCGTCGATCGTGGTCGGGATCATCCTTGTCACCGCGGCGCTCTGGTACGAGGAGCACCGCGCGGCCACGCCGAAGCCGGTCTAGTGGCGGAGCGGATCGCGCTGCGCGTCGACGAAGGCGGGCAGCGCGTGGACCGCTTCCTCGCGGCGCGCAGCCTCCTCTCGCGCAGCGCCATCGCCCGCCTCGCGAAGGACGGTCATGTCCTGATCGACGGCGCGGCGGTCGAGCCTGCGTACAAGGTGCGTCTCGGCCAGGAGCTCATCGTCGACGTTCCGGATGCGGAGCCCGCCCTCTCGCTCGCTGCCGAGAACATCCCGATCGACGTCCTCTATGAGGATGACGACGTCATCGTGGTGAACAAGCCTGCCGGTCTGGTGGTGCATCCCGCATACGGCCACGCGACGGGCACTCTCGTGAACGCGGTCGTTGGACGGATCACGGCCGATACCGGTCGTGCGGCATCGCGGCCCGGGATCGTGCACCGGCTCGACAAAGACACGAGCGGTGTTCTCATCGTCGCGAAGAACGACACCGCTCACCTCGCGCTCGCCCGGCAGATCCAGGCGCAGAAGTTCGGTAAGGAGTACGTCGCGCTCGTGTGGGGTGATCCCGGCAGCACCCCCGCCGTCGTCGAGGCCCCTCTTCTTCGCGATCCGAGTGACAGGCGCCGCATGGTCGTGCGTGCGGGCGGGCGCGAGGCCACGACCCGTTTCGAGCGCATTGCGGCCTGGTCCACAGGTGCCGAGCGTCGGGCCCTTCTGCACGTCCGACCGGTCACCGGGCGCACGCATCAGATCCGGGCGCACCTGGCGTACGCGCGACTCCCTATCGTTGGCGACCCGGTGTATGGCAAGCGCGGCGAGCAAGGCGGCCTCGAGCGCCAGTTCCTGCACGCCTGGCGCCTCACCGTGCGGCTTCCGCATGCCGGTGAGCGCACCTTCACGGCCCCGCTCGCGCCGGAGCTCGTCGCGTACCTGGAGGGACTCGGCACGCCGGTCACGGCGGGACCGCTCCTGGACGACCTCCGCTGAGCGTCGATGGTCGCGGCCTCCTCGTGATTATTTCGGCGCCATCCGGTGCCGGGAAGGACACGGTCATCCACGGTCTGGTCAAGGAGCTCGACGACGCCGTGGTCTACGTGACCGCCACCAGCCGCAAGCCGCGCCGCGGCGAGCAGCACGGCGTCGACTATTACTTCTACGAGCCGGAGAAGTTCCGCGCGGAGATCGAGGCCGGGAATTTCCTCGAATGGTCGATGGTCCACGGCGACTTCAAAGGTGTCCGCAAGGACGCCCTCGCAGACACGCTCCGCGGCCACCGGATCGTCATCGTCAAGCCGGAGCCGCAAGGAATGCGGAAGATCAAGGCGATGCTGCCCGAGGCGCTGACCGTATTCATCATGCCGCCGTCGCTGGACTCGCTCCGCAAGCGGCTCGTCGATCGCGGCACCGAGACCGACGACCAGCGCGAGCTGCGCATGCGCAACGCCGAGATCGAGATGGCCGCGGCCCCCGAATACGACTATGTCGTCGTCAATGACGATGGCAAGATCGACAAGACCGTGAAGGAGATCGCCGAGATCGTGCGGAAGGAGATGAGGAAGCCGCGGCACTACGACCTGTGACCGCCTGTGTCAGGCGGTCACACGTCGCCGGAGCGCAGCGGAGGTACGACCTGTGACCCCCAGGACCGCGGAGGTCGCCGTCTTCGCCGGCATTCGCGGGCCCGCGCGCACGTTCAGCTACGTCGTCCCGGACGGCCTTGACCTTCTGCCCGGCCACCTCGTTCGCGTCGGTCTCGGGCAGCGCGCGGTTCCCGGCGTCGTCGTGGCGCTCGATGGCGCGGCCGGGGACCGCGAGCTCCGTCCGATCGACGCCCTCGTGCATCCCTCACCGCTCCTCCGGCCGCATCAGCTCGCGCTCGCGATGTGGATCGCCGAGCGCTACCGCTGCGGGCTCGCCGACGCCGTGCGCGCGATGGTCCCGCCCGCACTCGCCTCGCGCGCCCGGTCGCCGGGCCTCGCGACGGCGCGCGGCGAGCGAACCGAAGCGGTCTTTGCTCTGGAGACCGCCGGCAGGGACGCGCTCGCGGGCTCGGTGCGCGTCGGCGCGCGACAGCTCGCGACGATCCGGGCGCTCGCGGCGGGCGCGGTGACCGCCCGCGATCTGACCGATGCCGGCGGGTCCACGGCCGCGGCGCGGGCTCTCGCACGCCGGGGTCTCGTGCTCGCGGGAACGCGTGCGGTGCGTCGGGTACCGGCCGAGTTCGCTCTCGCCGATGAGGACCGCGCCCGCGACCTGCCGGCGACCGGGCCCCAGGCCGTCGCGATCGGCGCCATCACCGCGGCGCTCGGCTCGGGCCGCGGCTTCCTTCTCCACGGCGTGACCGCGAGCGGCAAGACCGAGGTGTACGTGCGCGCGGCCACAGCCGCGCTGGCGCGCGGCGACGGCGTGATCGTCCTCGTGCCGGAGATCATCCTGACCGCGCAGGTCGTCGCGCGATTCATCGCCCGCTTCGGGGACCGCGTCGCCCTCCTGCACAGCGCTCTCTCGGCGGGCGAACGCTTCGATGAGTGGCGGCGGGTCCTCGACGGCGTGGCCGACGTCGTGATCGGTTCGCGTTCCGCGCTCTTCGCACCGCTCGAGCGCGTGGGCCTGGTCGTGGTGGACGAGGAGCAGGAGCCCTCATACAAACAGGAGAGCGACCCGCGTTACCACGCGGTCGACACGGCGCTCGAGCTCGGCCGGATCACCGGCGCCGCCGTGGTGCTGGGCAGCGCGACGCCGCGGGTCGTCACGTACGAGGCCGCGCGCAAGGGCGAGCTCGCGTCTCTCACGCTGCCGGAGCGTGTCGGCGAGCTCCCGCTGCCGCCCACCACCGTCGTGGACCTGCGGCTCGAGCTTCTGTCGGGCAACCGCGGCACGCTCTCGCAGGCGCTTCGCCAGGCGCTCCAGCGCACCGTCGCGGCGGGAGAGCAGGTGATCCTGTATTTGAATCGGCGCGGCTTCGCCACGGTGGTTCTGTGCCGCGACTGCGGCTACGTCGCGAAGTGCCCGGACTGCGAGATCCCGTACGCGTATCACGCCGACGGCGCACTCATGTGCCACCGCTGCGGCCGCCGCGAGCGGAACGCGCCGCAGCGCTGCCCGGCGTGCGGCAGCGCGCGGATCAAGCAGCTCGGTGTCGGGACGCAGCGCGTGGAAGAAGAGGTGCGCGCCGCCGTTCCGCGCGCGAAGGTCATTCGCCTCGACCGTGACGCCATCCGCGCGAAGGGCGCGCACGCGGCGGCATACGAGCGGATGCGTTCGGGCGACGCGCAGGTCATCGTCGGCACGCAGATGCTCGCGAAGGGGTTCGACCTTCCGCGAGTGACGCTCGTCGGCGTCGTCAATGCCGACACCATCCTCAATCTCCCCGACTTCACCGCGGCCGAACGGACCTTTCAGCTGCTCACGCAGGTCCTGGGCCGGTCGGGTCGTGGCGAGGCCGGCGGACGCGGCATCGTTCAGACCTATCTACCGGAGCACTACGCGATCCGTGCCGCCGCCGCGCACGACTACGTCGCGTTCGCCGAGGCCGAGCTCGAGGGACGCCGGCGTTTCGGTTACCCACCATTCGGGCGGCTGGCGTTGCTCACCACGCAGGCCAAGAAGCTCGAGACGGTCGAGAGGCGGACGCGCGAGCTTGCGGCGCGGCTCCGGGAAGCCGCCGCGGATGACGCGGAGGTTCTCGGGCCCGCGCCGGCGTTCGCGGCGAAGCGCGCCGGAAGCTATCGCGCGCAGGTCGTCCTGCGCGGCGATCCCGAGCGTGTGCTCGGCCGCGTCGCCCTGAGCGACGAGTGGACGGTCGACGTGGACCCGGTGACACTTCTCGGGTGACCGAGGACCCAAAGGGAGCGGAAAAGGCGCCCCTACCGCCGCGGCTGCGCATCGCCAAGGGAACGCCCTGGCGTATCGACGCCGGGCGCCGCGCGAAGTGGTCTACTCCCGAGTTCCTCTCCGCCAATGCGGTCAACATTCGGCAGATCGGCGACCCCGTCCTGCACGCGCCTTCGAAAAAGCCTCGGCTCGGCCGGCCCGAGCTCGAAGCGCTCGCGGCGCGCATGTTCGCGTCGATGGTCGTCGCGCACGGGATCGGTATCGCCGCACCGCAGATCGGCGTGCCGCTGCGGGTCGTGATCATGGACGTCGACGAGGCCGGTGTCGTAGCGCTGGAACCGACGATCGAGTGGACGAGCGAAGAAAAGGAAGAGACGAGCGAAGGCTGCCTCTCCGTGCGGGGCCTCTATGGAATGCTCGAGCGCCCGGTGGCGGCGCGCCTGGTCGCGAATGATCTCGCCGGAAAGCGCTTCACGCTCACGGGCGACGAATTCGGAGCGCAGTGCATGCTCCACGAGATCGATCACCTGAACGGAACGCTGTATGTCGATCGGCTCCGATCGCGCGAGGATCTGCACACGGTCGAGCCTGATGAGGAGGAACGGGTTTCCGCCTAGCACAGCGCGCTCTCTTCCTCGGCACGCCTGAGTTCGCGGTTCGCTCGCTCGAGGCACTCGAACGCCTTCGCCAGAGCGGCGTCGTTCAGATCGTCGGCGTGATCACGCAACCCGATCGTCCCGCATCGCGCGGTGTGCTCCGCGAGCCTGCGGTGAAGGTGGCAGCGCAGGCCATCGGCCTACCAGTACGCCAGCCCGCCCGCCTCGATGAGAAGGAGGTGGCCGCGATCCTCGCTCTCCGTCCCGAACTGCTCGTGTGGTCGGCGTACGGCAACAAGATCCCGAAGTCGCTTCTCGGCGCGGTGAGCGGCCGCGCGCTCAACGTTCACGCGTCGCTGCTGCCCCGGTGGCGCGGCGCCGCGCCGATCGCACACGCGATCCTGGCCGGCGATCCGGAGACCGGGGTGACCCTGATGGAAGGAACCGCCGAGCTCGACGCGGGCCCGATCCTCGCGGAGACGCGCACGAAGATCGGGGACGAGACGAAGGGCGAGCTCGAAAAGCGACTCGCGAAGCTGGGCGGCGAGCTTCTCGAGCGCGAGATGCCGCGGTATCTCGCGGGGAAGCTCGTTCGGCGGCCGCAGGACACCAAACGAGTGACCCTCGCGCCGAAGCTCGAGCCGCCGCAGGGCGAGCTCGATCTGGCGCGTCCGGCGGAAGAGCTCGTGCGCCGCGTCCGCGCCTACACGCCGGATCCCGGCGCGTTCGTCCTGTTCCGCGGTCAGCGGATCGGGGTGCTCCGCGCGTCGGTCGCAGGCGGTCGCGGCACCGATCACGGCGTGTTCGAAGTTCGCGACGGGGCGCCGCACGTGGCGGCGGGCGCCGGATGGGTCCGACTGGACGAGGTGAAGCCGGCGGGCAAACGCGCGATGAGCGGCGCGGACTGGGTCCGCGGGCTGCGCGATGTTCGACCGGACGACCGGGTCCCGTCTTGAGGAGCGCCGCTACGCTCGATCAGGTGGCCGACATCCGTCCCGCAGTCAGTGACCTGACCGGAGAGCAGCTCGTCGCGTGGCTCGCAAAACGTGGCGAGCCGGCATACCGAGCGAAGCAGATCCGGCGGCACGCGACGCATGGCACCGAGCGCGGCTTCGAGGAGCTGACCGATCTGCCGAAGTCGCTTCGCGACGCGCTCGCGCACTCGTTTCGCTGGTCCTCCGTCGAGCCGGTGCGCGAGGAGGCGAGCGCGGATCGCGAGACCCGCAAGGCGCTCCTCGAGCTTCGCGATGGCCACCACATCGAGAGCGTGCTCATGCCGCATCACGGCGCGCGCAACGCCGTCTGCGTTTCGACCCAGGCCGGTTGTCCGATGGCCTGCGCGTTCTGCGCGACCGGCGAGATGGGTCTCGTGCGAAATCTCACCGCGGGCGAGATCGTCGACCAGATCCGGCACTGGCAGCGCGAGCTCGCGCCGAGCGGAGAGCGCGTCTCTCATGTCGTGTACATGGGGATGGGGGAGCCGTTCAACAACTACGACGCAACCCTCGCGTCGGTGCGCTCCCTCATCGACCCGGAAGAGTTCGGCATCAGCCCGCGGCGCCTGACGATCTCGACGTGCGGCGTGGTCCCCGGCATCGACGCCCTCGGCGGCGAGGGCCTGCCGATCAACCTCGCGGTGTCGCTCCACGCGCCGGACGATCCGACGCGTGCGCGGATCATGCCGATCAATCGGAAGTGGGGCGTCGAAGACGTCCTTGCCGCGGCGGCGCGCTATGTGAAGCGCACAAAGCGCCGCGTCACGTTCGAGTACGTTCTGCTCGCGGGCGTGAACGATTCGGCCGCGACGGCGCGCTCGCTCGCGGCGGCGATCACCCGACACGGACCCACGAAGGACGCCCATGTGAACCTCATTCCGTATAACCCGGGCGCGGGCGGATTCCGGAGGCCGTCCGTCGAACGCATGGAGGCCTTCACGAAGGTCCTGCAAGAGCAGGGCATCGCCGCGACGCTGCGGATCAGCAAAGGGCAGGACATCGCCGCGGGGTGCGGTCAGCTGAAGGTCGCGGAAGGGAAAGCGGCCGCCGTGTGAAGCGCGCCGCCTACCGTTTCGCCGGCCGTCTTCCTTCACCGATCAAACGGCTCTTCATCCGATTCACGGCCGCGAGGTTCATGGTGGGAGTCCTCGGGATCGTGCTGGACGAGAACGGGCGCGTCCTGCTCTTCCGCCACACCTATCGGCCATTCGCCCCGTGGGGCCTGCCGAGCGGCTTTCTGAAACCGAATGAATCGCCCGCGCAGGCGATCGAGCGCGAGGTGCGCGAGGAGACCGGTCTTCTCATCCAGGTCGTCGAGGTCCTCGAGGTACGCGCCGGCCGGCGACCGCAGCGGGTCGACGTGTGGCTGCGGTGCCGCTCGCGCGGTGGTTCGGCAAAGCCGACCGCGGAGGTCGATGAGGTGCGTTTCTTCGAGTTGGATGCACTGCCGCCGCTGATCGCCGAGCAAGAGCGTTTTCTGCGCGAGCATCGCCCGCGGCTCGTGTTCTAGCGGCGAGCCCGCTCTTTCTTCTTCGCCATGCGCGCGTCCTTCGTCTGCGTGCGGCGGCACCGCGTGCACACGAGCATCTTGGTGCCATCGATGACAGCCGGGTGAAGGTTCGCGTCGAAGCGACGGTGCGTGTGCACCTTCGAGTGGCTCACGTTGTATCCGTAGGCGGCGGTTTTGCCGCAGATCGCGCAGGCGCGTGGCATCGCAGGTGGACTCCTTCAGGGGAAGTGAACTCAAATGTTACAGTCGCGCCCATCGTTAGGCAATTCGATGGCGCCGCGCTTCTGCGCGCGCTTGAGGCCGCGACGGCGCGTCTTGAGGCGGGTGCGGATGAAGTAAACGCGCTCAACGTCTATCCCGTCCCCGACGGCGACACCGGCACGAACATGCTCCACACCATGCGCGCCGCGGTGAAGCACGCGAAGGACGCCGAGCCGACGATCGACAAAGTGAGCGCCGCCGCCGCGTATGGCGCGCTGATGGGAGCGCGGGGGAATAGCGGCGTGATCCTCTCGCAGGTGATCCGCGGGCTGAAGGAGGCGTTCGCCAGCAAAGAGGTCGCAGATGTCGCGGATGTCCGGCGGGCGGCCGAGCTGGCGCGCACATACGCCTACGAGGCCGTGAGTAATCCGGCGCCTGGCACGATCCTGAGTCTCACCGCGTCCTTCGAAAAATCCGCCGCGGCTCCGGCGGACGACGTCGTGGACATGTTCCGCCGCATCGCGACGGACGCGCAGGCCACGGTGAAGCGCACGCGAGACGAGAACCCGACCAATCGCGCCGCCGGGGTTGTCGATGCGGGTGCCCGCGGACTGCAGCTGATCCTCGAGGGCGTGCTCTCGAGCTTCACCGGCAAAGACATCCCGCTCGACCGTATGGCGCCGGCCGAACGTCCCGCTGCTTCGGCGATCTCCGTCTCCGAGGCGCCGTCCTGGGAAGGTGCGTACGACGTTCAGTTCCTCGTCCAGAATCCGTCGCGCCCGGTCGCCGCCGTGCGCGAGGAGATGCTGAAGTTTGGTGCGGACTGTGTCCTGGTGGTCGGCGACGAACAGCTCCTCAAGGTCCACGTCCACACGCTCGAGCCTGATCAGATCGTGCGGATTGGACTCACCGCGGGGCGGATCGCGGACGTCGTCGTCGAAGATCTCGACGCGATGACGGCGGAGCACGAGCGAGCAACGGGCATCGTCGTCGCGTCGGCGCCGCGCGCGGCCGCCGCGTCGGTCGGCGTGGTGGCGGTTGTCCCCGGCGAGGGCTTCGCCGCGGTGGCGAGATCGCTCGGCGCGTCGGCCCTCCGTGGCGGCCCGACGATGAATCCCTCTACTGAGGAGCTTCTCGCCGCGATCACAGCCGCGAACGCGACGACGGTGATCGTCCTGCCGAACGACAGGAACGTGATCCTCGCGGCGCAGCAGGCCGCGAAGGTCTCGAGCGTCGCCGTGCACGTCGTGCCGACGCGCAATGTCGCGCAGGGCATGGCCGCCCTCGTCGCGTTCGACCCGGCGAAGGATCTTGCCGGCAACGCGAAGGCGATGGGTGAGGTCGCCGACCGCGCGCACGGGATCGAGGTGACGCGCGCCGTCCGCGACGCGACGATCGACGGCGAGCATGTTCGAAAGGGCGAGGCCATGGCCCTTCTTGACGGGCGGGTCGTCGCGCACGGTGAGGATGAGGAGACCGTTCTGTGCGAGGCGGCAAAGCGATTGACCGACTCGGAGATCTTCACCCTCTATGGCGGGGCTGACGTCGACGACGCTCGGGTCCAGCACGCCGCGCAGCGCCTGCGCGCGGCCTGTCCACGCGTTTCGGTGGAGGTGGCCCACGGTGGCCAGCCGCACTATCCCTTCATCGTCGCCGCCGAATAGTCCTTAGGGCTGGCGGGCCCGCGCGTCGCGAGCGATTCCCTGCGCCGTGCCACCCGCCTTGCCGCTGGGGTCGCCCTAGGGGGAAAAACGGACTATTGCGCATTTAGCGAATTAGCTAAAT
>WNGC01000398.1_pt1 | contig 24933 bp, 25 predicted proteins | sample 5400051 | NCBI WGS metagenome assembly WNGC01 (sample SAMN13153368, study PRJNA577476) | soil metagenome | isolation source: 20 cm soil or saprolite under grassland replicate 2 | place: USA:California | collected 2016-06-15
GATTGGGACCTCCAGCGTCGTCTATCCCGCGGCCGATTTGTGGCGTCGGGCGAAAGAGGGCGACGCGATTGTTATTGAAATCAATAAAGATCCAACGCCACTTACTCCCCTCGCCGACCATTCATTTCTCGGCAAAGCCAGCGAAATTTTGCCGGCACTTGTTGAACAGATTTATGTTCACCAAAATCGCGGTGCTCAGTAGCATCTTCCGAGCGTTTATCTCGCGCTGCGCACCTTGAACAAAAGATCGACATGAAACTTCCAGAGCTTCCGCCCTTTGATCACAAGCCGAAGAAATACGACGGGCCTTCGGCCGACGAAGTCTTGCGTCTGCGCAAGCAATTCCTGAATCCCGGAATTTTTCTCTACTACAAAAAGCCGCTCATGCTTGTGGAAGGAAAGATGCAATACGTCTGGGACGAGCACGGCCGCAGGTATCTCGACGCGCTTGGCGGAATCGTGACCGTGAGCGTTGGGCATTGTCATCCGGACGTTGTCGATGTTGTGCGGCAGCAAAACGAGACGCTCCAACATTCCACCACGATTTATCTCCACCCGAACATCGCCGAGTACGCGGAGAAGCTGGCGTCGAAAATGCCGGGCGACCTCAAAGTCTGTTATTTCGTCAACTCAGGATCGGAAGCGAACGATCTCGCGCTATTGATGGCGCGCGCTTACACCGGAAACTACGATGTAATCGCGTTGCGCAACGCGTATCACGGCGGCAGCACGCTGACGATGGGAATGACCGGCAACCGCGCCTGGAAATTTAATGTCCCGCACAGTTTCGGCGTTCATCACGCGATCACGCCCGATCCGTATCGCGGTTTGTGGGGACGCGACGACGTCGACGCTGGAAAGAAATACGCGGCCGATCTGAAGAACCTGATCGACTTCGCCACGCCCGGCCAAGTCGCGGCCTTCATTGCCGAATCAATTCAAGGCGTCGGCGGCTGCGTTGTTTTTCCTGATGGCTATTTGAAACATGCTTACGAGCATGTGCGCGCCGCCGGTGGTGTATGCATTGCCGATGAAGTTCAAGCCGGCTTCGGTCGCACCGGCAGTCATTACTGGGGATTCGAAACACAAGATGTCATTCCCGATATCGTGACGATGGCGAAAGGGATCGGTAACGGTTGTCCGATGGGCGCGGTTGTGACAACGCCGAAAATTGCAGCGACACTATCGCAACGCGTTCATTTCAACACCTTCGGCGGAAATCCGGTTGTCTGCGCACAAGGCAGCGCGGTTCTCGATGTGATCGATCGCGAAAAACTTCAGGCGAACTCGCTCAAGATTGGAAACCGAATTCTCGCCGGCCTCAACAAGCTGAAAGAAAAACACAACATCATCGGCGACGTGCGCGGCAAAGGATTACTTCTCGGGATCGAGCTGGTGAAAGATCGACAATCGAAGGAGCCGGCGAAGGAAGAGTGCGCGCAAGTAATGGAGACCTGCAAAGAAATGGGACTGCTTCTCGGTAAAGGCGGACTCTGGGGCCAAACTATCCGGTTCTCGCCGCCAATGTGTGTCAAAGAACAAGACGCAGATTTTCTCCTAGAAGTTCTCGACCGCGCGCTCGGAAGTTTGTAACAGGTTCTTGATATTTGCGTCTGTCCAAACCCTGGTTGGGTTCTTGCTCGTTAAGGGGACCCAATCATCATGAACAGAACGACGCGGTTCCATTCCTTTTTGTCACTGTCCGAGGTTAATCTCACCGTGGTATCCTCTTTGTGAGCAGTCGAAGATTCCGCGTTTTGCGTCATCGAGCCAAATTGCTTCACGTTTTAGCCGCCCTCGCGGCCATCCTCACGTTTCCGCTAGCGCTCGCATTCCTTCTCCTGTTCTTCTTTAGTTGGAGCCTTGATGTTACGCAGGAGGGAATTCTTCGGGATACGTTTCGTGGCATGCGGCGTTTTCTTCTTCGCGTTTTTTCGGGTCATTTTCTTCGTCCGTTCACATTACGATCAGTTAGCGGAGCGAGATTTTAGGCTACGATCAAGAGCTTCTTTGAAATCTCTTTCCCGCGACAGCGGGATCAGGATGACATCCCCTTTCAGCGCGCTATTATCGCGCCGTGCGACTCGCGATTCTTTCCGCTGTTCTTTTCCTTTCGGGAATCAGCGCGCTGATTTTTGAAACGCTCTGGCTGCGGCTGAGCGGTCTCGCGTTCGGCAATTCGATCTGGGCGGCGGCACTGATTCTCTCCAGCTTCATGGCCGGTCTCGCGCTTGGCACCGCAATTGCCGCCTCATCGAAGTTGCGAATCCGGCCGCTCAAGTTATACGCGGCGCTTGAAATCGCTGTCGCGCTCTTTGGTTGCACGATCGTTTTCGCGTTACCGATCATCGGCGAACTGCTGCGTCCACTTTTTCAAGCGCTCTGGACTCATCAAACGATTCTTCTCGCGCTCCGCGTTTTGTTTTCATTCGTGATCCTCTTAATTCCGACGACAGCAATGGGACTGACATTGCCGGTCGCGCTCGAAGATCGCGTTCTCGCGCGTGCCGACTTCGGACAGACCGTCGGTATGCTTTACGGTTTTAATACGCTCGGCGCAGTTGCGGGCGCTTTGGTCGGCGAACTTTATCTCGTTAAAGCTTTCGGATTATGGGGAACGAGTTTGGCCGCAGGTCTTTTAAATTGTATTGCCGCGGCAATCGCGTTTTTCTTAACCAAAAGGAATGGATCGGACGGGACGCTAGCAGCGTCCCCTACGGACGAGCGGGTGCGATCTCGCTGGTTGCGATTGGATTATCATCTGCCCTGGCGGCCGTTGTTCATTAGCTTCGGTGCCGGCTGCATTCTGCTGACGTTGGAAGTCGTTTGGTTCCGTTTCCTTCGATTGTACGTCGCGTCGTCTGCGACGGCGTTCAGTCTGATGCTCGCGATCGTCCTGGCCGGAATCGGTCTGGGCGGCGCGGCGTCCGGTGCGTTTTCTAAAAAAATAGCGCGCCAACAAACGCTTCTTCCGATTCTCTTGGTGGTCGCCGCGATCTTGACGCTGCTCTGCTACATCGCGTTCCCGGTTCCAAAGCTCGGGGAAGGCGAGAAGAACTTTTATTTGGAATCCTGGCCGCAGATCGCGCTGATCTCAATCACGCTGACGTTCCCGGTTGCGTTTCTTTCGGGCATTTTGTTTCCAGCGATCGCGGCGCGCGTCCAGGAAAGTGTGCCGAGCCGGATGAACAGTCTTGGCATCACGACATTGTTCAACACCACCGGAGCGGCGATCGGTCCATTGCTCGCCGGATTTGTTCTGCTGCCGAAGCTCGGCTTTCAATCGAGCTTGATCATCTGCGCAATTGGTTACGGCATACTTTGCCTGACCATCTCTCGAGGAAGTGATTGGTCGCCGAAACGTCCGAGTGGATTAGCTCTGGTTGGTCTCAGCCTTCTGTTCGCTGCAAGCGTCGCGCTGTTTCCTTTTCACCGTGACGAAATGCATTTCGCGAATGCGCGAAAATTGTACGAATCCGAAGAGCAACACCTCGTGAAGAAGATCGAAGGCACAACCGGAACGTGGCAGCTGCTGCGGCGCGATCTTTTTGGCCAGCCTTATTACTACCGTTTAATGACGGACGGATTTTCGATGTCGGCGACGAATCCGCGTAATCAACGCTACATGCGCCTGTTCGCTTATCTGCCATCGGCGCTGCATCCGCAACCGCAGGATGCGCTTCTCATTGCGTTCGGTTGCGGTGTAACCGCGGACGCACTCGCACACGATGTCGACCTTAAACACATCGACATTGTCGATATTTCCAAAGAAGCGTTCGATCTGGCGGACGATTATCGCGAAGCGGGTTACTCGAATTCACTGCGTGATCCTCGCGCCACTGCGATTGTTCAGGACGGCCGGTTCTTTTTGCAAGCTAGTCCGCAACGCTACGACATCATCACCGGCGAACCGCCCCCGCCCAAAGTGCTCGGGTCGGTGAATCTCTACACCGAGCAATTTTTCTCGCTGATGAGCGATCGGTTGAAGGACGGCGGCATCGCCACGTTCTGGCTGCCGATTTACCAACTCAACGTCAACGAAGCGAAAGCGATTCTACTCGCATTTCACGATGCATTTCCGAATTGCGTGATCTGGTCCAGCTCCGATGAGGAATGGATCATGATGGGGATCAAAGGCGCGCCGCATAAGGTCGAGAATGGGCAGGTCCGAAAATTTTGGCGGTTCGGAAGCACGCGCGATGACCTGGCCCGGATCGGAGTTGAAGTTCCGGAGCAGTTGGCGGCGTTGTTCGTGATGGACGGCGATGAAATCGATCGCATCGTTAACGAAGTTAAACCGCTGACAGATTTTTATCCGAAGCGTCTCGGCGATGCCACGGCTGAGGACAAGGCGGTCCACGAATTCACCGGCACGTACATGCAAGCCGCGTCGGCCGCAGAACGCTTCCGATCCTCGCGATTGATTCAGGAAATTTGGCCGGAAATGATGACTGCCCAGCTCGCGCCGTTCTTTGCCATTCGCGAAATGCGTTATCGCGCCGGACTCACACCAACAAACTGGCTGGCGGAATTGGACATTCATCTACGCGGTTCGCGCTTGCGCGAGCCGGTCCTGGAAACCTTGGATACAAATTCATTCCGTATCGCTCTGGCGAAAAAAGCTGCCGATAATCTACAGCCGCCACCCGTCGAATTGTTGTCTGACTTAGCCGCAGCCGCGCTCGCCCAGCGCGATTATCACGAGGCGATCCAACTGTTGGAGGACAAGCGAGCACGAGGCGCGGCGAATCGTGACGCTATTTGCCTGCTCACGTATTTATATTGTTTGAACAGTGAGGTCGCGAAAGCGGAAGCCGTCGCGACCGCCACGGCCGACCGAGAGCGTCCGTTTGTGAAATGGTTGTGGGGAAAATTGCAGGCCGAGTATGGATTCCGTTCGCCAGAGTCGGACTGACTGCCCTAGCGGGTGACTTTGAGTTGGAAAAAGCGGGCACAATCCTCTACTGCCTCGTGCGATGGCGGATGATTACGACGCGGTCGTGGTCGGCTCGGGACCAAACGGGCTCGCGGCCGCAGTCACACTCGCGCGCGCAGGGCTGTCGGTTCTGGTTTTGGAAGCAAATCCGAGCATCGGCGGCGGCGCACGCTCCGCCGAGTTGACGCTGCCAGGTTTTGTTCACGACGTTTGCTCGGCGGTTCATCCGCTTGCCGCAGGCTCACCTTTTTTCAAAACGCTACCTCTGGAACGATTCGGGCTCGATTGGATCCAACCTGAAATTCCACTCGCGCATCCGCTGGATGATGGCACCGCGGCATGTCTGCAGCGCGACGTCGATCTTACCGCGGAATCGTTCGGCTACGATGCGCGATCGTACCGAAACCTGATGGCTCCGCTCGCTCGCGATTGGGAAAAACTGGCGCCGGAACTTCTGCAACCGATCCTGCATCTGCCGAGCTATCCACTCGCGCTCGCTCGATTCGGGATTCCGGCAATTTTACCCGCTACACTGTTGACGAGACTTTTATTCAAGAACGAATCGACGCGCGCCTTGTTCGCCGGCGTTGCTGCGCATTCGTTTCTTCCGTTGGAGTCGCCGCTTTCTTCCGCGTTCGCGCTTGTGCTCGGGAGCGCAGGACACGCGGGCGGCTGGCCGATTCCACGGGGCGGATCGCAATCAATCTCCAACGCACTGGCTAAATACTTGATCGAGCTCGGCGGTGAGATCGAGATCGACCGCCGGATCCAAAATCTGGACCAGCTGCCGAAATCGCGTGTCACCCTTTTTGATACAACCGTCTGGCAGTTGGCCCGGATCGCCGGCGATCGATTGCCAAACCGTTATCGCCGCCGCTTGGAAAATTTCCGGCACGCGCCGGAAATTTTCAAAATCGATTACGCGTTGTCGTCGCCGATTCCGTGGAAATCGGATGTCTGTCGCCGCGCCGGCACAATTCATCTCGGCGGCACGATTGAAGAAATTGCCAACACCGAGCGCGACGTTGCGCGCGGCAAAATCCCAGAGCGTCCGTTCGTGCTGGTGTCGCAACAAAGCCTATTTGATGAATCGCGCGCGCCGTGCGGACAACACACACTCTGGGCGTATTGCCACGTTCCGTTCGGTTGCTCGCCACCGCGAGTCCGTCCAGCGGCGGACAAGATCGACATGTCGGAGCGGATCGAATCGCAAATCGAACGGTTCGCACCCGGTTTCCGCGATTGCATTCTCGCGCGCCACAAACTGAGCGCGACCGATCTGGAAAAGTCGAATTCGAACCTCGCGGGCGGCGATATTAGCGGCGGCGCCCTTAGCGCGGCGCAGCTGATTGCACGACCGGTTCTCAATCCAACTCCATATCGAACACCGTTGCGCGGCGTTTATTTGTGTTCGTCGTCGACTCCACCCGGCGGCGGCGTTCACGGGATGTGCGGCTACCATGCCGCGCGAGCAGCTTTGCGCGATATCTTCGGCAAACGATTAGGGGCGGATCCGCAGCCTCATCTTTCGCGCGATTGAAAATCTTTCCAGCGCCCCTATCATTGGGCGCGACATGAAGCTTTTCGGCGCGGGAATTTTGGGCACGGCGCTTTTAATCGAATCGCTCTTTGCCGGCGACACCGTCTCGCGCGTACCGTACGGCGAAGCGCTTAATCCGGCGCGCTTCGAGGTCGCAGTTCAATCAGGCTACTTGCTCGGCGTTTTCGGCAACCCCGACAGTTATGAGATCGGTCCGGAATTTATTACCGGGCGGGTTCGCTGGGGCGTGAACGACAGCGACAACTGGACGCGCGGTTATAATCAATTTTGTCTCACCCTTATGGCCGAGCCGATCTTTCGTGGGGTGGAAAATCATTACTTCGGCGTCAATTTTGGCGGCCGCTACAATTTCGTGCGCCCCTATTGGCGCTTTGTCCCCTACGTTTCAGGCGGGCTCGGTCTTGGTTGGATCGACAGTCATCCGGACATGCGCGGATCGCAGGGACAGGATTTCACTTTCAACATTTTGACCGGCATCGGCGTGTCTTACGAAATCGACCAACGTTGGAAGGTGGACGTCGGCGCGCTTTATCAGCACTTGTCCAATGGTGGACAAACCGATCCGAATCCGAGCCTGAATCTGATCGGGCCGCAAATTGGAATCAGCTATTCGTTTTGATGAATGTTCCCGACGAAAACATTCTAGTCATAAAGCGCCGCTTGTTTGATGAGCTCGGCGCTTTTCAAGGGCTAAACTTCGAGCCGCGCAAATATCTGGACGCAATTTTATCGCGCGGGAACAATTTCTTTTTGCAGCGCGCCCAGGCCGAAAAAGATCCGAGCCACAAGCAAATCATTCCCTACGCGCTGCTCACCCATGGCGACAAAGTGCTTCACTACGTTCGCGGGAAAAGAGCGGGCGAACAGCGCCTCGTCGCCAAAGGATCCATTGGGATCGGCGGTCACATGAACGAAGGCGACGAATCGCTTTTCGCTTTGGACGAAGCGGCCTACCGCGCCGGTGTCGAGCGCGAAGTCGCGGAGGAAATCGCGATTAAGACAAAGTTCGAAGACCGAATCGTCGCGCTCTTAAATGATGACAGCACCGAGGTCGGTCAGGTCCATCTAGGCGTCGTTCACGTTTTCAAATTGCCCGAGCCGAAGGTGGAGAAGCGCGAAGCGATGATCACGAGCCTGGCGTTTGTTGACAAAAATGAATTGCTGGCGCGGCGCGATTCACTTGAAACGTGGTCGCAGATTTGTCTCGATTCGTTGGAGCGGCTTTTAGATAGGGACGGTTCACCCGAACCGCCCGCAAAAGCCAGTCCGGCTCGGACCGATTGAGGTCGATCCAGTTGCCTCAAAAGCGTTAGCGTTGAAGCAAACGTCCAACGTTAATGGGCAACACTATTGGATGCACTAGCTGGGAGCGTAATCGCCCCTACCTGAGCGCGCTCAGCGCGCCGTTTGAGTGGTGAATGTGACGTTGTCGATCTGCCACCGGCTCACCGGATGGGAAGTGGCGAGCTGCAGGGTCGCTCCCTGTGCCGGATAATTGAGATGCGCCGTGAAAATACCGCGAGGTTCAAAAAAGTAAGATTCGAAGGTCACACTCTCGTCGATCTGAATCGGCTGGGACGGAACTCCGAACTGGGCAAAGCGCTGAATCATGTAATCGCGCTGCGACGGCGGTAAATCGAGCTTTGCCTGTGGGCCGAGACGAGTCTCGAGATATTGACGATCGTGATCGACCATGAGTCGCTTCACGGTTTCACGCGCAAACTCGCGGGCCTCGCGATCCGTCGCTGCTTTGGTTGAATAGAGGTACCACAAGCCGCCGCCAATCAACGCCAGGAGGATGATGACCACGACCAAGCCCTCGCCGGATAATTTCCACTTCGTATTTTTTTTCATCAGTAACCTAATCCTAAACCTTTAATCACTTCGCCATTTTTGATCAGCGCGCCGTGCTGTTGCATTCCGGTGTAGGCGCCAAATCGATTACGCGCGTTCACTTTAAATTGCACGAGATAACCGTAAAGATGCTGGCCGTTCTTGCCGAGATCGACCGGTTTTGGGTCGCCACTCCACTCTATCCGTGCGCTACCGGCATCGACGAGCTGGTCGTTGAGCCATTTCATTACGATTTCCTTGTAGTTGGTGGGATATGGACCATACAGGGCCTCATCTGCCGGTGAAGGTGGTTGGCCTTGTCCCAACAGATCGCCGACCAAAAACAATATCGCGCCGCAAAACGCAAGCCCTTTCATCCGGCCGCGATTTTTCATCGAGTTAAATTGTTAGTCCAGCCTAATCCAACTACGAGCTGCGCGGACGTTCTTGGAAGAATTTGACGATCAGTGGTGTGACTTGCGGCGGATAGAAATGACCGAGCGGGTGAATGAATGTTTCGAGGGGTGCGCCTTTCGCCGAAGGATATAATGTGCAGAATTATCCATAAACAATGTTTTCCCGACCGATTTTAATTGGACTTTTATGCTGTTTGATTTTGTCCGGACCGGTTCGCGCGCAAGTTTCGCCATCACCAATTTCATCGACAGCCGAAGCTGTAAAATCTTTCGATCCGGTTGAAGCCACCAAAGCGTGGTTGAATACCGTTCCCGCCGACAAACGCGCGAAGTCAGACGCTTATTTTGAAGGCGGCTACTGGCTCATCCTTTGGAATTTTCTGGCCGGCGCTGCCATTGCGATTTTTCTATTGGCATCGAAATGGTCGGCGCGGCTGCGCGATTTCGCAGAGCGCACGACGAATTCCAAATCCATTCAAGTGGCAATATATACAGTTGGCTACGTTCTCATCGTGGCAGTGTTGAGTTTTCCGCTCGCCTTCTATCAATTGTTCCTTCGCGAACATCAGTACGGATTCGCCACCCAAACTTTCGGGCCGTGGTTTGTCGAACAACTGCTCGGTCTAGTGGTCGCGCTGATCGCGAGCAGCGTCGCCCTCGTTGTTTTTTTTGGGGTTTTTCGGCGCGCGCCAAAGTCGTGGTGGCTCTGGGGGACACTGGTCGCAGTCGTTCTTTCATTTATCGGCAATTTCATTGCGCCAATTTACGTCGAACCGCTTTTTAACACTTACCAGCCGCTCACCGACGCGAAAATCCGCGACTCGATCCTGGCCATGGCGCGGGCCAACGAAATTCCGGTGAAGCAGATCTTCGAAGTCGACGCCTCGCGTCAAACCACGCGCGTGAGCGCGAACGTAGCCGGCATGCTCGGCACCACCCGGATAGCGTTGAACGATAATTTGCTCAAACAATGCACGCTTCCGGAGATCCGCGCGGTCATGGCTCATGAAATGGGTCATTACGTGCTCAACCATGGAGCCAAGCTAACAATTTATTTCGGGGTCGTCGCCCTCGTCGGTTTTGGAATTGCCAACGTTGTTTTTGACTGGGCGCTTCGACGCTGGGGACAACGCTGGGATGTTCGCGGCATCGCTGATCCAGCCGGGTTCCCATTGTTGATGTTAATCTTTCTCACGTTTGCATTTCTTATGACGCCGGTTCTCAACTCGATCACGCGAGTAACCGAACGCGAAGCCGACCAGTTCGGCATCAACACGTCGCGCGAACCGGATGGCGAGGCGAAGGTCGCGCTGAAACTCGGCGCCTATCGCAAACTCGATCCAAGTCCGCTCGAAGAATTCATTTTCTTCGATCACCCCAGCGGCCGCGCCCGGATTCAAATGGCGATGGATTGGAAAGCCGCGCATCTGCCAGCCGGAAACCTCGACGCGCCCGAACCGGCTACGGATTAGCCGCGCCTTCGCGCGTGAATATTTCGGAGTAGCTAAACTCTGCGCAGAGCTGAAATTATTTTTCGATTCGCGCGATTAACGTGTCGGCAATCGTGGCTGGCGTTTCGGCGACGGCAATGCCGGCGGCTTTCAATGCTTCGATTTTTCCGGCAGCGGTCCCTTTGCCGCCGGAAACGATCGCGCCGGCGTGACCCATTCTTCGCCCGGGCGGCGCAGTCATGCCCGCGATGAACGCCGCGACTGGTTTTTTGCAATTGTCTTTGATCCACGCCGCAGCTTCTTCTTCCGCTGAGCCGCCAATCTCACCGATCAAAATCATCGCGTCGGTATTTTTGTCGTCGTTGAAAAGTTTCACCGCATCGAGATGCGACAAACCGCCGATCGGATCGCCGCCGATGCCGATGCAAGTCGATTGGCCGTAACCGCGCGATGTCAGTTGCCAGACCGCTTCGTAAGTGAGCGTGCCTGAGCGCGAGATCACACCAACTTTTCCCTCTTTGTGAATGTATCCGGGCATAATCCCGATCTTGCACGCGCCGGGCGTAATGATGCCGGGACAATTTGGTCCGATCAGTCGCGTTCGTTTCCCGCGCATCTGCGCTTTCACGCGCATCATGTCCATCACCGGAATCCCTTCGGTGATACAGACGACAAGATCGACATCTGCATCGACGGCCTCGAGAATCGAATCGGCCGCGAAAGCGGCCGGCACAAAAATCATCGAGACGTTGCAGCTCGTTTTCTGTTTGGCTTCCCAAACCGTGTCGAACACCGGAATTTTCTCGTCGAACATTTGGCCGCCTTTTCCGGGCGTCACTCCGGCAACGACATTCGTCCCGTACTCGACGCACTGACGCGTATGAAACGCGCCGGCGCTGCCGGTGATTCCCTGAACCAGGAGCCGCGTGTTCTTATCAACTAAGACAGACATAAAAAAATCACGAACACAGGAATGCAGGAAAAAAGACACTGAGCACTCACTTTTCCTATTTTCCCGCTTTCCTGATTCATTTTGTCTTCCTCTTATGGATGAGAAGCTTGTTTCCGTCCGGATCGCGGAACTGCGCCATCCAGCAAACCGGCGTTTCTGTTTTCTCCATCTCGAACGCGACACCGCGTTTCTTTAGCTTGTCGTAAACGCCATCGAAATCGTCCACTTCGAATGCAACGGTGGTTCCGTCGCGCGACGGTTTCCAAGCTGGATGACAACCAACGCCGATTGTCACCGGTCCGATGTCGTACTCAACCCACCCGCCTTCCATGGCCGTGGTCGTGGGCTTAAGTTCAAGCGTTTCCTGATAAAACTTTCGTGCACGTTCCTTGTCGGAAACGGCGATGGCGACAAATGCGACTTCTTTGATCATGGGCATGGCTCCTTTTCGTTTTCGGGTTTCAATTTGTGGATGATTAATTTGTTGCCGTCCGGGTCCTGCACGACTGCCATGTGGCAACACGGACTCTCGAACGGCTCGGCCGCGAACGGCACTCGTCGATCTTTCAATCTCTTGATCGCTTCATCGAAATTCTCCATTTCAATCGCCACGCTTGTTCCGTCGGCTGACGGTTTCCATTGATCCCCGACACTCCCAATCGCCAGCGTGTCGTCTCCGATCGCATACTCGATCCATTTCCCGTGACCCATTTCGTCGGATGTTTTCAATCCGAGCACGCCTTCATAAAACTCGCGTGCCCGTTTCATGTCGGTCACTGGAATTCCGACAAATGCGATATTCTTAATCTTCACGGGTAATCGCCTCGTGTTTGAGCCAATCGACAAGTAATCCGGTTACTTTCGGGTCGAACGGCGCGCTCTTTCCTTTAAACGCGTCGGCAAGAGTTAAATAGTGCTGAAAGGTGTGGCCCATTTGCGGGACTTCATACGAAAACGCCAGTTGCCGGTTGACGTTGACGTAAGACGCGATCAAGCCCGCATCCTCGGGACTCATGATCCAATCGAACGCGCCTCGCACTGCATAGGTGGAAACCTTCACATTCGACCAGGCCGCCGCAATATTTAACTGCTGAAGCTGTTGGTAGAACGCCAGCGGCCGGCCATACAAATGCGCGTGATCTTTGCCTTCCGGCCACAATTCTTCCAATTGCGGCTGTTCTTTTAGAATCGCATCGACGGCTCTGCCCTTGATCAACCATTCATAGTAGAGGGACGCGCTGTTTTTCATTCGGTCGGTCACTTCGGCCGGAGACTTTCCCATTAAGGTAAAACGGCGTCGCTCAATCTCGAGCATGTGCTCGAACCAGGTCTTGGACCAACCGCCAACCGAAACGTATCCGCGCACCTGGCGTCGTTCAGCCTCCGATTCCGGAACCAGGGGCGCAAATCCTCCGCCGTTGCTGATGCCGAGAATGTAAACACGATTCGAATCGATGAAGTCATAATTCTTCAACGCGCGAAACGCGGTGCGGTAACCGGCGAGCTCGGAATCGAAATCGGTCTCGCTGCAGACACCTTCACTCTCGCCAATTCCTTGTTTATCAACACGAAACAAACTAAACTCTGGCAGTTGCGCGAGACCGCGAAAGACTAGCCCGCTCGCGTCTTTCGTGTCAGCCGGCGCTTCGACCGAATCGCAACTCAACCAGCCGGCGACGAAAATCACGGGTAGTTTGCTTTTTGCATTACGCGGTTTGGTAATGATCGTACGCAGTCGCTCGCCGTGCGGTGTCGCTACTGAATCATAGATCACATCGACATTCGGATAATATTCGCGCGGCGTTTTCGCTTTCCGCGGAAGCTCGTCGGCGGAAGCGATTGCAGCCAATGCGAAGACGAAGACGATTGTCGATCTAAGTTTCATTTCGACTTTGCGGCAGCAACAGCCTTCTGCGCCGCATCTGCGAGATCGTCCGCTGGGATTAGTTCGACGCCGCTTTTCTTTAAGAGTTGTTTTCCTTTTTCGACGTTTGTTCCTTCCAGCCTGACGACCACCGGAACCGAGAGCCTCACCGTTTTCGCGGCATTGATAATTCCCTGCGCAATCACGTCCACTTTCATGATCCCGCCGAAAATGTTTACCAGGATCGCTTTCACATTTTTATCCGCGATCAGGATTTTGAACGCTTCGGTTACCTGCTCTTCGGTCGCGCCGCCGCCGACGTCGAGAAAGTTGGCCGGACTGCCGCCGTAAAATTTGATGATGTCCATCGTCGCCATCGCCAGGCCGGCGCCATTCACCAGACAGGCAATGTTTCCGTCGAGGCCGATGTAATTCAGTTCGTGTTTCGACGCTTCGACTTCGCGCAGATCTTCCTCCGCAACATCTCGCATCGCCGCGATCTCCGGATGTCGATAAAGTGCGTTGTCATCGAAATTAAATTTCGCATCGAGCGCGAGGACGTCCCCCTTCTTCGTTACGACCAGCGGATTAATTTCCACCATCGAGCAATCGCAGCCGATGAACGTTCGATAAAGCCCATCGAACAATTTCATTGCCGCTTTTGTTTGCGATCGCTCGAATCCGAGCTGCTTCGCGAGTTTGCGCGTTTGAAATGGTTGGAGGCCGGCCAGCGGATCGATTGGTTCGCGGATAATTTTGTCCGGCGACTTCGCCGCCACCGTTTCGATCTCCACGCCGCCTTCGGTGCTGGCCACAATCAGCGGCGCAGCGATGGCGCGATCTAATAGGATCGCAAAATAGATCTCGCGCGCGATCTCGGCCGATTCGCCCACCAGAACTTTGCGCACAACGCGACCTGCCGCACCGGTCTGATGCGTGACCAGGGTTTGGCCGAGCATTTTGTTGGCAACGTCGCGCGCTTCCTTCGGCGATTTGACGATGTGCACCCCGCCTTTGAATCCGTTCTTGAAGGTCCCCTTCCCTCGTCCACCAGCGTGGATCTGCGCTTTGACCACAAGTCCGCCATTCGGACGGACTCGTCCTCTGGCGAGGTCGACATCTCCCAGTTCGCGCGCGATTGCTTTGGCTTCGTCAGGCGTCGCCGCAACTTTCCCACGGGTGGTGGCGACGCCGAATTTCTCGAACAACTCTTTGGCTTGATACTCGTGAATATTCATCGCGCGGTAGCGAGCAAAGCCTTGAAATGTGCGGACGGCAATCGAAATTCGGTGCGCATGGCCGCGCACGACGACACCGCCGCGAAGATCAACAAAGCGTCAGCAGATAACCAGCTGCTCGAATCCACGGTGAAAAATATTCGCGACCTGCTCACAGGCGCGCCTAACGATCTTTATGCGCGCGTCGTGGATGAACTTGTCGACCGTGGAGCGTGGGACGAGCTGAACGATCGGTTCTACAAAACGCTCGAGTTCGGCACCGGTGGATTGCGCGGACGCACCATTGGAAAAATTGTGACCAAGGCCGAGCGCGGCAACTCCGACGCTGACGAACGTCCACAATTCCCCTGCGTCGGCACCAACGCGATGAACTTCGCGAACGTGAACCGCGCCACCCAAGGTTTGATCGCCTACGCGAAAGAGTGGCATACCCAAAATAAAATCGCTGCGCGGCCGAAAATCGTGATCGCGCACGACACGCGATTTTTCTCGGAAGAATTCACCGGATTGACGGCGAAAGTGGCGGCAGAAAACGGATGCGATGCTTACATCTTCGATGGACCGCGTTCGACACCGGAATTGTCTTTTGCGGTTCGCCACTTAAATGCGACCGCCGGAATCGTGATCACGGCCAGTCACAACCCGCCGCATGACAACGGCTATAAAGTTTATTTCGCCGACGGCGCGCAAGTGATCGAGCCGCCTGCGAGCGGGATCATTGCAAAAGTGAAGGCGATCAAACGTGAGAGCTATGAACCGCTCCCGAAAGATCGACAAGGAAGCGTGAAAACTCTGGGGAAAGATGTCGATGAAGCCTACATGAAGCGCCTCGAGACACTGATTGTCGATCCAGGCGTTCTGAGCGGCGCCAACACGCTTCGCATTGTTTTTACACCGCTGCACGGAACCGGGGCCGTAACTCTTGAACCGATGCTGAAGCGACTCGGATTCAATTTCGAAATGGTTCCGGAGCAGGAAAGATTCGATCCGCGGTTTGGCACGGTGAAATCTCCGAACCCGGAAAATGCCGAAGCGCTGACGCTCGGAATCGAGCTCGCGAAGAAAACGAATGCCGACGTCGTTATCGCGACCGATCCCGATTCCGACCGGCTCGGCGTAGCAGCGCGGAGCGCGACGGGCGAAATGAAATTAATCAGCGGCAATCAAATCGGATCTCTGCTGGCGTATTACCGACTGAAGAAGTTTTTCGATCTCGGAATCCTGAACCGGGAAAACGCATCGCGCGCGGTCGTGATCAAAACCTTCGTCACGACCGATCTGCAGAAAGTGATTCCAGAACATTTTGGCGTCCGTTGTGTCGAAACCCTGACTGGATTCAAATATTTCGGCGCCAAGCTCGACAAATACGAGCGGGCGCTCCCGCCGGAAATTCGCAAACAATATCGGCAGCTTTCTGAAGAAGAAACTCGCGCAGCGCGATTGAGGTATTCTTCGTTTTACGTTTTTGGGAGCGAGGAAAGTTACGGCTACAGCGGCGCGGATTTCGTGCGCGACAAAGATGGCAATGCCGCCGGGATTATGTTTTGCGAGATGGCCGCTTATGCGAAGTCCCGCGGCCGCACGGTCGATCAGCTGCTCGATGAAGCCTTCGCCGGATTCGGCTATTTCGAGGAGAAGAACGGGTCGCTTTATTTTGAAGGCGCAGAAGGCGCAGACAAAATCGCGCGTTTGCTCGAATCCTATGCCCGCAAACCGCCTGGTGAGATTGCCGGATCAAAAGTCGTCGGCGTCACCGATTTCGAGAAGCAAACCATCCGCGACGTCGAAGGCGACGTGATTCCGAAACAGAAGATGTCGATCTTCGAGTTAGAGGACAAAACGCGAATTGCGGTGCGCGGTTCCGGAACAGAACCAAAAATCAAGTATTACATTTTCGCCCAACGTCGACCGGAAAAAGGAAAATTTGCGGTCGAGCAGTTGAGCCAAATTAAAAGCGACATTGGGCGCCGGTTGGAGGAAGTGTGGAATTGGGTGGAGAAAGATGCCCGAACGCGTGTCGCCCAATAAGCCGCTCGACAGCGAACGATTCGTCGCGAGAATTTAAATATGTCGCGCGAGATTAATTTGAGCGGCGGAGAAATCACGCTCCTGAAAGCAATGGGTCTGTCCGGCACGCCGGTTCACGGCAAGGTGTTGACCGGACGAATTGGCGGGATGGAACCCGCTGAATTTCTCGATGAATTAAACGGGTTGATGGCGCAGGGGTATGTTCTTTCGGACAAAGTCAGCTTGCACTCGATGGAAGATGTCCAGCACACTGTCTTCCGGGTCAACGCCTCCTACGCGCGCGATCTGCGCGACGCGCTCCACCCCGGCCGCCGACGGGAGGAAAAGTCGCGACGACGTCGACGCGAGTGAATTCGCGCGGTGATTAAGAAAGCGCTTTCTCTTTGGCCGTGGCTAGCAGCGATTGCGAGCGGGTTGCTCGCCACCGCTTGTTTTCCGCCCTTCGATCAAAGCTGGCTTTGCTGGATCGCGCTGACGCCGCTGATTGTCGCAATTTGGTTTTCGGGTGAAAATTCACGGCGGCGCTGGCTGCGCAATTTATTGCTCGGTTACCTCGCCGGAATTGTTTTTTTTACGGCGACCTTCAGTTGGCTCGACGCCCTGGGTGATTTGTACCAAAGCTTTTTTCTTCACGGACTCTCGTTTCTGCTGTCGATCTATCTCGCGCTTCATTTCGCTTTTTGGAGCTGGTTCGTCGGATTCTTAAGACCAAAGACGTTCACTACTTCGTGGCGAAATTTGCTGGTGGCCTTCCTGGCTGCATCCGCGTGGGCCACGCATGAATGGACACGCGGTTGGCTCTTCAGCGGTTTTGGTTGGAACGGTCTCGGTGTCGCCCTCCACGCCGAGTGGCCCATGATTCAAGTTGCTGAATTTACCGGCGTCGTCGGATTGTCCTTTGCAGTCGCGTTCGCGAATATCATCGCCGTCACCACACCGCTCCGCCTTTTTGCGGAAGCCCGGACCCATCGAATGCGCCCGCACTTCGATCTCACCCTGACGATGGTCGGCATTGTTGCGGTCCTCGCGTTTGGTCTACACATCGCAGCAGTTCCAAAATCGATGGTATCGGCGACGCCGCTGCATATCGCCGCGGTCCAGGCCAGTGTTCCACAGTTGCAAAAATTCGATCCGCATTTCACCGGCGAAGTGTTCGAACGTTTTCAGCGACTGAGCGAGATCGCGCTGGGCGCGAATCCGCCGCCAGATTTGCTGGTCTGGCCGGAAAGCTCGATGCCCGATCCGGTGCGCGATCAAAACAGCGAGAGTTACCGTTTCGTGACCAATTTTTCGGCAGCGACCAAGACCGATTTGATGCTCGGCACGCTCGATTTCGAAGAAGGGCACGATTACAATGCAGCGCTGCTGGTATCGAACCGCGGCGAGCGGGTTCAGATTTATCGCAAGATCCATCTCGTCCCGTTTGGCGAATACATTCCGTTGCGACATTCGTTTCCGCTTTTCGCCGCCGTTGCCAGCACCTGGGTACCGGGAGATTTCAGTGCTGGCACTAAGCACACGGTTTTTGATCTGACCAACGGCAATGTTCACGCCGCGCCGCTAATTTGTTTCGAAGATACCGTCGGCGATCTCGTCCGTCGATTTGTCGTCGACGGCGCGAATCTTTTAGTCGATGTCACAAACGACGGATGGTTTTTGCATTCATCCGGTTCCCGCCAGCATCTCGCCAACGCGATCTTTCGCTGTGTTGAAAACCGCCGGCCGATGGTCCGCGCCGCGAACACTGGCGTCACTTGTTTCGTAAATGAATTCGGCCGGGTGACTCAAGTATTGCAGGATGACACCGGAAACATATTTACTGAAGGAGTGCTCACGGGCTCGGTCGATGTCCCGCAAGACCGGCGACTAACGTTCTATGCCCAACATGGGGAGCTATTCGCGAAATTGTGCGTGGCCGTGACGCTAGTCACAATTTTTGTTTGTCTCTGTCGATTGCAAAGGTGGATCGGCCGCTCCGCGGACGATGCTAAATAGTCGCGGCGGGGCCGCCATTAATAACATCGAGCGCGGAGCGCTCGATCCACCTCGCGAGAATTTCGCGTGTGTGTTAGAACCTTGACGTATGCACGTTCAACTTCCACTCGACCATCTCCAGGACCTTTGGCCGACGGAATTGCGTGGCGCGCGGGTCGGCGCACTGCTGCATCCGGCTTCCGTTTCTTCGAACCTGGAACATGCATCGCAGACTCTCGAAAAACTGAGCGGCGAGCTGTTTCAACTCCGCGCTTTCTTCGGTCCACAGCACGGATTCCTGGGCCAAACTCAGGACAACATGGTCGAGTGGAAAAGTTACGAGCATCCGCGCCTGCGAATTCCGGTTTACAGTTTGTACGGTGAACACCGCGAACCAACGACCGAAATGCTCGATGATGTCGAAGCTCTCATTGTCGATCTTCAGGATGTCGGCGCGCGCTACTACACCTTCATTTGGACGCTTTATCTTTGCATGCGGGCGTGTGAGAAGCGGGGCGCGAGTGTCGTCGTTCTCGATCGGCCGAATCCGATCAACGGCATAACAGTCGAAGGTCCGCCGATCGAGAAAGGCTACGAATCGTTCGTCGGTATGCATCCGATCCCGATCCGCCACGGCCGCACCATCGGCGAACTCGCCACTCAGTTTCGTAACGAGGCGTTCCCAAAATGTCGATTGTCGATCTTACCGATGAAAAATTGGGAGCGCCCGATGTGGTTCGATCAAACCGGACTTCCATGGGTAATGCCGTCGCCAAACATGCCGACCCTCGAGACGGCGACGGTCTATCCCGGAATGTGTTTGCTCGAAGGAACGAACATTTCGGAAGGCCGTGGCACGACGCGACCCTTCGAAATTTTCGGAGCGCCGTTTATCGATGGGGAAAAACTGTGTCGCGAACTCAATAGTTTGAAACTGCCGGGCGCATTCTTTCGCGAAAATTATTTTCAACCGACGTTCAATAAATTTGCGGGCGAGCCATGTGGCGGCGCGCAAATCCATGTGCTCGACCGCAACACTTTCCGCTCATTTCAAATCGGCGTTGAAATCATTCGCTGTATCCGAAAGTTATATCCGGAGGCATTCGCGTGGAAACAACCACCCTACGAATACGAACAGGAAAAGCTGCCGATCCAGATTTTGCTCGGCGGACCGGCGGTCGACTTTTTCGGCGACTAATCAGCGCCGCGACCGCCGCCGGGTCGATATCGATCCTGCCGCTCGCCTGCGCTGACATTCCGTGGCCGGAAGTGGTGCAGCGTCTTGCCTACGAAAATGAAAAACTCCTCCGGCGTCCGCAAGGTCACGCCGGCGAATATTTCATCGTCTGCACGCTCTACTACACGCCGAAAGAAAGCGGATTCACTTTCGAGCGCGGCTTTGACGCGACTCGAGTAAGCAAACCGGGGCTCCGCGGCCGAGCTTATCCGCGTGATTTTCTTCGTTCGGTGATGAAAGAGGGTTACGGGCGAATCACAACGCCGGTCAACGGCCGCAATTACATTCGTTACAATGGAGGCTCTTACGGTTTCTCGTCCGCTCCGAGCGGTGGCGGCGGAACGCTCGTTGCGCGTTTTTCAGCAGCGGCCAGGACGCAAGGCGGTCTGCGCCGCGGCTTGGTCCTCGAAACTCCTGCCCCTGAAGTTGAGCGCGTTTTCGGCAGCGCCCGCTGGAAAATTGTCGATACCGGCGGTGGTTTGCGGCGGTGGCAGCTCGATTGTTATTACGGCGAGGACGAACCGCTCGGCCCCGGACGGTTGATGGCCCGCCCGCGCGGGACCACTTTTGAATACGCTTACTCGACCGCACGGGTGAGCAAATGACTCCATTCGCGATCCGGCTGACGTTTCACGGTGACCTTTCGTTCTTTTTGCGATCGAAAGCCTCTACCATCGAGCGCCAATTATCCGAAAGGACATCGATCAAGGATGTGATCGAAGCCTGCGGGGTGCCGCACACCGAGGTCGATTTGATCCTGGTCAACGGGAAGCCGGTCGATTTCGCGGCAGTTTTAACTCAAGATGTGGGGGTCGATGTTTATCCACCGAACGAAACGCACTCCCCATTTTTCCCAGAAGATCGATTGCAAGTGTGCATTATCGAGAAGTTTGTCGCTGACGGGCATCTTGGAAAACTCGTCCGCGACCTCCGTCTTCTCGGCATCGACGTCGCCTATGATCCCGCCGCCGAAGATCGACAATTGGTAAGGACGGCAAGCCATCAAGAACGCTCTCTTCTCACCCGCGACCGCCGCCTTTTGATGCATGCCGCGGTGCGTCACGGCTATTATCCCCGCTCACAGGATCCGCTGGAACAAACCGTCGAAGTGCTGCGCCGATTCAGGCTCGCTTCCGTCCTGACGCCGTTCAGCCGTTGTCTGCGATGCAACGCGCCGCTTGAGCCGGCAGAGAAAGCCAAGGTGCTCGGTCAGCTCGAGCCTCTTACTAAGATTTATTATGATCAATTTCGGCGCTGCCGCGGCTGTGGGCAGGTCTACTGGTCAGGCTCACATTTTGAAAAGCTGCAGAAACGGATCGAAATTATCCGCTCGCGTTTTGCTGGCGAGACAGCGGAATAAACCGCAGTCTTGTCAGCAGCAAGGCAGCTGGCAAACTCCTCCGCCGATGCAACCGCTAATTCGCGTTCTGTCTCCTTCCATCATGGCAGCAGTTGTTTTGGCCACGGCGAACGCGCAGGGACCGGCGCCGTCGCCGCTGATATCGCTGCCTTCTCCGCCGCCGACGAATGTTGCAGCCGTTGCACCGCATTCGAGTCCGCCTCCTGCGCTGACAAAATCTGATTTTGAAACGTTCCTCGACGCGTTGATTCCGTCGCAACTGCAAAATCGCGACATCGCCGGCGCGGTCGTGTCGGTTGTCAAGGACGGTCAGGTGCTTTTCGCAAAAGGCTATGGCTATGCTGATTTCACTGCGAAGAAACCGGTGCTGGCGGATCAAACATTGTTTCGTCCCGGATCGATCTCGAAATTATTCACCGCGACGGCGGTGATGCAGTTAGTTGAGCAAGGCAAGGTCGATCTCGACCGCGACGTAAACGAGTACGTCGATTTCGCGATTCCAAAAATCTATCCCGAGCCGGTCACGCTGCGACGATTGCTCACACACACCGCGGGATTCGAGGAAACATTGAAGAATTTATTCGTGGCGCACGAGAGCGACGTGAAGCCGCTGCGGACATATCTGGTTAATCAAATGCCGCAGCGCATTTTCCCGACTGGCAAAGTTGTCTCGTATTCCAATTACGGATTCACCGTTGCCGGATACATCGTCGAGCGAGTGAGCGGCGAGAAATTCGAGCGCTACATCGACAATCACATTTTAAAGCCGCTCCGAATGACGAATTCGACTTTCGACCAGCCGTTGCCGGTGGCGCTCACCCCCCAAATGTCGCAAGGCTATCTCGCCGCCGCGAAGAAGCCGCGTGATTTCGAATTTGTCCAGGCGGCACCGGCCGGCGCGCTCAGCACCACTGCCGCGGACATGACGCGCTTCATGCTGGCGTTTCTACAGGATGGAACCGTCGATGGTGTCGCGATTTTGAAACCGGAGACGGTGCGACAAATGGAGAGTCGCCAATTTGAATTGCACCCGATGATCAACGGATTGGGACTCACCTTTATGGAATACTCGATGAATGGCCAGCACATCGTCGCTCACGGCGGCGACACCGTTTATTTCCATAGCGACATGGTGTTGGTGCCCGACGCACACGTCGGCTATTTCATTTCCTACAACAGCCTCGGCAAAAATGTTGGCGGTGGACGGGGCGAAGTCCTGCGCGCATTTGCGAATCGCTATTTCCCAAGTCCGAACGAGCCAAAGGTAGATGTCGATCCAAACTCTACGAAAATGGATGGACGCGCCGTCAGCGGTGTTTACGAAGGAACCCGCCGTGGCGAAACCACCCTTCTAAGATTGCTGGCGTTGCTCGACCAATTCAGCGTGAGCAGCGACAAGGAAGGCGTCCTGACCGTCGAAGGAATGAAAAATCAGCGCGGAGAAACAAAGAAATGGCGCGAGATCGCTCCACTTGTTTACAGCGAGATTGATGGTCCGGAGAAAATTGCCTTTCGCCGCAATCCGTCCGGCGATGTCAGCGAAATGCTTCCTTTCCCTGCGATTTATGAAGGCCGGCGTGTTCCGTGGTACGCGAGCAAGCGTCTCGTTAACCCGGTCGTAGGTGGAAATTTGCTGCTCGTGCTTTTGACCGTTCTGCTCTGGCCGGTCGCCGTCATTGTTCGCAAACGATATCAGCGGCCGCTCTTCACCGCCAAAGCCGACCGCGGTTTGTACTTTCTCTCGCGTATCGTCTGCCTTTGCGAGCTGCTCTTCATTCTTGCTCCCGTGATTGCATTTAGTCGCGGCCTGGAAAATATCGTGCTTCTGGGCGACGCCATCGATCCGTGGCTGCAGGCTTTTCACATCTTCGGCTGGGTCACAACCGCTGGCATCGTCGTCTTGATCGTTGCCTCTATTCGTTTCATAAGGCTTCCCGGCCATGGATTTTGGTTTCGCGCGCACGCAATCCTGCTTGCTCTCGGCGGAATCGCCTTCGGATTATTTTGCTGGCAATATCACTTGCTGGACGCGTCCCTGAAATTCTAATCGGCGCCGCACCGGTTATGAACTTCACCCGATCGAGAATTTTAATCGCCATCAGCGTCGTGACGTTCCGCGCGGCGCTATTTGCTTATGGACCTACCGGTCACGAAATCGTCGGCGGAATCGCGGACAAGTTGATCGCCAGTACACCGGCCGCTGAAAAGATCTACACTTTGACGGACGGCATTACCCTCGAGCGCGCGTCCGTCATGGCCGACGAAATCAGAGCCTGGGACAAGAACGGCGTCGAGGATTTGGGGGCTTTTCCGCACTACCGCGACCACCCGGCCATCGACAAGCAGCTGCGCGATTTTTGGCGAGCGAATCCACCGACCCAGGACCTGAAGTCACCGGCGCCGTCACATCACTGGTTTCATTACACCGACGTGCCGATTCTCAACGCCCAAAAGTACGCCGACGGAAAAACCGGTCGCAGCCAATGGGACGTCGTCCACATGATCTCCTATTGCGTCGATGTTTTGCGCGGAGAAATCCCGGAAAATAATGCGCGCAAGATCACCAAACCGGTCGCGGTGATCCTGCTGGCGCACTACGTCGGTGACATTCACCAGCCACTTCATGTCGGCGCGGAATATTTCAATCAATCCGGGCAAGCAGTCGATCCTGATAAAAATCAGCCCGGGATTGAAGACGAAGGCGGCAACACGTTCATGCTGCGGTTGATTCGCGGCAATCCGGAGGAAATGGCTCACCGCGGACTGAAACTGCACGGGTTTTGGGACCAGGACGCCGTGATGGCCAATTTGCCGCCGTTGTCACCGACGCTTTCCAAGGAGGAGCGCTATCGGAAAATTGATCAGGCGAAACGAAAGTTGATCGATCGCTTGGTGAAAGAACAACCGAGGAACTGGCGCGCGCCGGCCAACGTTGCTTTAAAAAATTACGGCGAATTCTGGGCCGACGATATTTTGCCGCTGGCGCGCGAAGCTCATGAGCGACTGCAATTCATCAATGTCCATGAGATTGTCAATCAGGACCGCAAGGTGATGGCCGGTGATGCGCGCGAAAAGAAGGCGCCTGACCACCTCGGCTACGCCGATTGGTCGGCCAAGACTGTCCTCGAAGAATTGCACAAGGCCGGTTGGCGTCTGGCCGATCTTCTTCAACAAACGCTAACATCGACATCGACGACTTCAGCAGCGCCGGACTCGTCCCGTGGCGAGCTCGGACAAAAGAAAATCGCGTTCGCTGTAAAGCGAACGCGATTTTCGTCAAACAAACTCTGCGCTGACGATTAAGTCTCCGTCTTTGCTTTGTCTTTCTCGCCTTTGCACTCCGCCTTGAATTTAGCGAACTGCTCTTTGTTCAGGATGGTTTTCGCCTCCTGCGTGTACTTGGCCTCGCTCGCTTCGGAGCAACCGGCTTTGTGGTGCTCTTCCATCGCCGCGTCCATCTTTGTTTTTTGATCAGGCGTCAGGTTGAGACTCGCCAGTGAAACCGTGCAGGCCGGTTTCGCCTCGTTTCCAACTTTCTTGGTGCACTCGCCATGTTCTCCCGCGAACAGCGTGCCCGCTGCAAACATTCCTGCCACTACTAACGCAATGAATTTGGTCATAGTGCAACGTCAGACACCCGCTTACGGGGTGTCGTTCAAATTCAAACGCTAGATCACCCTCACCTCAATCCTCTCCCTGGTAGGGAGAGGAAGTCGCGCAGCGGCAGGTGAGGGTGAATCCTTGAATTACGCTTCGGTTTTCTTCACCGATTTATTGCATTCGGCTTTTAATTTGGCGTACTGATCTTTCGAAAGAATGCCTTCAGCTTTCTTCAGAAACGCGTGCCTGCTTTCCTTCGTGCAACCCGCTTTCATGCATTCCGACTGCCACGCTTCGATCTTGCTCTTCTGATCCGCGGTCAGATTCAGGCTCGCCAGATTCGTGCACGATTGCTGATTCGACGCGTTCTTCGGGCAACACGCCATGTCGCCTGCTTTGTCTTTTGCGAACGCGGGCAACGCCACCAGCATCGCCGCCGCTATGACTACTGTTCCGATAATTTTAACCATGGTGACCAGTCAG
>WNGC01000410.1_pt1 | contig 24922 bp, 20 predicted proteins | sample 5400051 | NCBI WGS metagenome assembly WNGC01 (sample SAMN13153368, study PRJNA577476) | soil metagenome | isolation source: 20 cm soil or saprolite under grassland replicate 2 | place: USA:California | collected 2016-06-15
AGAAGCGCCGGATAGATAGCCGCGTTGACCAGGCGCTTGCGGATCGCTTCGAGCTGATTCTGATAGGCGACGTAGCGCCCGAGCGCCGGTGCGAGGTCGCTCGTCTTTTCGCTCGCCTGCACGGTGGAGACGTAGAGGGGCGGGAAGGCCAGCGGAAACTGCTGGAGTGCTGAAGAGAGGGAATTTCCTTGGCGCAGGATCGAGGCTACGCTCGCGAGCAGGGCGCGGAATTCACTGCGGCGTTCGCGCTCGGCAAGCGTTTCGATGGATTCGACCAGGGGAAGTCCCGCCTTGAGCAGGACGAGTAGCTCCTGGCTGAACAGGACGAGTGGAAAGCGCGCCTGTCCGCCGCGCCAGGGCGCGGCGAGGCTCGCACGGGCGCGCACGCCGAGCACGGTGTAGCCGCGGCTCTCGGCCTGCTGGACGGCGCTCGCCTGATCGAGTCCGTGCAGCTCGAGCGACTCGACCCGTCCGTCAGGGCTGACCGCCTTGAGTTCGAAGCGCATGGTCCAGGTGCTGCCCTAGTGGTTGGTGATGTCGGCGTTTTCGCCCGTTCCCCCCGGCTGGCCGTCCTTGCCGAAGGAGAGGATGTACGGGCCGTTCCACTTGGGCTCGTTCGCCGGGCGGTTGACCAGCGCGCCGAGTCCTAGTTCCGTCGTCGGATAGCGGCCCGTGTCCAGGCGGTACTGGTCGAGCGCCTTTTCGAGGGCGTCTATCTGCGCCTTGGCCGTCGTGACTTCGGATTTTCCGACCTGGCCGAAATAGCGCGGCGCGACGTATCCGACCAGGAGCCCGATGATGACGACGACCACCAGCAGCTCCAGCAGGGTGAAGCCAAGAGGGCGCGAGCAAGCGGCCGATTTCGTCGGATAAACCACCGGAGTCATATCGCGTATAGACGCTGCAGCTTACTCTACCTAATCAATGTTATATCGCAAGCTCGGCCGCGCGGGTTGCAGGCCGCAGACTGGAACGGGGATTTTACATATGAAAACAGTGGGGTGACCGCACACCCCGCGCGACTCTGCGGTGCCCGGCCCCGGCTGGAACGCGTCTATTGCTGCCCTGCGGGAAGGAGGGTCGCGACGACGTTCTGCTTCGGCTGATCGGCCGAAATCTTGACCGGATTGACGAGTTTGCGTGCCTTGGCGGGCGCGCGATAGATGATGAGCCTCTGGCCGGTGGTGAGGACGCCTACGTGGTTCCAACGGAGCAGGTTGTCGGTGCTGACGCGGTAACGCCGCGATATTCCGTAGAGCGTTTCGCCTTTCTTCACGATGTGCACCAATCCACCTCTGCGCGGCGCGCTCCGCACCGGAGGACGGAACACGGCAGGCAGGGGCTGCGCGCCGACACCTGACCCCTTGAGGGGCAGCAGCAACTGAAAGCCCGGGCCGACTTTCGTGCGTGAGGTGATGCCGTTCGCGAGCTTGAGCTTGGAAAGCGCGATGGTGTGTTTCGCAGCGAGCCGGCCGAGGCTGTCGCCCCCTTTCATCGTGTACGGCTGCCAGGAGGTGAGCGGCTGGTCGTAGGACTCGAGATTTCTCCGGAACGCGTCCACGCGGTCCGCGGGCAGCACCAGCATCTGCGTGTGGGGGCCCGAGATCATGGGGCGATTGAGCGCGGGGTTGAGCGCGATCAGCTCGTCCACCGACATCTCCGCGAACGTCGCCGCGAGCCGAATATCGATTGCGCTGGGCGTGGGAACGGAAACAAAGTAGGGCTCGTTCGGGATGGGCTCGAAGCTCGCGCCGAAAGCCTCCGGATTCGAGATGATGTTTTTCAGCGCCTGGAGCTTGGGTACGTAGCCGCGCGTCTCGGGGGGCATCTTGAGGCTCAGGTAATCGGTCGGCAGACCCTTCGCGCGGTTTCGCTCGATCGCGCGCGCCACGCCGTTTTCACCGTAGTTGTAGGAGGCGAGCGCGAGGTGCCAGTCGCCGTGCAGCTCGTACAGCGCCTGCAGATAGTCGAGTGCGGCATTGGTGGAGGCGACCACGTCGCGGCGCGAGTCGGCCCACCAGTTCTGGCTCAGCTTGAAAGTCTTCCCGGTCGAAGGAATGAATTGCCACAAGCCCGAGGCGTGCGAGCGCGAATACGCCATCGGATTGAACGCGCTCTCGACCATGGGCAGCAGGGCGATCTCGGTGGGCATGCCGCGCCTTTCCACCTCCTCGACGATATAGTAGAGGTAGAGCTTGCTGCGCTCGATCATGCGCTTCAGATACTCGGGCTGGCTCGCATACCAGCGCTCGCGAACACCGACGAGCGGGCTCTCCAGATCGGCCATCGCGAAACCGTTGCGGATGCGGTCCCACAGGTCGTCCGCGGGGCGGGTGAGATCGATTGCGTGAAGGGGTTCGGGATCCTTCGCTTCCTGCGGCTTCGGGGGCGTCGGAACCGGGACGACCGATACCGGCGCGGCGACAAGGGCCGCGACAAAGGCTGGAGCGTTGGCGGGGGCGACGCCCGCAGTCGACGCGGGCTGCGCTGCAGGCGCGGAAACGGCCGGCGCGGCAGCCGGCTCTTCGTTGCCGGTCGGGCTGGGATCGGCGTACCACGGGATCTGCGAGCATGCGGCGGCCAGCATGCATATTGCCGTCGTTGCGAGCAGCCTGCCTAGCGTCTCACTCAATGGCTTGGCCTTTCGTCCGCGAAAGCCGCGATGGTACCCATGGTTTCCGTGTGGGTCAAGCAAGTGGGCGATTCAGAAGGACTTTTTTCCGGGTGCGGGGGCGCGAGGTGCGAATAACGCACGACGGCGTGATTGGTGTCACTTTGATCAGAACTGATTCTTCCACTGGCGCAGCGCGGCGAATACTCCGGCCGGATCACTGACGCGCTTGCCCAGATACTTGTTCGCGGATTCGATGACTGCGGGCCGCATGACCCGCAGAAACGGATTGGTCGCCTTTTCGCGTGCTATCGTCGAGGGGAGCGTCGGGAGCTTGTCGCGCCGAAGACGCGCATCGCTCGCTTCGCGCTCGAGCAGGGCGGAATTGTCGGGCTCGACCGCCTTGGCGAAGCCGATGTTCGCCAGAGTGTACTCGTGCCCGCAATATACCAGCGTGTCATCGGGCAGCGCCGCGAGCTTTTCGAGCGACGCGTACAGCTGCTGCGGCGTGCCCTCGAACACGCGCCCGCACCCGCAGGCGAACAGCGTATCGCCACAGAACAGCATGTTTGAACCATAATAAGCAATGTGCGCGCGCGTGTGCCCGGGTATGTCGAGCACCTCGAACGCCACGCCCAGTTGTTCGACGGCGACCCTGTCTCCGCCCCCGACCGGATGCGTAAGCGTGGTGATCGGTTCGCCGCGGGGTCCGTACACCGGCACCGCGTGAGTCTCCAGAATCTCCGCAATGCCTCCGACATGATCCTGGTGATGATGGGTGGCAAGGATCGCGACCAGCAGCAAATTTTCGGCCGCGAGATAGTCCAGCACGGGCCGAGCTTCGCCCGGATCGACGACCGCTGCACAAGCTGCGTTGCGCAGCGTCCACACGTAGTTGTCCGTGAAGGCCCGCAAGGGGATGACTTGGAATCCGTTATCCGGCATATTCGTGCACTCGTCCGGCCGCACGCGCCCGCGGCCACTCATTAGCCCGAGGTAAACGTGCTGCAAGCTGCGCAAAACTCAATGCTAGCCGATTGGTTCGAGACTCCCAAGGGCGGCTACGTCCTCGCTTGGGAGCGCGGCCAGTTCGATGCGGCGGTCGAGGACGTGTTCGGCTACAACGCGGTGCAGCTCGGACTTCCTGGACTCGACTTCCTGCGCGAGTCACGCATCCCGCTCAAGGTCCGCGCCGGGCTCGAGCCGGGCTGCGGTCTGCGCTCCGAGCCGGTGCAATTACCGCTCGCCGCGCAAAGCATCGACCTGCTCGCCCTGCCGCACGTGCTGGAGTTCAGTGCTCAACCTCACGCGATCCTGCGCGAGGCCGAGCGCGTGCTGATGCCCGAAGGCAGCATCGTGATTTCCGGATTCAATCCCCTGTCGCTGTGGGGCGCGGCGCGCGCTCTCCGTTGGGAACGGCGGCAGGTTCCCTGGTGCGGCAGGTTCATCGGCCTGCTGCGGCTCAAGGATTGGCTCGCGCTGCTCGGCTTCGAGCTGACCGGCGGTCGCTTCGGCTGCTATGCCCCGCCGTTCTCCCAGCGGCTGTGGCTCGAGCGCGTCGGGTTCATGGAGAAGGCCGGCGACCGCTGGTGGCCGATCTGCGGCGGGGTCTACGTCGTTCGCGCGATCAAACGCAACGTGGGCGTGCGCCTGGTGCTGCCGGAATGGCGCGACAAGCGCGCCCCCAAGAAAGCCCTGGCTCCGGTGACGCAGAGGCAAAACGGACTGCATGTCGAAAAGCGCGAGCGGCGTTAGCGTCGAGTCGGTACGCATCTACACCGACGGCGCGTGCAGGGGCAATCCCGGGCCGGGAGGCTGGGGCGCCGTTCTGCAAATGGACGGCGAAGAAAGAGAGCTGTTCGGCGGTGAGCCGCAAACGACCAACAATCGCATGGAGCTCACGGCGGTCATTCGGGCGCTGGAGCTGCTCGAGCGCCCATGCCAGATCGATGTCTACACCGATTCGCAGTACGTGCAGAAAGGCATCAGCGAGTGGCTGCACGACTGGAAGCGCCGCGGCTGGCGCACCGCCGACAAGAAACCCGTGAAGAACGTGGACCTGTGGCGCGAGCTCGATCGCCTCGCCGGCCTACACCGCATCGCGTGGCACTGGGTGAAGGGGCACGCCGGACACCCGGAGAACGAGCGCGCCGACGCGCTTGCGAATCGCGGGGTGGAAGAACTATCGCCCTGAGTCCTGCTTCAGACTCAGCTGTTCCGCCGACCATCCTCCGCCCAGCGCTTTCATCAAATCCACGGTCGCCGTGAGCAAGGACTGGCGGTTGCGCAGTGCGGCGAGCTCGTTCGTGTTGGCCGTGCGTTGCGCGTCCAGCACCTCCAGAAACGGTGAATAGCCGGCTTCATAGCGCATGCGCGACAGGCGCAGGGCCCTGCGCGCCGCGGCTACGCTGGCCCGATAGTCCTCTTCCGACGAGGCGGTCAGACGCACCGTTACGAGCGCATCCGCGACCTCGCGGAATCCGGTTTCGACGGCCTTCTGGTAGCTTGCGACGGCCTGGTGCTGGCGTGCGATGGCGGCGTCGGTGAGCGCGCGGTAGCGTCCGGCGTCGAACAGGGGCAGGTTCAGGCCGAAGCCGAGCGACCAGATCCCCGAGTCCCTGTTGTTGAGGAGGGTCGATAGCGTTGCGCTTTCTCCGCCGGCGAATCCAGTCAGGGAGATCGTCGGAAACATCGCCGCCTTGGCGACGCCGATCTGCGCGTTGGCGGAGACGAGCTGCTGTTCGGCTTGCCGGATGTCCGGGCGGCGCTCGAGCAGCCCGGAGGGCAGGCCCGACGGAGGAAGGGGAGGCATCGGCAGCGTTCGCAGATCCCCGACCGCCACCGCGAGGTCGAGCCGGCCGGTGAGGGCGGCGAGCTGGTGCTCGACGAGCGCGCGCTGCCGCTCGAGATCCTTCAATTGGGTCGCGATGTCCGCCCGCGCGCCTTCGGCCTGCGCGACTTCCAGCTCCGAGGCGACGCCGCCTTTCGCGCGCGCGCGCACGTAGACGAGCGCATCCTCGCGGGTGGCCATGGTTTCGCGCGTGACGATGATCTGCGCGTCGAGCGACCGCAGCGCGAAGTACGCCTGCGCGGTGAGGCCCTGGAGCGTGAGCGCGACCACGTCGCCGGCGTAGCGCGTGGCGAGCATCTGCGCGCGCACGGATTCGGCGCCGCGGCGCAGGCGTCCCCAGAAATCCAGCTCGAACGCGGTCGAGAGCGCGAGGCGCACGTCGTTACGCACGACGGGAACTCCGGGTGGAGGAGGCAGGACCATCGTGGTGCTGGAGCGAGTGCGGTTCGCGTTGGCCCCCACATCGATCTCGGGCAGGAAGGCCGCGTTGGCCGCGCGCAAATTAGCGTCGGCCTCCTCGATGCGAGCCACCGCGAGGCGGATATCGGCGCTCCGCTCGAGCGCCGCGGCGACAAGCTCGTCGAGCTTCGGGTCGTTGTAGAGCTTCCACCAGTCGGAACGCAGTGCGGCCGCGCCGACGTCCCGTTCGGGGTAAGCCGCCGGCAGCTCCATCGCGGGCCGCTCGTAGTCCGGGCCGACCGCGCAGCCCGCGAGCAGGAAGGCGCAGGCGAGGGGGAGCTTGCGCGCGCTCATGCGCGGGTCTCCGGAGCCGCCAGCTCCGCCTTGCGCGCCTTGCGGCGGGAGAGGAGGATGAAGAAGAGGGGCACGAACAGCGTCGCGACGAAGGTGGCGGCGAGCATTCCGCCCTCCACGCCGGTGCCCATCGAGCGGCGAGCTGCGGCGCCTGCGCCCGTGGCGATCGCCAGGGGCAGCACGCCCAGTACGAAGGCGAGCGAAGTCATCACGATCGGCCGGAAGCGCTGGCGCGCGGCGGCGACCGCGGCGTCGAACGCGGACATCCCCTGCGCGGTGTTCTGCGCAGCGAACTCGACGATGAGAATCGCGTTTTTCGCGGCGAGGCCGATCAGCGTCACCATGCCGATCTGGAAATAGATGTCGTTGCTCATGCCGCGGACGAGCACCGCGAGGAGGGCGCCGAGTATGGCGAACGGCACCGAGAGCAGCACCGCCACGGGCAGCGACCAGCGCTCGTAATTGGCCGACAGGATCAGGAACACCATGACCAGCGCAAAGCAGAACGCGATGATCGCGGCCTTGCCGGCGCGTTTTTCCTGGAAGGCCTGGCCCACCCATTCCATGGAATAGCCGCCGGGCAGGGCATCGCGCGCGACCTGCTCGGCGGCCGCGATGCCTTGTCCGGAGCTCACGCCGGGAACGGTGGCCGCCAGCACTTTCGCCGCGACGAAGCCGTTGAAGCGGTCGATCTGATCGGGTCCGACGACGGGCTCGATCTTGAGCAGGCTCTTCAGCGGCAGCATCTCCCCGGTGGTGCCGGAGCGCACGTACACGTTGCCCAGATCCTCCGGGCGGACGCGGAACTGCGGCTCGGCCTGCATCTGCACGCGGTAGGTCCGGCCGAACTTGTTGAAGTCGTTGACGTAGAGCGCGCCCATCGTGCTCTGAAGCGCGTCGAAGATGTCCCCGATCGGCACGCCGAGCGAAAGCGCCTTCTCGCGGTCCACCTCGACGAAGAGTTGCGGCACGCTGGCGCGGAAAAAGCTGTTGATGGCCGTCAGGTCGGGCCGTTTCCTCAGATCGCCGAGGAACTGCTGCACTACCGCCGCGAGCTTTTTCGGGTCGGCGTCGGCGCGGCTCTGCAGGAACATCTCCATGCCTCCTGCGGTGCCGAGGCCGCGGATCGGCACCGGATTGAAGGCGAAGACCAGCCCCTCGCTCATCGCAGCGCCGCGAGCCCCGACGAACTTGACGATGTCCTCGGCGCTGGCCTTGCGCTCGTCCCAGGGTTTCAGGGTGATGAAGAGCGTCGCCGAGCTGGTCTTGTTGCCGCCGCCGATCAGGTCGAAGCCGTTGATCATGAAGACGTGCTCGACCGCCGGGTGCTCGGTGAGAACCTTCTGCATCGCCGCACCGACTTTGCCGGTGCGCGAGAGCGTCGCCCCGTCGGGCAGGACCACGGCCCCGAACAAGTAGCCCTGGTCCTCCGGCGGCACGAGGCTGCCTGGCACGAGTTTCAGCAGCGCTGCGGTGCAGGCGATGACGAGGGCGAAGCCCGCAAAGGCGAGGACGGCATGACGTGCGACCCAGCGCACGCCGTTCGTATAGAGGGACACGAGCCACGCGAAGCCCTGGTTGAACGGCCTGAAAATCCGCGATTCCCCGTGAGAGGGTTTCAGCAGCAGCGCGCACAGGGCGGGCGTCAGCGTCAGCGCCACAACGCCGGAGATGACGACCGCGGTGGTGACGGTGACGGCGAACTGCTGGTAGAGCCGGCCGGCGAGGCCGCCGAGGAAGGCCACCGGGACGAACACCGAGCACAGCACCAGCTCGATCGCGATGATCGCGCCGGTCACTTCGCGCATAGATTCGATCGCGGCTTCCTTGGGCCGGAGGCCTTTCTCGGCCATGAGCCGCTCGATGTTCTCCATCACGACGATGGCGTCGTCCACGACGATTCCCGTGGCGAGCACGATCGCGAACAGCGTGAGCGTGTTGATCGAGAAGCCGAACGCGTACAGGCCGCCGAACGCCCCCACGAGCGAGATCGGCACGGCGACGAAGGGAATGAGCGTGGCGCGCCAGCTCTGCAGGAAAACGAACACCACCGCGAGCACGAGGAGCGCCGCGATGAAAAGAGTGTGGATCACCTCCTTGATGGAGGCCTGCACGAAGCGCGTGGTGTCGAAGGGGATCAGGTAGCTGACGCCCGCCGGAAAGCCCTTTGCGATCTCGTCCATGGTCTTGCGCACGGAGCTGGCGACGTTGAGTGCGTTGGCGCCAGACTGCAGGAAGATGGCGGTGCCGATGGTCGGCCTGCCGTCCACCGTGGTGTATGCGTCGTAGCTGACCGCGCCCAGTTCGATGCGCGCGATGTCCCTCACGCGCAGCACGCCGCCCGGACCGCTCGAGCGCAGCACGATGTTGCCGAACTCCTCCGGCTGGATCAGCCGTCCCTGGGCGGTCACGGTGTAGATCAGCGCCTGCCCGTCCGGAGCGGGGTCCTGGCCGATCTTGCCCGCCGCGTACTGGTTGCTCTGTGCGCGGATGGCGCCGGCGACGTCGGTCGCGGTGATGCCCAGCTGCGCCATCTTGTCCGGCCGCAGCCAGATCCGCATCGAGTAGTCGCGCGCACCGAAGATGGTGGCATCGGCCACGCCCGGAACGCGCTTCAGCACGTCGAGCGCGTTGATCGTCATGAAGTTCGAGAGGTAGAGCGTGTCGAAGCGCGGATCGGTCGATGTCACGGCGACGAAGAGCAGGATGTCGAGCGAGCGCTTCTGCACCACCACGCCGGTTCGCTTGACGTCGTCGGGCAGTCGCGGCAGAGCGATCTGCACCCGGTTGTTAACCTGGATGGTGGCGTTGTTGACGTCGGTCCCCACCTCGAAGGTGCAGGTGATCGTCAGCGTGCCGTTCGAGGAGGACGTGGACTGGAAGTAGAGCAGGCCCTCGACCCCGGAGAGCTGCTCCTCGATCGGCGCGGCGACGGTGCGCGAAAGCGTCTCGGCGCTCGCGCCGGGCAGCGCGGCGGTGATCGTCACCGTGGGCGGCGCGATTTCCGGGTATTGCGCGATGGGCAACACTTGCCAGGCGACCAGACCGGCGAGCGTGATGATGATGGCGATGACCGAAGCGAAGATCGGCCGCTCGATGAAGAACCGCGACATGGCGGCTTACTTTCCGGCCGGCGCAGCCGCCTTGGCTTCCGCGGGAGCTTGCGGGCTCACCGCGGCCCCCGGCCGAACCTTGAGCAGGTTGTCGAGAATCACCCGGTCGCCGGGGTTGAGGCCGCCGAGGATCATCCAATCGCTGCCGAGCCAGTCGCCCACCTGCACCGGACGCGACTCGGCCCTGTTTTCCTTGTCGAGAGTAAACACCAGAAACGTCTTCTCGGTCTGGATCACTGCGGTCTGAGGCACGAGGAACACGTTGTCGCGCTCGCCCGCCGCCACCTGGACCCGCACGAACTGCCCGGGAAGCAGCTGCACGCGCGGATTGCCGAAGGCCGCGCGCAGCTCCTGCGTGGCGAGTCTGGGGTCGATCTGGGTCGCGGCGAAATTGAGCCGGCCGGCGAGCGGATAGCGCGAGCCATCGGGGAGGGCGAGGCGCACCTCCGCGGACTTGATGCGATCGAGCCTCCTCTCGGGAAGCTTCGCGAGATCCGATTCCGAAAGGCTGAACCGGATCCAGACCGGATCCACTTGATTCATCGTCGTGAGCAGGCTGCTGTCCTGTCCCGCTGTCACCAGGCTGCCCTCGGAGCGGGCGATGCGTCCGGCGACGCCCGAGACCGGAGCGGTCACCCGCGTATAGGACAGGTTGAGCTCGGCCTGGCGCAGATTCGCCTCGGCGGCCTGGAGCGTCGCGTCCGACAGCTTTTGCGCCGAGATCGCGTCATCGAATTCCTTCTGGCTGATCGCCTTCTCGTCGGCGAGCGTCTTGAGGCGCGCGGCTTCGCGCCGCGTCTGCTCCTGGCGAGCGCGCTCCTGCGCCATCTGCGCATTGGCCTGGGCGAGGGCGATCTGGTAGGGGACGGGATCGATCTGGAAGAGCGGGCTGCCTTCGCGCACGAAATCCCCCTCGTTGTAGAGGCGCTTGAGAAGGATTCCCGAAACGCGTGCGCGCACCTCGACCTCCTTGGAGCCTTGCACCTGGCCGACGGCTTCGAGAACGATGGGCACGCGCTGCGGCGCCACCTGGAGCACCTTGGCCGAAATGCCGGCGGCGGCCGGGTTGGATGCGGGAGTGTTGGCCCCGCCCTGCTCGCATCCTGCGAGCAGGGCCGCAGCGATCAATCCGGCGAGAGCCGGCAGCGATGGGGACAGCAGACCGTAGCGGCCGCGGAAATCCGGCCGAGCGTGAACGGAAGCCATGCGGGGATCGTCTCTTGTCTGAGAATTCGGTTCGAGCGCGCGAGTATAATATACAATCACGAATGTATGACAAAGATGCTGCGTCTTCGACTTGCGTAGAACAAAACGGGAATCCGAGCGGACCCGGCGGGGCATCCTGGCCGCGGCGCGCAAGGTTTTCGCCCGCCAGGGAGTGACCCGCACGACGCTCCAAGAGATCGCCGCCGCGGCTGGCGTGACGCGCGGGGCCATCTACTGGCATTTCACCGACAAGAACGAGTTGTTCTTCGCCATGCGCGAGCAGGTGGCCGTGCCCATGATCGACCAGATCGATCTTGCGCTGCTGCGCGCCGACAGGCCCGATCCCGTTGCGGGAGTCGAGCGCTTCTTGCACGGCATTCTGGAAGCGCTCGAGAGCGACGCGTCGGTGCGCCAGACCTTCCAGATCATGGGCTTCAAATGCGAATACGTCGGCGAGTTCGAACGCGAACTGGCGCTGCAGCGCTTGCGTTGTTCCGAGCTCATCTCCAAGCTCACGCAGGCCTACGGGTGCGCGCAGCGCGCCGGACGCTTGCGGGTCGGGCTGCGCCCGCCGGTGGCCGCCGTCGAAACGTGCAGTTTTTTGATGGGTCTGACGCGGCTGTGGCTCCTCGACACCAAGCGCTCGCTCGTGCGTCGGGTGGCACGCCGGCTGATCTCCGCCCACGTTGCCGGCCACCGGCGCGGCGGCAAGGAGAGGAATCTGCGAAACCTTTGATTTATTTCCGCGGGGACGCTACTCTCACCGGGCAGAGCCGCGGGTTGCGGCCTGGAGGCTAGAGCCGATGCGAAGTATCGTCCTGGACACCGAAACCACGGGCCTCAACGCGGGTCTCGGTGACCGGATCATCGAATTGGGCTGTATCGAGGTCCTGAGCCGGCGCGTCACGGGAAACCACTTCCACCGCTATATCAATCCCGAGCGCGAGAGCGAGGAAGGCGCGCTCAAGGTGCACGGCATCGACCACGAGTTCCTCCAGGACAAGCCCAAGTTTCGCGAGATCGCGGCCGAGTTCCTCGACTACATTCAGGGCGCGGAGCTGGTGATCCACAACGCGGCTTTCGACGTCGAATTCCTCAACCTCGAGCTGGGCAGGCTGGGACTTCCGCCGATCGAAGCGCACTGCTCGGGCGTCGTCGATTCTCTCAAGATCGCGCGCGAGCTGCACCCGGGGAAGAAAAACTCCCTCGACGCCCTGTGCGAGCGCTATCAGATCGATCACGCTCACCGCACTCTCCACGGTGCGCTGCTCGACGCGGCGCTTCTCGCCGAGGTCTATCTGGCGATGACCCGAGGACAGGACAGTCTCGCGATCGAGCTCGATCGACCGCGCCCCGCCCTGGGGAGAGCTGCGGCGACCGAGGGCGAGCGGCCCCCGCTCATCGTCTTTCAGCCGAGCGCGGAAGAGCTCGCCGAGCATGCTCGCCTGCTCGCCGACATCGAGGCCGAGAACAAGGCGCAATGCGTATGGCATCGCTTCGAGACCGCGGTGGAGATGCTCGATCGGGTATGAAAATGAACCGCGGAGCACGGCTGGGATCGGCGATGTCGAGCGCGGACAAGGCGAACCCCTACGAGCTCGATCTCGACAAGAACCCGGCCAACTACGCGCCCCTGACGCCGCTGGGATTTATCGAGCGGACCGCTTATGTCTATCCAAGCCGCACCGCCGTCATCCACGGGGCACGCCGCGCCACGTGGGCCGAGACCTATGCGCGTTGCCGGCGGCTCGCCTCCGCGCTCGCGCGCCGGGGGATAGGCGTCGGCGACACGGTTGCGGCGATGCTCGCGAATACCCCGGAAATGCTCGAGTGCCACTTCGGCGTACCCATGGCGGGGGCGGTCATCAACACGCTGAACACGCGCCTCGACGCCGAGGCGATCGCCTTCATGCTCGGGCACGGCGGGGCCAAGGTCCTGATCGCCGACCGCGAGTTCTCGGGTACCGTCGCGGGCGCGCTCGCTGCCCTCAAGAACAAGCCGTTCGTGATCGACGTGGACGATCCCGAATACTCGGGCGCGGGCGAGCGCATCGGTCAGGCGGAGTACGAACGCTTCATCGCAGGGGGCGATCCGGAATTTCCGTGGGAGCCGCCCGCCGATGAATGGAACGCCATTTCGCTCAACTATACCTCGGGCACTACGGGCAACCCCAAGGGCGTGGTCTACCATCACCGGGGCGCTTATCTGAATGCGATTTGCAACATCGTGACCTGGGGCATGCCGCATCACGCGGTGTATCTGTGGACCCTACCCATGTTCCACTGCAACGGCTGGTGCTTCCCGTGGACCATGGCCGCCAATGCGGGCACCAGCGTATGCCTGCGCAAAGTGGAAGCGAAGCTCGTTTTCGACGCGATACGGGAGCACGGGGTGACGCATTACTGCGGCGCGCCGGTCGTGCATTCGGCGCTGATCAACGCGGACCCCGCGCTGCGCGAGGGCATAGCGCACAAAGTGCACGCCATGGTCGCGGCCGCCGCGCCGCCCGCGGCCATGATCGAGGGCATGGAGCGCATGGGCTGGGAGCTCACCCACGTATACGGTCTGACCGAGGTCTACGGCCCGGCCACCGTGTGCGCTAAGCAGGAGGAGTGGAAAAGCCTCGATATAGGCAGTCGCACCGAGCGCAACGGTCGCCAGGGCGTACGCTATCTCATGGAAGAGGGCCTGACGGTGATGGATCCGCAGTCGATGCAGCCCGTTCCCGCGGACGGCGAGACCATGGGCGAGATCATGTTCCGCGGAAACATCACCATGAAGGGCTACCTGAGGAACCGCAAGGCGACCGAGGACGCTTTCGCGGGCGGTTGGTTCCGGTCGGGCGACCTCGCGGTGATGCAGCCCGACGGCTACCTCAAGATCAAGGACCGCGCCAAGGACATCATCATCTCGGGCGGCGAGAACATCTCCTCGCTAGAGGTCGAGGACGTGCTTTACCGGCATCCGGCGGTCCTCGCGGCGGCCGTGGTCGCGAAGCCCGACCCCAAGTGGGGCGAAACGCCCTGCGCCTTCGTCGAGGTGAAGCCCGGTGCGAAGGTGACGGAAAGGGAAATCGTCGATCACTGCCGTGCCCACCTCGCGCATTTCAAGGCGCCGCGCCACGTGGTGTTCAGCGTGCTGCCGAAGACCTCCACGGGCAAGATCCAGAAATTCGTGCTGCGGCAGCAGGCGAAATCGGCCGCGGCGATCGAGTGACGGAGGACGCATGAACGCTCCATCCAAAACCGAACTGGAAGCACCCTACGTCCTGCGCGAGGACGAGGACGGCGTGGCGACGCTGACGCTCAACCGCGGTGATCGCATGAACCCGCTCTCGACCGCGATGCTTTCTGCGCTGCAGACCGAGCTCGACCGCCTCGCCAGGGATACGGCGGCTCGCGTGATCGTGCTGGCGGGCGCGGGCAAGCACTTTTGCGCGGGGCACGATCTTCGCGAGATGCGCTCGCATCCCGACAAGGTCTGGCAGAAGGCGCTTTTCGAGCAGTGCAGCGAGATGATGCTGTCGCTCGTGCGGCTGCCTCAGCCCGTGATCGCCCGCGTGCACGGCGTCGCGGTCGCCGCAGGCTGCCAGCTCGTGTCGATGTGCGACCTCGCGGTGGCGAGCGAGGTCGCCCAGTTCGCGCTCCCCGGAATCAAGAGCGGCATCTTCTGCACTACGCCGGGCGTGGGCGTCGCGCGCAACCTCGCGCGCAAGCACGCGCTCGAGATGCTCCTCACCGGCGACCTGATCGACGCGAAGACCGCGTTGGCCTGGGGCCTGGTGAACCGGGTCGCGCCGCTCGCCGAGCTCGACGCTGAGGTGGACAAGCTCGTCCGCAAGATCGTCGCGCACAGCGGCGCCGTGGCAAGCCTGGGCAAGCGATTCTTCTACGACCAGGTGGAGAAAGGACTGGTGGACGCCTATTCCCTTGCGTCCGAGGGCATGGCCTGCAACATGATGCTCGAGGACGCCGGCGAAGGGATAGACGCCTTCATCCAGAAACGCAAGCCCGGCTGGCGCGGGCGCTAGAGGAAACGCGTCGGCGGGGAAAGACATGCCGACGGCGCATCCGCGGTCCCGCGACGTCGCACTCGACGCAGCGGCGGCCGACAGCGGCGCCCTCCGCGCCGCACTGGGGGAAACCGCGTCGTGGAGAGCGCAGGCCGAAGCCCTTGCGCGCGAGCTGGTGGCAAGGACGGTGGGTTCGCACGAGACGCTGTTCGACGTGCAGCGCGCCTTCGCGATATTTCCGCCGGGATCTCCGGCGGGCGACTCGCTTTTCCGGCTCGCCGAAGCCTTGCCGCGCATCCCCGACCGGCCTTCCCGGATCGCAATGCTTGCAGACCGCGTCCCCGCACTGCGCGGCTGGAGAGCCGCGGTCGCGCTGCCGTTCGCCGGTCTCGCAATGAATGCGATCGGGCGGCAATTTGTCTACGCGGAGACCATCGCCGAGGCGCTGCGGCGCGCTGAGCGCGACGCGCGCGCCCTGCCGCCAAGGCGCTTCTCCTTCGACATGCTGGGGGAGGGCGCGCGCACCACTCAAGACGCCGATCGCAATTTTCGGCGCACTATGGACGCGATCCGCGCCATGGAGCGCGCGGTCGGCGCGCGCGAAGCAGGTTTGCGCGAACGCCTCGAAGTTTCCGTGAAGCTGTCCTCCATTCACCCTCGCTACGACGCAGCGAGCCATGCGCAGGTTCGTGGCGAGCTGCTCGATCGCCTGAAGCAAATCTCCAGCCGCGCTGCCGCGGCGGGTATCGGGCTCACGATCGACGCCGAGGGATCGGAAAGCTTGTCGCTTCAGCTCGATCTGTTCGAGGCGCTGGCGGCGGATCCGGAGCTGAAACGCTGGAGGGGGCTGGGTCTCGCGGTGCAGGCCTATCAGCCGCGCGCGCCGCAAACGGTGGATGCATTGCTGGAGATCGCCGCTCGCCGCTGCGAGCGCGGCGGCATGCCGATCGCCGTGCGGCTGGTGAAGGGCGCCTATTGGGACGCCGAGGTCAAGCGGGCGCAAGAGCTGGGGCTGGAGCGCTATCCGGTATTTACCGACAAGCGGCTCACCGACCTATCCTATCTCGCCTGCGTCCGGCGTCTCTCGGCCGCCCTGGACAGCGTCTATCCGCAGTTCGCCACGCACAACCCGGTGACGCTCGCGTGCGTGCTCGCGCTTGCCGATCGACCCGGGGGCACCTCCGCTGCCGCTGCGCGGTTCGAGTGCCAGCACCTCCACGGAATGGGAGGAGCGCTGTACCTTGCGCTCGCAGCTACGCATCCGGATGTGCCGGTGCGCACGTATGCACCCGTCGGCGAGAAGCGCGAGCTGTTTGCCTACCTGGTGCGCCGCTTGCTCGAAAACTCGGCGAGCAGCTCCTATGTGCGCCAGGCGGCACGCGCGAAACGATCTGACGATTTGCTGGGCACGGGTTTCGAATTTCTCGACGCGGGCCCGCGCCCGCGCGATATTCCCCTACCAACGGAGCTGCACATGCCGGAACGACGCATTGCAAGGGGTCATGACCTCGGGGATTCCGCCACGCTCGCCGAATGGACGAAATCGGTCAACGAAGCGCGGCGCACATGGGCCGCGGGATCTCTCGTGAACGGCGAGCGCGGACTGCGTCCCGCTCGGCCGGTCGTGTCGCCCGCGCGGCCCGACTTGACCATCGGCGAAGTGAGTGAAGCAACGCCGGACATGGTGCGGTCCGCGGTCGATTGCGCACACGCCTCGCGGGTCGCCTGGTCCGCGGTCAGCGTGCTCGAACGCGCCGCGGCACTGGAGCGGCTGGCCGATCTGCTGGAGGCCGATATGGCGGGCCTGATGGCTCTGTGCGTCTGGGAGGCGGGGAAGACCTTGCCCGATTCCATGGCGGACGTACGCGAAGCGGTGGATTTCTGCCGCTATTACGCGCAGCAGGCGCGCGAGCGGCTCGGCAGCCCGATGGCGCTGCCCGGGCCGGTCGGCGAGAGCAACGTGCTGACGCTGCACGGCCGCGGCGTGTTCGCGTGCATCAGCCCCTGGAACTTTCCGGTCGCGATTTTCACGGGACAGGTCGCGGCCGCGCTCGTCGCCGGCAACACGGTGGTTGCGAAGCCGGCCCAGCAGACGGCGCTCACCGCATACCGCATCGCCGAGCTGATTCTGAAAGCGGGGATCCCGCCCGGCGCCTTTCATCTTCTGCCCGGCGACGGCGGGATCGGACGGGCTCTTGTCGCCGACCCGAGGATCGCGGGCATTGCCTTCACCGGCTCGACCGACACCGCCCGCGCCATCCAGCGCGTTCTCGCGGAGCGCGAGGGCCCCATCGCGCCGCTGATCGCCGAAACGGGCGGCCTGAACGCCATGATCGTGGATTCGAGCGCGCTTCCCGAGCAGGTCGTGGACGCTGTGGTGGCCAGCGCGTTTCGCTCGGCCGGCCAGCGTTGCAGCTCGCTTCGCGTCCTGTACCTGCAGGAGGAGATCGCGCCCGCGGTGCTCGACATGCTGCGCGGTGCGATGGCCACGCTGCGCATCGGCGATCCCGCCGATCCTGCGACCGACGTCGGACCGGTGATCGACGCGCAGGCGCGCAAGGAATTGGCGGAATACATTTCCGATCTGCGCTCGCGTGCGAAGCTGATCGCCGAGTCCGGCCCTGTCCCGGCCGCAGGTAGCTATGTCGCTCCGGTGGCCTTCGAAATCGGTTCGATACGCGAAGTCCCCGGGGAGCGCTTCGGCCCCATCCTGCACGTCGCGCGGTTCCCGCTCGAAGACCTCGACCGGATAGTCGACGACATCAACGCCACGGGATACGGGCTTACGATGGGTGTGCACACCCGCGTGGACTCGCGCGCCGAGCGCATACGCGCGCGCTCGGCGGTCGGCAATCTCTACGTCAACCGCAACATGATCGGCGCGGTCGTGGGCGTGCAGCCGTTCGGCGGCGAGGGGCTGTCCGGAACCGGGCCGAAGGCCGGCGGCCCGAATTACCTCGTGCGATTCACGACCGAGCGCGTTTTTACGGTGAATACCGCGGCGGCAGGTGGCGATCTCGGCCTGCTCGCCGGAACCACCGCCGCCACGTGACTTCCTTTCGTAACGCCTTGCGGCGCATGCTGCCTGGTTATAATGCCGGCACTCTTCCGATGCGTCCGCCCTTTCTCGCTCCGAACGACCAGACAGGATCCTCGCTGCATCCATGGCGGAAGACATCATTCTCGAAACGCGCGGCCTGAGGAAGGAGTTCAAGGGCTTCGTCGCCGTCAGCGACGTCAGCCTCAAGGTCAGGCGCGGACGCATCCACGCCCTGATCGGCCCCAACGGCGCGGGCAAGACCACCTGCTTCAACCTGCTCACGCACTTCCTTACCCCGACCCGCGGCCAGATCTTCTACAACGGGCGCCAGATCACGGGCTCCAGCCCCGCCGCGATCGCTAGGCTGGGGCTGGTCCGGTCTTTCCAGATTTCGGCCGTGTTCCCGCATCTCACGGTGCTGGAGAACGTGCGCATCGCGCTGCAGCGCAAGCGCGGCCGCTCGTTCGATTTCTGGCGAACGGACCGGAGTTTGCGCGGCCTGAATTCGCGCGCGCGCGAGCTGCTGGACGCGGTAGGCCTGTCGGGGTTCGAAGAGTCGATCGCGGTGGAGCTGCCTTACGGGCGCAAGCGCGCGCTCGAGATCGCGACCACGCTCGCGCTCGATCCGGAAATGATGCTCCTCGACGAGCCGACGGCCGGCATGGCGCACGCGGACGTGGAGCGCATCGCGGCGCTTATCCGGCGCGTGGCAGCCAATCGGACGGTGCTCATGGTCGAGCACAACCTCGGCGTCGTCGAGAACCTCTCCGATCACATCACGGTGCTCTCACGCGGCGAGATCATCGCCGAGGGCGACTACCGCTCGGTGTCCGGTCATCCGGAAGTGATCAAGGCCTACCTGGGTTCCGAGCATGCCTGAGACGGCGCTGCTTTCCGTCGCCGACCTGAACGCGTGGTACGGGGAATCGCACATCCTGCACGGTGCGCAGCTCGAGGTGCGCCGCGGGGAAGTGGTGACGCTGCTCGGCCGCAACGGCGTCGGCAAGACCACGACTCTCAAGGCCATCATGGGCATGGTCGCCCGCCGGGAGGGCTCGATCCGCTTCGACGGCACGCAGACCATCGCGCTCCCCTCCGATCGCATTGCCCGCCTCGGAGTCGCGTTCTGCCCCGAGGAGCGCGGCATCTTCGCGAGCCTCGACGTTCACGAAAACCTCCTGCTTCCGCCCGTGGTGCACGCGGGCGGGCTGTCCGTCGATCAGGTTTTCGGCCTGTTCCCGAACCTGAAGGAGCGCCTCGCGAGCCAGGGCACGAAGCTCTCCGGAGGCGAGCAGCAGATGCTCGCGATCGGCCGCATTCTGCGCACCGGGGCGCGCCTGCTGCTTCTGGACGAACCGACCGAAGGCCTCGCTCCGGTGATCGTTCAGCAGATAGGCCACACCATCTCGCGGCTCAAGGCGGATGGGTTTACCATCCTGCTGGTCGAGCAGAATTTCCGCTTCGCCTCGCGCGTCGCCGACCGCCACTACGTCATGGAGAGCGGCCGGGTGGTGGACATGATCCCGAACACCGAGCTAGAGTCCAAGCTGGAGAGGATTCACGAATACCTGGGCGTGTAGCCCGATTTCCAATCAACCCAAAGAGGAGCTCCCATGTTTCCCAGTCGCAGCATATTCGCGGCGGCGTCGCTCGTTCTCGCCGCCTCAGGGGCGCAGGCGCAGATTTCCGACGGCATCGTCAAGATCGGCGTGCTGTCCGATATGTCGAGTCTTTACTCGGACATCGGGGGAGGCGGATCGGTGGTCGCTGCGCGCATGGCGATCGCCGATTTTCCGACGAAGGGCATGAAGGTCGGGCTCCTTTCGGCGGACCATCTCAACAAACCCGACGTCGGTTCGAGCATCGCGCGCCAATGGTACGACGTCGACAAGGTGGACGTCATCGTCGATGTACCGACCTCGTCGATCGCGCTCGCGATAAGCCAGATCACGCGCGAGAAAGGCAAGGCGTTCCTGGTGTCCGGCGCGGCGACTTCCGACCTTACCGGGAAGGCCTGCTCGCCCAACACCATCCACTGGACCTACGACACCTGGATGCTCGCCAACGGAACGGGCAACGCCATCGTGAAGACCGGCGGCGACAGCTGGTATTTCATCACGGCGGATTATGCTTTCGGACTCGCCCTCGAGCGCGACACCGAGGCGGTGGTGCTGAAGCACGGCGGCAAGGTCCTCGGTAAGGTTCGGCACCCGCTGAACGCACAGGACTTTTCCTCGTTCCTTCTCCAGGCACAGGCCTCCAAGGCGAAGATCATCGGCCTCGCCAACGCCGGGGGCGACACTACCAACTCGATCAAGCAGGCGGCCGAATTCGGAATCGTCAAAGGCGGACAGAGCCTCGCAGGCATGCTGGTGTTCCTCTCGGATATCCACGGCCTGGGCCTCGACAAAGCTCAAGGGCTGATTTTCACCGAGACCTTCTACTGGGATCTGAACGACCAGACGCGGGCGTTCGCCAAGCGCTTTGCCGCGGCCAACAGCGGCAAATATCCGACCATGGTGCAGGCTGGCGTGTACTCCGCGATCACGCACTACCTCAAGGCGGTGACGGCGCTGAAGGGTGACGACGGCACCAAGGTGATCGCCAAGATGAAGGAGCTGCCCACGGATGATCCGCTGTTCGGCAAGGGCACGGTGCGCGCAGACGGCCGAAAGCTTCACCCCGCTTATCTTGTCGAGGTGAAGAAGCCCTCGGAGTCCAAGGGCGCCTACGACTACTACAAGATCCGCGCGACCATTCCTGCCGATCAGGCCTTCCGGCCGTTGAACGAAGGCGGCTGCTCGTTGGTGAAGTGACATCGCGGTAATGGAAGTCTTCGGGATCCCGACCCAGGCGCTGTTCGGGCAGCTGCTGATCGGGCTGATCAACGGCTCGTTCTATGCGCTTCTGTCGCTCGGGCTCGCGGTGATTTTCGGGCTGCTCAACATCATCAACTTCACCCACGGCGCCCAGTACATGATGGGCGCGTTCTGCGCCTATTTCCTGCTCACGAAGCTCGGCATCGGTTACTGGTGGGCGCTCGCGATCACCCCGCTCGCCGTGGGTTTTTTCGGGATGGTCATCGAGCGGTTGATGCTCGCGAGGCTCTACAAGCTCGACCACTTGTACGGATTGCTCCTGACGTTCGGTTTGGCGCTTATCATCCAGGGGCTGTTCCGCAACGAATACGGCACCTCGGGAATTCCCTATGCCATGCCGCAGGAGCTTTCCGGCGGGCGCAACCTGGGTTTCATGTTTCTGCCGAACTACCGGGCATGGGTCATCCTCGCGTCGATCGTGATGTGCTTCGCGACGTGGTTCGTAATCGAAAAAACTAAGCTCGGCGCGTACCTGCGCGCGGCGACCGAGAACCCCGAGCTGGTGCAGGCTTTCGGGATCAATGTGCCGAGGATGATCACGCTGACCTACGGTTTCGGGGTTGCCCTCGCAGCGTTCGCGGGCGTGATGGCGGCGCCGGTCTATCAGGTCAATCCGCTCATGGGGGCGGACCTGATCATCGTCGTCTTTGCGGTGGTCGTGATCGGAGGCATGGGCTCGATCATGGGCTCGATCGTGACGGGCTTTGCGCTCGGGCTGATCGAGGGACTGACCAAGGTGTTCTATCCCGAGGCATCGAACACGGTGATCTTCATCATCATGGCGATCGTGCTGATGATCAAGCCGGCAGGCCTCTTCGGCACGCAGCGGTGAGAGCGTTCTAGGATCATGTGGGCCGTCCACGAGCTTGCGCCGCACGCCGCATCGCGCGCGGACGGGCTTGCGCATCAGCGCATCGCCACCGCCGTGATGATCGCGTTCTTCGCGCTCGCGCCGCTCGTCGCGTATCCCGTGTTCCTCATGAAGGTGATGTGCTTCGCGCTCTTTGCCTGCGCCTTCAACCTCCTGATCGGCTACGGGGGCCTCTTGTCCTTCGGGCACGCGATGTTTCTCGGAACGGCCGGCTATGCCTCGGCGCACGCGGCCAAGATGTGGGGCTTCCCGCCCGAGTTCGCGATTCTCTTCGGCACGGCGTGTTCCGCGCTGCTCGGCCTGGTCACCGGACTGCTCGCGATCCGCCGGCAGGGCATCTACTTTGCGATGATCACTCTCGCGCTCGCACAGATGATGTATTTCTTCTATTTGCAGGCGCCGTTTACGGGCGGCGAGGACGGCATCCAGGCCGTTCCGCGCGGGAAGCTCTTCGGCGTGCTCGAGCTCGACAGCGTGTGGGCGATGTATTCGCTGGTGTTCGCGGTGTTCGTCGGCGGATTTCTCCTCATCCACCGTACCGTCCACTCGCCGTTCGGGCAGGTGCTGAAGGCAATCCGGGAAAACGAGCCGAGGGCGCTCTCGCTCGGCTACGACGTCAACCGCTACAAGCTGCTCGCTTACGTGCTCTCGGCGACGCTTGCGGGCCTCGCCGGAGCGACCAAGGTGCTGGTGTTCGAGCTCGCTTCGCTCACCGACGTGCACTGGACCATGTCGGGCGAGGTCGTGCTGATGGTGTTGCTCGGAGGGCTTGGGACCGTGTTCGGGCCGGTGGTGGGTGCGCTGATCATCATCTCCATGGAGAACTACCTCGCGCAGATCGGCTCCTGGGTGACGGTCGTGCAGGGCGTGATCTTCGTGATCTGCGTTCTCACCTTCCGCCGCGGCGTGATCGGCGAGCTGGGTCGGCTGATCAGGAAGCCGCTCTAGGAATCGAAAAGCCCGCGTCGAGTCTCTCCTCGACGCGGGTCCATCAAGCTGAAGCGCTATAGCGAACGCAGGAAGTTGAGCAGGTCCTGCTTGTCGCTTTCGCGAAGGTTGTTGAACCGCGAGATCACGCTGTTCGCTTCGGAGCCTGCGCTCGCATGCTGCTGAATCGCCCGCAGCAAGTCCGCGGTTCTCCCGTCGTGCAGGAAGAAGATGCGTTGTCCCACGCCCCAGAGCGGTGCGCTGCGGAACTCCCTCGGACCGGCCTCGCCTTGGCTGACTCCGTCCGCCAACCCCACCCCCATGTCGTGAACCAGCAGGTCGGAGAAGAGGTTCACGGGCTTCCCGTTCAACGCCGCCACCGTCGAATTGCCGGTCGTGAACGAGGGTGTGTGGCACAGCGCGCACCCCGTGTCGACGAACTTTTGCCTGCCGTCCGCGATGGATGTCGCTCCTCCCGGGGAATCGGGAGAGGGCTGAGGCGCATCGAGGAAGCGCATGAAGAACGCGAACTTCTCGATTGCGCTGAGCACCTCGGTCGGCGTCGTGGCGTCGGTGTCGATGACGTTGTTCGGAACCGTCGCGAACTGGCAGCTCGCCGTTTCGTCGCGCTCGGTCTGGAACAGCTCGTTGCTGATGCCCATCTCGACGTTGTACGCCTCGCCCGAGAACAGCAGCAGCGACTTGTTCTGCGCCTTCCAGCCGAATCGTGCGATCGTGCCGTCATTGCCGTTGTTGTTGGTCATGCCGGTGATGGTACGGCCCGCGACGTGGTAGTTCGGTTTGCCCTTGATTGCCAATGCCGCCTTCATAAACGCGTTGCTGGTCTGGTTCGCTGCGATCGCCGCGTCGGGGATCTGTTCGATGAGACCCGCGCCGAAGGTCGGGGTGGGAATTCTGAAGATCACGTTGTTGTTCCTGAGTTGAGTCGCGAAGTCGGGCTGCGCAAGCGCACAGCCAGTCGCGCCGGTCCGCCCGGTGATGGTGAACAGAGCGTGCACGCCGCCGTCGGGCGTTCCGTCCGGATTCAGCACGAAGCGCGCCTCACGCACCGGGCCGTTTGCGTAGATGAACGGCGGGACCGAGTCGGTGCCGCCGTCCTTGCCGGCGAAGGCCGCCTGCGGGTTCACGAACGGGCTGGTGCCGCCGAGCGCGGGCTGAATGTGGCACCCGCCGCAGCTGTCGAGATTCATCCTCGGCCCGAGGCCCTCCGGGACATTGTCCTCTTCGGCGTATTCCGCCGCGCCCGCGGTGAAAAACGCGGCCTGGGTCGCGCTCAATCCCGCGAGCTGCGCGCCGGCGCCCGCGGCGCCGCCGCGCACGCCGGGATCACTGGCTCTGAATAGTGTGCCGCCGCCAAAAGAAAGCTGAGAGGAGACAAAATCAACTTGGAAAAAGAACAGTGCTGCAACCGATCCCGCCAACGACAGCGGTACTGCGAGTTTGCTTTTCATAATTGCTTACCTCCAGGTCAGCAATGTGAGATTCGAGCGCCGCCGGTCGCTTGCTGTAGAAGAATTTTCGCCCGGTGTAGTGAAAAATTGACGCTCTGTTGAAGACATATGACCACGGCGCGACCCCTGCGCGTAAGATGACAACGTCATAGGCGCGATACCGAACGGTCATCACATGCGGCTGAGCCAAATCCGGGATTTCGTCACAGTCGTGGAGTCCGGCGGCATTCGTGCCGCGGCGCGAAAGCTGGGCGTGTCGCAACCGGCGATCACCCGAAGCGTGCGAGGCCTTGAAGCTGAGCTGCACACGCGGCTCCTCCAGAGAACCCCGACGGGCGTGGTGCTGACCGAACCCGGCCGCGCCTTCCTTGCCCGGGCACGGGCTGCGCAAGCCGAGTTGCGCAAGGCCGGAGAAGAGGTCGATCGGCTGGATCAAAAGGCGGGCTCGGTGGCGTTCGGCGTGTCGCCGACCTCGGCCATATTGGTGCCCGAGGCCATCACCCGCTTCCAGCAGCAGTTCCCGCAAACGCGGGTTCACATCGCCGAAGGCCTTCCTCAGCTATTGCTTCCGCTTGTGCGGGATGAGACGCTCGACTTCGCCATCTGCCGGCGGGCCGTTGTCAAGCTCGATTCCGGATTGGCGTTTCGTCCTCTGTTCCGCAACGACTTCGTGGTCGTAGCCCGCAAGGGTCATCCGTTGGAGAAGGCGCGCTCGCTCGACCAGCTTACCGAAGCGAACTGGATCTCGCTCCTCCCGCCGGACACTCCCGGCGGGCCGCTCGACCGCGTATTCTCCTCGGCCGGACTGCCCGTCCCCGAGCAGGTGATCCAGTGCGAGTCCTACAATACCGCGATCGGGCTGATCGCGAAAACCGACATGCTGGGTTTCCTGTCGCGCCAAGCGCTGCCCGAGTCGATCCTGTGCGATTTTCTCCAGCAGATCCCAGTGGCCGAACCGATGCCGTCTTTCATCGTCGGCATGTTCACGCGCGCCGATACCCCTCTCACGCAGCTCGCTGGAGCGATGGCGAATGGGGTCACCACCGCGGCGCGCGCCCTGGCTCGCTCCGCTTGAGGCTGTTGCTGCGGGCTAAATTATTTTCGTCGCCGCCAGTCGATCGAGTTCTTCGCGGCGCATTCCGAGCAGATCGCCGAGGACCTCGCGCGTGTGCTGCCCCAGGAGCGG
>WNGC01000978.1_pt1 | contig 24922 bp, 21 predicted proteins | sample 5400051 | NCBI WGS metagenome assembly WNGC01 (sample SAMN13153368, study PRJNA577476) | soil metagenome | isolation source: 20 cm soil or saprolite under grassland replicate 2 | place: USA:California | collected 2016-06-15
TGATCGCGTTCGGCGGCGGCGGCAACTGGCCGGTCTGGGCGGCGCAGGAGATGGGGCTCTTCGCGAAGAACGGCATCGCCGTCAAGCTTTCCTTCACGCCGAATTCCGTCGAGCAGATCCGCAACCTGATGAACGGAACCTACGACCTCGGCACCACCGCGTACGACAACGTCGTCGCGTACCAGGAGGGACAAGGGGAAACCGAGCTGCCGGTGCAGGCGGACCTCTTCGCTTTCATGGGAGGCAACTCCGGGTCGCTGCGCTTCGTGACGCAGCCGGACATCAAGACCTATGCGGCGCTCAAGGGCAAGACGTTAGGCGTGGACGCGGCGACCACCGGGTTCGCCTTCATCCTCTACAAGCTTGCGGCGATGAACGGCCTCGGCATGTCCGACTACAAGATCGAGAAGCTCGGCGGAACTCCGGCGCGCGTTCAGGCGATGATGGAAGGAAGGATCGCCGGAACCATGATCAGCTCGCCGTCGGAGATATTGCCCGAGTCCAAGGGCTACACGCGGCTGGGCGACACGACCACGACTTTCGGTCCCTATCAGGCTTCCATCGGGGTCGCGCGCCGCGCCTGGGCGGCGAAGAACGGCGACCAGCTGGTCGCCTTCATCCGCTCGTATGTGGCCGCGATGGACTGGTTGCAGCAACCCGCGAACAAGGACGGGGCCGTCGCCATCTACATGAAGTACGTCACGAGCGCCGCGCGCCCTGCGGCACAAAAAGCCTACGAAGTGATGTTCGCGGAGAAGGAAGGCTTCCAGAAAGGAGCGAAGCTCGATCTCGAGGGCTGCCGCACGGTGCTGAAGCTGCGCAGCGAATTCGCGAAGCCCCAGAAAAATCTCGGCGACCCGATGAAATACGTCGACGAGAGCTTCTACAGGAAAGCGGTGCAGTAGCCCAAAGGAGACCTGAAACATGTCCATTGCGAACCCCGCGGCAAAAGCGGCCTTGGTGGCGACATTTGCCGCCGTCCTCAACAGCGGCTGCCAGACCACCACCGATCCCTATACCGGGGAAAGGAAGACGACCAGCACCACGCTCGGCGCGCTGATCGGCGCGGGCGCTGGCGCCGCGATCGGGATGATTTCCGGCCGCGACGCCAAGCAGCGCAGGCAGCGCGCCCTCGTCGGCGCCGGCGTCGGCGCGCTCGCCGGCGGCGCGGTCGGCAACTACATGGACAGGCAGGAGTCCGAGCTGCGCGCGCTGATGCGCGACAGCGGCGTCACGGTCACGCGCAAAGGCGAGGACATCGTCCTCAACATGCCCGGCAACGTCACCTTCCGCACCGGCAGCGCAGACTTGAACGCGCAGTTCTTCAAGGTGCTCGACGGCGTCGCTCAGGTGGCGAGGAAATACGACAAGACCATCATCGAGATTGCGGGCCACACCGACAACGTCGGAGGCGCGGATTTCAACCGGCAGCTCTCGCAGCGCCGCGCGAGCGCCGTCGCCCAGTACCTCATGAGCAAAGGCGTGACCGAGCCGCGCATCATGACCGCCGCCGGCGGCGAGGAGCACCCGATCGCGAGCAACTCGACCGAGCAGGGCCGCGCCGCGAACCGGCGAGTCGAAGTGACGCTCGCTCCGTTGAAGGAAGGCTGAGCCGGCCGAATCTACTCGTACATCCCGGCGCGCGCCTTGCCGCGGAACACGCGGTAGGCAAACACCGTATAGCCGATGAGGAAGGGAAACACGATCGCGACGCCCACGAGCATGAACTTGAGCGCAGAGGGATGCGCGGCCGCCTCGCGGATCGTCATGCGGTCGATCACCACGTAGGGAAAGAGGCTGTAGGCGAGGCCGGCGAAGGCGAGCGTGAAGATCGCCACCGTCGCCGCCAGCGGCATCCAGTCGAATTCGCGCTCGCCCCGCTTCAGGCGGCCGGTGGCCGCCCAGACCATCCAGCCTGCGGCGAGGGTCGCAAGAGGCAGCAGCATCAGCGCGAGCGTGCGCGGAAAATCGAACCACTTCGCCTGCACCGTGTGGCTCACGAGCGGCGTGGCAAGGCTCACCAGCGCGACCCCGAGCGCGACCCACAGCAGACCCCAGCGCGCCCAGGCGAGCGCTTTTTTCTGCAGCTCGCCTTCGGTCTTCAATATGAGCCAGGTCGCCCCCAGCAGCACGTAGCCGCCGCACAGCGACGCGCCCACCAGCATCGCAAAAAGGTAATAGCCGAATCCGGGATGGAAGCCGGTGACATAGCGGCCGAGCATCAGCCCTTGCGCGAACGATGCGAGGAACGAGCCAAACCAGAACAGCCAGTTCCACAGCCCGCGGTGCCAGCCTTCGGCCTTCACCCGGAATTCGAACGCGACGCCGCGCAGCATCAGCCCGACCAGCATCGCCGCGACCGGCAGATAGAGCGCGCCGAGCACGAGGCCGTGCGCCGCGGGGAAGGCGACCAGGAGAATGCCCACGCCCAGGACGAGCCAGGTCTCGTTCGCATCCCAGAACGGCCCGATCGAGGCGACCATCAGCTCCTGCTCGCGCTCGTCCGCCGCGGGCATGAGCATGCCCACGCCCAGGTCGTAGCCGTCGAGCACGACGTACATCAGGATCGCCAATCCCATCAGAGCTGCGAAGACCAGGGGCAGATCGATGCTCATGCGTTCGCGCCTTTTCCGGCGAGGTGCGTCAGCACCACCAGGTACGCGATCAGCATCACTGTATACGTGATGATGTACCCGGTGAGGCTCGCGCCGAGCTGCGCGCCGGAGACTCCGCCCACGGCCTCGCGGGTCCTGAGAATCCCGGTCACGAGCCAGGGCTGCCTGCCGATCTCGGTGACGAGCCAGCCGGCGAGGGTCGCGATCCATCCCGCGAAAGTGAAACCCGAGAAGGTCCACAACATCCATCGTCGCGGCAGCATGCCCCGGCGCGTCGCCCACACGCCGCTCCACGCCGCGAGCAACATCAGCACCCCCATCCCCACCATCACCCGGAGAAATCGTTGCGGCGTCTTTCATCGTCGGGCACGGCGAAGAGCACGAGCGGAACGCTCTTCCCCGTCTTCCAGATCGCCTCGATGGCCGCGATCTTCGCCGGCTGGTGCGCTAGCGTGTTCAAGCCGTGCAGATCGCCGGCGAGAATCTGCAGCGGGGCGAGCACCGCGGCGAGGACGAGCCCGGTGCGCAGGGTCTTCCGCGCCGAGGCGTCTTCGCCCGCGTGCAGGAGCCGCCACGCCGAGAGCCCCGCGACCACGAAGGATGCGGTGAGCCCGGAGGCGAGCAGCATGTGGGTAAAGCGGTACGGGAACGACGGATTGAAGATCACCTGCAGCCAGTCCCCGGCGATGATCTGGCTGCCGTCCATCACGTGTCCCGCGGGGGTGTGCATCCAGGAGTTGAGCGCGAGGATCCAGAACGCCGAGATCGTCGTGCCGACCGCGACCATGGCCGAGGAGAACACGTGTACCCAGCCCGGGACGCGATTCATGCCGAAGAGCATCACGCCGAGAAAGGTCGCCTCGAGGAAGAAAGCGGTGAGCACCTCGTAGGCGAGGAGCGGCCCCGCGATATTGCCGACTCTCTGCATGTATCCCGGCCAGTTGGTGCCGAACTGGAACGACATGGTGATGCCGCTCACCACGCCCATCGCGAAAGAAAGCGCGAACACCTTGGTCCACAGCCTGTAGGTAGCGAGCCACGCCGGGTCACCCGAGCGCGCGTAGCGGACGCGGAAGTAGAGCAGGAGCCAGCCGAGCGCGATGGTGAGGCTCGGGAACAGGATATGGAACCCGATGTTCAGCCCGAACTGGGCGCGGGCGAGGAGCAGGGCCTCTGCCGTATCCATGGGTGCACTATCATACGGAAGTCTATGAGAATTGCCGCGCCAGCTCCCCGGTGTCTCCCCCTGACCTGGGCCCATTTTCCGAGGGGCTTGACAAGCGAAGCGTCCATGACTATATTATTCATATATGAATAAGCCCGCCAAGCTGCGTTCTCGCAACCCGGGGACCGGCGACAGCCAAATGATGTATTCGCTGGTTCGAGCAGCGCATGTGCTTGAGTCGCGCCTTGAGGAAGCCTTGGAGCAGGTCGGCCTGTCGCTGGCGAAATTCGGCGCGCTCTCGCACCTCGTCAAGGAGGGCGAGCCGTTGAGCTTGAGCGAATGCGCCACGAAGATGACCTGTGTCCGCTCGAATATGACGCAGCTCGTGGACCGTCTCGAGGCCGATGGGCTTGTGCGCCGTGTGGAGGATCCCGAGGATCGCCGTGCAGTGAGGGCCGCCGTGACTCCGCTCGGCAAGGAGCGCCACGCCGCGGGCGTGCGGCAGGTGGAGAAAGTGCAGGCGGAGTTCGCCAAGACGATTTCAGGCATCGACCACGGCACGCTCGAGCGCGTCTTGTCGGCGCTCAGCTAGCCCTTTTTTTTGAGTGAATAGTACATATATGAAAAATGCATGCGCGAACCTTAATCTGCAAGCCTTTTTTCAACGCTCGAGAGATCACCTACTCCAGGAGATCAGCATGAAAAACGTCTTGTATGTCGACGAAGCATTCGTCGCCGGGCGGGCCTTACCGCCGGAAAAGCGCGGCCTGGACGAAGCCAAGACGCTCGCGCCATCGGACGCGCCGGTGGACGAGTTGCCTGGATCGGTCATGCGCGATTTTTTGCGCACTCTTCTCAAAGGCGGGCTGGTCCTCGCTGCGATCGTGTTGTTGCCGGGCGCCCTGATCGGCGCGCCGCTTCTCTGGTGGCTCGGCAACCGCAGGAAAAAATCGCCGCAACCGACGTGGAAGGCATGCTCCTGACACAACGTTGTCAGCAGCCCCGGCGCAAGCTCAATACTCCATCGAAAGGATTTGATTCCATGCGCAACACTCTCAAGACCGCGGCTCTCGTGCTCGCCCTTGCCGCGCCGGGTTCTCCCGCGGAGGAACTGACGCCGGACGCACTCGTCAGAACCATCTCGCTGGAGGTACTCGCCACGATCCGCCAGGACAAGGACATCCAGGCCGGCAATCCGAAAAAGATCGCGAGCCTCGTCGAGGCGAAGATTCTGCCCCACTTCGATTTCGCGCATACGACCCGGATCGCGATGGGCGCCAACTGGCGGCGCGCCAGCCCCGAGCAGCGCGAGCAGCTCGTTCGGGAATTCAGGACGCTTCTCGTGCGCACGTATTCCAGCGCGCTCATGAGCTACCGCGACCAGGTGCTCGAGTTCAGACCCTTGCGCGCCCAGCCCGGAGACACCCAAGTCACCGTCAGGTCCGAAGTAAGGCAATCGGGGACTCAAGCGGTTTCCATCGATTACGAGATGGAGAAGACGCCGTCGGGATGGAAGGTGTACGACGTCAAGATCAGCGGTGCGAGCCTCGCTGCCACCTACCGCGACACTTTCACCGAAGAAGTCCGCAACCACGGCATCGAGGGCCTGATCGATTCTCTCTCGGGCAAGAATCGCCAAAACGACGCGCGGCGCGCGCCGGTCAATACCTAACGCGGGTTCACACCCGCTCCAACTGAAAGGAAGCAAAATCATGAAAATCAGGGACTCCTATTTGACCGCCGCTGCAGCACTGTCTGTCGCCGCGGTTGCAGCACTCCTCTCCGGCTGCGAGCCCGCCAATTCGCAGCCGCATGCGGGCATGCGGCCGCCCGAAGTCGCGGTCGTAACGGTGCAGCCGCAATCGGTGCCGGCGACCTTCGAATACGTGGGGCAGACGGCAGGCTCGCGCGAGGTCGAGGTGCGTGCGCGCGTGACGGGAATCGTCCTGAAACGCAACTATCGCGAAGGCGCGCCGGTCGCGCAGGGGCAGTCGATGTTCACGATCGATCCCGCGCCCTTTGAGGTGGCGGCTGCGCGAGCCGAAGCCGCGCTCGCCAGCGCCGAGGCGAAGCTTGCGCAGGCGAAGCGCAACAGCGCACGCCTCAAGCCGCTCTTCGAGATCAAGGCCGCAAGCCAGAAGGACTACGACGACGCGGCTTCGGCGGAGCAGGTGGCCGAGGCCGAGGTGAAGACCGCGCGCGCCAATCTGGCCGATGCACGGCTCAACCTCGGCTACACCCGGGTCGAGGCGCCGATCGCCGGGATTGCAAGCCGCGCGCAGCGTTCCGAAGGGAACTACGTGTCCGGCCCCGACGTCCTGCTCACCACGGTGTCGCAGATCGATCCGATCTACGTCCTGTTCGGCGTCTCCGACGAGGAGCGCGTCAGGCTCGCCCGCGAGGCCGACTCGGGACGCCTGGTACTGCCCCGCGACGGACGCTTCGAGGTGACGGTGAAGCTCGCCGACGGAAGCGTATTCAAGGAGGCCGGCAAGCCCAACTTCACCGACGTGCGCGTCTCCGGAAGTACGAGCACCAGCGAAGCGCGCGCCGAGCTGCCCAATCCCGCGGGCTTCCTGCACCCCGGCCAGTTCGTGCGCGTCACGCTGAAAGGTGCCGAGCGGCCTGCTGCGATCCTGGTGCCGCAGCGCGCAGTGCTCGAAGGTCCGAAGGGCAAGTTCGTCTACGTCGTCAACGCTGAGAGCAAGGCCGAGCCCCGGCCGGTTGAGCTCGGCGACTGGCACGGCGAAGCCTGGATCGTGACCACGGGTCTCGCCTCGGGCGATCGCGTGATCGTTGACGGAGTCATGAAGATCGGCCCGGGATCGCCGGTGGCCGTTGCGGGAACGCAACCACGGGAAACCGACGCGACGCCCAAGGCGGAAGGCCGCGCCCCCGTCATCGCGCAAAAGTAAAGGAGCCGCCTCATGTTCTCTCGTTTTTTCATAGATCGCCCGATCTTCGCGGCGGTGCTTTCGATCTTTGTCGTGATAGCCGGCCTCGCGGCGATGCGCACACTGCCGATCGCCCAGTATCCCGAGATCGCCCCACCGGTCGTGACCGTCACGGCGAACTACCCGGGCGCCTCGGCCGGTGTGATCGAGCAGACGGTGGCGGCGCCGCTGGAGAACCAGATCAACGGCGTCGAGCACATGATCTACATGAGCTCGACCTCCACCTCGAACGGCCAGGTGCAGATTCACGTCACCTTCGACATCGGCACCGACATCGACCAAGCCACGGTCAACATCAACAACCGCGTCCGGCAGGCCGAGCCGCGGCTTCCCGCGGACGTGCGCCGGCTCGGAGTCACCGTGGAGAAGGGATCGTCGTCGTTTCTTCAGGTGCTGGCGTTCTATTCGCCGACCGGTCGCTACGACGATCTCTACACCAGCAATTACGTGACGGTGAACGTGCTCGATCAGCTGAAACGCGTGCCGGGTACGACCAACGTGCAGATCTTCGGGGCCAAGGACTACGCGATGCGCATCTGGGTCAAGCCCGACCGACTGACACAGTTGCGGCTCACGACCGCCGACCTCATCGCCGTGCTGAACGAGCAGAACGCGCAATTCGCGGCGGGAAAAATCGGGCAGACGCCCGCCGGCGGCCCGCAGGAGCTCGTCTACACGGTCACCACCAAGGGCCGGCTCGCCGATCCGAGCGAATTCGAGAACATCATCGTACGTGCCAATCCGGACGGCTCGACCCTTCACCTTAAGGACGTCGCCCGCGTCGAGCTGGGCTCGAGGGACTACGAATTCATCGGCCGCCTGAACAGCCGCCCGGCCACGCTGGTGGGCATCTTCCTGCAGCCCGGCGCCAACGCGCTCGAGGTCGCGAATAACGTCAAGAAGACCGCGAACACGCTCTCCGCGCGTTTCCCCGACGGCCTCAGCTACTCGGTCCCCTACGACACGACGCGCTTCGTCGAAGTATCGATCCGTGAGGTTCTAAAGACGCTGGGCGAGGCGATGCTGCTCGTCTTTCTCGTGGTCTTTCTATTTTTGCAGAATTGGCGCGCGACCTTGATCCCGTTCGCAGCGGTACCGGTATCGCTCATCGGCACCTTTGCGGGCCTCTATCTGCTCGGTTATTCGATCAACACGCTCACCTTGTTCGGCATGGTGCTCGCCATCGGCATCGTCGTGGACGACGCCATCGTGGTGCTCGAGAACGTCGAGCGCATCATGCACGAGGCTCTACCGCCAGTTTGCGGTCACCATCTCGATCGCAGTCGTGATCTCGGGGGCCGTGGCGCTCACCGTCACGCCGGCCCTGTGCGTGCTGATCCTGAAGCGCGAGCACAAGCGGCCGGGACGCTTTTTCACCTGGTTCAACGACTGGTTCCACCGCGTGACCGGACGCTATACCGACGGGGTCGCGTGGATGATCCGCCGCGGCGGCATCGGCATCGCGCTCTTCGCCGGGATGGTCGCGCTCACGGCCGGCCTGTGGCGCGCGACCCCCGGAAGCCTCGTGCCCGACGAAGACCAGGGCTTCTACATCGCCGCGGTGATCCTGCCCGACGGCGCGTCGCTCGAGCGCACCGACCGCGTGGTGTCCGAGGTGGTCGACATCATCAAGTCCAACCCCAACAACCAGGATGCGGTGGCGTTCACCGGATTCGACTTCATCGGCGGCGGCTTCCGTAACAACGCGGCGACGATCTTCGTCACGCAGCAGCACTGGGACGAGCGCTCGGTCACCGCCTCGCAGCTGGTGGGTGAGCTCTTCATGAAGACCGCGCACATCAAGGAAGCCTTGGTGCTCGCCTTCAATCCGCCTCCGATCTTCGGCCTGGGCACCGCCGGAGGCTTCGAGTTCTACATCCAGAATCGCGGCGAAGGCGGGCCGAGACGCAGCGCCGAAGTGCTGCAGCAGTTTCTCGCGCGTGCAGGCAAGGAGCCGCAGCTCGGTTTCGTCAATACTTTCTGGCGCGCGAGCGTGCCGCAGCTCTACGTGGACCTGGACCGCGACAAGGCCAAGGCGCTCGGCGTGCCGATCGACGCCCTTTACGGGACGCTCGCCGCGACCTCCGGCACCTACTACGTCAACGACTTCAACAAGTACGGACGCACCTGGCAAGTGCTGATGTCGGCCGAGCCCGCCTACCGCAAACGCCCCGACCAGATCGGCGATATCTACGTGCGGTCCCAGAAGGGCGAGATGGTGCCGCTGAACGCGCTCGCCAACGTCCGCTATTCCTCGGGCCCGGACTCGCTCGACCGCTTCAACAACCTGCCCGCGGTGAAGGTGATCGGGCAAGGCGCGCCCGGAGTCTCCTCCGGGCAGGCGATCCAGGCCGTGGAAAAGGTCGCGAACGAAGTGCTGCCGCCCGACTTCAGCTATGACTGGGGCGGGGCTTCGTTCCAAGAGAAGAGATCGAGCGGCACCGCAGGCATAGCGCTGGCGCTCGCCGCCCTGATGGTGTTCCTGATCCTCGCCGCACAGTACGAAAAGTGGTCGCTGCCGCTGTCGGTTCTGCTCGCGCTGCCGTTCGGCACCTTCGGCGCGCTCGCGGCGGTGTGGCTGCGCGGATTCACCAACGACGTGTATTTCCAGATCGGGCTGGTGACGCTGCTCGGCCTCGCCGCGAAGAACGCCATCCTGATCGTCGAGTACGCGGTGCTGAAGCACCACGAGGGCCTGTCCACCGCGGCGGCCGCGCTGGAAGCGGCGCGGCTGCGCTTCCGTCCGATCCTGATGACCTCGCTTGCATTCATCTTCGGCGTGCTGCCTCTCGCGATCTCGGCGGGCGCCGGCGCGGGCGCGCGGCGTTCCGTCGGTACGGGCGTCATGGGCGGAATGCTGGCGGCGACTTTCCTCGCGATCTTTTTCGTGCCGCTGTTCTTCAAGCTTATCACCGACCGGAGGTTGTCCGAGCGCCGCACCGCGTCGGAATTGCGCACCGAGATCGAGCGCGAGCACGCGCGCCAGGCGACCGATATTCCGCACCATGTTCCGCTGAAAACGGAGGACGGCCATGCGTAAGCTCTCTATTCTCGGATTCGCGTTGCTCCTTGCCGGCTGCGCGGGCCTGAAACCGGACTACACGAAACCCGCGGTCGATCTGCCCGTGGGCTGGCGCGATGCGCCGGCCGATGGCGTGCAGGCCCGGGACGCGCGCTGGTGGAAGGTGTACGGCGATCCGGTGCTCGACCGTCTGGTGGACGAAGCGCTCGCCCACAATGCGAACGTCATGCTCGCGATCGCGCGGGTCGACGAAGCGCGGGCGGCGCTTTCGCTGACCTCGGCCGATCAGCGGCCGCAAGTCAACGCCAGCGCGACCCGCAGTCGCACGCGCGTCTCGCAGCGCGGCCCGACGCCGCTTCCGCCGGGCGTCAATCCCGAGTTCAACGATACCCAGGTAGCGGTGGGCGTTTCCTACGAGATCGACCTGTGGGGACGGTTGCGCAACGCCACGCAGGCGGCGCGCGCAGACCTCCTCGCGAGCGAGGCCGCGCGCGAGACTGTGCTCATCACCCTGACCTCGGACGTGGCGCAGGGCTACTTCGCGTTGCGCGCGTTCGACGGGCAGCTAGCCGCCACCCGGCGCTCGCTCGCCGCCCGCAGCGAGGCTCTGGGCATGCAAAAGAAGCGCTTCGACGTAGGCGACATCTCCGAATTCGATTACCGCCAGCTCCAGGCGGACGTCGCCGCCGAACGCGCGCTGCTGCCGGTCCTCGAGCTGCAGCGTGCCCAGCAGGAAAATGCCCTTGCCGTGCTGCTCGGCAAGAGTCCCAGAGCGATCTACGAAGACGCGCTCGAAGCGGGAAGCGACCCCGAAGACCGGACGGCTGCGATCGTCGTCCCGGGAGGCCTGCCCTCGGACCTCTTGCTGCGCCGCCCGGATCTGATTCAGGCCGAGCAGAGGCTCATCGCCGCAAACGCCCGCGTCGCAGTGGCGCGCGCGGCCTACTTCCCGACGCTCTCACTCACCGGCTATCTGGGAAGCGAGAGCGTGGCGCTCTCCGACTTGTTCACCGGGCCGGCGGGGATCTGGCAGGCCGCGCTCGCGGCCGGCCAGCCGATCTACGCGGGCGGGCGCATCGACGCGCAGGTGCAGGCCGCCGGCGCGCGCGAGCGCCAGGCGCTCGCGCAGTACCAGCTTGCGATCCAGAACGCGTTCCGCGACGTGCGCGACGCACTCGTGGCGCAAGCGAAGGCGCGGGAACGGCTCGAGGCCGAGAACGAGCGCGTAACGGCGTTGAGGACCACGCTGCGGTTTGCGCGCCTTCGATACCAGAACGGCATGACCGGTCAGCTCGAGGTGCTCGATGCGGAGCGCAACCTGCTCGCCGCCGAGCAGAACCGCATCGACGCGTTGCGCTCGCAGCGGGCCGCGATCGCCGACCTGTTCAAGGCGCTCGGCGGAGTGTGGTCATAGGTCGAACGCATCATGGCCGCGACCGACTCCGCGTACCGTTTGGTCTGTCAGCTTGAACCCGTGAACCCGGAAAGCTGATCCCAAGATGCCGAAGGCCGCCCGTGAGGTACTCGAATCCTTCAAGGTTTTGCGCCGCTCTCGGCCGCGTGGCGATCACCGCCTTTTTGCTGGGCGTGGGGCTATTCCTCAGTACGCCGTCTTATGCGCTGGACGATACCAAGGCGGACTTGCGCCTGTCCGTGTCTGATGACTTCGTCCATGCGCGCGGTTCCACGCTGGTTTCCGCCCGCTACGGCGGCGCCTGGGGCGCGAGGCTCGGATTCTGGGCGCGCGAGTCGCATGTCGAGCCGAGCAAGGCCAATTTCTTCGCAGGCATCGATCACGTGTGGACGTACTCGAACTGGCGGGCCGGATTGGGCGCAGTCTGGATCGACGAGACAAACGATCTCAACGGCACGCACTGGGACTTCGACGTGTCGCTCGGATACGATCTCTCGAACCGGGTCTTCGTTGAATACCGGCATCATTCGCATGGACGCAAGCTTGGAATCAGCAACAATGCGTCCAACGACGGATGGAACCTGGTCGGCGTCGGAGTCATCTTTTGATCGCACAAGCGAGCACCCGGTCGACGCGGCTACTCGATAGTCCTTGGGCCCCTGCTGCGGCGCCCGGTCTGACGGGCGGCTATGCCTCTTCGGCATACCCGGGGTCCGGCCGGCTGGGCTTGGCCGACCGAACCTCGGGGAGGAATGCCCGCGCAGCGTCAGCGATTCGGCAAAAGCAGATCGCGTTGCCGCAGCGAGTTCTGGATGAGGATGATGTCGGCCGGGCCGATCGTGCGGTCCTGCAGCTTCGGCGTCACGCACGAGAAGCTGTCGGCGTCATTGATGTCGCCGGAGCCGTTGTAGGCGGCCTGCGCAGGGTACGGGCACACCGGGCGCTGCCGGACCACGGCGCCACCGACGATGCGGCTCGCGACGATCTTCTCGGGCGCGACGCCTTCCTCGACCCACTTGATCACGGCGCTCACAGCATGATGGTCGGCGTCGCGAAGCGCCGCCGTTGGCTCCGGAGCGCCGCCGCCGATGGCGTTGGGCCCGGTACCGCCGCCGCAGTGGCTGACGGCGGGCAACATGAACAGGCGGTGGTATTCCTGCACCCTCTTGCCGAAGGCCTGCGCCGTGGCGGCGACGACCTGGGGCGAGAGCTTGTCGACCTGCTGGTCGAAGGCGTGCTTGGGCAGGTGTTGCAGCTTCTCGAACTGGGTCAGCGAGTGCAGGTAGGCGATCGATCCATCCGGCGGCACGACCGAGTCGTTCCAGCCATGGTAGTGGACGATCTTGCCGCCGCGGCTCGTAAACGCCCGGATGTCCGGGCTGGGTGCCGCGGTGATGGGCGAGAGCACCGCCTTCGCCTGATCGTAGACCGTCGACCAGTTGATGTCGCGGCGCCATTCGTAGGGCGGTGACAACAGCGAATACACGAAGTGGCCGATGAACGGGCCGTAGCCTCCGTTGTCGGCAAAGTTCGGATCGAAGTTCGCCTCCGAGCCGAACTTGGCGCCGCTGTAGCGCTGCTGGCCGGTGATCTCGTTCGTCGTGCCGGCGTACATCGCCTTGACCGTTGCGAGCTCCTGCGCGGTGAGGACGTTTTCGCCGGAAGGGCCGAGCTTGTCGATGTCGAAGCTGCAGGCGCGCGGGTTCGTGATCTGTCCGTCGACGAGACCGTCGTTCGCGTCGCAGGCCTGGAGCACGCGATCCGTGATCAAGTTACGTTTCGTGGTGCTCAGAGCGGCCGGCTGTCCAAAGACGGGCGTCAGCTGCTTGCCCGTCCAGAGCAGCCAGAACAGGACGTCGGGGTAGAACATAGAGGGCGCTCCGACGACGATGCCGTCGAAGAGCTCAGGATAGTTCTGCGCCATCATCATCGCCTGGCGCCCGCCGTTCGAGCAGCCTTCGAAGTACGAATGGGCGACCGGCCTGTCGTAGAAAGCGACGCTCAGCGTCTTCGCCGCGGTGGCCACGTAGTAGTGCGCCCGCAGGCCCCAGTCCTTCACTTTTTCCGGGTGGCCCATCGTCCAGCTCGCCGCCTCGCCGCCGTCATGTCCCATGTTGCTGCCGGCGGTAATGAAGCCGTCGCCGATGTCCTGTGCCAGGCGCGCGTAAGGCGTGGCGCCGGCATAGCCGCCGGTGCCGTTCACCTTCATGCGTCCGGTCCAGTCAGCGGCGGTGGGTGGCAGCCACACCTCGAACTTGATCTCCGAGTCGAACGACGGCCTGGCAGTACCCTGCACACGGCAGAATGGCACGCTCACGGGGGCGCCGCCGATCGTAGTCGGCGCAGTCACCATCGTCGCCGACGTGATGTTGGATGCCTCCGGAGTCACCGATGCTAAATTGGCGCAGCTCAAGGCGGCCTGGCTTGCCCCGGACGCGGCCGCCAACCCGAGCGCGAGCGCGAACCCGATGCTGCCCCTCCTCGTTACTTGCATGATTCCCCCTATGATTGGTCGAATGGGCGCACTCCGCCGGCGCCCCGCGTGCAAGATAGCAGTTTCATCGCTGCCGATCGATTTGAGATACTGATCAATCGATGTGCATCTCTCATGAATACGAGGCTGCGGCTATTTGCCGGAAACAGGCCTGGCTGTGGATGCCCGTCTCCGCAATGCTGATTATCGAGTCGGTTTTCGCGCTCATCGTCCGACCCGGCAAGGCGGCGAAGCCGGCGAGCGCTCCCGTTAGGAGGACATCATGAGAGTTGGCATCCTGGGTTCGGGATTGATGGGCGGAAAGCTGGGAACGATCTTCGCCCGTGCCGGACATGAAGTGGTCTTCAGCTACGCCCGCAGCGAGCAGAAGCTCAAGCGGCTTGCACGGGAGGCCGGAGGCAAGGCGCGGGCCGGCACACCGCGCGAGGCGGCGCAGGACGCGGATGCGCTATTGCTGGCCGTGCACTGGCTGCGGTTCGACGATGTCCTGAAACAGGCGGACGATCTGTCGGGAAAGGTCGTCGTGACCTGCTCGATGCCCATGAACGAGGACAACACCGAGCTCGTCGTGGCCCATACCTCGTCGGGCGCGGAGGAGCTGGCGAAAAGGATTCCCAAAGCTCGCCTCGTGGCGGCATTCGGGACCGTCCCGAGCGAAGTGTTCTTCGACGTCTATGAAGCGAGGCGCAAGGCGAAGCGGCCGAGCCTGCTGTACTGCGGCGACGACCGGCGCGGCAAGGAAGTGGCCGCCGGCCTGATCCGCGACGCCGGATTCGATCCGGTGGACGCCGGGCCTTTGCGGATCGCCCGCTATACCGAGCCGTTCACGATGCTCGTGGCCCAGCTCGCTTACGAAAGCGAGGGAGGCCCGGAACTGGCGTATCGTTTCGAGCGGTTCGGCAAATAGGGAAGGCCACAACATAGATGAGGTGAAGACATGTCGGAGTTCGCCGAATGGGATAGCTTTTACGTGATCGTCGGTTCGGCTGCAGGTGCCTTGATCGGATTGCAGTTCGTCGTTCTGACGCTCATCGCCGAGAGGCCGCCCCTGCGAGCGGCGGACGCCGGCGCCGCCTTCGCGACGCCGACCATCGTTCACTTCGGCACGGCCCTGCTCCTGTCGGCGATCCTGCGCGCTCCATGGCAAGCGGTCACGCCCGTGGCGGCGCTTTGGGGCTTTGTGGGCCTCAGCGGCGCCGTCTACAGCGGCATCGTGGCTCGTCGCATGCGCGTGCAGACGGCATACCGACCCGTGCGGGAGGACTGGTTATTTCACTGCGTGCTGCCGTCGGCCGCGTACGCGATACTCGCGCTTTCGGCATTCGCGGCTCTCTCTCACACCCGCGAGGCCTTGTTCGGCGTCGGAACTGCGGCGCTCCTGCTGCTCTTCATCGGCATTCATAACGCCTGGGACGGCATCGCCTACCACGTACTTGTCAACAGGGGGGATGGCAAAGACTGAGCGCGTTGGACGCATACGTATGGACTAGCATTCACTACGCATCGGGGCGCCCGGTTCCTTGCAACCCGCCCCCGCCTGCTGCAACATGGCAGCCGAACCGGCAAACAGGCGCTCGTGAATCGGATGGAACGGCCGTCGGCAGATTTCCCCCGGCACGACCCCCATGATGCGGCAACGGCTGCTGCTGCGAGCGTACCTGCTTGCGAATGCGAAGGGGAGGCAAGCGAATGAATACGGCCAGATCACTCAGGGAAAAGTTCGCAAGGGGCGAGACCGCCTTCGGCGTCTGGGCGGCATTACCCGACGCCTTCGCTACCGAGTTGATGTGCGTCGGCGGCGTCGATTACATCTGTGTCGATCAGCAACATGGGCTGGTGGACTACCGTGAAATGGTCGAAATGCTGCGCGCCATCGAGGGCCGGCGTACCGCCGTTCCATTCACGCGTGTGCCGGTGAACCAGGCCTGGGTCATCGGCAAGGTGCTCGACGCCGGGATGCAGGGCGTCGTCGTGCCGATGGTGAGCAATCGCGCGGAGGCCGCCGCCGCGGTGGCGGCCTGCCGCTACTCCCCGCGCGGCAACCGCTCCTTCGGCCCGGTGCGAGCCTCCATGGTCATGAACAGCCGTGACGTGGCCGTCATGGGGGACGGCGTGCTGTGCTTCGTCATGGTCGAGACCCGCGAGGGAGTCGAGAAGATCGACGAGATCGCCAGCACACCCGGGCTGGACGGGATTTACGTCGGTCCGGCCGATCTCGCTCTTGGATTGGGATTGCCGCCCGACCTCGACAAGGAGGAGCCGGAACACGTGGCGGCGGTCGAGCGCATACTCGCCGCGTGCAAGAAATACGGCATCGTGCCCGGAATCCAGTGCGGCAACGGCAAGGCGGCGCGCAAGCAGGCGGACCGCGGCTTCCGTTTCGTCACCTTCACCAAGGACTCGTCGCTGCTTCCCGCAGCGGTGGGAAAGGAGATTGCCGCGCTCGGTGTCGAAGCCGTCGCCCCGAAGGCCTCGCAGAAAGGTTATACGTGACGGCCAACGCCGACAAACAACAATACCGCGATGAAATCGGCGAGCTGATCGCCAATTACGTGGTGAGTGTCTCCGGCGGGCTCGACGCGCGCGGCGAGCGTGCCGCCAAGGCCGCTCTCATCGATTCGATCGCCGTCGCCATAGCCGCGCTGCGGCACCCGGCCGCACAGAACGCGCGGAAACATGCCTACCGCTTCCCGGCGAATGGCAAAAGTTGCGTGATCTGGGGCACGCAAAAGCACGCGGCCCCCGAGCTCGCCGCGTTGACGAACGGGGTGCTCCTGAGATGCCACGACTACAACGACTTTTTCGTGGGGCGGCGCAACAGCGGTCACTCGAGCGATATCCTTTCCAGCGTGATCGCCGCCGCCGAATGGACGAACGCCCCCGGGAAAAAACTGCTCTCGGCGGTGGCCATCGGTTACGAAATGGTGGGGGCCGCGTTCGATGCGTTTTCGACTGCGCCGGGCGGCTGGGACTACACGAATCTGTCCGCCCTCGGCGCGACCGCCGCCATCGCAAGATTGCTGAATTTGAATGCCGACCAGACGCGTGAAGCCATGGGCATGACCGTGATTCCTCATTTCGCCAGTGACGAGATCGAATCAGGCGAGCTGAACAAGCGCGGCGACCTCTCCATGTGGAAGCGCTTCAACGGCAGCGATGCCGCCAGGAACGCGCTCCAAGCCTGCCTGCTGGCGCAGGTGGGGGTCGAGGCGGCTGTGAGGCCGTTCGTCGGGAAGTGCGGCTTCGTGCAAAAAATGAACATGAAGGACGACCCGCTACCCGTGCTGCGCGAGCGTCTGAACCCGAAGCTTCCGCTTACCCGGGTGAAGGACGCCTTCATGAAACGCTGGCCGGTCGGCTCCGTGGCGCAGAGCGCCATACAGGCTGCTATCCAGGCCCGCTCCCGGATCAGGGATCTTTCCAGGATCAAGCAAATACGCGTGTTCGCCGAGGAGGGCGCCTACGATCACCTGGTCAAGATACGCCAGGACCCGTGGAATCCCATCTCGCGCGAGACCGCCGACCATTCGTTGCCCTATATCGTCGCGGCCGCGGTCCTGGACGGCACCATCGGGGTGGCGAGCTTCACCCCGAAGGTGGTTCTCGACCCTGAGCGGCAGGCGTTCATCAAGAAAGTCACTTGCGCGCCTGCGCCCGAGCTCGGCTCGCACGCGATGGGGAAGCACAAGCGCGTGGAGATGGGCTATTTGTCGCGCGTCGAGATCGAGCTCGACGACGGCTTGGTCGTGCATGGCGATGCGCGGCCGTTCCCCGGGCACCACAAGAATCCCTTTACCGACGCGGACCTCGACGAGAAGCTGCGCGAGAACGTCGAGCCGGTCGCCGGCGCGCAGCGCGCAGCGAGGCTCACGCAGCTCCTGTGGTCCCTGGACAAGGTGAAGAGCACCCGCGAGCTGACCAGGCTTCTCGCATTCAGCGACCGGATCGATATCGACAGCGCCAGGGTGCGCGAACGATGAGAAGATATCGCCGAGACGCAAGCTGAGACAGTGGAACGACCATGCTGACCCCCGAAATGAATGTATTCCTTACCCGCACGGGCCCCGGCACGCCGATGGGCGAGCTGTTCCGGCGCTACTGGATACCCGCGTTGCTCGACGGGGAGCTGCCGGAGCGCGACTGCGCTCCGGTTCGCGTGAAACTGCTGGGAGAGAAGCTGGTCGCCTTCCGCGACACGGAGGGGCGAATCGGCATGATCGACGAGTTCTGCGCCCACCGCGGCGTGTCGCTGTGGTTCGGGCGCAACGAGGAGTGCGGGCTGCGCTGCCCGTACCACGGGTGGAAGTACGACGTGAACGGCCAGTGCGTGGACCTGCCCTCGGAGCCGGAAGAGAGCGGTATGCGCCAGAGCATCAAGCTCAAGTCCTACCCGTGCGTGGAGCTGGGCGGAGTCATCTGGGTCTACATGGGTCCGCCGGCGGAAAAGCCGCCGTTGCCGAACTTCGAGTGGGTACATCTGCCCCCGTCGCATCGCGTCACCACCAAACGGTGGCAGGAGAGCAACTACCTGCAGGCGATCGAGGGCGGCATCGACTCCAGCCATGTTTCGTTCCTGCACCGCGGGGATTTGGCCACCGACCCGTTCCATCGGAACACCGCGGGCGCGAAGTTCGCGAAATCCACGAAGACTACCTTCCATGTCCTCGACTCCGCCGGCGGCCTGATCATCGGCGCGCGGCGCGATGCGGATCCCGGCAACTATTACTGGCGGATCACGCAGTGGATCATGCCGTGGTACACCCTCATTCCCCCCTACGCCGGCAACGCGCTCAACGGACATGCATGGGTGCCCATGGACGACGAAAATTGCATGGCGTGGTCCATGACGTTTCATCCCGCCCACCCCATACCCAAGGAGCACATCGAGCTCATCAAGGACGGCAACGGTGTTCATGCCGAGCTGATACCCGGGACGTTCCGTCCCGTGGCCAACCGCGGCAACGACTACCTGATCGATCGTGCCAAACAGAAGAGCGGCCGCCACTACAACGGCGTCAAGGGCCTCGCCATGCAGGATGCGTCGGTCCAGGAAAGCATGGGACCCATCGCGGACCGGACCAAGGAGCATCTCCGATCCACCGACCGCGCCATCATCATCGCGCGCCAGCGTCTGGTGAAAGCGGGGAAGGAAGTCCAGAGAGGCGACAAGGCGCCGGGGCTGAGCCCGGAGGCCCAGCTCGTGCGCTCGGCCTCCTTCATCCTTCCCGTGGAAGCCAATTTCGAGGAGCACGCCCTGGATGCGGTGAAGTACCGGGAAGGCGCGGCCCACGTAGCCGTCTAGGGAGGGTTCATGAAATCGGCCAAGCTGATTGCTGGAATCACTTTGCTGTGCGCCGCCGTGTTGCCGGTGTTTACCCTGGCGCAGGACTATCCGTCGCGTTCTATCCTGTTCGTGGTGCCATTCACCCCTGGCACGACGGCGGATTCGCTGGCGCGGCTGATGCAGACGCACCTGTCGCAGCGCTGGCGCGTGCCGGTCGTGGTGGAAAACAAGCCGGGCGCGGCCGGCATCATCGGCATCGACTCCGTGGCCAAAGCCAATCCCGACGGCTACACCTACCTTTTTACGTCGACCGCCTTCGGCACGCTGGCGGCGATCAACCCGAAGCTGCCTTACGATCCAGATAAGAGCTTCGCCCCGGTCATGCTGCTGGGAACGAGCCCGTTGAGCCTGCTGGTCTCCAACAACTTTCCCGCGAAGACGGTGAAAGAGCTGATCGTCCGAGCCAAGGAGCGGCCGGGCGAGCTCAACTATGCGTCGGCGGGCACCGGCAGCGTATTTCATCTGGCCATGGAGCTGCTCCAGCACGAGGCCGGTACCCAGATGATTCATGTCCCGTACAAAGGCACGACGGGCGTCGTCAACGACCTCATTGCGGGTCATGTGCCGGTCAGTATGATGGTGTTTCAGACGGCCGCGCCGCTCGTGCAAACCGGAAGGGTGCGCATGCTAGCCGTGATGAGCTCGCGGCGAATACAGGCGTTGCCTGATGTACCCACCATGGTCGAATCGGGTTTCCCCAACATGGTCGTCGAGGCCTGGACCGGCGTGATGGTTCCCGCCAAGACGCCTCCGGCGGTGATCGGCAGGTTCAATGGCGAGGTCAACAAAGTGCTCGCGCTCCCGGAGATGAAGGAGGCGGCCGCCAAGATCGACGTCACGCTCGTCGGCGGCGGGCCCGAGACCCTGGACGCGCTCGTCAAGAAGGAAATCAGGCAGTGGACCGAGGTGGCGCAGCGCGCGAATATCAAGCCGGAGTGACTCGGTAAAGGCAATGTTTTAAGGAGAGAAACATGGATCATTCCAAGCATCATCATCACGACGGTCACGAGCACACGCACGACGAGCAGGATGGTCATGAGCACACGCACGACGGGCTCCCTCCTCATTCGCACGGCGAGCCCACCGGGAACGCCATCGAAAAAATAGGCTTTACCCGGTCTCAATTCCTACGCCTTTGCCTGGCCGGAGTCGCAGCGGGAGCGGCGGCTCCAATGGGTGCACACGCACAGGCTCAAGCACCCAAGGCCTCCCGGCCGAGGACCGATTCCTACGACGACCCGGTCGTTTTCAATGGACCGAGCGCTTATCGGCAATTCCTCAAGAGGGAAGGCATTCCCGTCTACGAGGGCGGCGCCATCGACGTCAACAAGGTCGAGCTCAAGCCGTGGAAGCGCGTCGGCGCGCTCGGCGCCTACATCTTCCTCGAAGGCACCGCGGGGACAGTCGACGCCTGGGTGGCCGAGATCCCGCCGGGAGGCCAGACGACCGCCGAGCGCCACATTTTCGAGGAGAACACCCTGGTCCTCGCCGGAAAGGGACGCACCCAGGTCTGGCAGCGCGATCCGAAGGACATCCTTACCTTCGAGTGGGAGAAAGGCGCCGTCTTTCCCTCCCCGCTCAATGCGTGGCACCGCCACATCAACACCGGCAAGGATCCCGTGCGCCTCGTCGCCATCACCAACGCGCCGCTCCTCATCGACATGTTCCGGCACACCGACTTCGTCTTCGACAACGACTACGTCTTCACGGAGCGCTTCGACGGCCGTAAGGATTACTTCAGCCCGACGCCGCAGAAGTTCTTCCCCACCGTGCCGCGCGACCGCAGCGGAAAGACCAAGGAGCGCGGCTACCACTCGCACTCCCTCGTAAACTTCGTTCCCGACATCTGGAAGTGGAACCTCTATCCCGCTGGCCAGGGCGTCGAGGACAACGACAACCACCTGGCGATGGCGCGCAACACCATGGCCTGCCACGTCGAGCAGTTCCCCACGGGCACCTACGAGCGCTGCCACCGCCACGGCCCGGGCTCGACGATCATCCTCCTGGACGGGAGCGGTTTCAGCCTGATGTGGCCGCACGAGATCGGCACGACGCCCTTCAAGGACGGAAAGCAGCAGCAGGTGAACTCGTTCGAATGGAAGGAAGGAACGCTCGTGGTGCCGCCGCTTCAGTGGTTCCACCAGCACTTCAACAACGGAAAGGTCCCGGCGCGCTTCGTGAAGCTGGGTGGATGGAACAACGATCTATACCCGTTCACCACCACGCTGGTGTCGGATCCCGGTCGCACGGAAATCGACTATCCCGATGAAGACCCGAGGGTCCGGCAGATTTTCGCGGAGAGACTGGCCGCCACGGGCGGGCAGTTCAAGATGCCCGAGAGCGTATTCAAGAAAGGATAGAAAAATCGATCGGCCGCGGCGACATCGATCTGCCCTATGATCGAGATGCAACGGCGTAATTCTGCAACTCCAAGCGGCAATATGGGGAATCAGACGCCGCCGGCGGATCTCCCCGGCACGACTCCCATGATGCAGCAGTGCTTTTCCGCTTCGAGAAAATCGCGGAAAAAGCGCGACCTACACTGAGACCTACACCGCTTCAGCATGTCTAGTCTTGTCCATTTGCCGCGATCCGTTCATACGGAAATCTTCAAGTGCGGCAGACATCTGCTTAGCCAGTCTGCCGAAGAGCAAGAGCGTAACGGTCTTCATTTCAGCATCTCCTCAGCGTCCTTCCAGAAATCCGCGCGCAACGCCCTTGCCTGCTTCGTTGTCGTAGTCACGGATCGGGGAGGACTGACGCAACCGCGGGTGACCCGTGACCGCATGAATAGCTGTGCACAAACCGGGAAGCCGTGATGCTCGCCCTGGAGGTCGTCTCGCTGCCTGTCACCGACATCGACCGTGTGCTCGTCTTTTACGTCGAGCAGGCCGGCTTCACTCTGGACGTCGACTACCATCCCACCGCCCAGTTCCGGGTTGTGCAGCTCACTCCGCCCGGGTCGGCATGTTCGGTGCAACTGGTCATTGCTGACTCGCCCGGCCGGGTGCACAACCTGTACCTCGTTACGAACGACCTCGCGGCCGAGCGGGCGAAACTGATCGCCCGCGGTGTCGCGGTCGGCGCCGTCCGGCACAAGGATCCGGTCGAGACGTGGGCCGGTGGATGGCGCGCGGGGCTGGATCCCCAGCATCGCGACTATGCCAGCTTCGCCGACTTTGCCGACCCGGACGGCAACACCTGGACGCTGCAAGAACGCGGTCACCGTGCGTCGTGATCTCGCGCACCAGAACGAAAGGAGCACGATTATGGGATTGTCCTGGCAACAAGGCCCTCTGAGCGGTGTGTCGGTGGGCCGCTTCCTCACTCCCGAGCCGCTCCCGAAACGACTGACGTTCGCCGAACCGCTTCGCCGACGGCTCCGCGTCAAGCTGGCCGACGAGTGGATCGCAGACAGCGAAGACGTGCTGGTGCTCCACGAGCCCGGCCACTACCCCGTCGCGTTCTTCCCGCTGGCGGACGTCCAAGCCGGCGTCCTCGCCAGCGAGAACCCGGCCACACGAAGCCCCTATTTCGGCGATACCGAGTGGTTCACCGTAACCGTCGGCGACAGGCGTGCCAGCCGGGGCGCATGGCAGTACACCGCCCCGCCCGACTACGCTAGCGAGCTCCGGGGCCGCGTCGCATTCAACTGGCGATTGATGGATGCCTTCTACGAGGAGGACGAGCGCATCGTCGGTCACGCCGCCGATCCGTATCACCGCAACGACATCCGCCGGACCTCACGCCACCTGGTCGTCATGGACGGTGTGAGGCGTATCGCGGACACTACGCGGCCGATGGTGCTGTACGAGTCCAGCTTTGCGCCGCGCTGGTACGTGCTGCGCCAGGACATCGACGAGAGCGCGCTGATCCCCGTCGAGGGACAGACGTTCTGCCCCTATAAGGGCCTTGCCAGTTACTACGACATCGGCGAGCGCAAAAGGGCCGCGTGGTCTTACTTAAGGGCGTGGCCCGAGGTTGCTCGCATCTCCAACCTGGTCTCCTTCGAGCCGGACACGATCGACGTCTTCCTCGACGACAAGAAACTCGCTCTCGATGCGGGTCAGGCCGTCAAGGAGCACGGCATCGACCGAACCCTGGACCCCGACGAGATGCTGAAGCAGGTCAACGGCCCTGCCCATCCCTGACGCTCCACGAAAGCGAGAGCGCAAAGGCGTCTCGATGCCCCGGCTACTCTCCGTCAACGTTGGCTTGCCTCGAGACATCGAGTGGCGCGGAAGAACCGTGCGCACGGCCATCTGGAAGGAAGCGGTGCAGGGTCGTCGCCGCGTCAAGCGGCTGAACGTCGAAGGCGACGGGCAGGCCGATCTCGGCGGACACGGGGGGGAGCAGCGCGCGGTCTTCGTCTATCAGATCGAATCGTATCGCTACTGGGAGGAACGGCTCGGCCGGCGCGATTTCACCCACGGGCAGTTCGGCGAGAACTTCACTATCGAGGGGTTGCCGGATGACGAGGTCTGCATCGGCGACCGCTTCCGGATTGGGACCGCTCTGTTCGAGGTGACCCAGCCCCGGGTCACCTGCTACCGCGTCGGGATTCGTACGAACGAGCCGCAAATGGCAGCACTCCTGACCTCCAGCGGACAGCCGGGCTTTTACTTTCGCGTCCTCGAGGAAGGTGAGGTCGGCGCTGGTGACCCGATCCTCCTGATCGCTCGATGGCAAGAGCGCATGACTGTTACGGAGGTCAATGCGCTGCTGTACTCCTCCCATCACCCTCGCGATCGGCTCGAGCGGGCGCTGCGAATCCCGGCGCTCTCCCCGGGTTGGCGCTGGTCCTTCGAGGCGTTGGTACGAAGTCAGGATGCCCACCCTGGCGCGACGGGCAACGCGGGTCTGGTGCCGGCAGCGGCTGCGCACACGGCGAAGCCCGGGTTTCGTCCGTTGCGAGTTTCGCGGATCGATCATGAATGCGTGGACGTGATGTCGTTGACGCTGCAGCCGACGGATGGAAGGCGGCTCACGACTCCACTCGCCGGCCAGTTCGTCGTGCTGCGCTTGCGCCGGAGGCCGGACGGTCCTCCGCTCTTCCGGAGCTATTCACTCTCCGGACCGCTCTCCGATGAGCAGTATCGCGTCAGCGTCAAGGTGGAGCCAAACGGCACCGCGGGGAGCTACCTGAACAGCAACGTTCGAACGGGCGACGTCCTTGATGTCAGCGAACCGAGAGGCAGCTTCACCTTGCAACCGGGCGACGGGCCGGTGGTGCTCCTGAGTGCCGGGATCGGCGCGACGCCCGTGCTCGCGATGCTGCATGCCCTGGCTGCGAGCGCGACGCCTCGGGCGGTCTGGTGGTTGCACGGTGCACGCGATGGCAAGTCCCATTCGTTCGCTGCAGAGGCGCGACAGCTTCTCGCGACGCTTGCTCGCGGGCGAAGTCAGATCTGGTACAGCCGGCCAGCCGCGGATGATCGAGAGGGGCGGGATTACGACGCGACCGGTCGCCTGGGACTGGAGGTCCTCGACCAGCTTGGCGTCCCGCGAGACGGCGACTTCTACATTTGCGGGCCATCGAGCTTCCTCAGCGACCTGAGCACGGGCCTGGCCGCCTGGGGCGTGCCACCGGACCGCATCCATTCCGAGATCTTTTCCGGTGGCCCTTCGCTGAGACCCGGTGCGACCGCCACGCCGGTGCGCGCACCGCATCAGCCGGCGGGTACCCCCGGCACAGGGCCACTAGTCTCTTTCGCGCGGAGCGGTATCGCCGCTCGGTGGCGTAAGGACGACCAGAGTCTTCTCGAGCTCGCGGAGGCGTGTGACGTACCCGTCCGGTGGTCGTGCCGCACCGGCGTCTGTCACAACTGCGAGAGCGGATTGATCTCTGGGTCCGTCACCTATCAGCCTGATCCGCTCGATCCACCGGCGGAGGGAAATGTCCTGATCTGCTGCT
>WNGC01001401.1_pt1 | contig 24888 bp, 22 predicted proteins | sample 5400051 | NCBI WGS metagenome assembly WNGC01 (sample SAMN13153368, study PRJNA577476) | soil metagenome | isolation source: 20 cm soil or saprolite under grassland replicate 2 | place: USA:California | collected 2016-06-15
ATGTTCCGGTTCCTCTTGCCCTTTGGGATGTGTGGACACCCATCGCGGGGCCGCCCGTTGCCTTCGAGCCGCCGTCCGCCGGCTTCGCGCTGAGCTGGCAACTTGTCACAGAGATGCGCGTCGCAGGCGCGCAATTTAAAACGATCACGCATGCTGCAGGATTGTCTTCAACCGGTGATCCCGAACTCGACAAGCGCTTGCCCTTTGATGAACCCTACCGCGTTCCCCGAGCGACCGCAGATGCCATCAATCAGGCGAAATCTAGCGGTAAACGAATTATCGCTGTTGGCACTACCGTCGTGAGAGCCCTTGAGCACGCGGTACATGAAGGCAAGATCGCGGCGGGAGAAAATCTGGCCACCGAGCGCATTGGCGTGAGAACGCGACTGCAGGTTGTAGATGCACTGTTGTCAGGCACGCATGAACCCGGCACCAGCCACTACGAATTGCTGCGTGCGTTCTTAACAGATGCCGAACTGGAACGACTCACGACCGAACTCAACATGCGCGAATACCACACGCACGAATTTGGCGATTCTGTGCTGGTTTCGCGCACGTTTAACAAGCTGGCAGAGGATAAACCAAGATGTCGGATACCGATGTCAGACTCTTGAACAATCCTTCATTAGTGGATTTGAACCACCCGACCTCCTGGTCCCGAACCGTAGTTTCGAAACCCTAAGTCGTTTCGGTGGTGTCGAGTACGGGACCAAGACCGCTTTTCTCCAGACCGCTCAGTCGAACCTAACTTGAGCCTAACCCACCACGCCTTTCAGCGGAACGCCGGACCGACGAAACGTGTTTGGATCGAGCCGAATTTACAACCCCAGGAGCGAGTCGATACTACCGAATGGGCCGGCAGTCGTTCACCGGCGTTCATCAGCCGGAAGCAGCCCGTGTCGTAGGTGTTTTTGAATTCGCCGGGCTGGGAGCATGCCTGGCCTACCAAGGCAGGCCTGTTGGTCGCCGAGAATTCCGGCGATGGAAACGCCCGCGGTCGCCGAGAGCGAGGCTCCGCCGTACACCTCGCTGCTCGAGCGCACTTGCGGAAGCACGGGTCGAAGAACCTCAAAGGCCGCAAGCAACTTTTCGTCTCAATCCAGTGTTTTTAGGCTTAGGAGCTGGGTACGGCTGGCATTCGTTACGTCCGTGACGTGCACGCCGCCCTTCGCTCCGCCGTTAAGGTTCGAGAGGAGGAAGGTATCGACATTTCCGAAAAGTAAATCGCCGGAAGCCGTTTTTTCCCTCGCGCCGGAAATGTTCTGCAACAGCCAGCGTAGTTTTAGGCCGCTGAAGTAAGTGCTGAGTGGCAAGCCAGTTTGCAGGCGGAAGCGGTCCTGACCGCCAGTCGTGGAGAATCGACGCACGTCGTCCGAGACTCGCGTGTCTTGCCAGACGATGGCATTGGCAATTGGCTTCCCGGGTTTGCGCTCCCAAACGATCGTGGTCTCGCATTTGATTAGTAATTCCAATGGCAGCGAGATCGGAAGCGCGTAAACCGCCATGGGCAAGGGCCTCGGCAATAACTTCTTCGGTCCGGCGCAGGATTTCCAGCAGGTCGTGCTCGACCCAGCCTGTTGCGGATAGATTTGTCGGTGTTCTTTCTGAGCGACGGCAACCACGCGCGCGTCATGGTCAAACACATGAAGCGCGTGCAGGTTGTGCCTTGATCGATGGCTCCGACGTAATTTTTCAAGGAATTCAATTGCCGCGTCGCAGGATACTACGCAATGGGCGCAACTGGAGAATGGAAATCGTCGATTAAAACGAGGCTCGCGGTAAAGAGAAAGAAACCATTGCTTGCCGTAGCCTTGAAGTCTTACCACGCATCTAACTGTTGGAGGAAGAAAAGGAGAAGCGAGTATGAGCAGGAGAATAAGAATTGGATCGTTGATATTTCTAAGCGGAGCACTGGCGTTCGCTCTGGCGCTGTCGCCAGCGATTGCCGCCGCGGAGACCGAGAGTGTCACACTCACAGTGACGGCGGTCGCCAAGAAGGATGTCAACCCACCCGCAGTAAGTCGAAATGATGTGCAGTTCTTCCAGAACAAGGAGCGTACACAGATTGCCGATTGGCGGCACGGAGAGAGGCTTTATCTGGCCGTTCTGATTGACGACTCGCTGAATTCTACGGTGGCAAACCAGTGGCGCGACCTGAAGGACTTTTTCAACGCCCAGCCGCCGACAACCTATATTTCCGTTTTCTACGCGCGCAACGGCTCGGCCATGCTGGCGCAGGATTTCACTAACGATCACGCACTCGCGGCGAAAGCGCTTCGCTTGCCTATCGGTCCGGGCGCACTCACCAGCCCGTATTTCGCGGTTCAAGACTTGACGAAGCGGCTTCCTGGCACTCCCCGCGACCGACGCTCTGTCCTTCTGATTTCTTCGGGCATTGACTACTTCCACGGGAATTTCCCGACGAGCCCCGATCTGGATACAACCATTGAGCAGGCACAAAAACGGAACATCAATGTCTGGTCTATCTATTATCCGGACACAAGCGGCCGCTCACGCAGGTTCTTTCTTGCTACTCGGGCGCAGTCAGACCTGACTCGGCTGGCCGAGGGAACCGGCGCGGAATCCTACTATCTGGGGACCACGGCGCCTGTCACGTTCAAGCCTTACCTGGACAAACTTGCCACGCACCTCCGCAACCAGTATTTGCTGACGTTCAAAAGCAGCGGCGGTGCGAAGGGCCGCTTCGCGCGCGTTAAGGTCGCGGCGGAATTACCTAATAGCAAGTTTATGTCCGCTTCGGAGGCTTACCTGCCCGCAGCGAATTGAGCGGGAACAGCAACCAATTCAGCACCACGAAGGCGCGGTCGAGCAGGCCGCGTCTTTTGTCTGTTGATGGGGGGAAATCAGTCTCCGTGTCGTGCTGTGCTCTGCGATGGAGAGACTTTTTGCGCGACAAAGAGTCATTAATCCGTCCAGATTCGATGCCAAGCGCGAAAATCACTTACTACAAGCCGACTGTTCCCGGCAACGGATGTTCGGGCCTTACGCAAATCGGTCACGAGGTGCGCAGGCACTCAGTAGATCCCGCATTGGTCAAGAAACTCGTCCCGGTCGCCCCCGAGCAAGAACTCATTGCTCAGTTGAAGATAAAGCAGGCCCGGAAGGTCTTTTGTCAGGGGAGATTCCCGGCATCCTAATATATGCGATATATGTGCTGCGAGCCCATCGCTCGCTGTCCCGTCGACTTTTATGCTGCTTCCCTCTCGTAGTACTTCAGCAGGCCCCCCAGTCGTTCTCGACACCGCACTGCTCCCATGTTCCTTCTTGCCTCCGACCCCGAAGGAAACAAGATCCGATTGTCTTTGCCCTGGTGGTTGCGCTCCTCGTGGTACGAGTCGACAACGCAACACCCATAACATAATATTGAATCGCGAGAAGTCCATTACCCTTGGCACCCTTGGCACTCTCGCACTGTGGCGGTCCACGAAGCTTTCACCAGGAATGGGCGAGCTGTGTGCCGATGCGGCGCCGATGAGAACCCAGGAATTCGGCTCCTGGAGATCCCGCAATGGATGTTTGATTCGGTGGCCTGCTGCCGTATGCGCTTGGCGGCGGTGCCCACGGTCAGCTGCGGTGCATTGCTGGATTTGAAGGCGCTGCTTCGCTGCGCGTTGTTTCCTGACAGTGCTGTTGTGCTACAAGGTCAGCATCGTTCCTTGCTATCTCCAGGAGGTGCTGATGCGAGAATCACTAAGCCGACAGAGAGTCGCTCAATTCAAACTATTCCATCCGCCCCAGAGGCGCCCGTCTTGGCAGGCGCTGCCTCCGGAAACCAGACGGAAAACAGTACGGTTGCTGGCGCGACTGCTGCGCCAGCACATCGGAAGAGGCCGCGCCTCCGGCAACAGAAAGGAGGCAAGCGATGAGTGACAAGATAAGGCCACACCACCTGGAGCGAAAGGCGATCCGAATTTGTCATGACGGTGGTTTCGAGAAGCTGGCGCAGGGACGCTTCATGGATCATCCTGCGCAAGCGATTCCGATATCTTCTGAGTGGCTTGGGATCATGTTTCTCATGTGGTTCGTTGGGACCGGCGTGCTTGTGGCGTTTCTACCCTTCGCACCCGTATTGCGGGAGAACTCTCTCGGATCGAAAGCACCAAGGTGATTTGGTGATTCACTTCGTGCAGCCAATGGGACAGCAATCCGACTCCAACGGCAACACGACCTCAAAGCCTGACAGCACGGGCGCCGTGCAATACGCTTGGGATTTCGAGAACCGGCTGATCGATGTTACATTGCCAGGCAATGGCGGGACCGTGAGCTTCGCCTACGATCCGTTTGGCCGTCGCATCAAGAAGAGCTAGGGGACGATTTCAGAACCTTTGCAACCGTAGGATCGGCCGCTCTTTGTTTTCAACAAGTTCGCATATAGGAAAATTCCGGCGCACCCGAGCCCCTTGTGATCTATAGCTTCGTGAAAGCGAGATTGTAGGTGATGTTTCTGGGTCGGAAAAGCCCATTCGAAAAGGGAGCTGTGCAAAATCCTAAGTCACGCTATTTCAAGCCGTTCGAGTTTTTTGACCACACGGTTAATCGTGTATTTAGCTTGCCCCCGCAATGATTAGGGACAGGATACTCTTTTACCCCAGCGAAGGCCCTTTTTGACAGGGGTTTCGATGACGTTCTGGCGTCTGATGGTTTATGCCTTTTATGTCTTTGTTGGTCTGGTGGTCGTTTTCCTTGTGCTGCCAAAGGTTCTTGGGCTGATCTATCGAGTTCTTCGCAAGCTGGGCTACGCGATTGGCGGATTCGCGGCGCCCATCCTCCTCCTGGCAGCCATCGGCGCAACCTATGAAGCAATCGAAAGTTCCCGAGAGGAGCGCGAGCCTCCACCCGGGCGACTCGTGGATGTTGGCGGTCACAAAATGCATCTCGATTGCGAGGGCCAAGGCACACCAACTGTGGTCCTTGAATCCGGATTGTGGGACGATTCGATTGTCTGGCACAACGTACAACCCGAAATTGCTAAGTTGACGCGGGTCTGCTCTTACGACCGGGCGGGCTTGGGCTACAGTGACCCGCGACCAGATCAGGTACCGGACAGCCGCAACATCGCGCGGAATCTGCATATGCTTCTAGCCAAAGCGGGAGTGAGCCCACCCTACGTTCTGGTAGGACACTCGCTCGGCGGAATTCACATTCGCGTCTACGAGAATCTCTATCCGTCCGATGTCGTAGGGATGGTTCTAGTGGATTCTGGGCATCCCGATCAGGAGGATCGGCTGCCGCCTGAAATGAATAAGATTCAATCTCGTCTCTACTTGAAGTCGAAGCTCTGGGGACTGGCCGTTCCGCTCGGTATTCCGCGCCTACTGGGTGCCTGTGGAGTCACAGTCGAATGCCACTGGCAAACAGTCAAAGCCAGGGAAGCGGAGGTGCACGCGATCGGTGCCTCCGCGGATGAGGCGCGGCACACCGGGTCTCTTGATTCGATGCCGCTTCTTGTTGTCTCGCGTGATCCGGAGAAGGGAGCGGCGCCGGGGTTAATTCCCCTAGAAGTGAGCCATCGATTCGAAGAGCAATGGGTGCAGATGCAGGAAGAACTCGCTCGCCTCTCGACGAATGGCAGCCGGGTGGTTGCAATCGGAAGCACGCACTACGTGCAGATCGACCGTGGAGATGTGGTGATCGCCGCAATTCGGAGAGTTTTAGACGCGGCCCGATCGACTTCAAAGTGAAAGATTAGATTCAACCCTCAGCACGTTTGGCTGGCGAATTATTATTTTGCCCATGATTCCTCGGGGTTCCCCGTCCTGCTACGATTCTCCGGTGCCAATCTTGTGGTTAATTGAACGGAATCAGCAAGTTGGCGCAAATTCCGCAGCCTACTTTCTCCTTCCTTTGCTGCCGTTTGCCGCATTTTTGCCGCCGCCTCCAAGGTAAGAACCGTGTGCGTTAAACGCGCCAGCACGGGTCTGTGCGGGGGGTGCCGAGCAATCGGCATCCCTACCGCGACCGAAACTGGAACACGGGATACGGCCAAAGAAAGCCTACAGTTCACCAGGTCTCCTCTACTCGGAGAGACCCCCGCGCGTTCGCTCCTTTCCAGGGATTCACCCGACTAGAATCTAAGGGACAATCTGATCCTTAAAGACGGTTCTCGCCGGATTGACCTCCTTCTACTTACTTACCATGCTGGCTTATCTCGGCTCGCACCAAGTTGAAGGAATAAGGCTCTGCTCTACCGTAGTTGACTCGCTAAGGGAGGAAGATTGGGAGTGAAATATGATGCTGAAGGACTTTGTTCCGAGAAAGAACGACAGACCTTCACGGACACTGCAATGGTGATTTACCTTGGGGAAGTATCGAGGACCAGATAATGCCCACCAGGGAACCCAACTGGCGTTCCGTGGCACACGGGCAGACAACAACCTGTCCGGTGGCAAAGAATCTGCGCCGGAGTGAGCGAATCCTTCTCAATCTAGCGATTTGCGTGTCCGGAAAGGCTGAAAAAAACCAAGACTTTTCCAAAGAAGGACTCACACTAGGTGTCGGTCGCTACGGCGCAAGGATCGCGGTGGATTTGGAGCTTCGCACCGGCCAAAACATCGTGATTCAACGCGTTGGAATTGATGAACGGGCAGAGGCCCAAGTAGTGGGGAAAATCGAGGATCGACCCCAAGGCCGTGTTTACGGCATCAAGCTCCTGGAACCCGCTGTCACTTTGTGGGACATCACGTTTCCGCCGTTTGTTGAATCACAGCAGGCGGTCGTACGCGTCGTGCTCCGGTGCGTTGCATGTCGGCGACTCGAAGTGGCGTACTTGAACGACTTCGAAACAAAGGGCTTTCTGGCCCATCATTGTCTTGCACGTCTGTGCTTCAAATGCGGCGTGTGGACCACCTGGAATCGGCCCTATGGCGAGATGCTTACCGCGCCGAGTTTTCCACTCAGATCGGACAGTCAAGGGCAGAATTCGGAGCCCGTGTCGGCGCTCGGAGATCACGACAAACATTCCCACGGGCGGATTCGGCTGGAAGCGGTTGGGTGCATTCGCCATCCACCTCTTGGCGACGAAATTGTGCTCGTCGTGGACCTTGCGCCCGGAGGCCTCAGATTCTGCAGCGCCAACAACTACTCGGAAGGTTCACATGTTGAAGTAGCTGCACCCTACTCCTCTAAGGCGCCGAATATCTTTGCACCTGCACGCATCGTCAGCTACAGAAAGTGCCCCGAGAACGCTCATACAGAATACGGGATGACATACATTGTATGAAGACCTGACATGCAATCAACATCAGACTACCGCTCCTTGAGGACTTTCGAAGATTTCAGCGCGGGTGCAGTGCTATCTGTTCCTCATAGTCGTCTGTGGTGCTTGCAAGTTGCCTGAGTCACAGGCTGATGGCCTGCTCTGCTGCGCTAATTTTACTTTTCAGCAGTTCGGGACGCGTTTTAACCATTGCCTCTAGCGGTTGTGGCTGGCGAATTGCTGTTTTGCTTCGGTGGACAATGTGACATTGCGTTGAACCTTGACACCGTACCAATTCGCCAGGGACAGGTCGCTAATTCCTGAATCTCTCTAGTTGCTATTGAAAATTTTACTGGTGACCCCGAGGACATCCTCATTGACGCGGAAATACGAATGAGCGGTGAGATCTCTAAAGGCGCGGGTGACACGCTACAAAACCTAAAGAAACACTACCTGGATGAGCCCTTAGCCTAAACCGTTGGGCTGGCCCGGGGATACGGAACAGGGAGTCCTACCTGCGGGGGGCTTTACTGGACAAAGCAATGACCGATCCTGTAGATCCGCCAAGCTACGGCGACCGTCAGGGGGAGCGACGCGCGCGGGAAGACCGCCGCAAGGAAGTTGATCGGCGTCATAATTATCCGGGCCGCGGACGGATGTCACGCCGCATTGAGCGCGCCACCTGGACGATTTTGCTCGTGGGCATACTCGTGGGCTTGGCGATCGGGGCGCTGTTCTTTTTCGGCGCGGCTTGGCTGCCTTTCTTTCATCGCTAAGGATGGAGTAAAACCCATTGCTCCAGGCCGCGCGCCCATGTATGGCCCCCCTTCGTATAATCGCGGCTTAATCTTGCCCTGACCTAATCCTGCGTCCGCCGTGAAAAGCGCGCCCACGGAAATCCCGGGTGAGTAGGCCGGCGGAATTGCACCGCCGGCCTCTCGCAGAACCGGACGTGAACCTCTCGGCTCATCCGGCTCCCATCAAGCAAACAGGCCAGTCGAACGGCTTGTCTGTCTGTCGCACGCATCGAAGTCCTCCTGTTTCCAGTTGCCTCGGTCATGCGACCGCTTGACCCGACCCCTTCGCTCCAGCCCCATTACGAGCCTTCCTCGCTCCTACGAGTCGGTCCGCCCCAGTGCTCCGCATCGGTACGCTCGCCTCGCGGTTTTGGCCGTTTGGGCTTCTCCCTTCGCGTCAGAACGACTGGTTCCTGCAGTTCCACGTGACAGCCTGCATCCGCTTCTCGCCCCCTCTACGCCGATCGCCGTCCGCGCAGTCATCAGGCACCCCGCGGACTTGTCCCAGGAGAACCAGACGCTCCTGGTTTCGACGACTCTTGAGTTTTTTAACGACGCGTCTTCGAAGGGTTCACTCTCGTTCGTCTCTCGGATGCTCACCTGCACGAGTTAACTCGCGCTTTTCCTCCAACGCACACCACCACGGCTCTTTACCGCAGCGGCTTGGAGCCGGTTTGAGGCCTGCTCCTGAAAGCCGATCCCGAGGGACCTTCCCTCATCTATCGCGCAGCTTAACCTATTCACACGGTTGGTTAGTTCATAATGAACTCCTTCTCCGTGCGCTTCTGCAGCACACTCTGGTCAAAAAACTCGTCCCGGTCGCCCCCGAGCAGGAACTCTTTGCTCATTGCTCAGCGCCCTTTGAAGATAAAGCAGGCCCTGGAGGTCCTTTGCCAGGGGAGATTCCCGGCATCCTTAATATATGCGATGGATATGCGATGGATATGCGATATATGTGCTGCGAGCCCATCGTCCGCTGTCCCGTCGACTTTTGATAACCAGCAGGAGGGTCTTACTGCCGACGAACTCGCGTAAGAGCCGCGCACGCGAAGAGCACTTCAGACATCCGACTCTCCGCGTGCGCAGATTTGCCGCACGGCACGAGCAACCCAGTTCTTACTGATCGTTGCGGAAGAAGAAGTAGTCCGCGCTATAAGGCACGAGTACTTGGTGACCCACGTCGGTAGCGGCTAAGCAACCGGTAGCAGGATTAGCCGGAGCAGATCCACCCTTTGTGTTCAGGCGCTGAATAAACGTGGTCTTCGTTAGCGACTTGCCGCCCGTAGGTCCCTCGTCCGAGCCGATCACCTGCAGCAAAAGGCAGTCAATCGCTCCGCCATTCGGGCAACTTGCGTCGGTGCCGGCGGTAATGAAATCCTTCTTTTGCGCCCATACCCGGCTGCTATCGAAGGAGCTCTGCCACGTTACGTCGCCGAAACGCGGCGGTTTTGGCCCGATGTCATTTGGATTTACGACCGGGCTGAGGAAATGAGTGATGATCTGCACTGCTTCCCCGAAAAGATGCGTGAAAAGAGTAGCCTCAGGACGCGCATTGTTGACGGTCCAGGAAACGCCGCCAGTGGGGCTAGGCAGGCAAACATAGCCCTGCGTGCCGACTCCATTGCCTAACAGGAATGCAGAAGTTCCCGTGGGAGGCGTAATTCTTTCCGGTGTCGTCGGGCTCGGGATCGAGCTGCTGAAGTTGCTTTCTTCCCTTTTGACTTGGCCCCTCTCTCGAGCGTAGAGAATGCCGGAAACGGTCAGCACTGCAAACGCGACTGCTATTGTTCCACGAGCGATGCGAGCGGCTGCGCCGCCCTGGAATTTCTTGCTGTAATTGTTGTTCACTTCTTTCTCCTTCTTCCTTTGACTTAGATTGTGCAAGCGCACGGTACTTCGAAGGCCCCCGCCCCGTAATTCAGCGCAGCGCTCGACGCAGGGAATCGTGGCGTCGGCGTGAGACTGGATCTACTGGTCCCTACTTGAGATATCGGAAATGGAAGGCAAAAGACGACAAAGACTTGAGGGGGGTTGAAAGAGTGTTGCGAATGAGTTCTTAATTCGGCCAACTACTGGGCAGCGCGGGCGTGGAATAACCCCGGCCTAAGGCCGCTGCCGACTCAGAAGTTGTCGATCGTCCACACATTTGCCTCTGAACTCGTGCCCAAGATCGCGAGATGACGTCCGTCAGGCGACGGAAACCCCCAGGTGTCTGTCGCCTGAGACTGCTGCCAGACGGGCTGGGTATCGCCATTGAGGTCAACATGCAGCAAGTTAGCCCCTCCTGGTTCCAAAGTTGATACAAACATACTTTGGGAATCATTTGCCCAGCTCAGATCTATGAGGTCGGAATGGCCCTTCGGCGTTATCGTTCTCGTTGGACCTCCACCCAGTGGCACTAAGAGAATCTGATTCCCGTGCCCCTTCACGATGCCAATCTGCGAACCATCGGGAGAGAGTTGCCACGAGTAATCGAATCCAATGTCGGCGCTACTGCCCGGTTCGCAAGGAATCCGCACCAGTTCCCTCCCCGGACCGCCGCGCGGGTTAAACGCCGCAACCACAAGTTCGTTATTGCCTGCAGACGGCCGCCCGAACACGCAAAGGTTGGCGGCTCTGTTTGTGCACCAAAACTGGACAAACCCCTCGGTGTTAAATAATAGCTGAGGAACGCCACCCCTTAGACCAACGCGATAAAGTCCAATTTTGTGCGAGCCGATCGCCCGCCCCTCCAGAAGTATCCAGGCGCCATCCGGACTCAACCGAGCCACCAAGAAATTCGTGTCGCCGGAGGGCGTAATGAGTTGAGGGGCACTGCCCGGATTTAGCGGTTGCCGATAAATCAGCCAGTTTGACGCTCGCTGTGATGAATAAATCACCTCGCGAGAGTCTGGCGTCCATGCCAGGAGGAGATTGTAGTTGTCGTCGAGCGTCAGCCGGCGGGAATTGACGAGACGGCTTCCTTTGTCGGCGAGGTCCCCGACAAAAACCGAAGCGTGGTCATTGCCTCTCAGAAAAGCCAGTTGCTTTCCATCGGCGGTCGCGCTGAAGCTATCGACCGAAAATCCCGACCAATCTGTCAGCTGGCGTGCTTTGCCTTGCGGCGCTCCGTTCTTGCTGTCAACTCTCAATTCCCACAAATTGTCGGACTCAGCCGAGCCGACTTCCGTATTTCGCGAATAGACGAATCGTCCCGACGAGAGCCACGTGAACGCGCTCAAATGATTGTCTTGAAGGATAGTCGTTTTATCCGCACCACCGAGGTCACAACTTTGAATCATAATCTCTGTGTGGTTACCACCTTTATTACGTCTATATGTTGTGAAAGCAAGCCGGCTTCCTGTCGGCGACCAGGCGATACCCTTAAATATGGCCTGGTTTTCGGATGTCAGTATCTTGTGAGGGGACTGCCCGTGCGAACCCATCACCCAAATTTCGCGCGCTCCAATGGCCCTACGCAGCCTTTGGTAGGCAATGTGGGAACCGTCAGGTGAAACGCTCCCTCCTCCGAACATATCCTCAACTTCAGCAAGTTTCTGCGCCTCGCCCCCCAGTATCGGAATCGACCACACAGTGGATGGCTTTCCGGGGACGCTGGCAGACGCTAGGAATCGTGTGGAGTCAGGGAACCAACTCCCAAATGCCCAGGAAGCTTTCCCTGGTTGGATGCCGGCAGGCAGCCTCAAACTTTGGACCACGCTAGTCGCGACAAGCTGCAGATGAATGCCTTGCTGGTCGGCGTAACCTAAATACTTGCCATCCGGAGAAATCGCAGCGTTGAGCACGGGCGAATCCTGAGCGTTTGCCGTGAGCTTTCGCTGGTTGAACTGCCGCAGAAGTTCGCTGCGACCGGGAAAGAACCAAGTAAAGATGGTCGTGCCGATCAGCGCCAGCGTTACCACCAGCGCCGCGACTACCGGGCTCTGATGTCGGCGAATGAACTTGCCGGCGCGATAGGCGATCGCGTCCGGTCGAGCACTAATAGGCTCGTACTTCAAGGACCGCTGCAGATCGTCAACAAACGCCTTTATCGAGGCGTAGCGCTCCTGCGGATTCTTCTTCAGCGCCTTCGCCACAATCGTGTCGAGATCGCCGCGCAACAACCGGCTCAGCTTGTCGGGCGTCGTGGCGCGTTTCCCGGCATTCGCGACTGCGGTCTGTTCATTTGTTTGTGTTAGAGCCACAATATCCGAAGGTCGAGGAGGCTCGGTGTCCAAGATCGCCTTCACCAGACCGGCGGGCGTACGCGGTCCGGCACCGGTTGGATGCTGCCCCGTCAGCAGTACATACAGCAGCACCCCTGAGGCATAGACATCCGTGGCCGCTGTCACGGCTTCGCCTTTCAGTTGCTCGGGAGCAGCATATTCGGGTGTCAGCGCCCTCCCACCTTCGAGAGTGAGCGGTGCCTCCGCGCTCTGCCCATCGCATTCAAGTAGTTTGGCAATTCCAAAGTCAAGAAGCTTTGCCTGACCATCCGTTCGCACCAGGATATTCGAAGGCTTCAGATCACGATGAACAATAAGGTTGGCGTGTGCTTGTGCCACGGCCCGCAATGCGTCGAGGAACAACCGGACGCGCGCTCTGACATCGAGCTTGTTCTGGTCGCAGTAGCGATCAATGTGGTCGCCCTCAACGTATTCGAGAACAAGAAACGGCTGGCCGGTTAGTGACACTCCCGCGTCAATCAGTTCCGCGATGTGAGGATGTGTCAGACGACCCAGAATGCGGCCTTCGCGCTTGAACCGCTCTTCGCCGCCCTTCCCCATCAGCGCAATATTGAGAACCTTCACCGCTACGCGCCGTTCAAACCTTCCGTCGCTTCGTTCCGCCAGCCAGACCGTGCCCATTCCCCCATAGCCAATTTGCGAAACCAGCGTGTAGACACCCAGAGTTTGACCTGCCAGACCAGGCCCTCCCGGTAATTCCATTGCACTTGCTTCGAGAAAGCCTTCCTCCGACAGCTCGCGGTGCTCACGAAGCAGTATTTCCAGTTGATATGCCAGAGTTGGGTTCTCGCTCTGGAGGGAGGACAGCCAGGACGAGCGCTCATCATCTGTCATTTCCAGCGCTTCGTCGAGGCGTGGACTAAGGGCCTGCCATTGATCGGGGCTGAGCTTGGACATCAATACTTAGACCGGCAAATCCGCGCGAATATTCCGATGGAGGTAGATGCGCGCCTTTTCCCACCTTCGCTGTACGGTACGTTCCGACAAGTTCTCCAGGGCAGCGATCTCGGCGAACGAAAACCCGCAGAAAAATTTCATGTCGACCAGTTCAGCAAGCTTAGGCTCAACCTTCGCCAGTTGATCCAGCGCATCGCTGATTGCCGAGAGTTCTTTGCCGTCAACTGGATTTTCGCCTACGTCGGTCTTCAGCGAAGTAATTTCGAATTCACCGCCGCGCTTGATCGCGTTGCGACTGCGGGCGTGATCGATAATCAGTCCGCGCATCACACGCGCGGCATACCCCATGAAGCGCGGGCGGTCTGGAAAGCGGTTGCCTTCACGCGCCGCGATATCGAGATAGGCCTCGTGCAGCAGCGTTGTGACGCTGAGGCTTGCTGGAGAACCCCGTCGTGCCAGCTCTCGTTTTGCGAGCCGGTGCAGCTCGGAGTACAGAGTGCTGAAAAGTGTATCCGCAGCCGCGCTATCGCCGCTTTCAACCGCGTCGATAAGCGAGGAAATTGTCGACTCCACGCGGCACTCTCCTGCCGGCGAATCGCCTTGACTTACCTTAAGTGTCGCACATTTACTAGTGATATAGCATCAAACTAGTGCCCTTCGATCGACTCCGTCCCGAATTTCCGGGCTTCAAATTTCCAACCACAACCCAACCCACAAACTGCAATGTCTTGCACGACTTGCGTGGAGTTTGGCAGTCCCTGCGGTCTTGCAAGTTGTTGTAAAACCTAATCACGCAGCGCTGTCACGGCAGCGGCCTAACAGGTTGTGTGAATCAGTAACGCGCCAGCCGTGACCAACAAATCGCTGGAGGGAAGCCGCCTTCCCGTTACCAATGTGGCCAACTTCTTCGAACCCGTGTGGTCAAAAATCTCGTAACAGTTCAGGGGTCAGATCCGCCGTCGGAGCAGAGAGGGTGAAGCAGTCCGGCGACGATGGCATTGTACCGCTTCCCTGAGATAGCCCAGCGCGTGACGCTGCTGCCGCTTGCAGGTTTGGGTGACCGTGAGTAAGCGGGCCGTGGCGATTTCTCCACTGCGACTGCGATTGCCGAAACAGATCTTGCGCCATTGCAGCGCCGTCCGCAGCGCCCGTTCCGCCCCATTGTTGGTAGGCTCTACGCCTTTCACTTCGAGAAAGGTAAACCATCGCTCGCAGTGAAGTCGGAGGAAGGGGGCTTGGAAGAGTTTGTGGAGTTCCTCTTGCGCAGGGCGAGCTGTCGTTCTAGATCGGTGATCTGCTTTTCTTGCTCGGCGATCTTCTTCTGGGCGTCGGCTAGTTCTTTCTCCTTCTCCTGGACCTGCTTCTCCAGTTCGGCAATACGTTCGCTGCGTTTCTTGAACTTCTCCTGGAGTCGTTCCAACTCACNNNCGCAAAAAATTTAGCGAGGATCGGGGAAGGCTCGAGCCGCGGAGTTTCGCAGCAACTCGTCGAGCGGTGCTCGCAATCATCCAGCGTAAGCTAACTCATTCTCCGGAATTTGTCCAGCCCAGAGATCTGAACTGTTACCATTGCGGAAACAACGATCCTGAAATCTGTGGGCGAACAAGAGTTATCTTGGTAGAATTCAGCAGCGTCGGGCCCTATTAAATCGTTCTTTCGCATCCTTCCGCCCCCCGATCCGTAGACCCGCACGGTGACGGTTCCTTGCGAAACCGACTACATCCTGTTCAGCGACTATCGTCGAAGACGGGCTGTGAAGTAGGAGGGGATGGCCATGGAAGGATCAACCATTTGTATTCTTGTGGTAGATGATTACGAGCCTTGGCGTCGTTTCGTCTCAACGAGGCTCCACAAGCAACCGGAATTGCAGGTCATGGGCGAGGCATTGGACGGATTGGAAGCGGTTCGGAAGGCCCAACAACTACACCCAGACCTAATCTTGCTCGACATCGGGCTTCCTTCACTGAATGGAATCGAAGCCGCGCGCCGAATCCGAGAGCTTTCCCCGAAGTCCAAAATTCTCTTCATAAGCGAAAATCGCTCTTGGGACATCGCAGAAGAAGCTTTGCGTATAGGCGCAGGCGGCTATGTCGTCAAGTCGGACGCCGCGGGCGAACTATTGCCTGCTGTGGAAGCCGTCCTGAGGGGCAAGCGGTATGTCAGTGCCAGCTTGGCTGGTCATGATCTCAACGACCATAAAGATGAGCGCGCCGCCGACCGTCCTCATCGCGAGAAGGTCTTCGCACGGCTCCCACCACAGAACCTGGCGACCAGACCTTGCCACAAAGTTGAATTCTACTCCGACGATACATCGTTTGTGGACGGTTTTGCTCGCTTTATCAAATCTGCCCTGAAGGCTGGGCAGGCAGTTGTCGTTGTCGCCACCGAGTCACATCGCGTTAGTCTTCTTCAGAGATTGGAGGCATATGGGGTGGATGTTTCGGTTGCGGTTGAACGAAAACGCTATATCCAGTTGGATGTTCCCGACACACACTCCCCGATTCAATTTGCGAAACTTGTGAATGATCTCGTCGTGGAAGCGAGCAAGGCGGCGGATGGAGAGCATCCTCGCGTTGCGGCTGGTTGAGAGTGCACGCCTACCTTGTGGGCACAAGGTAATACGGATGCGGCGATTCAGCTCGAATACCTTTGGGGCGAGTTAGCCAAAAAATACAACGTGAATACTCTCTGCGGGTATGTGTTGGGAACTCTTGACCGCGAACAGGAAAGCCACATCGGCGAGAGAATCTGTGCTGAACACTCGGCCGTTCATGGAGGCAACTAGGCTATTAGGCAGATTCAAAAACCTAGGCCGTAGCGCCCTTTGCCAGTGTAGGCAACTCAGCTTCCGGAACGGTAAGCTCCGCCAAACCGCAATCCAAGCAAACCACGACCTCTGGAAATATCCATACGGTGGGTTTGTCCAGACCTTCATAACCGGGGAGATGGAAGGTCATCTCCGTGCTGAATTTACGCTGATTGTCTGATCCACACACATCTTGGTTGTGAGTTGTGACGGCCCGGGGGAACGAACTCGGGCGAAGTCGGTGTTCTTATCCTGCCGCCCGTACGGAATCGCTCTTTGAACCGAGCGGGACGCGAGCATGGATCACGGTGCCGCCCTTGGGTTGCGTTTCAATTGCAAGGGTTCCGTTCACCAGTTTCAGTCGCTCCTCCATGCTGATGAGCCCAAGACCACGGCTCTTCTTCGCCGCTTCGGGGTCAAAGCCTGCGCCGGAATCCTTCACTGGGAGATGAATCTCATCCGATGTTCCCCACAATCGTACTTCGAAGTGTCGTACCCCACTGTGCTTCGCGGAATTGTGCAGGGCTTCCTGCAGTACCCGAAAGAAGGAAAGAGAAATGTCCGGCGACAAAGGACTGGCCAAATCGTGGGTTTGGAAGTCAATCTTCGCCTTCTGCTGCTCGCCGAACTCTTGGCAGAAGCCTCTCATTGCCGCAGCAATACCCAAATATTGCAGTTTTGCCGCGTGCAACTCATGCGACAAGGATTGAATATCAGCGGCTATCTCCGAGGTCTGCCTCCGCAGTTCGCCCATACGGGTAGGAACATCAGATAGGTTGGGAGGGCTTTCTTGGAGTTGTTCTAGCTCGATGGCCAACATTGCGATACCTTGGCTGATGTCGTCGTGGAGCTCTCTTCCGATCCGGGTACGTTCCTGCTCTTGTGCCTCAATCAACCTACGGCTCACGTTTGCAAGCGCAGCTTCGGCCAGTTTGCGCTCGGTGATGTTGATAAACGCCACCACTGCCCCCACCACCTCTTGCCCTCTCCGCCGGGGATAGGACCAGTGTTCAGCGGGGAAGCTTGTTCCGTTTGCTCTCCAAAACACCTCGTCCTCCGCGTGGACTCCTTCCCCGGTTTGTGTTACCCGGTGAACGCGACACTCCTCCACGGGAAACAATGTTCCATCCGCACGACTGTGATGCAACAGCTGATGCATATTCTTGCCGAGCACTTGCTCAATGTGCTCGTATCCCAAAGCGCGGAGGCACGCAGGGTTGCAGAACGTGCATCGGTGTTCGAGATCAATTCCGTAAATAGCTTCGGCGGTGGAGTCAAGAAGCAGTCGGAGTTTCTCTTCGCTCTCACGTAGGGCCTCATCGGCGCGAAGCCGTGCTTCCATTGCCGCTTGTTTACTTACGACCCGCTCTCGCTCGCGCTCGGCATTCTCACGTTCGGCGATCACCGCCGCCAATGACAAGCCCGATACTGAAAGCACACCGAAGAACACGTCCAACAGAACAGCATTTACGAATGTAGTGTTGCTCGCGAACGGCCCGGACCCCAAGGCGGTTTCAATGGTAGCGATCGCAGCGACCATCAGAATCGACAATGCTGTTACGCCCACGCCGAAACGAATGGCTGCCCACATTATGAAAGGGAGTACGGAAAACGCCATGACATGCAGCTTGACTGGAATAAAAGGCAGATCGCTAAAGATGACCAAGCAGGTTGCCGCAAGGAGCAACAGAAGAACTGCAAGCTCTGCGATGCGATCCCGGTCACGGAGCTTTAGAAAATCGGTGAAACGTAACGCGAGTGGTGTCACCAGCAAGACGCCAGTAGCATCTCCCAGCCAATAGACCAGCCATGCCGCACCTAAGCCGGAATAAGCACGCACATGGGTTGCGTAGAGAACTGACACTCCGATTGAGGCACTCACTATAGCGCTGCCAAATCCCCCAAGCGCAATCAGACTGAGCGCATCAGACAGGCGGGATAGCGAGGGATGAAGATTCGCAATGCGACGGAGGAGGAAAGCACCTGTCGTTGCTCCTGATGTCGCTCCAACCGCTTGCCCGAGTGCAGCAAGATGAGAAACGGGGCTGAAGAATGCCACGAGAAAAGCCCCAGCGGCCACCCCGAGCCATACACGGTACCCGCAAATCAAAATCGCAGCGAGCGCGATGCCGTACGCAGGCCATACAGGCCCAAGATTACTGCTCCTGATGTTCGCGGTAGCTTGGCCGAGTTTGCCCGCGACCAGATAGGCGACAAAGACAACCGAAATCTGGAGCAGGTACCCTCGGCCGATGCGCTGCTCGAGAGCCTGACTCTGAACCGCCTGAATCATGTGGCGCTCTCTTCGCTTGTACTGCATCGAATATGTCGAAGCCATGATTATCGGCTCACGCTGATCATCTAAAATGACACCTTATACTCGCAACGGAACGACACTGCAAGCCTGCCAGGAATCGCTGGAATCGCTAGGAATCGCTCAGGAGTCTCGTAAGTTCGGATAGCGTGATCGCGGTGGGAGCCAGATTGGCGGGCCGGGGCCTGTGCCTCGCCAATATTATGAGCGCATTTGAAATCAATAACATACAAAGGAGTCGTGTATATGTTTCAGAGATCACTTTCGGCTATTGCGGCGTTTTAGCGACGACACCACATATTGGCCCGGCCTCATGCCGATCTGGCGACCTATTCGTAGCGGAGGGCGGCCATGGGGTCGAGGCGCGAAGCGCGGCGGGCAGGCCAAAAGCTGGAGGCCAGGCCGATCGCGGCCAAAATGAAGATGGCAAGAGTAAGCGTGGGAGGATCGCGCGGTTTGAGACCGAAGAGCAGGGAATTGGCGGCTTTGCTGCCCGCCAGCGTGAGGGCCAAACCGATAGCCAAACCAATGCCGATGAGGATTGATACTTCTCCCAGAATCAGGCCGATGACGCCGGCCCGCTGGGAGCCTAGAGCCATGCGCACGCCGATCTCGTTGGTGCGCTGCGCGACAGTGTAGGAGATCACGCCGTAGAGTCCGACTGCGGCAAGCAGCACGGCGAGAGCGCCGAAGAAGCCGCAGAGGGTGGCCATCAGTTCATCCTGCACGAGGGATTCGCGGATCCGTGTGTGAATTACCGTGAACTGGATATCAATCTCCGGACTCGTTTCCCCGACCCTCTCTTTCACGGAATTCAGCAACCCGCCCACGCCGGATCGCGAACGGATGAGAAACGTTGCGCCGGGATAGATGAACGGCGGCTCAAGCTGAGTCCGCGGGAAATACATCACGGCCTGCATCGGGTCATGCATGTCGTCGTAGACGGAGTCCTTCACCTCGCCGGCGACGGTGTAGTAGCGCGCGGGCTGGCCCGGAGGGGCCCAGACACGAAACTGCTTGCCGATGGCGTTTTTTGCGCCGTCCAAGAACTTTTTCACGAACATCTGATTCACGATGGCGACGCGCGGGGAACCGGCCGTGTCGTTCGAATTGAAGTCCCGCCCAGCAAGGAGTGGAATTTCGAGAGAGTGGAAGTAGCCGGCGCTCACGTAATCCTCATAGGACGCGCCGTTCGGATGGTTCCCTTTATCGTCGAGAATCCAGTCGTTACTGGTGTTTGCGCTGACAGGGAAGCGGTTCGAAGTTGCGGCAGCAGCGACTTCAGGAATCGCGCGAATGCTCTCGAGCAGATTTTCCGTGAACGGCTCCTGCTGCGCAGCAGGGAGGTTCAGGCGTGTGAAATCCAGATCGGCCGCAACGACGCCGTTCTGCTGAAAGCCCGGGTTGCGGGTCATCAGATTGCGCAGGCTGCGTGCGAAGAGCAGGGCTCCTGCGAGCAGCACGAGCGAAAGCGCCACCTGCGATGCGACCAGGACGCGCTGGAAACGAAAGCGCTCGCGTCCGGCGGTCATGCCACGGCCGCCCGTTTTCAGCACCGCGCCGGGAGGGACATTGCGGGCGCGCAGCGCGGGCGCAAGTGCGAACAGGAGGGTGGTGAGAACAGCGAGGGCCCCGGAGAACCCGAGCACGCGCCAGTCAGTGGGCATGTCCAGAAAGACTGGGTTGCCCGCCGTGCTGATGAAGGCCACCAGGAACCGGCTGAGCGCAGCCGCGAGAAATCCTCCGCACACCGCTCCGGCGATCGCCAGGAGCGCGCCTTCGGAAAGCAACTGGCGGATCAGTCTTGCGCGCGATGCGCCCAACGCGAGGCGCACGGCAATTTCGCGTTCCCGCGAGCTGGCTCGAGCGAGCATCAGGTTTGCCAGATTCGCGCAAGCAATAAGCAGCACCAAACCGGAAAGGCCGAGCAGGAGCCAAAGAGGATCGGAGGTGTCGCGCCTCATCTGCGAAAAGCCGTTAGCGGCGGGCCACCCCTCGAAGTTGTAGGCGAGGTAGTGTTTCACGCCTTCAGCGTCGTATTGCGGCGGAATCGTCTGTTGCAGGGACGGGGAGGCGATCACCGCAAGCTGGGCCGACGCGCGCTTCAAGTCCCAACCGGGCTGGAGACGCCCGAACACCGAGAGCCACCAGCTTTCGCGGGCTCTCTCTCCCGTTATGCGGCTGAATTGCCCTCCGATAATTGGCTCCGAGCAGATCGGAAGGGCCACGTCGAAACGGTCGCCTACCGAGACGCCATAAAAACCGGGCGGCGTTACTCCAATGATCGGGAAGGGATGGCCGTTGAGGGTCAGCGTCTGGCCCACCGCCGAGGTGGCGCCGCCATATCGCCGTTGCCAGAACGCGTAGCTGATGTCGACCGCGCCGGCGCATCCCTGACGATCGTCTTCACTCGAGATCAGCCGTCCGAGCATCGGCCGAACGCCCAGGGTGTCGAAAAACTCTCCGCTGGTCCAAATGATATTCGCCATGTCCACTTCGCCGCCTTTGGCGAGATTGAGCCGTTGGCCCGCTCCGCCTCCCCAGGCTGCGATGGACGAAAAGACCTGCTGCCGCTTCTCCACCTGTTGCCACAGTGGAAACGTGAACTCGGCGTAGGGTCCATTGAAATTGCCAGAGCCCCAATGCTTCTTATCAATGTGCACGATGGCCAGACGATCGGGATCGTTGACGGGGAGGGTGCGGAGGCGAACGGCGTCGATCAGTCGGAAGATGGCAGCGTTGGCGCCGATGCCCAAGGCGAGGGTGAGAATGGCGACCACGGCGAAGCCGGGCGACTTGATCAGAACGCGCAGGCCGTACCGAACGTCCTGAATCAGGTCTCGCATGGGCGCCTCACGTCACAGGATACGTAGGCCTGGTGCGAAAGGTTCCGCCGTCGCATTTTATCAGACGCGGGGAATTCAGGATGGTAAGCTCGCGGAAGTGCTGCCGCCGCGGTGAAGATTGCCCCCGCTAATCGAAGGTGGACGCCGCCGCCCGCCGGTTGGATGGCTGATTTCTGCCCACGGGAACACAGTGAATGAGTCGAAGATGGAGAAGATGTCGAAGACCGGGCCGGTCGCTTTGCGCAGGTCCCCTGGATTCAGCATGCCGCTGCCCATTCCGATGGTGAACACGCCGACTGAGGATCAGACCCAATACAAAGCATTTGCGAGATTCATCTCTGCTCCAATTTCCCAATTGTGGTCCCAACTGTGACCACGTGGCCGTTCTCGAATGGGCTGCGCTTTTGTAAGGAGCTTTATCCTATTAGCTTCCGAATTTTAGCGCGCACTTCCGCCAATTCAGCCGCCGATATCATCCCTTTGCGCTTGGCGCGCTTGGCCCGGCTTTTCCGCCAATCGAGGCTCTTGACCTGATCTGCCAGAACCGCGCTTGGGCTCGCCCCGGCAATCACCACCTCGAAGGGATAATTCTTGATCTGCGTCGTCATCGGGCAGCAAACCATAAGACTCGTCTTCGCGTTGTAGACGGCGGGGCTCAGCACAACTGCGGGCCGGTGCCCAGCCTGTTCATGTCCAGTCTGTGGATCGAAGCTGATCCACACTATGTCCCCAGCGTCGGGCACGCGGGACCGCGCCATTACAACGCCTCTTTGCCAACGGGTCTGCCGAAATCGGCCTCGTCGTGCAAATTCTCACGAGTAATCCCCTTCACAAGTTCGGCCAGATCATATTCCTTGCGCTGTGCTGGCTCGATGACAATGCGGCCGGACTCTTCGCGCACGTCAACGGCCTCGTCTAGATCCAGATGCGCCGCCTGCATGACAGCGGCGGGAATTCGCACCGAGGCGCTGTTGCCCCATTTTCTCACCACGGTCCTCATGTCGTCATTACCCCCTGTATCTACGTTGTATCGACATGCTGTCATAGATTCAGGTGTGTGTCAACAATGTCGATACAGTACACACAAGGCGCGAGCCTTTCCTTTGCGGCGCGTCTTTAGAAGCCGGTGACGCAGAGCTGTATTTTCTCATTTGCTGCTGGCGTGGATGCAGGCTTCATCGCGGCCCAGAAATATTTCGGCTTGGCAGCTTACCTCTCAGCTGACCAAGAATCACTGTAGAAGCGAACGGACTTGCGAAAGTCTGTCGACCAAATCCTGCTTTTCTGCCAAGACGCGCTGCGGGTTCGGGATGGAAAGAGTTTGCGGCGCGCTGGCGATCATCCGTTGCAACCTTGATAGCGCGGACGGATCGTTGAACATGCTCTCGTAAGCAGATGCGATTTGCGCCAGAGCCGCAGATGCCTTTGTGTCCAATCCGGACACAGGAACTTCGAATTCGTGCTTCACAGCGGCCTGCCAATCGAGAGCGTCCGGACCGAGTTGACTCAGGGCTTTTTGCAGGACCGACTTTTGCGAGGCAGATAGTTGCTCCACGTGCAATGCAAACTCCATGCCCCGCAGATGAGTCACAAGGAGATTCTTGGCCACGAGAGTGGCGAAAAGGGTTCCGCCGTTGGCAACATCATGAGAAAAAAGCACCCCCACAGCGAGCGCGTGCACCGCAGCGTCTTTATCGCCGTTTTGCAACAGGTGAAATGCATAAAGCACGTTGAGTCGTCCCAAGGTTAGGGCTTTCCGGACGTATTCCACCGGGGCGTGTGGGCCGAGCGCGTAGTCGACGCCCCAGTCGCAGTTTGGAATGGTGGTTCCCCGGGCCATTGTCTCAACAGCAGACCTGTTTGCTGCGACGAGATCCTTGTACTTCAAATCGTCGTAGGGAGCGGTGCCGTCGAGGATGGCATTTAGCTCCTTTGCTTGCTGGTCACTGATCGCTGAATCCTGCATTTCGGCGAAGGCGGACCAGTAACGCAAGGCAGCATTCACACCCAGCTGTGCATTTTGCTGCGCAAACAGGGAGCCAGGTGGCGCGACAGCACACAAGACTATTAGCAAAATCAGACGCAGAGTTTTCATAACTTGATGTTCTCCTTACTAAGCACAGAAAGCGCGCTCTGTTTGCCTTTCGATGGCGGAGCGGCTTGGGGCTGGAACGAAAGCTGGTCGACCGCCTCCTTAAAGGACGGTGCATGGGACAACAGGGCATTAGCGCGGCCAATCGTCAACGACTGGGTGTTTGAGAGCTGCGGAACGACGGTCAAGCCGCTGCTCGCACTTGAGGGCTGATTTGGCTTAGTGCGATGAGACAACAGCAGAAACGCCAGAACCAAGGACGCTGCGCAGGCCGCTGCCCATGCCATGAATGCAAAAGGACGCCGCGCTGCACTTGGGCGCCTCGCGACCTGCAACGACCCTGGAGGAACAGGGCGAAATTCCTTCAAATAGCGCTCGAATTGCTCCTCATCAAGAATTGGCACGGCAGCCCTCCTTGGCCCACATGGCCTCGCGCAACCTGGCAAGCGCGTAGCGGTAGCGCGAAGCCACAGTATTTGCGCTGATACCTAGAACTTCAGCGATTTGCGCGAACGTCAGTTCACCCCAGACATGAAGGATGGTGACTTCTCGTTGGTCTTCGGGAAGTCCCCATAGAGCGCGTCGCAGGTTCAGTTCTGCGGCGTAGTCTCGATTGGGCGGTTCGAACCAGGCGCATTCTGGGTCGAGAACAACGTCACGCTGACGAGCCTTTCGATCGTTTAGGACGGCGTTGCGCACGCACCTGAACAGATACGCTTTTGCGTCTAGCGTATCGTGCAGCCTTCCGGTTTCCAGGAGCTTCAAAAAAACCTGATGGACCACATCCTGGGCGCGACTCCGCTCCCCGGCAAGTCCCTCAGCAAAAAGTAAGAGCGCCGGGCCATACCGGCGGTAGGAAAGCTCGATCTCAGTAGCCCTTGTGTCTGTGGCCTGCACTTTGGCTCTCAAGAATAAGACAATTGAGCCGGGCGAATCTTTCTGTAAGGCCTCGGGCCTAAGCGGTCCAGTCGCGACGCCAGAGAAAATAGCCTACAAGGCTGCCCACCAGAAGGGCGGCTCCAAAGAACCATCGCCATGCGGGAATGCCAATCAGGCCGACAGTTAGAATTCCGAGCACCACGACCAATTCAATGGGATGGCCCGTCCACACGCCTGAGCCAAGCTGGCCGTAGGGAACCACGTCCAACGGGTGGCGGTCCTCATTGGTGCGGGCGACGACTTCGCCCAACGGATGGCGTCGAAAAGTAGAATGCGATTTCATGAGGTTGGCTTCCTTTCGATGTCCGAGAAGAGTATCTCTGAGTGCCTCATGGCTCCTCACCAATAAGACAATTGAAGCGGACGGATTTGTCTATAACCTGCAGGTTGACAGTTAGGTTCCCCAAATTCCACGTCGATTTTACCCACTACAATTCTTAAGCAGTCGTTTGTCGACGGCGCGCAGTATCTGCTCTTGTTTCTTAGTCAAGGTGACCATACGTCCGAGTCTAAAGCCGCTCTTGGGATCGCGTAGGTATACCCGGTACAACCCATCTAACTCATTGAGTGCTTCCTGAAAAGACAATCCGAGTGGGGCGACTTTTCTTTTCAGTAATGTCAGCAGCAAACAGGCGAGATAGCAGATAAAGACGTGTGCCTCGACATGAGTAGAGAGCCAGTGTCGAACCGGCCGCAATCGCACCACTCCTTTCAAGGCCTGAAAGGATTTTTCCACCACATCTTTGTCAAAATAC
>WNGC01000400.1_pt1 | contig 24852 bp, 21 predicted proteins | sample 5400051 | NCBI WGS metagenome assembly WNGC01 (sample SAMN13153368, study PRJNA577476) | soil metagenome | isolation source: 20 cm soil or saprolite under grassland replicate 2 | place: USA:California | collected 2016-06-15
GGGCGAATACCATTGGCATTCTCATAAAGACCTGGATGAATTCTTTTACGTAGTTGCAGGCCGTTTAATGATCGATCTCGAGGATCGCACCGTCGATCTTACTCCGCGTCAAGGATTCGTCGTGGCCAAGGGCGTGCAGCATCGCACACGGGCGCCGGAACGCACCGTAATCCTGATGGTAGAACGCGAGGATATTATTCCAACTGGCGATTAGACGAGCCGCGAGTGAAACAAGGAAACCGGGTAAGAGACGTCTTCGAAGTCGCTCGAGGTGACAAAATGCGAAAAATAAATCTGAAGGACATCGAAGATTGGGAATGGAAATCGCCGGGCGGCAATTACGCCGCATCCTTCAAGGGAATTTCGGAAGCGCTCGGCCGCGATCCGAACTCGCTCGATTTGGCAAAACGGCATCCGTTTGATCTGGAATTGACGCGTGTGCCACCCGGCAAGCCGAATTTCCCGTATCATTCGCATTCGGCGCAATGGGAACTCTACCTTGTCATCGCCGGCAAAGGCAGCGTCCGCGACGAGAACGGCACGACGGAAGTGGTCGCTGGCGACGCCTTCATTTTTGCGCCTAACGAGCCGCACCAAATCACAAATTCCGGCGAGGAAGATCTGGTCTATTACATTATCGCCGACAATCCGATCGGTGAATCTGCCTATTTTCCAGATAGCGGGAAATGGAAGGTCAACAAGCTCCGCGACGAACGGGTGGTCTTGAAAGGGAAAGAGACCGATTATTTCGACGGCGAAGAGTAGGTGTTTTCTGTAGAACCAGCTGTGCCGGCTGCGCACCGGAGAACGCGGGCGACACGCCGGCCGCTACGGTAAATGCAGGTGAAAATGATTTCGGGCGGACAAACTGGCGTTGACCGCGCGGCGCTTGATGTAGCGCTGAAGCATGGAATCGATTGCGGCGGCTGGTGTCCAGCCGGACGTCTAGATGAATTTGGCCGGATTCCTGATCGCTATCCGGTGAAAGAACTGGCGCAGGGGAGTTTTGCCGATCGCACCTTGCAAAATGTGAAAGATTCGGATGGGACTGTGATTATTTACTTTGAGAAACTGGGCGGCGGAACTGATTACTCTATGCGTTGTTGCATCGAGCAGCAGCGACCCTACAAATTGATCGACGCTGGCAAAGTTTCGGCCAAAGACGCGGTGAAATTGATTTCCGATTTTGTGCGCGAATACAAAATCGACGTCCTGAATTTCGCTGGCCCACGCGAGAGCGAGTGGGCTGAGGGTTATCATTACGCTTTCCATGTGTTGGATGTTTTCCTGGCGTTGTAGCGGCAGTTGTGTCAACCGCCGAACTTGAAAAGAGGCGCTTGGCACAAGCGCGCCTCGACAATCCTATTCGTATCTGAGCGCTTTGACCGGGTCGAGCCGCGCCGCAAAATACGCGGGAATTAATGCCGCAAACGAGCAGATGAGAAACGCGCTGATGCAGATGATTGCAACGTCCCTCGGGATGACTTCCGCCGGGATCGCGGAAAATTGATAGACCTCGCGCGGGAAAATCTCGATGTGCAATGTCGATGCCAGCCAGTGGCTAAATTCGTTGCGGTAACGGATCAGCGTCATTCCGAGCCCAAGACCGGTGAGTGTTCCGAATAGGCCGACAACCGTCCCCTGGCCGAGAAAGACCCAGATGATTTGCGCGATGTTTGCCCCAAGCGCCTTCATGATCCCGATCTCGCGCCGCTTTTGCACCGTCACAGTGATCAGCGTGCTCATAATTCCGAAGGCTGCGACCACCACGATGAAGAACAAAAGGAAAAACATCACCGTGCGCTCGAGCCGCACTGCTTCGAAATATTGCCGGTTCATGTCGATCCAGGTCTGCGCGAATTCGGGCGGTTCGAGAAATCGTTCAATCGCTTGTTTTACACGCTCGGCGCTGTACGGGTTATCCGTTTTAATCGTGATGCCGTGTAATGCGTCCCCCAGACCATATAACTCTTGTCCAACATAAATCGGAACGAGCAAAAACTCAGAGTCGTGCAGATAATGACCGGTTTCGAAAATGCCGGTGACGGTTAGTTCCTTCGGCAGGATCACATCGCGCAATTGGTCGATCGCCTTTTTCTCTTCGTCGCCCTTGGCGTTCTCCAATTTCTTAATACCATCCAGAATCTGGCCGAGATTACCTGGCGAATAAATCGTGAGTTTGTCGCCAACATGAGCTTGCAATTTCCGCGCGAGCTCAACACCGAGTACGGTCGATTCTCCATCCAGATCGAGCTTGCCGTATTTGATGAATTTTCTCAGCGGAACTACTTTCTCCTCCTGCGCCGGATCCACACCGCGAATCATCGGTGCGAGCCGCCGGTTTTGAAATTCGACGATCACCGGCCCTTGGATGTAAGGAGCGGTTGCAACCACGCCAGGTGTGTTGTCGATCTTTGATTTGAGTGACCGCCAATCGCGCAAAATATCTTCAGTGCTCACGAGAATGTGCGCGTCGAAGTCGATTACTTTTTGGCGCAGCTCGCGGTCAAACCCGGTCATCACCGAAATCACGAGAATCAGCACCGTCACGCCGAGCATCACGCCGAGGACGGAAATCAAGGTGATAATCGATAGGAACGTGCGCTTCGGTTTCAGATACCGGAGCGCCAGAAAAAGGCTAAATGGCAATTTCAAATCGGCGATACGGTGGCCGCGAATCCGCGGGTTTTCCAGACAAACTGTTGGCAAGGACGGCTCGGCGCGTCGTCCGAAAAATCTTTCAAACGCTGTTTGATCCGGTTTGTAATTGACTCACCGGTGCGCCCGGCGGTCCCGTCCTACCCATTACTTCAGCGCGTGGGCTTTTAATTCTTCCAGCGTGACGAATTCGAGCGCCGATGAATGCGTGGCCTCAAGTTCGACTGGCGCTGCGACACCGTGCTCGAGGGCGTCTTTCCAGCGCGTGACGCAAACGCACCATTTATCGCCGGGTTCAAGCCCGGGAAACCCCCATTCCGGATGTGGGGTGACGAGATCGTTCCCGTCGAGTACGGAAAAATCGAGAAACTCGCGCGTCACCTTCACGCAGACCGTGTGAAGGCCGAGGTCTTCCGGGCCGGTGCGACAAAATCCGTCGCGATAGAATCCGGTCATTGGATCGCGACAACAGCATTTCAGTTCCGTTCCGAGGACATTCGTGGGCATCGGCCAAGATTAGCATGCGAATGCGGCGGTGTTAAAGCGCTCAATCGTTAAATGGACAGTCGTTGAATTGCTAAATGATTGAATATGAAGCCCTCTCGCAATAACACGGTGGCTGAACCAGTAAACTGTAAGATGTCCACTGCAATCGCCTACTGGCTCACTCCGACTGAGCCGACACGCGGGTTTCTTGAAAAACTTATTGTCGATCTAGCGCGGCGATTTGGTGGCCCCGTCTTTGAGCCGCACGTTACGATCCATGTCGGACCAGATCAGGCTGAGGTAGCCGAACAAATTGTTTCGCACGTCGCAATCGGTTGCGAATCAATCCGATTGGAAGTGCTTGATGTGCATCACTCCAGGCAGTTTACGAAAACCCTCTTCGTGCAACTTGCACTAAACGCAAAATTGCAGGGGCTGAGCAATCTGATTCGCGGTGCCTCGAAAACTCCGTCTGATTACCAGTTGGAGCCGCACGTGAGCTTGCTTTACGGGAGCATGTCGCTCCCTGCACGGCGCGAACTGGCTCGTTCAATCCGGCTGCCGTTTTCGACCGTCGTTTTCAACTCGATCAAAGCGGTGCGCTGTGTGTTGCCCACCCGTAATCGCGTTGAAGTGGAAGCTTGGCGCGTGATTGCGACGAAGTCTCTCAATGAATAGCTGATTGAAATCTTTGCTGCCAGTCCGAGGCTGCACCAGGCGATACTGATGGAGGCGAAGACGAAAATTTTTGGCCAGCACAACGAAGCAACGATCAAACAAATCGAGAGATGCGTGGCGGCGGGAGGGGAGCGCGGCGTGCTTTGCGCCGATGGCCATAAAGGTTACGCGCAACCGATCGGCGGCGTAGTCGCTTACAAAGACAGAATTTCGCTCAGCGGCGTCGGCTTCGACATAGCGTGCGGAAATCTTGCCGTCCTGACAGATGCGAGACGCCACGAGATCGCGCCGAAGATCGACAAGATCATGGACGACGTGGTGCACGAGATTTCATTTGGCATCGGTCGCAAAAGCAAGAGGCGCGTCGAACACGAGTTGTTCGATGATCCGGCGTGGGAATTGAAACCGATGCGCGGGTTGAAACCAATGGCGGAAGACCAACTTGGCACGGTCGGTGGTGGAAATCATTATGTTGATCTCTTCGCCGATGAGGAGGACCGCATCTGGGTTGGTGTGCATTTTGGGTCGCGCGGACTGGGACACAAAACGGCAACGCATTTTTTAAAGCTCGCCGGTGGGAAAGAGGGAATGGATGTGCCGCCGACGGTTGTCGATGAAAAATCAGAGCTCGGTCACGATTATCTTGTCGGAATGCATCTCGCGGGTCGTTACGCTTATGCGGGACGCGAAGCGGTCGCGCGACATGTCGCGCGCGGAATTTTAGGCACGAAAATTCTCGATGAAGTCCACAATCACCACAACTTCGCCTGGCGGGAAAAACATGATGGCGAGGAATATTGGGTCGTGCGCAAAGGTGCAACACCGGCGTTTCCTGGCCAAAAAGGTTTTGTTGGCGGCAGCATGGGTGACGATGCCGTAATCATCGAAGGAATCGACTCGCCGATCTCACGCGAAGCGTTATTTTCGACGATCCACGGCGCTGGAAGGCTCATGTCGCGCACCGCAGCCAAAGGACGCTTTGAAAAAGTTGGTAAGAAAAGGATCCGGCGCGAAGGTCTTGTCAGGCACGACGAGATGATGAAATGGATTGCCGACAAGGGTGTTGTTTTGCGCGGTGGCGATCTGGACGAAGCGCCGCAGGCATACCGCCGTCTTCCTGACGTGCTTGCAGCGCACGGCGGCACGATTCGAATTTTGCACACGTTGCGTCCGCTCGGAGTCGCCATGGCCGGACGCGACATTGTCGATCCATATAAGGATTAGTAGTAGCGCTGTGCGCACGTTTTCTGTTGCGCAGGGAAGCCGTGGCAACGTCCGTTACAATTCGATTATCCGGTAAGGCTTGCCGCTTTTTTGCAACGCCGCTGGCGCTGAGACATTGTAGACGGGAATGCCAGTCGCCGTTGCACCGTTGAGAATGCCGTTGTGCGCATGTCCGTGAAAGACGGCGCTCACGCGAAATCGATTGATTGGCTCTTCCAATCGGCTGGAGCCAAGAAAGGCGAAAATTTCGGGATCTTCTCCCTCCAGCGTGGCACGTATTGGAGAGTAATGCAGGACCGCCACTCGCCGATCTGTTTGCAATTTAACAAGCGCCTGCTCGAGGCGAACGGCGTGATCAATCGATTCCTGTACGAATTGTTTAATGAGCGGCTCGCCCCAAGCGTTTAGCATTCGGCGCCCAAAACCGCCACCGAATCCCGGGACACCAGCGAAGCCAATTCCACCGATTTCGATAGCTCCACCATTCAGCACATTAACGCCTGCGCCATCGAGAACTCTGCCAACAAGCTCCGCCTGTCCGGACTCGAAATCGTGGTTTCCGAGCACGGCGAGCATCGGAATTGTCACGGCAGCGCGAATATCGGCGACGAGTTCTTCCGCTTCTTCGGGAAGTCCATAATCGGTAAGATCACCACAAAACAGCAGCATATCAGCGCTGTGCGAGATCTCAGCAAACGCGTCGCGCAAGGCCCCGCGCGAATGTTTGCCATAATGGATATCAGCGGTTGCGGCAATCCGGAGTGCGCGCTCAGCCATCGTCTTAAGAAACGAAATCGCGAGCTTGGATGGACGTTCTTTGCAGAATTGGCGAGCGTTCTGCGCCTGGGGAATGCACGCGCCGCCGTGTTCGATTGCGTTATGATGGTGATGACCGCGAAAGCCGCAGCCAGAAAGGCGAAAGGCAAACGGGATGAATTTTATCGTAGGTCCATGGAGGTGCTCCAGCATGCGAACATTCCATTTTTAGTTGCTGGCGCGTCTGCGTTCCGATTTTACACAGGCATTTCGCGCCATACAAAAGATGTCGATTTGTACCTTCGACCGCACAATGTCGATGCAGCCCTCAATGCATTCGCTCGCGTCGGATACACCACGGAAAAAACATTTCCACACTGGCTCGCCAAAGCCACAAGTGGCCGGAATTGTGTGGATCTGGTTTTTCGTGCCGGAAATGGCCTTTGCGAGGTCGATGATTCCTGGTTTGAGCGGGCGCACAATCAAGAATTGCTTGGCTTGCGTGTCAAAATTTGTGCGCCCGAAGAAATGCTCTGGATGAAAGCATACATCATGGAGCGAGAGCGGTTCGATGGCGCCGACATTGCGCATATTCTTGAGAGCTGCGCAGACAAACTTGACTGGGCACATCTTCTTCGCCGATTCGGTCCCGATTGGCGCGTATTGTTGAGCCATCTGGTCCTCTTCGGTTACATTTATCCGAGCGAGATCGGACGAGTTCCCGCCGCCGTTATGAATGATCTAATCTCGCGATTGAAAGACGATATGCCCGCTGTTGGGCCAGATCGCCTCTGTCGAGGAACGCTGCTTTCGCGGCAGCAGTATTTGGCGGATGTGCGGGAACGCAGATTTCGGGATGCACGGCTGGAACAACGTGCGCACATGGATGCGGGCGATATTGCGTTTTGGACAAAGGCGATCGCAAAAGAGAACAAGCCGGAAGAAGCACCGGAGTGAAATAGCAAGGCCAAATAGGCCTTCAACTCCAGGCGATTATGGAGTCGACGTCGATGTTGGCGTTGGACTCAGCTCGGCGGGCGCCGGTGAAAGCAAAGGCGACGGACTTGATAAGGCAGTGGCGAGTTTTGCCCTAGCTTCGTCGAGCAAATTTTTTTCTTCAGCGTAGATCTTCACATCGTCAGCTGCATCGACATATTCTTTCGCCGCTTCGGTTTGATTTGCGTCAAGCAGCAACAGCGCGACGTAAACGGCTGCATGCGGATCATGTAATTGGTCGGGTGGCAATTTTTTTATAATTTCAAGGCCTTGGTCGCTATGGCCAAGCCGGTCGAGTGAAAATGCATAAGTGACAGCACAATTTGTGTCGTTCGGCGCTCGATCGTAAGCCTCTTTTGCAAGGTCCTGCGATTCTTTTGTGTTTTGGCCAATATTAAGTCCAAGTCGCGCGAGGTCCGCTGTGATCGGCGGCTCATTCGGAGAGCTTTCGTGCAGACGCTGGAGAATGTCATAAAGTTTTCCAGTCTCATTCTTTGCGCGATAGAGTCGCGCAAGCGCGTCGAGCGCTTCACGCCGCATCGGCGGATTCTTTGCAATACGCAGCCAGAGTTGTTCGGATTCTGTTTCAAGGTTCCATTTCGAAGCCAGACGCGCGAGAGCAAGTTCACGCTCTGGTCGTTCGTCTGTCGCTTGTTCGGCCGAGCGCCACAACTTCTCGAATTCAGTATCGGTGGCGTGCTGTGATTGCCTTGTCGCAATTGCCTGGTAGGCAAAGCGCAGGTATTCAGAGTCGCCCCACGAGCCGCTGCGCGTCCAGCGTTTGAGACGCGACCAGTTGTTTGCGTCCGCATACGCCCCTGCAACTGTGATGGATACCGGCGGAGAATTAATCTCGTCTCCCGGCAATTTATCAATCCATTTAACGATCTCGCCGGCGAGCCCATTGTTGTTCATCCAGTCCATAAGCGACGCGAGATCGGACGGATTGCGTGCGGCAAATGGTTTCACCCCGTCCAGCAGAAGGCGAAATTTCTTGTCGTCTAGCTTTCGATAAAAGTTCAGGCAGAGCAGATAATCGCCAAAGGTGACCTGCTGTGACATCTGAAGCTGTTGGGCGAAGTTGTCTGCGACGGCAAGATCATTGCGTGCCACGGCATCGTTAAGCAACGCGCGCAGCGCACCGGTGCGAAAAGGAGCGACTTTGCTCAGTCGATCGAGTGTGGCGCGTGCCTTTTCGCTCTTTTTCGGATCACTGGAATGGATTTGCAGGGCTGCAAGATTGAATTGATAAAGATCGTTGCTCGGTTCTTCTTTTACCGCCGCCGCGAATTGCCCCTCTTGCTCGGCGAAATTTCCTTCCGCACGCGCGAGCCAGCCCGCGACGACATGAAAGGCGGCTCTGTTGCGATCGACGCTGGAGATACGATCCAGGGCTTTTCGCGCGACGTCGAGCTGCCCAAAGCGCAGCGCCGCTGAGGCGAGGTTGAGCTGGCTGTCTGGGTCCTTCGGGAGGAGTCGCGCGATTTGTTCGCGCCACCAGACGGTTTCCTCGAGGTTCTGTTTTTCTGCTGCTTCCGCTAGAATGTAAAAGGCCGGCAGAGATTCCCGGTGAAGCTTCACGACCTCTTGCGCGTTCTGCGCTGCCTCCTTAAACCTCTCCTGTTGCAGCATCGAAGCAGCACGATGGAGCAATCGCCGTTCGTGCCAGCCGCTATAGACGCTTGAGCCGTAACTGAAGAAAATAATCGCCAAGAAAATGGCGAGTACGGACGCAGCAATTAAAAAGGCAAGACGGGCCGGCCATCGTTGTCGTTGCAGGAAAGACTTGAGACGGGGAAATAATTGGGGACTTCTTCTCTGCTTGGTGCTTCTGATTTTTTCCGCCATCCTCGTGTCCTCTCGCCGCGCCGAAGTGGCACTCCGCGCGCCGACCCGCCAGGCGTCTAAGATTCCGTCGTTGCCTGGGATTCTTCAACCACAGGGACCTCTTCGATCGATTCCATGACCTGCTCCCTCAAACGCGGGCCCCAAACATATCGCGTGAGTAAGACTTTGATTGTTGCCGTTAACGGCACGGCCAAGAGTGGGCCGAGCACTCCGCCAATTATCAAGCCCCAGACAAAGATCGACACGATCACTGTCATTGGATGCAGCCCCACAGAATTTCCCACAATACGCGGGGCGTAGAATATCCCTTCCAGATTCTGGATGAGGATGAAAATGCCGGTCACGATGAGAGGATGTGTCCAATCGCCCCATTGAAAAGCGGCGATTAAAACGGCTGGCACCCAGCAGATGATTATCCCGATGTACGGAACCATGGTCAGGATGACAACAAGGACGCCAATGAGGGGCGCAAAATTGAGCCCGAAAAGCGTCAGGACGCCGCCAATCAGCACGCCATCGACTAAACAGACGAGCAACTGACCGCGAAAATACGCGGTGACGTATTTGTTTATCTCCGACAATACTTCGGCGACTTCATCCTTGAGCGGCGACGCGCGCAGCGGCAGATAATCTTTCCATCTCTTTTCGATGCGCGGTTTTTCATTCAAAAGGAAAAATAGATAGATTGGCACCAGGATGAGGCTGAGCAAGAAGCCTGTGACCCCAAGAAATCCGCCGATGCTTTTCTTCAAGATCCCCCATAATTTTTCCATCAATGTTGGAAACGCCCGCTGGAGATTAGGAATTTGTTTTTCCACATAAGCTTGAATGCGTTGGCGTTCGGCGGTCGTAAGCTTCGAAGGGTTCGGCGCAATCGTTTCACTCGCGGGCGCAATCGCTTGCGGCGAAGCAGCTGCGTTTGGCGAGGCGGTCGCAGTCGTGGTTGGCTGCGCATGAGGAGAGGGGGAAACAGGGCCAATGAGCCAGTTTGTGAAACTGGACGAGGCAGACTTTTCGCGCCCCCCGCCCAAAAAGCCGAATGTCTGGTCGAATCGATAGATAAGATCGACGATCCGATCGCGCGCGCGCTCTGTATAGGCGGGGACTTCCTTTGCGAAATTTGCGCTTTGGATGGAGATGGTCGGTACGAGCCAGGCGATCAAACCTCCCAACGCGACGACGCCGATGGCGAAAAGAAGAGTCACCGCTTTCGTGCGACTGAGACCACCTCGGGACATTTTCGTCACGAGCGGGTCGAGCAGATAGGTGAGAATCATTGCAATGGCGACTGGGATCAAGATTGGCTGAAGGAAGCTGATGATATTGGCGCCCGTCCAGATGACCGCGCCAACGATCACGATGAGAAAAACAACAAAGAGGGCGCTGAGGGCCGCCCACATAGTCTTGCGCTGCCAGGGAGTTGGATAGTCCTTCATCTACGGATCATGCCGCCTCTAGTTTGTAGAACAGCTGCGCTGGTTCGACATTTTGTCACCGCGTCGAATTCGTCTTTGCTGGCGAACCTTTACTGATCGTCGTCTTAGTGCTCTCGATTTTGTCTGCGAGCTTTTTGTTTTGCGGATCGAGTGCCAGCGCTTTTCGCCACGCTTCCAATGCCTCCGGTACACGACCTAATTTCAAATAAGTGTCACCAATATGCTCGAAGACGATCGGGTCATCATGCTCGATGTTTTTCGCAGCTCGAAGTAGGTCGGCCAAGGCTTGATCAAATTTGCCCTTTCGAAACTCAACCCAACCCAGGCTGTCGAGGTAAGACCCATTGTCAGGCTCAATCAGCAGAGCGCGTTTGATCATGTCCTCGGCTTCGTCGAGGTGCAGGTTGTGGTCTGCCCACATGTAGCCAAGGTAGTTGTAGGCTTCCGCGGCGTTGGCGGGATCGAGAGCGATTGATTTGCGAAGCAAGTCTGCTGCTTTTTCGTACAAACCCGCCTGCTCGGCCGTTGCGCCGTAATTGAAATAGAATTTCGCGTTCACGATTTCATTGTCCTGATCGAGTTCTGCTTCGTGCAGCGCCTCCTCAAAGGTTGTCACCGCTTGCTGGATCTGTTTCGCTTCGCGCTGGGCCAGCGCGAGATAATAAACGATCTCCGGCGCGCCTGGGAACCGGCGGCGCGCTTCGGCCAGAATTTTCACTGCCCGATCCGCATCTTTGACCGGGCCGAGGAGTAACTCCGCCAGCCGCAAGTATGTGCCGGCATGATCGGGATTAATGAGCAGGCTTTGCTCGTAATTTGCGGCTACCTTGACAAACTTGGCTTTAGCTTCGTCAAGCCGCTTTGCGCGTTGAAGCGATCGTGCTTCGTCATCCAGAACCTGGGCCAGCAAATCGTAGGGCTGATATTTTTCGGGATGCTGTTTGATGATTTGCTCCAGCATCTCAACCGCTTTGGCGCGCTGGTTCGTCAAAATGAAACCGGTGGCAAGTTTTTCTCGCGCGTTCGCGTCGTCGGGTTGCAGTTCGAGCACGCGAAGATAGAGCGGAATAGCCTCCTTCAATTGTTGCGATGATGCATAGTAATCTGCCACGTCCTTAAGCACCGTGGGATCGTCATTGGCGCGTTCCGCCGCTTTTTTGAAAATTTCGTTAATACGTCCTAACTCGTCGCCCTTCGGCTGCGAATCGGGCTTAAAAAGAATCGACGCGTAAAGCTTCCCCAGCCCCGTCCAGAAGGCTGCGTCGTCGCTATGAACTTTTGTGGCTCGATCCAAAGCCTGGAGCGCTTTCTTTTCTTCTCCCGCCGCTAGTTCGATCTCGCAAAGACGCTGATAAGCCTCTATGTCTCTGGGATTTAGCGTGATCGCCCGATTGGCGTAATCGACCGCTTGATCCGTTTTCTTGAGATACTTCGCATAGATAAAAGCGAGCTGGCTGTAAGGCTCGGCATTGTTCGGATTTGCTTTAATTGCGTCTTTCAGAATATCGATGGCCTGCGGAAAATCATCCTGCCGCGTCAGTAGAGCGGCCACCCGCGACGCAAGTTCCGCCTGACCAGGATCGACGTTGAGCACTTTGCGATATGCCTCTAGCGCTTTATCAATCTCACCGTTTTCCTCATAGGCTGCCCCTTCGACAAAATAAGCGAGCGCTCCAGCTTTACGCTCGCCTTCCGGGCGTAGAACGAGGTCCGCAGCCGGTTTAAGACTGAACGAATCATCCTGGCGATCGATTTTTTTTATCCCGCCGGACGCAGGTTGGATTTGGGGTGCCGAATTACGCGGAGGCCGAGCAATTCCCGCAGTTGCCGGGGAAAAAAAAACAATTGCGAAAAGAAAATACGAGATCGTGAGAACCCCCCACTTCATCTGCTCGATCATTATTACGACTCTAGCTTTCGGCAACGCGTTCGCAAACCAGCGCGGGCGAGCCTTAACAAACAAGAATGAGGCAACTGCAGGTTACGCCTTGTAACGAAGACGCTTCTTATGGCGATTTTGCTTCATGCGCTTGCGGCGCTTGTGTTTGGAAATCTTCGCCTTGCGTCTTTTTTTGAGAGAGCCCATTCAGGTTTTCAGATTTGCGAGCCGGATTCAACCATCTAATGCGACAGGTTGCAACTTTGTTCTTTTGGCTGGAGCGATTGGTTAGGCATTTTTCTTGAGATCATCTGGATACCCATTGAATCCTTTTGCTCGCCAATGGGCACGGATGGAATCGAGTACCTCGACGGAGTCGGACGTGACATGGACATCGCGGTCATTGCAGAAACAAAATCGCGCATCGAGTGTCAGCGGCTCAATCCAACAATCAAAGAGGTCCAACCGGAAGCCCTTCGTACGCTCACGCTCTGCAATAAACGAAGGCACATCTCCGATCGGAACGGTGTAGCCAACGCCAACGTCGTCCTGCTGAGGAGCATCAGGCGTAAATCCAAACGATACTGCGACGTCGCTGATTCCGCGCTCCGTCAGAAGCGACATGACAACGCCAAGTACCTGGCGGAACTGTTCTTCGCTGAGGATGTTAGTGAGGATCTCCACGCCAAACGAGAATTAGACCGAATTTTTCTTTCTGAATCTATTATCTCTTTAACATCTCATCGCGCTTCCCCTTGAATTCTGCTCCGGGCTTCCATTCCGGAAATTTATCGGCGTTGGCGACTTGATAGCCGACTTCGAATAAAAGATCGATATCCTGGACTGCACCGGAGAGGTCCCATTCTGGATTCACTTCGTCCGATACCTGGTGATAATGATGCGCGGTGTAATCGTCTTTCTTTTGCTGTCCGAAATCGGCCAGCTTGCCGATGAAATCTTTGCCGCCGCCCGTGTAAAGCGCAGGGACACCAAGCTTGGAAAATTCAAAATGATCAGCGCGATAAAAGCTGCCCTTTTCAGGCTGGCTGTTCGGCGTCATCATGCGCCCGTTGCGCTTCGCAGCCGTCGCAAGCATGTCATCGAGCGTTGAATTATTGTCGCTCAGGTCTTCAATGTCGCGCGTTTTCCCCCAAGGATTCACGGTGTCGATGTTGATATCGGCGAGCGTTTTCTCGAGCGGATAAAGCGGATGCTCCGCGTAGAATTTCGCGCCGAGCAATCCCGCTTCTTCGGCTGTCGTCGCCATGAACAGGACCGATCGTTTTGGCAGCGGATTCAATTTTGTGAACGCGGCTGCGAGCTGGATCACCGACGCGACGCCGGACGCGTTATCGATTGCTCCATTAAAAATCTGGTCGCCTTGCAATTCGGGGTGACGCCCGAGATGATCCCAGTGTGCGGTATAAATAACGTATTCATCCTGTAATTTCGGATCGCTCCCGTCGAGCTTGCCGATGACATTGTCAGACTTGAACGAGTGAATCTGTTGCTTGATGTCGATGTTGGCTTTTGCATTTAACGCCACCGGCCGGAATTCTTTTGTGATCGCGGACTTCTTCAGCCCGTCGAAATCCTGACCGCAATCGGCTAGCAATTTCATGGCGACATCGAGCGTGATCCACGAGCGCACTTGTATGGCGTCCTTGTTCTTGTTTGGCGCGTCGATCTCATAATTCTCCTTGGCCCAACTCGTTTTCACGACCGAGTAGGGATAGGCGGCCGGTCCGGTCTCGTGAATGATCACGGCTGCGGCGGCGCCTTTTTGCGCGGCGATTTTGTATTTGTAAGTCCAACGCCCGTAATAGGTCATCGCTTTTCCTTTAAACATTTTGTCATCAAGTTTTGATGGATCCTTTGGGTCCGGAATCGGCGGATCATTGATCAACATCAAAATCGTCTTACCTCGTACATCGACATCTTTGTAATCGTCCCAGCCGTACTCCGGCGCGACGATGCCATAGCCGACAAAGACGACGTCTGAATTGTTGATCTTGATCTCTGGTTGAACACGTGCCGATGAGGCAACGAAATCGTCGGGATATTTTAGCTCGATCGTTCTATCGCCAACCGTGAACGACATTCTCGGTTCGCTTTTGATCCCGGCCAGGGGGACCTCCTGCACATAACTTCCGTCGGGATTTCCCGGCTTTAGACCGATTTGTTTGAACTGATCGCTGATGTACTTGACCGAAAGTTCTTCGCCTTTTGTTCCGGGCGCGCGCCCTTCGAATTCATCGGATGCGAGAATCTTTATATGCGCCAGCAACCCGTCCGGCGTGATCGCCTCCAGCGCCGGCTGCAAACGTAAGGCCAATTCATCGACCGCGAGACTCGACGCGGCGACGCCAAAAAGGATTGCGACCAACCAGCGTCCAATTTTCATTCTCTTCTGTAGCGGCGCTCTAAATTTACGCCAACCCTCGCTAGGCTTCGACTTGGCGGGGAGACTTTCACGGGTGTTGCTGATGTGCGACGATTCTCCGCAAGTGTAGCGCGAGCCTCTGGCTTGCGTCTAATTCTCGCAAGCTGGAAGCTTGCACTACTCTTTACCTGCTTTCCTGTGATGGACCGGCTGGCGCTTTCTTCTTGTCCTGCGGTCCGATGCCGATCTTTTTCAGGAATGGTTGAATCGATTGTTTCCGGCCAAGGAACTTCTCGATGGAGATATTGACGTCGCGCGAATCTCCAGGTTCGTAAATTTCGCGACGCAATCGCAGTCCGGCTTGCTTGTCGAGGTAACCATCCTTCGATTTCTCAAAGACAGTGGCCATATCGGCAGCGATCGCATCGGCCCAAGCATAACCGTAGTAACCGGCGTCGTAGCCGTTCAAATGGCCAAAGTAGGAAACAAAAGTCGTGCTCGGATCGATTGGCAGAAACACCTTCTCCAAGATCGGATTTGAGATCAGCACGCAATCGTACGGTTCATTTTCCGGATGCTGATCGTGCAAGACAAGATCGAGCGTCGCGAAAGCAAATTGCCGCCGGTAGAAGAGGCCGGCGATGGCAAGTTTGGCGTCGTTCATTTTTTTGACGATTTCCGCAGGAATCTTTTTCGATGGATCGCGGTAATCCACGGCGAATGTATCGAGGACTTTCTTATCCCAAACCCAGTTCTGCAGCATTTGTGAGGGCGCTTCGACGAAATCGCCGGGAACATGAGTTCCGGCGAAGCGCCCGTACTTGGCCTTGGTGACAATCGAATGCAACGCGTGACCGAACTCGTGAAAAAGCGTCTCCACGTCGGTGTGGGTCATTAAGGACGGCTTGTCCCCAGTTGCGGGAGGAAAATTACAGAGCAAGGCCACGGTCGGCCGCTGGTATCTTCCATCCGGTAGGAGTTTACCGCTGATGATATCGAACTGTGCGAAGTGATTGAATTTTCCCTCGCGCGGAAACATGTCGAGGTAAAACATCCCGAGCGGTTCCCCGGTGGCCGAATCGGTGATGAGATAAAGTTGTAGATCCCCAATCCATTTGTAAGGCGCGGTTATCTTCTCGAATTTAAGACCGAAAATGTTTTGATAAATGTTGAACATCCCCTCCAGCACGTTTTGGAATGGGAAATAAGCGCGCAAGGCTTCGGTATCGACGGCGTATTTCTGTTTTTTGAGCTGATTGCTGTAGTAGCGCCAGTCCCACACGTCGATTTTCGCGGCCGGATCCTTCGTGTCAGCCGCTTTCATCTTTTGCAACTCCGACACTTCGCCGTCGAACTTTGGCTGAATTCCGGCGATCAGATCGTTGATATACTTTTTCGCATTCGTGCCTGTCTTGGCCATTTTGATTTCGGTTTGGAAATCGTCCCATGATTTATAACCCAGTCGCAGGGCGATTTTGTTGCGTAGCGCCAGCATTTGGTTGAGAACGGGAACGTTTGTGTCTTTAGCGAGCGTTTCGCGAATGAGGTAAAGTTGTTTGCGAGCGCCTTCGCTCTTCGCGTTTTCTTCAACAGTGTTGAATTGCCAGGTGACATTTGCCATCACCGTGTAAGCATCATCCCCGGTTTTGACGCCGGGCGAGGCGAAGAAGCTTTCCGGCAGACCTTCCAGATCGGTCTTTGTGAAAATAACCGGACCAGTTGCGTTGACGATGTTCGTATCGAAATCGGTTCCCAGGTTCGACAATTCCTTGCGAAGGAGCTCGACTTCCTTGCGCTGATCGGGCGGCAATTCCAAGCCGGCACGCCGATAATCGCGCAATGTTTCGTTGAATACCTTTTCGTCTTCGCCGGAGAGCTTGGGATGCGTGTCGGCGAAGGCTTTGATCGCCTTGTAAACATCCTCGCGGTAATCAATACCAACTGCCCATTCCTGGAATGCCTTTACTGCTTCTTCGGCAGCCGCGCGCATGCCAGGATTCGTGTTCGTCTCCTTAATGATGGTCGCTTTATTGGCGGCAATTCCGGCTTGGTAAGTGAGATCGTCGAGCGCAACGACTGTGCTCTTAAACGTGACTTTGGCGGGATCTTGTGCGCCGATTTGATCCAAGGCTGTGTTCGCTTTGGCGATCGCATCTTTCATGGAAGCTTCGACCGCTTCCGGCGTTTGTTCCCATTCCGGAATTGTTAAGACGGCATTTGCTTTCGCGGCAGCGGCCCGAAAGTCATCGACCGATTTTGTTTCGGAGGCTGAAAGATCGACAAGCACAGAGCAGAGCAAGATCGACAGACACAAGTTTTTCATGCGGAAAGGCTTGATTGATGAAGACAGCGAAGATTGTGTAGAAGACTTGTCCGGTAAAGCGAAAACGCGCTGTATCATGTGATGATCGAGAAATTCTTCCTCGCCTTTATTCCGATCTTTGTCGCTATCGACCCGATTGGGCTCGTTGCGATTTTCATGGGCCTCGGGACGAGCGCGTCCCACGAACGTCGACAACGCCAGGCATTCCTCGGAATTTTCACCGCCCTTTGCGTAGCGGTCGGCTTTATTTTTCTCGGAAAAATTATCTTTTCTGCGCTCGGGATTACGGTTGCGGACTTTCAAGTCGCCGGTGGCCTGATTTTGCTCGGTTTAGCCGGACGCGAATTGCTCGGTCTAGGCCCACAGGATCGCGGCGGCGGCGACGAATTTGGCGTGGTTCCACTCGGTATGCCGCTCATTGCCGGTCCGGCGCTGCTGACCGCGCTTCTCATTTTGGTCGATACAGTCGGTCTCGTCTTTACGCTAGTCTCGCTTCTGGTGAATCTGGGACTGGTGGCGATCGCGTTTTGCAATGCGGATCAGTTTACTCGTTGGATGGGAAGACAGGGATTACGCGGCGTGTCGAAAATAATCGCACTCCTTCTCGCCGCGATCGCCATCAGCCTGATTCGGCGTGGGTGGCACACCGTAGGCTAATGTCGCCTTTCAGGCCGATTTTATATGGTGCCGGCGTAATTCGGGCCAGAATGGAACAGTTCAGCGGTTTATTACCCGCCTGATAGCGATCATATTGGTAACTAGTGGTGACGGTTGGTGGTGGAGGCTGTTCCGCACAGATGAGGAGGCGAGCGGCAAATATTAATGCCAATAATTGTTTCATATTGTGTAACTTATGTTTTATTTTGCAGGCAACATTGGTTGCCACTATTAAGCCGTTGCGTTTGTCACGATGTTGCACAAGATTTCATTAATTTCCAAGAAAGAGCCTCGGCGTCTCGTTCGACACGTCCGTTGACACGTTAGCGAACGTCATTACTATCGTCGCCCTTATGAGATTTCCTCTCGCATTAACGACCAAGATCGCGGCTTACATGATCGCCCAGAAGCTTCGTGGCACGAAGAAGTTTGCCACGGTGCTTCAACTTGAGCCGTTGCACACCTGCAACCTGACTTGCACAGGCTGCGGGCGAATTCGAGAATATTCCACATCGCTTAAGGATATGATGGCTTTGGAGGATTGCCTCACCGCGGCGCAAGAATGCAACGCGCCGATGATCTCAATCTGCGGGGGCGAACCACTGATTTATCCGCATATCGAAGCGCTTGTCAAAGGCCTACTTGAACAGAAGCGGATCGTTTACATCTGCACCAACGCGATGTTCATGCGCAAGAAAATGCGCGAATGGCTGGCAAAGGAGTTGCGGAATGTGGATCGCGGATTGCGGAAAGAATTGGAAGAGAAGATCGACATCCTACTCGTGAAAGGCCTGATTTCGGAGAAAGATGCGACGGAAATTCGCAAAGGGCCCAAGGATCCGGCCAAGCCAACGATCGGACCAACACGCTGGATGTACTGGAACGTGCATCTCGACAGTCTGGAGCGAACACACGATCTCATTGTCGAGCGTGAAGGCGTTTTTAAGGAATGCATTCTCGCGATCAAAATGGCGAAGGTTCTCGGCTATCAGGTCGCGACCAACACGACTATCTACAAAGAAACCGACATGCAAGAGGTCGAGCAGATGTTCGATTATCTTTCCGATCTCGGCGTGGACGGCCACACGATTTCGCCCGGTTACGAATACGACGCAGCGAAGAAGGACATGATCAAGCGGCTAAATTTGCAGCCGGAAAACTTCTTTCTTACCCGCGCGATGACGATCAAGAAGTTCCAAAAAATCGAGGAATGGATGCAGCGCTACACCCTTCTCGGGACACCGGTTTATTTTGAATTTCTCGCCGGCAAGCGCGATTTGACCTGTTCAGCCTGGGCCATCCCGACGCGAAACATTCGAGGCTGGAAGGGGCCTTGCTACCTCATGACCGACGCGCATTACTCGAGCTATGCGGAATTGCTCGGGAAAACCCAGTGGGACAGATACGGCGTCGTCAATGGGGTGGCGCGTGACAGCCGCTGCGAAAATTGCATGGTGCACTGTGGCTATGAACCGACGGCAACTTTGGGTCTACAAGCGCAGCGCGGGGACACGTGGAAAACAATTAAATTCAACTTCGGTCCGAAGCCGAAGCCGACCGGGCTTGGCAGCGAAGTTCTCGCTTTTAACGGAGTGACTTCCGGTAACGGGCATCTCACGGGCAAGCGTGCCGAGCCTTCAGCGCAGGCATCATAACATCGCCAATCGGTGGGCTCGACACTCCAAGAGACATCATGAACCGGTCCTCTGACGTAATCCCTTTGCCGAGCGCGCGACTGGATCTTGCGCAGTCATATTCCGCAAACGACGCCGGCATCGCGCAAGCCATCAGCCGCGCGCAGGAAAATCTTTTGCGGCAACAGCAACCGGATGGCCATTGGTGCGGCGAGCTGATCGTCGATAGCACCCTCTGCTCCGATTATGTGCTGTTCATGCATTGGTGCGGTGAAGTCGATGCTCAGCTGCAACAGCGTTGCGTCCGACACATTTTGAAGCGGCAACTGCCCGACGGCGGCTGGAACATTTATTACGGTGGCCCGAGCGAGATTAACGCGTCGGTGAAAGCTTATTTCGCACTCAAACTCGCGGGTTGTTCGGCGGACGCGCCGTTTATGCAGGAGGCGCGCGCGAATATCATGCGCCTGGGCGGCATCCCGCAGATGAACACCTTCAGCAAGCTTTATCTTGCGCTCCTCGGCCAATTTCCGTGGAAATATTTGCCAACCATTCCGGTCGAGATGGTACTGTTGCCAGGCTGGGCGCCATTCCACATCTACAAAATGTCCTCCTGGAGTCGCGCCATGCTGCTGCCGCTCTCCATCATCAACCACTTCAAAACGACCCGCGTGTTGCCTGGCGAAAAGCAATTGCACGAGCTCTACCCGCTTGGCACCGAGCAAAGCGATTTGCGGCTACCGCGCAGCGAACCCTTCTGGACTTGGCGCAATTTCTTTCTGCGGGTCGATGATGTTCTAAAATTCTTGCATCCATTGCGGTTTCGGCCCATGCGCCGGCGCGCGCTGGAAGAAGCGGTGCGGTGGATGCTCGAGCGTATCGGTGAGGGGAGCGATGGCCTCGCGACCGTTTTTCCGGCAATGCTCAACTGTCTGATCGCGTTGCGCGCGCTCGGTTACTCGAAAAAAAATCCCGTTTACGCGAAGGCGGAAGGAGATTTCGCCGGATTGTTTGTTGATGACCCTGACGATTTTCGAATTCAACCTTGTTTCTCGCCGGTCTGGGACACCGCGATCAATATTATCGCCCTGGCCGAATCCGGTGTCTCTTCGGAGCACCCCGCGCTGCAAAAGGCCGCCGATTGGCTGCTCAAGAAAGAAGTGCGGATTCGTGGCGATTGGACGGTGAACAATTCGCATCCCGAAGCAAGCGGATGGGCGTTCGAGTATAATAACGTTTACTATCCCGACACCGACGACACGGCGATGGTGTTGATGGCGCTGCGTCTGGTGCGTTTGCAAGATCGACAATCACTCAACGAAATATTTCGGCGCGCCCTTGATTGGCAGCTCAGTTTTCAATGCGACGATGGCGGCTGGGCCGCGTTCGACAAAAACGTGACGACGCCGTGGCTCGAAGACATGCCTTTCGCTGATCACAATGCGATTCTCGATCCAACTTGCAGCGATCTGACCGCTCGCACGCTCGAGCTTTTTGGCTACATCGATTTCGACCGGAATCATCCGTCGGTGCGACGAGCTCTCCAATTTTTGATCGAGACGCAAGAAGATGACGGTTCGTGGTACGGCCGGTGGGGCGTCAATTACACCTATGGCACGTGGCAGGTCCTGCGCGGCCTGCGTGCGATTAGCCAGGATATGACGCAGGATTGGATATTGCGCGGTCGCGATTGGTTGGAGAGCTGTCAAAACAGCGATGGCGGCTGGGGAGAAACTTGCGCGACGTACGAAAATCCGGCAGCCAAGGGCATTGGGGAGAGTACAGCGTCCCAAACAGCGTGGGCGGTAATGGGGATTTGCGCGTGCGGAGACCTTGATCGGCCAAGCATTCAGCGCGGACTGCGTTACTTGCTGAGCTCACAACAGTCCGACGGATCATGGAAGGAACCGCAAACCACCGGCACTGGATTTCCCGGTGTGTTCTATTTGAAATACGACATGTATCGACAGAATTTTCCGCTGCTCGCTCTGGCGACATATGTAAATTATCGCTGCGGCCTGGGCCATCAGCCGAGCTTTTATCGCTGCAACGTGTAGAGTCGGTGCGCGTGTATTAGTCGCGGGCAACCGCAGCGCGGCGCCTCTACCGCAGGATCGGCAATCGCAACATCTGATCCGTTCTTTGTCGTCTGACGATTGACCTCCATTATTCGTGGCCTAACGTGATTGTTATGGCTTACGAATTACCAAAACTACCCTATGCTTACGATGCTTTGGAGCCGCACATCGACGCGCGCACGATGGAGATCCACCATACCAAGCATCACCAGACCTACATTACCAACGTCAACAACGCGATCAAAGGCAAAGCCGATCTTGAGAAGAAATCAGTGGAAGATTTGATCAGCAATCTGAGTGCTGTACCGGAAGATATTCGCACAGTAGTACGAAATAATGGCGGCGGGCATGCCAATCATTCCTTCTTCTGGAAGATCATGGGCCCGAACACTGGCGGCGAACCGACAGGCAAACTTGCTGATGACATCAAATCCACTTTTGGCAGCTTTAACGCTTTTAAAGAGAAGTTCGCTGCAGCTGGGGTGGGTCGCTTCGGCAGCGGTTGGGCGTGGTTGATTAAGAACAAAAGTGGGAAACTTGAAATCATATCCACCCCGAACCAGGACAGCCCGCTCATGGAAGGAAACCCCCCGATCCTCGGAGTGGATGTTTGGGAACACGCTTATTATCTCAATTACCAAAACCGTCGGCCCGACTACATCAAAGCTTGGTGGAACGTGGTGAATTGGGACGCGGTCGCTAATAATTATAGCTAGCGCTCGATCTAGCTTCTTACTGTAGCGGCGGTCTGTGACCGTCGCTAAACTTGTACGTGATTCGGCGGTCACAGACGGCCGCTACAGAGGAAGATGGCATATCTAAACGAGAATTATCTCAAGCTTCAGGCGGGATATTTGTTTCCCGAGATCGCGCGACGCGTCCACGAGTTTTGCGAAGCAAATCCGGAACCGGCCAAACGATTGATTCGTTGCGGAATTGGGGACGTAACCGAGCCGCTCCCGTACGCGGCCATCGACGCTATGAAACGCGCAGTCGATGAACTTGGAAAACGCGAAACATTTCGCGGGTACGGTCCCGAGCAAGGCTACGAATTTCTAAGATCGACAATCGCCGAGCACGATTATCGCGCCCGCAAAATCGACATCGCCGATGACGAGATTTTTGTCTCCGACGGATCGAAATGCGATTGCGGATATATTCTTGATATTCTCGGCGACGAAAACAAAGTCGCGGTCCCCGATCCGGTTTATCCGGTTTACGTGGATACGAACGTCATGGCCGGTCACACCGGCTCCGCGCGTAAAGACGGCAGTTACGACGGGATCGTTTATCTGCCATGCACTGCGGAAAATAATTTCGTTCCTAAGCCGCCCAAAGAACATGCCGATCTTGTTTACCTTTGTTTTCCCAATAATCCGACGGGCGCAGTCGCATCTCGGGAAGAGCTCTCACGCTGGGTTGAATATGCGCATGCGCACGAAGCGCTTCTGCTCTTTGACGCGGCTTACGCGGCGTATATTTCGAAGCCGGAAATTCCGCATTCGATTTTCGAGATTCCGGGCGCGCGCGAGTGCGCGATTGAATTGCGCAGTTTTTCTAAGAACGGCGGTTTCACTGGAGTACGCTGCGGCTTTACGGTTATGCCAAAGTCGCTTCTCGCCCGGACGGAGAACGGCCAGCGATTGTCTCTCTATCAACTTTGGCGCCGGCGCTGGAGCACAAAGGCGAACAGCGTGAGTTATCCCGTGCAACGCGGCGCGGAGGCTCTTTATACCCCGCAAGGCCGCAAGCAGGTCCAGGCGCTCATTGATCACTATCTGGACAACGCGAAAATCTTGCGTGAAGCTGCGTCCAAGACTGGCATGGAAGCATTTGGCGGAGTCAACGCGCCTTACATTTGGGTAAAAACGCCGGATGGGCTGACGAGTTGGGAAATGTTCGATCGTATGCTGCGTGATATAAACGTGGTCGTCACGCCTGGTAGCGGTTTCGGCGCGCAAGGCGAGGGCTATTTTCGCATTTCCGCCTTTAACAGCCGCACCAATGCTGAAGAAGTGGCGCGGCGTTTGAAAAGTTTTGGCTGACGTCCGCAGCGATATAGTCGAGGCTGGCACATACATAGCCTCGCCCTTCACAGCGCCATGGCATGGCAAGCAACGAAGCGACCACAGGATTCGGAAACACTCTTGTCGATCTAATCGAGGCGCGTAACGTTCGAGCCTCAAGAAATTCCGCGTGTCCGCTCCCGAACAAAATCTGCCGCAGCTTTATCGTTTTTGTTTCCTGATGCTAGGCGATTCGGGCAAGGCGCAGGCGGTCTTTCAAACGACTTTGCATGAGGCAGCGCGACGAGCGGCCCATGAGGGATTGCCAAATGAGCGGTTTTGGCTTTTTCGCGATGCGCGCTGGCGTTGTTTGGAAGCAAGCGAGACCGACCTGCAAGCCGAACCACTCGAAATGGAGGAGCACGAGGTAATTGCAGAAGCCGCGTCCCAGATTGAGCGGCTTGAGCCAATACAGTTAGCGATTTGGATCTCAGCTGCGCCCGAGCCGCAGAGGACTGCGCTGGCATTCTTTTATCTCGATGAATTCGATTACAGCGAGATTGCTGATTTGGCGGAATTGAAACTGAGCGAGCTTTCTCGATTGCTAGCGGCGGGCCGCCGACAGTTTCAAGCCTGGCTGGATGCCACGTTCCCCGAGAGGTCGACGGTATGAAACCGCGACGACTATCGCGCCGACAACGTGCGCTCGCGAATTGTGCGCCCGTGAGTGAGGACCGGATTCGCGACCGTTCCATGCGCGCAGCAGTGTTCCGTGCTCGCGGCTCCAATGAATTCGCGAATCAACAGAGCTTCGATCGCGCGGTGGCCGCCTTGGTTCGTGCTATCCCCATTCCGCCGGAGGCAGCCGAATGGTTTTCTAGTACAGACCTGATCGCTCCTTCGAAATGGGCGTGGAAGAAAACAGCGCGCAATCCAGCTGTTCTCGCGATCGGGATTGCGCTCGTGGTGATCGCAGGCGTGTTCGTCTTCAATTTCGTCGGCAGGCTGAATGATTTTCCGGGATCTGGAACGGCACGGAAATTATTAGGTACCGCAGGCTCGACACGGTCGGTCCTTCTCGATCCGGTGACTGGTGATGCGGGAACGTTGAGCGACTTGTTTTTTCTAAAACACGGACTGGAACATTACGACGTGCCGGCAGAATTCGCAGATTTTCGTACGATCGGCTGCCGCGTTTTCGATGATGATGAAGCGCGTCGCGTCGCGCAAATCTGGGTGGTCGAGAAGCGGATGCAGTTCTTCCTTTTCTCAGCGGAAAGAAACGCCAAGACTGGCGTCGTGTTGCAGTTTTCGGGGTGGCGGTATGTCCATCAAGAAGGCTGGGTTGGCGCGGTCACGGAACGTAACGGAGTCTGCTTCATGGCTGCCCTTCGCGGTCGCGAAAAAGACCTCGCGCCATATATTCCGAAGGTGAAGCAGTAAGATTGACGCCGTTGACATATCGTGACGTGCCGTTGAACCTTTTCGCCGCAACGCCAGGGTAGCTCAGCGGTAGAGCAAGGGACTCATAAGCCCTTGGTCGGGAGTTCAATTCTCCCCCCTGGCAGGATCGTTTTAGACTCTCGTTTTCGAGGGACTTCCGATTGCATGTAGCTCGTACGGTCTATCGCGGTCGCAGCCGTCGTTAATCCGAATTTTATTTGACGTTCGACGTTGGACGTTGCGCTGTGTCTTTACGATGAATCAAGAGACTTTTCTTGGACACCTTTTCGCGCGTGAAAATTCCTACTGGTTGACACGCTTTGTCATTCTTCGCCTGCTCGGGTTTGTTTACGCGGTTGCATTTCTC
>WNGC01000401.1_pt1 | contig 24844 bp, 25 predicted proteins | sample 5400051 | NCBI WGS metagenome assembly WNGC01 (sample SAMN13153368, study PRJNA577476) | soil metagenome | isolation source: 20 cm soil or saprolite under grassland replicate 2 | place: USA:California | collected 2016-06-15
ATCAGCCCTAGGCAAATTCGCGCGAGGTGTGGAGTGGCGGTGATCAGCGAGGCAACAAAGGCATTCGTCGAAGGGGTCGCGGGCGAGGCGGAGCGTTTGGAGACGCCGTGCGGCGATGGGCACTTGGTGTGGCACAGCTGGGGCAGCGGCCGGCCGCTCGTCCTGCTGCATGGCGGCTACGGCTCTTGGACCCATTGGATCCGCAACGTGCTGCCGCTGTCCCGGCATTTTCATGTGCTGGCGCCCGATCTGCCCGGCCTCGGTGAGTCGGCAACGCCGCCGGAGCCGTGGACTGCCAAAGGACTCGCTGCGATCGTCGTCGGGGGCATCGACCGGATCCTGCCCCGCGAGGGCGAATTGCGCCTTGCCGGCTTCTCGTTTGGGGGTGTCATTGGCGGCAGCGTTGCCGCCCAGCTCGGTGACCGACTGCGCAGCTTTACGGTGGTCGGCTCGAACGGGCTTGGGCTCGAACGCTCGCCGACACCACTACGGCGCGTCCCGCCGGATGCGGATGAGGCCGAGGAATTCGCGACGCACCGCTATAATTTGAACCAGCTGATGATCGCTGATCCAGACAAGATCGACGAGCTCGCGCTCTGGCTGCAGAAGACCAATCATGGCCGCGCCCGCATGCGCAGCCGCCGCTTCTCGCGTTCGGGTGCGCTGATTGAGGCCTTGCCGCAGGTGAAGGCGCCACTCAGCGGCATCTGGGGCGAGCGCGACGCGACCGCCTATCCGCATGTCGAGGAGCGCGCCCGCATCCTGCGCAGCATTCAGCCGGCGGCGCGGTTTGCGACAGTGCCCGGCGCCGGGCATTGGGTGCAGTTCGAAGGGGCCGAGCAGTTCAACCCTCTGCTCGCCGAATTCGCCTTGAGTTAATGCGTCACCGGCGCAACCGCATGGCTGAGCGACACTAATAGGAAATAGCCGTTGACTGTAAGCAGCGCCGCGCACGCCGCGAGAAGGCCGCTCAGCCCGACGAGCCAGGGGGACGCCGCGACGATCGCGACCGAGCCCAGCACGATCGCGATCTGAAACAAGGCTTCGGCATATTCGAAGTTCGGCAATTGCGCGCTAGCGTGATCGCGCGCGTGTTCCCATTCATGTGCCTTGTCGAGCAGCTCCTGCTTGCCTTCGCCGCTCTTCGGGTCGCTTTCGTAGCGGGCCGCGGTATCGCGATATTTCTTGATCAGCTCGGCCGCCTTGGCGCTGTCGTTGGGCGAAATCGCGCTGCCCCCGCCCGCCAATAATTCCAGCTCCGCCGCAGAGATTTGGTAAAGAGTCTGGCGTATGTACTTGGCTTGGTAGAAGGCATAGGTATCCGAGGCGTGAATATTCGCGTTCAGCATTTCCTTGGTCGCCTCGGCGCCGCCGAGCGAGGCGACAGCCAGAAGCATCGCAATAACACCGAGATAGATCGCGGTGAGGCGGCGGAACATTTCGTGGGTTGGGGCCGCATGGGCCTCCTCCGGCTCACCGTGCTCATGGATTGTTTCGGCGATCTCGTGCGCTTCCACTGTTCCCCCTCTGGCCTGATGCGCAGGGTTAGAGCTTTATCCCAAAGGATAGTGCGACGGGAATCCGCTCGACCGCAATTGAGCAACATCTTAGCATGCGCGCCTTTCCGGCCGCGAGGACCCGCCGCCCAGCGCGGCGGCGTACGCTAAGCCGGCGGGCGGGGCGGAAACGGGCCGGGATGGATATCAATCAGCTTATTGCCGATAACGGCGCCTGTTTCTATGCGATCGCCTTCATTTGGACCTTTCTCGAAGGCGAGACTGTGATCCTGTTTGCCGGGTTCGCGGCCGCGCAGGGGCTGATCGATCCGCTGTTGCTGTTGACGGCGGCTTGGCTCGGCAGCTTCGCCGGCGACCAGTGTTATTTCTGGCTTGGCCGGAAGTTCGGGGTTCGGCTGCTCGACCGGTTTCCGCGGTGGCGGCACGGTGTGGACGCCGCGCTGCACTGGCTGGAGCGCTACGACACCGGCTTTATCCTGTCGTTCCGCTTTATCTATGGCGTTCGCAACTTTTCGTCGTTTGCGCTCGGTCTCAGCGCCGTCAAATGGGAGCGTTTCCTGCGGCTGAATTTCCTCGCCGCCGGCGTGTGGGCGGCAACATTTGTCGCGGTCGGGTTCTTCCTCGGTCACGCCTTCCGGGCGGTGCTCGGCGATATCGCCCGCTCGTTCGGGCTGGTGATGCTCGGCGTTTTTATCGCGGTCTGGGTCGGCATATGGCTGCTGCACCGGACGCAGCGGCGGCGGCCGCTTCAGGTCCCCGCGGGCGCCAAGGTCGTCACGCCACCGCCCTGAACGGCTCAGCTGAAAATCTCGATGCCGGCGCCGACGGCGAGGCTCAATTCCCGGTCGGCGCGGCCCTGATTGACCGCGATCTCGATCAACCCGTTCGAATTGACGTACCAGAAGGCGGCGCCTTGCGGCACGGCGGAGAACGTCTCGGCACGCGCCACCTCCCGGCCGCCTGCCGATAGCCGTGCGCCCGGCGCGACGATCTCGCCGCGCAGCCCGGTCATCGCATTGCCGTAGCGGTCGATATAGACGATCTCGGCGAGATCGTCTGGCCAGCCCGGCTGTGGCATCGCTTGCGTCTGCCGGCCTAGCGAGTCCGGCGTCTCGCCGCGCGCCAGACGCGCCGCCACCGGCGCGAACAGATCGCGGCCGTGAAAACTCGCCGACAGAGCTGGGGGCTGCCAGGCAATCTGCCAAACCCGGTTGCGCGAGGCGCGGCGCAGCACGATCTCGAAGAGGCCGTTATCGGGCCCGACATAGCACCGCCCGTCGGCCTCGACGATCAGCGCGCCGCGATCGCTGCCGACCCCGGGATCGACAATGCACACGAATACCGTCCCGGCGGCGAACCACCGCGCATACGCGGCGAGCAGATAGGCCGCGGGCTTGGGCTGTCCCGGCGGCAGATCGGCGAACAGCGAGACGATCGGCACGGCGGGCGCGCTCTGCAGCAATACCGCGGTCATCTGCCCGGTATAAGGCCCCTCGACACCGAAATCGGTGAACAGCACGATCATCGCTGGACTATGCCGCTGCCCTCCTTGCTGCGGCAATAGAGCGCCTCCGCGCGCGTCCTCCGAACGAGGTCGATCCGTTTACGGTTGAAGATCGCGCGCGATATTCGCGGGGAGCGCAGTTGAAAATGCCGCCCGTTGTCGTATCGTCCCCCCGCGCTAGGGGTGTGAGCGGGGGATTTGATGAAACGGTGGGTCGTGATTGCCGCGTTTGGCGCCGCGCTGGCGCTGCAGCCGGTCTCGGCGGCCGAGCGCACAAAAGGGGACTGCTACACGCCAAGCGCCATCGAGGCCGAGCAGGCGATTCGCTTTCTAACCGATGTCATGATCGTCAGCACGACCTGCCAGGACACAATTTATGCCGAGTTTCGGCTACGCAACCGGGACCCGATCCTTGCCTACCAAAAGGCGATGATGGCGCATTTCCACGGCGCCCCCGGATTCGACCGCTGGAACACGGTCATTGCCAACCAGGCAGCGCAAAAACGCGCCGGGACGCCGAGCACGGTCGTCTGCCAGCAGGCCACCGATCTCATGAAGCAGGCGAGCGCGCTCGACCCGCCGAGATTCCGTGCCTTTGCCGCGGCACAGGCCGCGGCCGCCGCGCCGCAATATCCGCGCTGCGGCAAATAGCCACTTCAACCCGCTCAGCGCCGGCGCGCCAGCGCGACCACTCCGCCAAGCCCCGCGGCGGATAATACCGCCATAAAAAGATAGGCCTGACCGCCATAGGCGCCGTAAAGCGCGCCCGCCACCAGCATGACGAGGCCGCTGCCGAGCCCGGCCGAGACAGCGGCATAGAGCGACTGAGCGCTTGCCGCGGCGCCGGGCGGGACGCTGCGCGCCATAAAATACATGGCGCCGAGATGGCTCGCGCCAAAGGTCAAGGCATGCAGCAATTGCAGTACGGCCGCGGCGGCGAGCCCGGGCACGATGCCCATGAGACTCCAGCGCAGGACGCCCGCGATGCCGCCCAATGCCATCAGCCCGAGTGGCCCAAGCCGCGCCACCAGGCGCGCGCTGTACCAGAACAGCACGATCTCGGCGACGACACCCTCGGCCCAGAGCACGCCAATAACTGGGTCGGCAAAGCCGAGCTCGCGCCAGTAGAGGGTGCCGAAGCCGTAATAGAGCTGATGGCTCGACTGCAGCGCGGCGCCGCTCGCGACGAATAGCCAAAACCGGCGGTCCGCGGCAAACCGGCCGAGCGCCGCCCAGCGCGCGCGGCCGGCCGCGGCCGCGCCGGGCGGTATCCAGCAGCACGCCAGTAGGAGCAGGGCGGAGGCGACGAGCACCAGCGCCAAGACGGTGTTCCCCGGCACCGCTGCGCTGCTGTTGCCGCCGAGCAGCGCACCGGTGCCGATTGCGGCGATGATGAAGCTCAGCGAGCCCCACACGCGGATGCGGCCGTAATCGAGGCCGCCGCCGCGCACTGCCGCCAGGGTAATGCTGTCGCCGAGCGGCATCAGCGCCGATTGCGCGACGCCGGCCGCAAGGTTCAGCCAGAGGAGGCCCCAAAAGCCCCATTCCGACCAAAGCGCGGCGTAGGCGATGCAGGCCAGCGCGGCGAGCGCCACCATGACGCCCCGCCGCTGGCCGGACCGGTCGGCGAGCCCGCCGATCAGCGGCGTCGCAGCCACCTTGGCCCAGATCCCGGCCGCGAAAAGCAGCGCAATCTCTGGCGCGTCGAGGCCGCGGCCAGCCAGCCACACCGGCCAGAACGGGGTCTGGATGCCGACGACGAGAAAGCTGGCGGCATAGAACGCGCCGAGGCGCGCGCCGGTTGCCATCCCCTCCTGCGGCATCCTCACTATACGCCGGGTGGGGTCGACGCTGCCGCGGTCCATGCTTATGTCGCGATTGTGCTGCCTGGTGTGAACGAGGCGAGCGCGCTCCTGTCGGTGGTCATCATCGACGTCGTGCTCGCCGGCGACAATGCGATAATCGTCGGGATGGCGGCGGCTGGACTGCCGCCGGAGCGCCGCCGTCGCGTGATCCTGCTCGGCATCGCGGCCGCGACGGCGTTGCGCATCCTGTTTGCCTTTGTCGCGCTCGAATTGCTGCAAAGCGTCATTGGCATGACCGCGGCGGGCGGCCTGTTGCTGCTATGGGTCGCCTGGAAGATGTACCGCGAGATCCGCGCCTCCAGCCCGGTCCCGGCGCATGCCGGCGCGGGGCCGGCCCCGCCGATGCGCCAGCGCAGCAAGACGACGGCGCAGGCGATGACGCAGATCGTGCTCGCCGATTTGTCGATGTCGCTCGACAATGTGCTCGCGGTCGCCGGCGTCGCGCGCGATCACCCATACATTCTGGCCATCGGGCTCGTGCTGTCGGTCGCGTTGATGGGCATCGCATCGACCTATGTCGCGCGCCTGCTCGACCGGCTGTTCTGGCTCGCCTGGGTCGGGCTCGGCATTATCACCTTTGTGGCGTTGCGCATGATCTGGGACGGCTCGGCGCAGATCATGCACCAGACCGCGATGCTCAACCTACTCGGGTAGCGCATGGCGCCGGTTACAGCGCCAGCTCCCGGCTTTCCCCCGTTAGGTGCTTACCATAGGCGCGCTACTTGCGCTGGGCGCGAGGCGGAAGCCAGCTGCCTCGCATCGTCAACGATCTCATAGAACGAGCTGTGTCTGCGTCACGAGCGCGATGAGGCGGCCCTCGGCTGTCGTGACGCGGGTCTGCCATACCATGGTGCGCCGGCCGCGATGCAGCGGGGTTGCTTCAGCTGTGACGCGCGTACCGACCGGTGCGGAGGCGATAAAGTTTGTCTTGCTCTCGATCGTCGTCGTGCCGGCGCCGTCCGGCAGGTTGAGGAACGTACCGACGCCGCCGAGCGTGTCGGCAAACGCCATGATCGCACCGCCATGCAGCACCGCCGGCCGCGTGCACAGATCGTCGCGCACCGTCATCTCGGCGACGACCCGATCGGGCGCGGCATGGGTGAATTCGATACCCATGAGCTCGGCAAATGGCAGCATCTCAGACTTGATCTTCGCGAGCGCATCCATCCTCGACTCTCCGTCGGCTATTTCAACACTCAGTCGCCGGCCGGCTGTGTTGGATCTGTTGCGTCTGGTCGTGCGGCTGCCATCATGCGCTCCAGTGCCGCAAGCAGCGCATCGGCAGCTTCCGGTCCGCGTTCCAGATGCCGCAGCACCAACGCCGCCGATTCCAGCGTCGACAGGGCTTCGCGGCGCGGCTCGCGGCGCAGCCGCCCGAGCCGTGCCGGGCGCAGCGGGTTCAGGACGAGCCGGTGCAATTTCAACAGCCACGGATTGCGCCACCACAGGGTCTTCGCCTGGCTCCACGTGCCGTCGAGGAGCACAATGCCGTCGAGATGTTTCAGCACCGGGTCTGGCTCGGCGACAGGCTGCCCGTCGCGCCCGAGCAGCAGGATCTCGCGATGCTGAGCGAGCGCCGCCGGCCGAGTCGAGCCGAGGTAGAGCACCGCCCAGCGCCGCGGGTCAGCGTCATGGCCGAGCGGCCGCGTCAGGTTCGGCCAGGACAGGCCAGCGACGAGCTTTGCGTTCCGCAATGTGCCGAGGGTGGCCGGCGCGGTCGCCAGCGGCTCGCGCTTTTCCTGCGGGTGCTGCAGGATCAGCACGAAGGTCCGGTTGTCGATTGTCGCATCGGCTTCGGGTGTGAGCACCGCCCGCGCTACTCCCGGAACTGCGCGGCGCGCCAGCGCACCGCCGCCGGCACGCCCTCCTTTTCGACGATCTCGCGGAAGCGCTGACCAAACTCTGTCTTTGTCGCGTAGAGCGGCGCGACGGCATCGAGCCCGGCATTGATGCGGTTCGAGAACCCGGCTGCATCGGCGCCGCGGTTGATCGCCAGCTTTGTCGCGTAGAGCGCCTCAGGCGAGATCAGCGACAGCCGCTTCGCCCAGGCGAGGCTCTTCTCGCGCAATTCGGCGAGCGGCACGACGCGGTTGACCATGCCGATGTCGACAGCGGTCCGAGCGTCGATCGCATCGCCGAAATACAACAGTTCGCGCGCTCGCTTGTAGCCGATGATCGCCGGCATGACGATCGCGGGTCCAACGCTCGAAAACCGCACCTCCGGCTCGGCGAAAGTGGCGCTGTCGGCGGCGATTGTCAGGTCGCACAGCATGACCAGCTCGCAGCCGCCGCCCATGACATGCCCCTGCACCCCGGCGATGACCGGCTTTTTCATATGCCAAGGGGTCATCTCGAATGCGAGTTGCGGGGCCAGATGCTGGTGCGCCTTGATCGGGTCGCTGCGCCACTCCGGGCTGGCCGGCCCCGCGCCAATGTCGTAGCCGGCGCAGAAGCTGCGGCCGTTGGCGCGCAACAAGACGACGCTGGTCGCCGGCTCCTCGTCGGCGCGGGCGAAGGCGTCGAGCAATTGCTGCATCAGCTCCGGGCTGATCGCGTTGAGCTTCTCCGGCCGGTTCAGCGTGATGACGCTGACCTTGTCGTCCCTCTCGTAGAGCACCACGGTTTCGGCCACGACCGCCTCCTGCTCGCTGCCTCTGCGGCTGTGCGGTACGATCTCACGCGGCAATTGCCGAGAAAACCCCTCTGCTGCGTCGCGTCAGGCTTATCCGACCCTAAAAGAAGATCCGCCCTACAAGCTGGACCTGCAGCTCGCTCGCATTCGGGTTGAGCCCCGCGATGACCCGCGAGGCGCGCGAGCTGTCGACCTGGATCAGCTCGGTCGCGAGGCGGAACCAGCGGATTGGGGTCCAACTGCCGGACAAGGTGAAGGCGCGGCCGTGCTCGCCCGATCCGTGCGGCCCGAAAGATGTGCGCAGCTCGGTCGCAAACACATCGACCCGGCCGGCGACACGGAACTCGCCGAAATAATACCCGGCCAGGAGGTAAGCCGATTGGAAGTCGGTGGTGCTGTGGAAACCGTCGAAGGGCTGGATGTCGGTATTGCCGAACATCGCCTGGCTCAAAATGACGATGTCGCCGAGATAGGTTTCGAGACCCAGGCTCGTGAATTTCGTGCGCCAGCCAAAATCGCTGCCGATGTGCCGAGCCGGATCGGCGCGGTTGTCGTAGCGGAGCACGGTCAGCCGGCCAAGCCCATCCTGCCGCGCCGAGGCGCCAAGATAATAGCCCGGCCGGCTGTCGACTTCCTTCCACGGTTCTTCGCGCAGCGGCGGCGTTTTTCCCAGCGACAGGGCCACCGCATCCGGCTGGCGCGCTTCGCCGAAGAGCCCGATCGGGCGGCTATCGAATGCCCAGCCGCGGTTTGCTAAGAGTGTCCCGGTCGGGTCGTTGAAGCCGAACGCCGCGCCGGTCAGCCCGAGCGCCCCGTCCGGATAGCGCCATTCGAACGTGCTTTCGCCGCCGATCGTGCGCAGCTCGTCGCCGACCCAGGAATTTATCGCCGAGGGAGTCAGAGTCCACGGGCTCGTCCACCCGACGCTTTCATTTTCCAGCGAGATGGGCGGGAAGAAAGCACCGAGCTTGATCGACCACAGCCGATCAGCCGTCGCGATCGGCTGATAACGGCCATAGGCTTCCAGCACATCGAACGGGGCATGCTGGTCGGGCGAGGCACGCACGGTAGCGAAGACAAAAGCGCTCGGATCCAAAGTGAGCCGCAGATCGGCGACCCCTTGGCTGACCAAAGCCGGGCTCTGTCCCCCGCCGCCGCCATTGTCGAGCTTGCCGAATCCGCCCTTCAGCCAAGATTTGTCGTGGGACGGGATGACGAGGCCGCCATCGAGAAAGCCGTTCGCCGAAAACTCCTGGGCTTCCGCCGTGCACGCAGAAGCGAGCAGGACGCCGCCGAACAGCCAGGTTGCGCGCTGCCTCATAACGAGCATGCTAGCAGAATGAGCCGCTCCCCATTACGCCAAGGCGACGCCTCGCCGCCGCCAATCACCGCAAGCTTGCGGGCGCGCTGGGTCTGGATCGTTGCCTTCTTGCTGCTCGTCGCGGCCGCGGAGCTCGCGGGCGCCGCCGCGACGCACCGAATCGTTCAGAAGGGACGCGCCTTCGGCGTCGGCGAGATCGCGATCAATCGCGGAGACACCCTTCTCTTTACGAATGAAGATGAATTCCTCCACCAGATCTATGTCGCCTCGGGCGGCATGACCTTTGACTCGAACGAGCAGCCGCCCGGCCAGACAATCGACGTTCATTTTCCGAGCTCCGGCACCTTTGCCGTCCGCTGCCATATTCATCCCAAGATGCTGCTGACCGTGCACGTTCAGTAAGCCGACCCGTGGGTAAACCAAAGCTTAAGAAATTTACGGCAAAAGCTATGTATCGCCACAATTGTCTTTGGGTCGGAGGCCTCCGCGCATTTCGCCAGCCTTAAGAAGCAGTTACCCCGGGCGGGTACGCTTCGCAGCCTCGATCGGCACGGCCATCTTCGGCGCCTTTGTCGCGATGGTTTTGCTGATCGCGGCATTGGGCGGGTATGGCCTTTACGTGCTTCAGGCCGCCGGCGGCTTTGTCGTCGAAGTCTACGACCGGCCGCTGATGGCAATCAATTACGGCCGCGCCGCGAGCCTCGATTTTGCCGAGATGGACAAAGAGGTGATGCGCCGCGAGGCCGCCGGCACCGACCGTGAACGCGCCGCGATCGATGCGAAGATCGATCATCTGGGAAAGCTCTTCAACGAAGACCTGGCCGTCGCGGCGGCGCGGTCGCTGCATGATGACGAGCAGGGCGCCCTGGGTCAGATCCACGACCTGGTCGCCCGCTGGAACGAGCTGCGCCGCGAGCCGTGGGCTGTCTACAGCAGGGATCTCGGGCCGCTTGCGGCAAAAATCGTGGAGCGGTTCGACGTCCTCGCCGAGCTCGCCACGGGGCACAGCTTCGTGCAGCGCCGCAGGGTCGTGTCCGATGTCGAGTTTTTCCAATATACGAGCGCCGGCGCGCTGCTGCTGGCGCTCCTCCTAGCCGCCGGGATCACCCTCGTCCTGGGGCGGCGCATCATCCGCCCGCTGCGCGAGGCGGCGACAATCGCCGACCGCATCGCCGCGGGCGAATTGCAGGCGCCGATCCCGTCGGGCGGCCAGGACGAGACCGGCATGCTGCTGCGCTCTATGACGGTAATGCAGCAGAATATTCGTGAGATGGTCGAGCGGGAACAGGCGCAGCGGCGCTCGGCTCAGAACCGGCTCGCCGAAGCGCTGGAGAACTCGCGCGAGGCGGTGGTGCTGGTCGATGCCGAAGACCGCATCGTCATCGCCAACTCGCAGCTCGCAAACTTCTTCCCGCAACTCGCGCCGCAGCTCCAAAGCGGCATGCGCTTCACCGAGGCGTTCCGGCAGGCGGCAGAGCTCGTCGGTCCGGCAGCGTCAGACCACGGTTGGGACGCATCCGCCGGCCCTTATCTTCCTCTCGAACGGGAACTGCCCCTCGCCGATGGAAGATGGCTGCGCATCAGCCGCAGCCCACTCAGAGACGGCGGCTTCTTCCTGCTGATCAGCGATTTCAGCGACGTCAAGGAGCGCGAGGAAAGGCTGACCGACGCGCGGCGCGCGGCCGAGGCGGCGAGCGAAGCAAAAGGCACGTTCCTCGCCAACATGTCGCATGAGTTGCGCACACCGCTCAACGCAATCATCGGCTTCTCCGAGGTGATGGCGGGCGAAGTGTTGGGCGAACTCAACCCGAGCTATGTACAATACGCCAAGGACATCCGGCAGAGCGGCGGGCATCTGCTCGACATCATCAGCAGCGTCCTCGATCTGAGCAAAAGCGAGGCCGGCAAGCTGAAGCTGTCCGATCAAATGCTCGATCTGAACGAGATCATCGGCGCGTCCGTCACGATGATGCGCGACCAGTGCGCGCGCGCCAAGCAGACGCTGTTTGCCGTAGTGCCGCCCGAGCCGATCGCGGTGCGCGGCGATGCGGCGAAATTGCGCCAGGTCGTGCTGAACCTGCTGTCAAACTCCGCGAAATTCACCGATGCCGGTGGCACGATTACGGTCAGCGCCGCCGCCACCGAGCGCGCGGCGGTCGTCCGGGTAACCGATAACGGCATCGGCATGTCGCTGGAGCAGATCCCGATCGCGCTCGCCGCGTTCGGCCAAGTCGACAGCCGGCTGGCGCGCCGTTACGAGGGCACCGGCCTCGGGCTGCCGCTCAGCAAGGCGATCATCGAACTGCATGGCGGCACAATCACGATCGACAGCACGCCGGGCAAGGGGAGCTGCGTGACAGTCACCTTGCCCCGGCGGAGCGCCGACGCGGATGCTGCCGCCGCCTGATCGAGCCACGCTCGTCATCCATAGTTACCGGGCGCGACCTGCCCGCCGTCGCGGAATAGCGGGTGGTGCCAAGAAGCTCGCTTCCACGGCCACTAAACCCTGATATCGTTGGCCATCGCCCGATGCGATGGGACACGAAGGAGGGAGAGGATGGCATCAAACGGCAAGGTTGCGCTGATCACCGGCGGCGGCAGTGGTATCGGCAAGGCATCGGCGTTGGCGCTGGCGCGCGAAGGCTTTGCGATCGTCGTTGCCGGGCGCCGACCGGAGCCGCTGCAGGCCGTCGTCGGCGAGATCGAGGCGCTCCAGGTCAAGGCGCTCGGTGTGCCGACCGATGTCAGCGATCCCGCCTCGGTCGAGGCGCTGTTCGCCAAGACCAAGGCGACCTTCGGGCGGCTCGACGTTTTGTTCAACAACGCCGGTTTTGGCGCCGCCGCCCAGATCGAGGACCTCGAATGGGCCAAGTGGAGCGGCGTCATTGGCTCGATCGTCCACGGCACCTTCCTGTGCACGCAGCAGGCCTTCCGCATCATGAAGGACCAGAAGCCGATGGGCGGCCGCATCATCAACAACGGCTCGATCTCGGCGCATGTGCCGCGCCCGCAGTCGATCGCCTATACGACGGCCAAGCACGCCGTCACCGGCCTGACCAAATCGACCTCGCTCGACGGCCGCAAATACGACATCTCCTGCAGCCAGGTCGATGTCGGCAACGCGCTGACCGAGATGACCCAGCGGATGACCCGCGGCGTGCCGCAGCCCAGTGGCGAGATCATGATCGAGCCGACCATGAATGTGGAGAATGTCGCCCGCTCGGTCGTGCTGTGCGCCACCGTGACGCCGGAAGCCAACATCCAGTTCCTGACCGTCATGGCGACAAAGATGCCGTTCGTCGGCCGCGGCTAACTCAAAAACAAATTCACAATGAGGCAGTGAGACGGTGAGATGCCGTCGCTCGGCCTCTCAATGCCTCGTTGTCTCATTGTGAAATTCTTTTCACTCCTCCTCGGCCGCGGCGGCGCTTTCGTGCCAATGGCGCAGCACACGCCGCGACAGCCAATCGAGCAGCAGGTAGATGACGATCCCGGTCAGCGACAACAGGAACAGCGCCGCGAAGAGGCGCGGGATCGCGAGCCGGTAGCCGGCTTCGAGAATGCGGAAAGCGAGCCCCGTTTCGGCCCCGCCCGTGCCGGCGACGAACTCGGCAACGACAGCGCCGATCAATGCCAAGCCGCCGCTGATTCTGAGGCCCGCGAGGAAGTAGGGGAGGGCGGTCGGCAATCGCAGATACAGCAAGGTCTGCCCGGGCGAGGCGCCGTAGAGGCGAAACAACGCCAGCAGATTGCGGTCGGCGCTGTTGAGCCCGACCGTCGTGTTGGACACGATCGGGAAGAAGGCGACGATCCAGGCGCAAACCAGGAGCGCCAGAAACGGCTGCTGCACCCAAATGATAATGAGCGGCGCGATTGCGACAATCGGTGTCACTTGCAGGATCACGGCATAAGGAAACAGGCTCAGCTCGAGAATGCGCGAGCGCGAAAACAAGAGCGCAATCGCGCCGCCGATCAGCGCCGCTGCGGCGAGCGCCGCCAGCGTGATGCGCAATGTGACGAACAGCGATCCAAGGAGGCTCGGGCCGTCATTCCACAAGGAGAGCGCAACCGCGCTCGGCGCCGGCAGGATATAGGGCGGGATATCGCGTAGCCGCACGACCGCTTCCCACAGCGCGAGAAACAACGCGCCGATCAACACCGGCGCCAGGAGTCGCCAGCCGCGCTCGCCGATCATGTCCGAGCGTCCGTCATGGCCAGGCCGAGCGCGCGCGACACGGTCTCGCAGATCGCGCCATAAGCCGGCGTGGTTCGTGTTCCGGCGCGCGGATGCGGCAGCCCGACGGATAGGTCGGCGACCATATGCCCGGGCCGCGCGCTCATGACTGCGATACGCGTCGACAGGTAGACGGATTCAAAGACGCTATGCGTCACAAACAGCACGGTCGGCCGCCGTGTCTCCCACAATTGCAAGAGATCGTCGTTGAGCGCAAACCGGGTGATCTCGTCGAGCGCCGCGAACGGTTCGTCGAGCAGCAACAATTCGGGATCGGTGACGAGCGCGCGGGCGATCGAGACGCGCATGCGCATCCCGCCCGACAGCTGGTGCGGATAGGCGCGCTCAAAGCCGGCGAGCCCGACGGCGCGCAACGCCGCCGCTGCCCGGTCGCGCTCCGCGCTGCCGACCCGACCGGCGATGCGGAACGGCAATTCGACATTGGCCGCGACCGTGCTCCACGGCATCAGTGTCGGATCCTGGAACACAAAGCCGAGGCGGCCGGCAGCAACCGGCTTTCCCGGCGCCCCGAGCGTGAGACGGCACGTGCCGCGTGTCGGCTCGGTGAGTCCCGCGATGATGCGCAACAGCGTGCTCTTGCCGCAACCGGACGGGCCGAGGAGGCTGAGGAATTCGCCGCGTGCGACGCTGAGGTCGATGTCGTCGAGCGCATCGAGCCCGGACGCAAAGCGCTTGCCCACACCGCTCAGCGTGACGATCGCTTCGGCCTCGGACGTAACCGGAGAAGCCGTGACGGTCAGGGTTTCATCCCGACTTTCTTGTTCACGAACTGCAACGTGAACGCCTTCCGGCAATCCATGTCTGCCGGATAGACGCCGGCCTTCGCCATCGTCTGGAAGAAATCCTGCCAGCGCGCCTCGCTCATCGCGCCGATGCCGTTCGTCTTTGCGTCGCCGCCCTCGACGACGCCCTTTTCCTTCATCTTGCGAATGCCATAGGCGATCAGCGCGTCCGTCATCTCGGGGTTATCGCGCTTGATCAGTGCGTTGCCGGGTGCGGGATCGCCTTCGAGATAGCTGTACCAGCCCTCGATGCTGGCATCGATAAAGCGTTGCACCAATTCCGGCTTTTCGCGCGCGAGCTTTTGCGATGTCTCGATGAGCGCGCCATAGCTCGAATAGCCGGCGTCGGCGAGCAACATGACGACGGGCTGCACGCCCTCTTTTTCGATCGTGTACGGCTCGCTCGTCAGATAGCCCTGCTGAATCGCCTTTTTATCGGCGAGAAACGGCGCAACGCTGAACGTATACGGACGGATCTGGTCGTCGGTGTAGCTGAATTTTTGCTTCAGGAACTGCCAAGCAGTGACCCGCGTGTCGGAGCCAATCATGATCGGCTTGCCTTTCAGCTGGTCGAGGCTGTCATTGCCCTGGCCGGGATGGGCGATCAATACCGAGGGGTCCTTCTGGAAGATCGCGGCGATCGCGACCATCGGGATGTTCTCTTGCACAAAATTGAGCGGCACGAATGAATTCGACGCGATATTGAAATCGAGCACGCCGGCCGCGAGTAGCTGCGCATGGTTCACCTGCGGCCCGCCCGGCCGCAACTTCACGTCCAGCCCGTGCTTCTGATAAATGCCGGTCGCGAGCGCCTGGTAAAAGCCGCCATGCTCGGCCTCGGCTTTCCAGTCCGTGCCGAAATTGACGGTCTCGGCGATAGCCGCGCGAGAGAGCGCGAGCGCGGCGCAAAGAGCGCCAAAAAGAGCGAGAAAAGTGCGTGCGGAACGGTTCATCTGCCGGTTGCTCGCGGTCGAGGGCGCGGGAGTGTAGTCGGGCCCTCCGCCGCCGTCGAGCCGCGCTCTATCGCCAGAATCGCCGGGATTCGCTATGATCGCGCAACGCGTGCATCCAAGCCGTGTGATAGAAGCTCTGGGAATAGGAAGGCGGCGATGAAGAACCTCTTGGCGGTGATCGGCGACGGCAGCGCGGGCCCGGTCCTCGAGGCCGCCCTGCTGGTCGCCCGGCGCTTCAACAGCCACATCGTTGGGCTGCACAGCCTGACGACGGAATATGCGGTCGTGTTCGGCGGCGAGATGGGGTTCTCGATCTCCTCGGAGGTCGACCGCACGCTGGAGCGCGAGGGGCACGAGCGGCGCGACCAGGCGCGGCGGCTGTTCCGCGAGTTCATGAATACGCATGGCATCCCGATCGGGGCGGTGGCGCCCGGCCATAACGGCCCGAGCGCTTCCTGGCGCGAGGAGGACGGCCGGCAGAACGCCGTCGTCGGCATGAGCGGGCGGGTCTACGACCTGATCCTCGTCGAGCAGCCGGAAAAGCTTGCCTCGATCGCTGAGGCGACACTCGAAGACGCGCTGTTCGAAAGCGGCCGGCCGGTCCTGATGGTGCCGAAGGATGGCTGGAAGGCGCTCGGCGAGACCGTCGCGGTCGCCTGGAACGGCAGCACCGAGACGGCGCTGACCGTGGCGCTCGGCATGCCCTTTCTCGCGCAGGCGCGCGAAGTGGTCATCGTCGCGGTCGGGCCGCAGCACATGCCCGAGCCGGGTCCGACCGGCGAAGAGCTGGCGCGCACCTTGGAGCGGCACGGCGTACCGGTCAGCCTGCGCACCGCCTATGGCAGGCAGAAGCCGCAGGGCGAGTCGTTCCTGAAGGAGGCGCTGGCGGCCGGCGCCGATCTGATGCTGAAGGGCGCCTACACCCAGAGCCGCATCCGGCAGATGATCTTTGGCGGGGCGACGCGTCACATCATTATGGAATCGCCGATCCCGGTGCTGATGGCGCGCTGATCCGGGGGGATCGGATCGGGAATTCCCCGAACGCGCGCCGCTCAGAAGAGCCAGCCGACGGCGACCCGCCCGATCGGCTGGGACCCGCTTGTTCCAATCGCCACGCCACCTGATAGCACCAAGCCGGAGCCGTCGAGGTGGTGCACGAGACCAAATGCCAAGCCGCCTTGTCCGTTGTAAGCAGCGCCGCTCGCGCCGACGAAGGTACGTCCCGGATCCGGCACAACAGCACCCCCGAGCGCAGCCGCCGCTGCGATACCGCCCGACAGCCGGCTAGTCGTTCGGGTCATCTGTCCCACCGTAGCGGCATCGCTCGATGAGATCCCGGGCGCAAGGTCGGTGAGGCGCCGGCCGCCTACCGATACCGTGTTCGGCTGATCGGCGATCGTACCACTGCCGATCGCCACTGAATTAGTCGCAAGGGCTTGCGCTCCCTGGCCGATCGCGACCGAATTGACGCCGATCGCCGCAGCGCCCTGGCCGACCGCGGTTGCGAAATCGCCGGTGGCCATGGCGCTGCGGCCGAGCGCGGTCGAGGAATTGCCGGTCGCGACGCTCGCTTGCCCCAGCGCGACGGCGTAATCGCCGGAGGCGACCGCGCCCGCCGCAATCGCCGTCGATCCGGCGCCCGTCGCGGAGGGAGGCGGCAGGGCAAACGAATTGTTGCCAGTGATAAAGGACAGCAGTTGGTTCAGGTTGATCGCGTCCGTGCCGGTGGCCGCAGGCGCCACATCGACAATTCTCCGGAATACCCCGCTCCCGGCATCGCCAACAGCGACGGTGCCGCTCTGGTTGGCAATCGAGCCTTGTCCGAGCGCAACGGCATTGGGCACAAGCGCTTGAGCGTCGCTACCGATCGCTGTCGAAAGATCGACCGCCTGCGCCCCGGCGCCGACTGCTACGGCATTGAATCCGGCCTGCGAATTGCTGCCGAGCGCGGTCGCAAAGGGCCCGGCCTGTGCGACGAGGCCAAATGCGCTCGCGTTCTGCGCGTTAGCGCGGGTTGCCCGGCCAATCGCGGTAGCCCCCATAAAATTGGCCTGAGCGCCCTGGCCAAATGCGCTGGCCGCTCCGCCATTTGCCTGGGCGTTCTGCCCGACGGCAGTTGAGTTGCCCTGCCCGGGACCTGTCGCACCGGCGAGGGCGCCGGCGCCGAATGCGGTCGTCCTTGCATTGGCGAAGTTGTTGGACGGAGTTCCTCCGGCTGCGGCTCGCTCTCCCACCGCCGTCGCGCTAGCCCCTACAGCCGAGGAGAGCCCGCCACAGGCAAACGCGCCCGCGGCGAAATCTTGGGCACAGGGAGCCGGGTCGGAGGGCGGCGGCACGGTCTGCGCGTCCGCCGGCGCCGGGGTCACGGCCAAGAGCGCTCCGATAATCGCGCCCAGCAACGATCGTGAGATTTTTTTTGCAAAACGGCGTGGTGCACCTGAGCCGAGCATCGGGTCCTCTCCTGGTGTGGGCCGGTCTATTCACCGCCCGGGCTTCGCTGCTTCCAGAAGAAGGGTAACACCGCTGATTTCGGGTTGAAGACGCGATCACCTCCTGATCGGCACGGCTGGTTATTGGCGGTGCGCTGCCTGATCTGGCGATCACTCCGGCTTACGGCCCTTGATCGCATTGGCGCGCGCCGTGTAGGTGATATGCCCCGCGGCATCCGGCGGCAGGCGCTCTCGCACGCGCGCTTTAAGCCGCTCGACATCGGCCGTCGGCATCGCGGCCACGAGCGAGCCAATGGCTGCCGCCAACGAAGTGATTGCCCAAAACTCGTCGAAATCGGCGAAACTTCGCTGAACCGTGATCTCTCGCGTCTCGATCTCATCCAGGCCCGCACCGGTCCACAAAGCCCGCAGCGTGTCGATCCGCGATGCGCCGACGCTTGGCGGGAGCGGCGGGTTGAGGCCGAATTCGCGCAGCTCCGCCCGGATCGCCTCGCCGGGATATCCGGCGCCGAGCATGTCCCACGCATAAGCCGCGATAGTTCCGCCCGGCGCCACCACCCGCACCATCTCCGCAATCCCTTTGGCGGGCTCTGGAACAAAGAAAATCACCAGCGCCATGACTGCCGCGTCAAAACTGTCCGCCGGAAAGGGTAGCGCCATTGCGTCCCCCTGGCGGAATTGCGCGAGCCGCGCCGCGGGCCGTGTGCGCGCAAAGGCAAGCTGCGCTTCCGAGGGATCGATGCCCTGCACTTCGGAGGGCGCACAGCGCTCGACGAGCAATTCGCTGAACGCGCCGCTGCCGCATCCGATGTCGACCCATCGCAAACCCACCCGTGGGGCGATCCAATCGAGGAAAATTCCACCGGCGATGCGGCTCCAAACCCCCATCATGCGCTCATAGGCGGCGCCGTCTTCGAAGCGTATTTGCTGTTGGGCCATGGTCTCCCTCGCCTTGATCCTGTCGCGCTCGCCCGGCGAAAATAGCATCCTCTTTGATCGCCGGATTAAAATCCCGAGCGAGTTCAGCCCCCCAACACCGGTCAATTTCCGCGACAGTCCGCAACGGCGGCGAGCGCCGGCCTGTTCGCATTAATACATGATAAAAACGACGGAGGTCGGGATGGCCGAAAACAAGAAGCCGCACGGTCCTGAACAGCGCAACGAGGGCGAGGGGAACCGCACCGCGGCGCGCCAGTATAACGAGGCACAGCGCCGGTTTGCCCAATCCGGCAAGGTCGACGAGAAGGCGCACGAGGCCGAGCACGCGCTCGAGACGCCGGAACGCAGTGTGCTGGAGCGCGCCGAGGCTGTCGGGAAGAGCCACAAACGTGCCGAGGACCCGGAAGTCACGCGCAAACCGTGACGTTGATTGCGAGCGAGGAGACCGGCACGCAGCCGGGGTGATTATCCCGGCGCGCGCTTCGACGGCGGTTGCACCGGGACGTTCCACACATCCGCGGCATATTCGGCGATTGTCCGGTCGGCGGAGAACCAGCCCATATGCGCGATATTGAGGGCGCAAGCACGGCCCCAGGCTTCGGGCTGACGCCACAACCGGTCGACCGCGTCCTGGGCGGCGCGATATGCCGCGAAATCGGCCGCTATCATATAAGGATCGACATAGCGGACGCGGTCGGCGACGCTACGGAAGCGAAAGGGGTCGTCCGGCGAGAAGGCGCCGTCGCCGATCGCGTCGAGCACCGCCGCCAGCTCCGGGGAAGCGGCGACCGCATCGCCCGCGTGGAGCCCCAAGCGGCGGCGCGCCTCGACCTCCTCGGCGCGCAGCCCGAAGATAAAGATGTTGCCTTCGCCAACCTGTTCGCGGATCTCGATATTGGCGCCGTCCAGCGTGCCAATCGTCAAGGCGCCGTTCAGCGCCAATTTCATGTTGCCGGTGCCCGAGGCTTCCATACCGGCGGTCGAGATCTGCTCCGACAGATCGGCCGCCGGGATGATCATCTCGGCGAGGCTGACATTGTAGTTCGGCAGGAAGACGACGCGGAGCAATTCGCGCGTCGCCGGATCGTTGTTGACGATCGTGGCGATGTCGTTGGCGAGCTTGATAATTAGCTTCGCCTCGGCATAGCTCGCCGCGGCCTTCCCGGCGAAGATCTTGACCCGCGGCACCCAATCGGCCTGCGGGTTGGCGCGGATCGCGTGATAGCGCGCGACCGTGTCGAGGAGGTTCAGGAGCTGCCGTTTGTATTCGTGGATGCGCTTGATATGGACATCGAAGAGAGCGCTCGGATCGATCGTGACGCCCATCTGCTCGTGCACAAAGCGGGCGAGAGCGCGCTTATTGGCGCGCTTGACCGCGGCGAGGCGCCATACCGTGCCGTGATCGTCGGCGTATTCGGCAAGCCGCGGCAGTACCGACACATCATCGAGCACCTCCCTGCCGCACACCTCCGAGAGCAGTTTCGTCAGCCGCGGATTGGCCTGGTGCAGCCAGCGGCGGAAGGTGATGCCGTTGGTCTTGTTGACGATCCGGTCGGGGTAGATCCGGTGCAGATCGGCAAAGACGGTCTCGCGCATCAGCTTGGTATGCAACGCCGAGACGCCGTTGACCTTGTGCGAGCCGACAAAGGCAAGATGCCCCATGCGCACTCGGCGGTCGTGTCCCTCGTCGATAATCGAGACCGCGGCATGCCCGCCATCGCCGATGCCGTCCTTGCCCGCGGCCTCGGCGAGGTGCTCGGAATTGATGCGGTAGATGATGTCGAGATGGCGCGGCAACAGCCGCTCGAAGAGCGCGACCGGCCAGGTCTCGAGCGCCTCCGGCAAGAGCGTGTGGTTCGTGTAGGAGAAGGTGCCGACGGTAACGCGCCAGGCGACGTCCCAGGGCAGGTGGTGGATATCGATCAGGAGCCGCATCAGCTCGGCGATCGCGATGCTCGGATGTGTGTCGTTGAGCTGGATCGCGGCACGGTCGGGCAATGACGGCAGATCGCCATAATACTGCATCTGGCGGCGCAAGATGTCCTGCAGCGACGCCGAGACAAAGAAATACTCCTGGCGCAGGCGCAATTCGCGGCCGGCGGGCGTGTAGTCGGCGGGGTAGAGGATCTTCGACAATGCCTCGGCACGCGATTGCTGCGCCAACGCGCCGACATGGTCGCCTTCGTTGAAGACTTCGAGGCGCAGCGGGTCGACCGCTCGGGCCGACCATAGCCGCAGCGGGTTGACGTGGCGGCCGCGCCAGCCGACGACCGGCGTATCGTAGGCGACCGCCTCGACCGTCTCGTCCGGGACCCACACCTGCTGCAGGCGGCGGCCCTTTGTGGCGGTCTCGACGCGGCCGCCATAATGGATGTCGTAGGTGAATTCGGGGCGCGCGAACTCCCAGGGATTGCCGAAGGACAGCCAATTCTCGGCGAACTCCATCTGCCAGCCGTCGCGGATGACCTGGCGGAAGAGGCCGTGGTCGTAACGGATGCCGTAGCCGCGCGCCGGGATGCCGAGGCTCGCCATGCTCTCCATCAGGCAGGCGGCAAGCCGCCCCAATCCGCCATTGCCGAGCGCGGCGTCGGGCTCGGCGCGGCGCATCTTGTCGAGATCGACACCGAGATCGCCGAGCGCCGCCTTGACCGTCTCGGTCATGCGGAGGTTCTCGACGACATCGGCAAAGAGGCGGCCGATCAGAAATTCGAGCGAGAGGTAGTAAACCCGCTTGCGGCCCTCGGCATGGCTGAGCCGGTTGACCGCGAGCCAGCGATGGATGACGCGGTCCCGCAAGGCCAGCGCGGTGGCGACAAACCAGTCGCGCGGCGTCGCGGCGGCGCCGTCCTTGCCGATCGCCAGGGTCAGCTTGGCGAGGACGCTCGCCTTGAACGCCTCGAGGTCGGCTTCGCTCGCCGGCGTGTCGGCGATCGGGGCCGGCATTGCCGATTCGGCGGAGCTGGATCTGGCGAGCGGCGGCGAGAGCAATCCTAAATTCGGTATGTCGTTGGCCATGCTTATCGAAAATGCTTGCAAACCTGGGGCCGGGCGCGGCGCGCCGCCACTATTCATTCATTATACGACGCGACGGTTGATATCGTCTCAATCGCTGCGACACAAACCCGCACCCAAACGCCGCATCCCGTGCGTAATTCCAGACCGGTCTGAGGGCGGCCATAAATCCCCTCTCCGCCCTTCAGGGCGGAGAGGGAGGGGCCCGTCGCGCAGCGACGGGAGGGTGAGGTGGGTGTCGGCGAGCGTTCTGGAATCCCCCACCTCACCCCAACCCTCTCCGCCCCCAGGGGCGGAGAGGGGGTAAAGGGCGGCCGCGGCTCCGTCATTGCGGGTCCGGAGCTTCCCCCAAGCGGGCGGCGAGCGACCAGGCGTACCAGTCGAAGGGCGACATGCTTGTCCACCGGTCGGGTGGCGGTTGGCCGGCAAAGCGCCCGACGCGCTCCGCGACTTTGACGGCAAGGCTTTGGCGCCCCGCGAGCTTGGGGTCCTGCGCGATAAAAGCAGCGTCGGAGCGCTGCAGTTCCGGTGTGTCGGGCCATTCCGCAACCACGCGCTCGGCATAGCCGAACTCGCGCAGGCCGCTGTTTTGCGCCGGGTCGATGCCGGCGGCAGTCAGGGCCGCGCGGAGAGTGGCCGCGGCCGCCGCATACTCGCGCATGCGCTGGCGGCGCTCGATCCGTTCCCGGACGGCGTCGGTCAGCGCGTCGAGGCGGCGCCGCAGCGCCGGGCTATTCAGCGAGGCCACAGGCACCCTCCAACCGCTGCAAGCGCGTTTCGACCTCTTCGCCGGCGAGGGCGCGCGAATAACGCTCGACGACCTGCGACATTTCGCAGGCCTCGGCGGTGGAGATCGCGCCTTCGGCCGCGGCGGCGATGATGGCCGCGATCGCCGGCGCCACATCGGCGGCGTTCTGGAGCGGCGGTAGCGTGAAATTCGAAGCCCGGTGCCGACGCGGGCCGATCAGGCGAGTGACGATGAGGCGCAGCACGGCGCTGTCGCCGTTCATCGCCTTGGCGAGCGCTTCCCGCGATACCTCGCCGCAGGCGCCATCGAACAATTGCTCGACAATCATTGTCGCTCGGTTGCGGATACCGGGCGGCTTCCCCGCCGGATTGCCTGATTGACCCTTCAGGAATTTGCCCTCGACGTTCCTCGGAGCCTGAAATTGCAGGCTGTTTTCAGGCTGACAACCCTCCGGCGTCTGATCCGGCCCAAGGGTTTGGGTATTGGCCGGAGCCTCGTCAGCGGACAAAACTGCTTCTTCCATGGGAGACTCGTTCCAGCAATTCGGATTGTGTATCGCCGAATTTATGCTGCCGAGGTTGCGTATTCAAGAACAAATAGCGAACATTTGTTCGGAGCAGAATTGCAATTTTGTCGAGGCGCCGGGGCGCTCTGCCCGGCGCGGCGCTCAGGGCGGGGTGTGGCGCACCGGCTCCTCAGCCGGGTGGCCGCGCCGGAGCCAGCTGACCGAGGCGAAGGCGCCGAGCCAGGAGCCGGCCGCGGCGAACAGCACATAGACCGCGTTCTCGGTGTAGCTGATCACCGCGAAGGCCGAGAGCATGTACCAGATGGCGCTCCAATTGGCGGCCCGGATGCGCTGCCGGCCGCTGACCGCCGCGTTGAAGAAGACATAGGCCGCATCGGTCGCCGCGGTCGAGGCGAGCACGCCCAAGGCAATAAGCGGGTGGACGCCGAAAAGCATAAGATTTCCCCTCTGCCTGTGCCGGGCTGCGACGCGGCCGCGACGGCAATAGCCGTTGACGCGCGTCGGCGGAGCCGCCTCTCATGGCAGGAGTAGACGTTCCCGAGAAGGCCGATGCCGCTCGATAGTCCTGTTGACCCGAAAGCCCTGCGGCACGATCCCGGCTCACCGCGGCTCGAAGCGCGCCTGAAGCGCGCGTTGAAGGGCGAGGTCCTGTTCGACCGGTTCAGCCGCGGCCGCTATTCGACCGACGCCTCGATCTATCAGATCGAGCCGCTCGGGGTGGCGCTGCCGAAAGACCGCGAGGATGTTGCCGCGGCGCTGACGATCGCGCGGGAGGAGGGGGTGCCGGTGTTGCCGCGCGGCGGCGGCACCTCGCAATGCGGCCAGACCGTGGCGCGCGCTCTCGTCCTCGATTGCAGCAAATTCATGGATGACGTCGTCGCGCTCGACACCGACGCGCGGCGCGTTCGGGTGCAGCCTGGTGTCGTCATGGAACGGCTCAACGCACGCCTGCGGCAGCACAAGCTCTGGTTCCCGGTCGATGTCTCGACCGGCGACCGCGCGACGATCGGCGGCATGACCGCGAACAACAGCTGCGGCTCGCGCTCGATCCGCTACGGCAACATGGTGCACAACGTGCGCGCGGTCGACGCGATCCTCGCCGACGGCACCGCGGCGCATTTCGGCGAGGTGCCGGGGAATTTTGGTGACGACGTCGAGCCCGAGCGTTATCGCGGGCTGGTGCGCGACATGCGCGCGCTGCACCGCCGCGAGGCCGACGAGATCGAGGCGCGGTTCCCGAAATTGCTGCGCCGGGTCGGCGGCTACAACATCGACATGATTTCCGGAGATGGCTCCCACGGGGGCCACAACATGGCGCATCTCTTGGTCGGGTCGGAAGGGACGCTCGGTTTCTTCACCGAGATCGAATTGGATCTGCAGCCGATCCCGCCGCATCGGGTGCTCGGCATCTGCCATTTCCCGACTTTCTACCAGGCGATGGATGCGACGCAGCACATCGTCAAGCTCGGCCCCTCGGCGTGCGAGCTCGTCGATCGCACGATGATCGAATTGGCGCGCAATAACGCGGTGTTCCGGCCGATCGTCGACCGCTTTGTCAGGGGCGAGCCCGAGGCGATCCTCTTGACCGAATTCGCCGGCGACGATGCCGACGACAATCTGCGCCGCTTGCGCCAACTCGTCGAGTTGATGGGCGATCTCGGGTTTCCCGGCAGCGTCGTCGAGGCGACCGATGCGGCCTTCCAGAGCGCGGTGTGGAATGTGCGCAAGGAGGGGCTCAACATCATGATGTCGATGAAGGGAGACGGAAAGCCGATCTCCTTTATCGAGGATTGCGCGGTGCGGCTCGAGGACCTCGCCGAATACACCGACCGGCTGACCCAGGTGTTTCACAAGCACGGCACTTATGGCACGTGGTACGCGCATGCCTCGGTCGGCTGCCTGCATGTGCGGCCGGTGCTGAACGTCAAGCAGGAGCTCGACGTCAAAAAGATGCGGGCGATCGCCGAAGAGGCCTTCGCGATGGTCCGCGAATACAAGGGATCGCATTCGGGCGAGCATGGCGACGGGCTGGTGCGCTCCGAGCATCATGAAGCGATGTTCGGGCCGCGCATCGTGCGCGCCTTCGAGGAGGTGAAAGACAGCTTCGATCCGGACGGGCTGTTCAATCCCGGCAAGATCGTGCGGCCGTCCAAGATGGATGACCGCTCGCTGTTTCGGTTCAAGCCGGGTTACCGGCAAGTGCCGCTCGACACGGTGCTCGACTGGTCCGAATGGGGCGGTTTCGCGAGCGCGGCGGAGATGTGCAACAACAACGGTGCTTGCCGCAAATCCGACCCCGGAATCATGTGCCCGTCCTATCGCGCGACCGGCGACGATGCC
>WNGC01001721.1_pt1 | contig 24835 bp, 23 predicted proteins | sample 5400051 | NCBI WGS metagenome assembly WNGC01 (sample SAMN13153368, study PRJNA577476) | soil metagenome | isolation source: 20 cm soil or saprolite under grassland replicate 2 | place: USA:California | collected 2016-06-15
CTCGTCGACCCCGGGCTCGATGACCCGGACTCCGCGTGGCAGCGGAGGTTTGCCGCGCGGTGGCCGGGCGTCCGGCGGTCTCCGGGTCTGGAGCACGCCCTCGCGGCGCTCGGCATCCGGGCCGGGGAGGTCACCCACGTCTGCATCACCCACGCGCACGGTGACCACTTCGGCGGCGTGACGGTCGAGCGGGAGGGCCGGGATGTGGCCCGATTCCCGCGGGCCCGGCATCTGATCGGCCGCGCCGATTGGGCCCGCAATCCGGCGCGAGAGGATCGGGACTCGGAGCTGGCGGGCCGCCTCGGGATCGTCGAAGGGCTTGGCCTGCTCGATCTCGTCGATGACGAGCGTGAGATTGTCCCCGGAGTGACGATGATACCGGCGCCCGGCGAGACCCCCGGGCACTCCATCGTGCGCGTGCGCTCGGCGGGGGAGGCATTCTACTACGTGGGCGACCTCTTCCATCTGCCCTGTGAGGTCGAGCACCATGACTGGGTTCCCGCCGGGCGGGATCAGGCGGCGATGCGCGCATCGCGCGGCCGCCTCGTCGCCGATGCCGTGCCGGAACGCGCGACCCTCGTGTTCACGCACGAGCGGTTTCCGGCCTGGGGCCGTATCGTGCGGGATCCCGGCGGCTACCGGTGGGAACGTGCCTGGTGAGGGAACTTTCGGCCTCGGCCCGGCGCTATCTGGGCCAGAGGTTGGAGGGGGCGTGAACTGATCACGCCGGCAGCCTGCGGAAGGAAGCGTCCGTCAAAGATCGAACGCCCCCTGGAAGCGCTTCTGAGAACCATGGGAGGTGGGTCCGTTGGCGGACAAAGGGGTGAGCAGACGCGGACTCTTCAAGACAGTATGGGGGGCGGCGGGAATGACCGCGATGGCACGTTTCCCCGCCGCAGTTGAGGCACACGACCTTCGCCCCGGTGACCCTGCGTATCAGTTCGACAAGTACGAGTCAATTGTCAATCGGAAGGTCAGGATCCGGCAGTTGTATGCGTGGCCCAACCTCCACAATCCGATTCTCTACGGGAACATCTCGAACGGACTGAACGGATTCCAGTTTTCCTACAACATACCCGCCGACCAGATCCAGGTCGTGGTCCAGGCATATTCCTCAGCCAACGGGGCCATGTACGACGATCATATCTGGGAGAAGTACAAGCTGGGTGAAGCGTTCAACGCCAAAGACCCAGGCACGGGAGCCCCCGCGACACGCAACCTCTGGTACAAGAGCAAGATCACGGAGCAAGAGGTGTCGCCGCCACCCAAGGATAGGAATCACCCCTACTATTCCGATTCGAGCATCGAGGGCCTCCAGCGTCGAGGGGTCCTGTTTTTGATATGACACCAGACCGCTCACGGGCACGCCGGTGCGGCGGCCGCAAGCAAGGATCGGAACCCCGATAACCAGACGGCCGAGCAGATTCTCGCTGAGATCCAGGGACACCTGATCCCCAACGCCATCCTCATCCCCGCGGCGGTGGGGGAACTCGTCAGGCTGCAGGACAAAGGCTACCGCATGGTCGTGAACTCTTAACGGATCCTAGAGGGTGGTTTTCAAGAATTTTGGCGGAGGGGGTGGGATTCGAACCCACGGACCCCGGTTAAAGGGTCACGGTTTAGCAAACCGTCGCCTTGGACCGCTCGGCCACCCCTCCAGCGCTCCTTATCGTACCTTCCTGGGGAGACATTAGCAAGATTGAGCGCATCCATCCTGTCCTAGTCCGTATCGTTCGCCTCGAAGGGTTGCGGCCGTGCCGCATGTCCGCCTAGAATGGGAAAAAGGGAATGGGGGAAAAGGGATCTCGCGGCCCCGCACAGGCCCGCGCCTCGGGGAGGCTCATGGGAAACCGGCTCGCCATTCTCGCCCTCGTTTCGCTGTGCCTGTTCTCCCCCTTCCAAGGATCGCAGGCCGGCCCGGCCCCGGGCACCTTTGTCATGGTGATCGGCGACAACCCCGATAACCTCAACCCCTATCTGCACAGCCTCGCCGCCAGCGGCGCCGTCTATCGCTTCACGTTCGACAGCCTGTACACGGTGAACCTTACGGGAGAATGGGTGCCGGCGCTGGCGACGGGTTATACGGTCAGCCCCGACGGCCTCAAGTGGACGTTCAAGCTCCGGCCCGGAGTTCGCTGGTCGGACGGGGCTCCGTTCACCTCGGCGGACGTGAAGTTTGCGTGGCAGCTCGCGACGAACAGGGACGTGCACATCACCTACGCGACGGGGTTCGACAAGATCGCCTCGATCGACACCCCGGATCCGCTGACCGTTGTCTACCGGTTAAAGGAGCCGTACGCTCCGTTCCGCGATCAGGTGATGGGATCGGCGATCGTGCCCCAGCATGTGCTCGGGTCCCTTGCGGCGGACCAGATCAACCGGACGCCGTTCAACCAGAAGCCGGTTGGGACCGGTCCGTTCTACGTTTCGGAGTTCGTCACCGACGATCACGTCACCCTGACGGCCAACCCGCACTACTGGGGGAAACCAGCCAGACTGCAGCGGATCATCGTGCGCATCGTGCCCGACCAGAATACCCAGGTCAACCTGTTGAAGGCCGGGGAGTTGAACCTCCTGAACGTGCCGGCGGCGCGCCTCCAGGAGATTGCGCGCGTCCCCACCCTCGTCGTCAAGCGATACCTCGATCCCACCTACGCGCTGGTGCAGCTCGACGAGTACGAGTTCCTGCGCGAGGGCGCCGTCCGGCAGGCGCTCGATTACGCGACGCCCAAGGAGTCGATCATCCGCAACGTCATGAAGGGCCAGGCCGAGGCGGCCGTCAGCGATATGGTGCCCAACGGCCCGTACGCGGACAAGAGCCTTCGCCCCCGGCCGTACGATCCGGTCCGGGCGCGGAAGATGCTGCTCGACGACGGCTTCGCGCCGGGCCCCGGCGGGTTTCTCTACAAGGGCGGCAGGCGGCTCGACGTGCCGCTGTGGACCCTCTCCGGGCGCGCGATCCTCAGCCAGGCCATGCAGCTGATCGCGCAGTCCTGGCGGTCGATCGGCGTGAACACGGAGGCCCGCGCGGTGAGCGCCGCGGCGCTCTTTGGCCAGAACGGGCCCCAGTGGAATGGGAAAGATGCGGCGCTGCTCTTCACCTGGGGACAGGGGGTGTTCCCGGAAAACAAGATCAACTGGCACTCCAGCTATATCCCCAAGGATGCGAGCGCCGCGGGCGAAAACGACGAGCGCTACAGCAATCCTGAGATGGACCGTCTTCTCGAGGAGGCCGACCGCACGGTCGATGAGGCGAAGCGGCATGCCATCTACAACCGGATCCAGGAGCTGGAGTTCCGCGACGTCCCGATCATCTTCCTGTTCTGGCTCGTCAATAACACCGCGGTGACGAGCAACGTCCTGGGGTACGACGTGACGACATTCAACACGACGCCGCCCGAGGAGTGGAGCACGCGCTGAGGCCCCCGGCGGGGGCCCCCCTGCGGGGGCTCCATACCAGAATGGAGCCGACAGCGAATAGAGGTTGCTGATGGGGTCCTACATCGCCAAACGGATGATCCAGGCGGGCGCGCTGCTGCTCCTCGTCTCCCTGGTCGCCTACGCCATCATGAACCTGGCGCCCGGCGGCCCCCTGGCCGTCTACCTGCACAACCCGCAGGTCACGCCTGAACGGATCGATCTCCTCCGTCACCAGCTTGGTTTGGACCGGCCGTGGTATGTCCAATACACCGCCTGGCTCCGAGGCCTGCTGGGCGGGCACTGGGGCGATTCCTACTATACGGGGCGGCCCGTGCTGGAGATGATCGCCGAACGGCTGCCGGCGACGATCACGCTGATGTCCAGCGCGTTCGTCCTGGCGATGGCCCTCTCGTTCCCGATCGGGGTGCTCGCGGCCACCCACAAGTATTCCTGGGGCGACAATGTGCTTTCGTTCGGCTCGTTCTTCGTGTGGGCCATGCCGGCGTTCTGGTTCGGGTTGATGCTGCAGATGACGTTCGCGGTCCGGTGGCACCTCTTGCCCGTGGCCGGCATGCACGAGATCGGGAACACGTCGGCGGGCGACCTCCTGCGGCACCTGGTGATGCCGGCGGCCGTGCTGGGAGTTGGCTCGGTCGCCAGCTGGAGCCGGTACCTGCGCAGCGGGATGCTGGAGGTGTTGGGGCAGGACTATGTGCGGACGGCGTTCGCCAAGGGACTGCCGCGGCGCCGGGTCCTGAACCGCCACGTCCTTCGCAACTCCCTCATTCCCATCGTCACCATCATGGGACTGGACCTCTCCGTCCTCTTCAGCGGAGCCGTGATCACCGAATCCATCTTCGGCTGGCCCGGACTTGGGCGGTTGTTTCTCGCGGCCCTCAACAACCGCGACTACCCGCTGCAGATGGCGGGGCTGATGATCAGCGCCGCCCTCCTCATCTTCGGCAATCTCCTGGCGGACCTTACCTACGCGGCCCTGGATCCCCGGATCAGGTATGAATAGATGAACTCCCGCGTCCTCGCGCCGGCCGGCCCGCTGGCCGCCCCATCCGGGCAGGGGCTCTGGTCTCTGGCCTGGGCGCGGTTTCGCCGGCACCGCATGGCGTTGTGCGGGCTGGCGGTCCTCGCGCTGGTCGCCGGCGGCGCGGTCCTGGCGCCCGCGATCACTCCGTACAGCCCGACGGCCCTGGATCCCGACCACAGCCTGGCGCCGCCGAGCCGCCAGCATCTCCTCGGCACCGACGACCTCGGCCGCGATGAGTTTTCCCGGGTCGTCTACGGAGGCCGCGTCAGCCTCCTGGTGGGGCTGACGGCGATGCTGGTGGGCAGCGCGATCGGCGTGGTGCTGGGATCGGTGGCCGGGTACGCGGGCGGCTGGGTCGACACGCTCGTCATGCGGCTCGTCGATCTCATGCTGAGCTTTCCGGCGATTTTTCTGCTCCTCATCCTCATCAACTGGACGGGCGGCCGGGCTCCGGTCCTCATGATGATCGCCTACTTGGGGCTCTTCGGCTGGACGGGCCTGGCGCGGATCGTGCGCGCCGAGTACCTGACGCTGCGGGGCCGCGAGTTCGTTGAGGAGGCCAGGGCGATGGGGGCGCGCGCGCCCCGGATCATCTTCCGGCACATTCTGCCGAACGCGATGGCGCCGATCCTCGTGCAGGCGGCGTTCGCGGTGGCAGGGGCGATCCTGGCGGAGGCGGCGCTGGACTTCCTGGGCTTCGGGCTGCCGCCGGACATTCCGACGTGGGGAAACCTGCTGACCCAGGCGGAGGACTACATCACGAACAACCCGGTGCTCGCCGTGGCTCCGGGGATCGTGATTACCTTGACCGTGGTCGCCGTGTTCTTCGTGGGTGACGCGCTGCGCGATGCCCTCGACGTCCGGACCCGCTAGACCTGCTCCGGGGTGGGCTTACTGGCCTTGGAAGATATCGTGGTACCGGCCTTCTCCGAAGACGAAGATCACGGAGACCCGGCCCCCGAGCGCGCCGCTCTTGTCGACGACGAAGGCGACGCCGAGCTTGTCATAGACGAGCGTGTCGTCTTCCTGGTGGCTGTCGACGCTCTCTTCCTGGCCGTAGGTCGAGCGGACGATGTCCATCTCGGTGCCGGCGGCCACGCCCTTCGGCGTCTGGTAGCCGTCATCGTAGGAAATGGCCAGGGCGACGACTTTCTTCGTCCCCCGGTCGACAATCACGCCGATTCGCTTGAGCGGCCAGTAGTAGCCGCGAAAGGATCCTCCCGGAAGATCATCTTCGGAGTGCAACGGGCCCAGGACACCGATGATGGGCTCGAGGTCCTGGCCGAGCTCGAGGCTCCCGATGGCCTTCCCAGGCAAGATGCCCGGTTCCTGCGCCGAGGCTGTCGCGCACAAGGCCGCGACCACTGCGAACACCGCAAGACATGTGGCGATCCGCTGCATTTCTCCGCCTCCTAGAGGCTGTACGACCGAAGAGCCGAGGCCGGGAGCGCGACGCATGGTAGGTGTACCATATAATATACCCCAGTGGGCACGAACTGCAGTCCGTCGAAAGTCGCCCCACTCAAAAAGGAAGAACGCCCGAGAGGCGGCCTCGCTTCCTAGGAGTGGCCGCGAGGCGAGGAACGTTCCCCGCCCCGCGCAGCCCGGGAGATCACTTTCTTCCGCTTGATCCTGTCCCCGTCCCAGTGTACTATGCTCATAGCCGCGCGCCCGTAGCTCAGCGGATAGAGCATCTGCCTACGGAGCAGAGGGCCGGGGGTTCAAATCCCTCCGGGCGCGCCACATCTTTCAAGGTGTTGAAGAGTCCCGTAACGCCCAACAGGGTTCGAGTTCAATCGACCTCGGAGATCTACGACCAGTCGGGGGGTGGGAGGATGGAACGCGTCCAGCAGAACGGCGGCACCGCGGGCTTCATCACGGCGATCTGCCTTGCTCTGCTCTTCATCCTCTTCGCTTCCAGCGGTCTCGACATGCAGACCGCGCAGGACCCGGCCAAGGCGCTGCCGGTGCTTGGACAAAAGGCCGGGGTGTTTGCGGCGACAGGCGTGCTCGGCCTGCTGGCCGCCGGCTTCGGGCTCATCTACACGTTTGGCCTCTTCACCCGTCTGCGGGAGCATGCGCCGACGCGGGCGGCGGCCAGCCTCGGCTTCGCGTTCGTGGGTCTCACCACGCACGCGGTCGGGTCTGCCCTCCTGTGGCAGGGGGGCGCGATGCTGGTTGCTCTCGCGGCCAGAGATCAGACGGCGGCGGCTCACGCGTGGATTGCCGTGGGCGCCGTCAATCAAGGGTTGATGACGACGGCCGACGCATTCACAGGCTCGTCCGTCCTCACGGCCGGTTGGGCCATCGTCGGGACGGGGGCGATGAGCGCCGCCCTTGGCTGGGTCGCGATCGTCGCGGGCATCGTCGAAATTCTGCAAGTATTCAGCGCTTCGATGCCGCTGATGGGGTTAGGATTCGTTCTGGTGATCGTGTGGTTGGTGTGGGGCGGCGTTCAGCTGCGCCGCCCGCCTGCGTAGCCTCAGGGAGGCCCCACGATGGCCCAGGCAGATTTTACGAAAGCGCTCCGGGATCGCGAGGAGATCACGATCACCGTGAAAGGCCGCCGCAGCGGGCGCGACATCAAGCTTCCGGTGTGGTTTACGCTGGAGGGAAAAACGCTGTGGCTGCTCCCGGTGCATGGGTCGCGGACCCAGTGGTTCCGGAATGTGCTCGTCGATCCGACGATCACGGTGCGGGCGGGGCGGCAGGCCCTGACGGCGGCGGGCCGTCCAAGCCGGGCACGGTCGGCGGTCCAGCGAGTTGTGGAGCAGTTCCGGAAGAAATATACCGCCAAGCTCGTCGCCCAATATTACGATCGCACGGACGTGGTGGTCGACGTCCCGATCGACGCCGGCGGCGGACGAAGCAGCCCGCGGAAACGGCGGGCCGCGCCCGCGAACTGACGAGTTCATAACGATTTGGCAGGGGAGGCTGGGCGATGACTTCGAGCGCGGACGCGGTGGTGGTGGGAGGCGGCGTGGTCGGAGCCAGCCTCGCATTCCACCTGGCTTCCCGGGGAATGAAGCGGGTTGTGCTCTGCGAGCGGCGCTTTCTCGCCGCCGGCGCCAGCGGGAAATCCGGCGCCCTGGTGCGGATGCACTATACGAACGAACCCGAGGCGCGCCTCGCGCTGGCCAGCCTTCCCTATTTTCACCATTGGGGAGACGTGGTCGGGCACGGGTCGAGCGGTTTTCTCCGGACCGGGATGATCAGGTTTGTCTCTCCGGACAACGAAGCCAACCTGCGGTCGAACGTCGAGATGCTGCGCCGGATCGGCGTGGCCACCTCGGTGATCGGTTCGAGCGATGTGCGGGCGTTGGCGCCGTACTGGCGCGCCGATGACGCGACGCTCGCCGCCTACGAGCCCGAGTCGGGGTGCGCCGATCCGGTGGCCACGACGCACGCGTTTGTGGCGCGCGCGCGGCAGCTTGGCGCGGAGGTCAGACTCCAGACTGAGGTAACCGAGGTTCGAGTGGCCAAGGGCCGGGTCGAAGGGGTGACCACCACCGGGGGCGCGATCGCCTCACCGGTGGTGGCCGTCGCGGGGGGCGCCTGGGGGCTCCCGCTGCTTCGGTCGGCAGGCGTCCAGGTGGCCCTGCAGCCGGTGCGCATCCAGGTGTCGGTGTTTCGCCGGCCGCCGGAGCTCGCTGCGCTCCACCCCGTCTGCATCGATGGGATCAACGAGATGTGGCTGCGGCCGGAAGGACCGGAGTGGGGGAGCACCCTGGTTGGCGTGTCGCAGCGGCAGGAGATCAGCGATCCCGATCAGGCGCCCGAGGGGGTGGATGCTGGGTATGTTCGGCGCGCCCGCGAGCGGCTGGCCAGACGGATCCCCGGGATTGCCGATGCCCCAATGCGCGGCGGGTGGGCGGGGGTGATTACCATTACCACCGACGGCAAACCGGTGCTCGACCGCCACCCCGAGGTGGACGGCCTCTGGTTTGCCACCGGGGATAACGGCACGTCCTTCAAGACGGCGCCGGCGGTCGGCCGGGCGCTTGCGGAGTGGATCACCGCCGGCCGGCCCGAGATCGTGGATCTGCGGCCGTTTCGAGCCGGCCGGTTCGCGGAGGGGGCACCGCTCGTTGGGGCGCATGAGTACGGCGAACGGGAGGCCGAGGACACACAGCCCAGGGGAGTGAGTGTGGGCTAGCGCCGCGTTGGGCCCGGCCGCTGCGCGTCGCTCACGCCACCGACCGGAAACGGTTCAGCGCAAAGAGGCCGATCGGCTGGGAGGTCTCCCCGCGAAGCGCCAGATCCGCCAGCACCTCGCCCACAACGCTGCAGAACTTGAACCCGTGCCCCGAGAAGCCGCACGCCAGGGCGACGTTGGCATGCGCGGGATGCCGGTCGATGATGAAGTGAGAGTCCGGCGTGTTCGTGTACATGCACGTCGCCGCCGCCAGCAGCCGGCCGGGCGCGTCCGGCATGACCCCGGCGAGGTGGTCGCGCATCCGCGCCACCTCGTCCTCGCCCACGTCGCGGCGAATCGTCTGCGGTGTCGTGGCCTCCTGAAACACCTGATGGAACGCGACCTTGAGGCCCTGGCCCTCGAGGTAGGGGAATCCATACAGATTGACCTCATCGACGTGCCAGGCGTAAATGGGCACCCGGATGAATTCCTCGCGGCGCGCGCGGGGCTCGAACCAGTAGAGGACCACCCGCTCCACCCGCAGCGGGAGCCCGAGATCGTGGAGCACCTGATCGGTCCAAGGCCCGGCCGTGAACACGAGCCGGCCGCCCTCGTAGGACCCCCGGGTCGTGCGGACGGTGACGCGATCGCGCCCGGCCGTCCAGGACGTCACGGCCTCATCGAACCGGAGGTCGGCCCCGCGGCGGCGGGCCAGATCGATGTGTGTGGCCACGCACTGCTCGGGCACGAGGATGCCGGCCTGATGTTCGAAGAGGCCCACGTGGCCGGGCCGCGGGTGGAGCACCGGATAGCGCGTCCGGATCTCCTCCGCCGTGAGCATGTCGTACGGGATGTCGTGTGTGCGCGCGCTCAGCGCCGCCCCTGCCACGCCCGGCGATTCGGGAGTCCCCAGGTAGATGGCGCCGGTGGTGGTCAGCAGCGCGGTGCCCGCCTCGCGCTCCAGGGCGTGCCAGAGATCGTACGCGCGCAGCAGCAGCGGCACATACTCCGGTCCCTCGTGGTACGCCTGCCGGATGACGCGCGTCTTGCCGTGGGAGGAGCCCCGATCGTGCGCGACGCCGAACTGCTCCAATCCGAGAATGCGCGCCCCCCGGCGCGCCAGGTGATAGGCGGTCGCGCTGCCCATCCCTCCGAGCCCTACGATGATGACATCGTAACTCGCCATCGCCCTCTCCTTGGTGCGGTGGTCCTGCGCGTGCGGCCCGGCGCCGCTAAATCTTCAGGCGCGGGTCCAGGGCGTCCCGCAGGCCGTCGCCGATAAAGTTGATGCTGGTGACCGCGAGCGTGATCATCAGCCCGGGGAAGACCGCCAGCCAGGGCGCCGAGACGAAGTAGCTCTGCGCATTGTTGAGCATGTTGCCCCAACTGGCGAGCGGCGGCTGAATGCCGTACCCGAGGAAGCTCACATACGATTCGGCCAGGATCGCGTCCGCGACATTGAGCGTCGCCGCCACGACGACCGGGGCGGCGCTGTTCGGCAGCAGATGCCGCAGGATCAGGCGGAGGTCCGAGGCGCCGCCGGCCCTGGCGGCTTCGATGAAGTCCAGCTTGAGCACCGTGAGGATCTGTCCCCGGACCAGGCGGGCCGTCGCCATCCACGAGGTCAGCCCGATGATCAGGGTGATGGACAGCACGGAGGGGGAAATGAACGCCGCCAGCAGCAGGAGCAGGAAGATGCTCGGCAGGGAAAAGCCCACATCGGTGACGCGCATGAACACGCTGTCGACCGCCCCGCCCCGGAACGCGGCCAGCGTGCCGACCGCGGTCCCGACGACGGCGCTCACGAGCATGGCGGAGAATCCGACGGTGAGGGAAATGCGCCCCGCGTAGATCAGGCGGCTGAGGAGATCCCGTCCCAGCGGATCGGTGCCCAGCGCGAACGGCCCGTGCAGCGGCGGGGTGAAGCGGACGACCAGGTCGATGTACAGCGGGTTGCGCGGCGCGATGTCCGGCGCAAAGATCGCCGTGAGCAGGAGCGCGGCCACGGCCACCGAGCCCAGAATCGCCAGCCGGTGGCGGGTGAAGCGGGCGACGGCCGGCGACCCCTTCCGGCCCCGGGCGGTTCCCAGGACCCGAACTGCGGCCCGCGCGCTCACGGCGTCCGCGGTCGTGCTCGGGCCCTAGCCGAACCGGATGCGCGGGTCCACAACCGCATACAGGAGATCCGCCAGGAGATTCCCCAGGATCACCAGGATGGCCGTGAAGATGAGAATGCCCATGAGCACCGGATAGTCGCGATAGCCGAGCGAGTCCACGAAAAACCGGCCCATCCCCGGCCAGCTGAACACCGTTTCCGTCACCAGCGCGCCGCCGAACAACATAGGCAGCTGCACGCCGGCCAGGGTCAACAGCGGAATCAGCGCGTTCCTGAGCGCGTGCTGAACGACCACCCTGGGCGCCGGCACGCCCTTCGCCCGCGCCGTCCGGACGTAATCTTGATAGAGGACCTCCAGCATGCCCGACCGCGTGTAGCGGCTCCACGGCGCCACCAGCACGAGGCCGAGCACCGTCACCGGGCCCACCAGATGGTGCAGGCGATCGAGCAGCGAGAACGGCTTGCCGAGGGAGTACATGTCGCCCGACGGAATCCACCCGAGGCTCACGGAAAAGACGAAGATCATCATCAGCCCGAACCAGAACGTGGGAATCGAAAGGCTAACCATCGCGCCCGTGGTCGCCAGGTAGTCGAAGATCGAGTACCGCCTGAGGGCGCCGAGGATCCCCACCGCGACGCCGATCCCGATCGCGAGCAGGAGGGACGCCAGCATCAGCTCGACGGTGCCGGGCAGCCGGTCCGCGATGTCGACGAGCACCGGCCGGCTGTCGCGATACGACCGTCCCCAGTCCCCCCGGACCAGGTTGGTGGCCCACCGCGCATACTGGACCGGCAGCGGCTGATCCAGCCCGAGTTCATGGGAGATGCGGGCCAGGTCTTCCGCCCCCATCGACGTGGTGAGCGTATACATCGCCAGCGGTCCTCCGGGGGCAAGATGCAGGAGGGCGAACGCGATCACCGTCACCCCCACGAGCACGGCGCCGCCCTGGAAGAGGCGCCGCATCAAATACCTGCCCACGACCCTCCCTCCAGGGCCCGGCCCGCCCCCGGCCTTCGCGCCTTCGATGTTGACGTAATAGAAGATCGGCAGGACGGGAAGGTCCTCGTGCAGGATCGCCTGGATCTGCTGGTAAATCGGCTTCCGCTTCTCCTGGCTGACGACGGACACACCCTCTTCCGCCAGCCGGTCCATTTTCTCGTTCGCGTACTGGGTCGTGTTGCTGCCTTTCCCGCTCTTCACCGGGATGTAGCCCGATCCGAACCAGTTGAGCACATTGGGGTCGCCTCCGGCCTCTCCCCAGATGTTCCAGCCCACCGTGACGCTGTCGAACTGCGACTTGAAGAAGTAGTCGCCCCACACCACGGCCGCCGGCATATCCTTGATCTGCATGTCGACGCCGATGGCCTTCCAGTTTTGCTGGAGGAACGCCTGCGCCTGTTCCCGCACCTTGTTCCCGGCCGTGGTCGAGTTGCTGAAGCTCAACTTGACGCCGTTCTTCGCGCGGATCCCGTCGCCGCCCACCTTCCATCCCGCCTCTTCCAGGCGGGCCTTGGCCTTGTCCGGATTGTACTCGTGCTTCGGCAGATTCGGGTTGAACGCCCACGACGACGGGGCCAGATAGGACTCGGAGACCGGGGGGACGCCGTAATAGATGCGCTGGATATAGCTCTGCTTGTCCATTCCCAGATACAGCGCCTCGCGCACGGCCTTGTCCTGGAACTGCGGCCTGCCGAGATTGAACCACAGGTACTCCACGAAATTGGTCGGGCCCGTGTGCAGCGTGACGCCTTTGAGCCGTTTGGCTTCATCGAAGTGGTCCACCGTGATGCCCTGGATGCCCGTGACGTCGATGTCCCCGGTCTGGAATCGCGTGAACATCACCGTGAGGTCGGGGATGTACTTGAAAATCACGCGGTCCAGGTAGGGGCCCGCGCCGTAGAATTTGCGATTCGCTTCCAGCGTGATGTGGTCGCCGGCCACGCGCTCCCCGAACGTGAATGCCCCCGTTCCGATCGGTTTGGTGTCGAACACGTTGTTGTTGAGGTCGGTCACCGAGCCGAGGACGTGCTTGGGGACGATGTACGTGTCGCTCCACAGCGCCAGCATGGGCGCATACGGCTTGGAGAGCTTCAGCACCACGGTCGCGGGGTCGGGCGTGGTCAGAGAGGCGATCCCGTCATACCCCACCCGCGTCGCCGCGTCGAACTTGGGATTCATGATGAGCTGGTACGTGAACTCGACATCGGCGGCGGTGAACGGCGCGCCGTCGTGCCAGGTCACGCCCCGGCGCAGATGGATCGTGTACTGCAGGCCGTCCGTGGAGATCCCGCCGTTCTCCACCGTCGGGATCGTGGCGGCCAGGTTCGGGACAAACTGTCCCTGGGGATTCATGCGCCACAAAGCGTCGAAGAGGCACATGTGCACGCCCCGGTCCACCTCGATGTGGGGCTTGAGCGGGTTGAACACCGTGGGCTCCTGCGAGAGCCCCACGATCACCTGTCCGCCTTTCTGCGGCGCGGCCGCCGCCCTTCCACCTCGCAGGGCCTGCGAGGCCACCGCGGCGCCGACACCCCCCAAGGTCGCCAATAAGAACTCACGCCGTTTCACAGATCCCCCCCCTTATCCGCGTACGGCTGTGTCGCGGGCACCATGAACCCAGCGAGCGAGTCCCTACTTAGGTGGGTTGGAGAGATTCCCCTCCTGCGTGGTGGATGCCGGCGGGGGGACCCGTGAGGCGCGCGCTTACAGGACGGGAGGCCGGTCGCGGCACGGCGCCTTCCGCGCCGCGGGGGCCAGGCTGAAGGGCAAGAACCGCCTGCCCACCGGCCCCTTGGCGGCGCATTCTTCGAGCGCCAGCAGGCCGGTCACGGTCGTGAACTTGTAGCCGTGGCCTTTCAGGTACGGGATGATCGCCCGCAGGGCATCCGCGGTCGCCGGGGCATTCGGGCCTCCCAGGTGAAGCGCGATGATCGACCCCGGCCGCGCCCGGTCCTCGACATAGTGGATGATGGAGTCCGCATCGGGATTGAACGCGTCGCCGGCGGCGACATCCCAATGCACGATCCGCAGGCCGAGGCGGTGGACGATGGCGATATCGCGGGCCTGCAGGCACCCGCCCGGGAAGCGGAAGTACTTGGGCGTGACCCCCGTGATCGCCTGGATGGTCTGCTGAGCCGTTTCGATGTCGTCTCCCGCGCGCCCCTCGCCGATAAAGGGCAGGCCAAAGCAGTCGGGCGCAAACGCGTAATGGCGGTGCGAGTGGTTGCCGAGCTCGATCAGCGGATCACGGGCGAACGACCGGGCGAGATCCGGGTAGACCTGTGTGGCCATGCCCGTGATGAAGATTGTGTGCGGGATCCGCTCCGCCCTCAGGACGTCCAGGACCGCGGGGTCGTACCAGGCCTCGACTTCGCCGGCCTGCAGGCGGAAGAGCATCCCCGGCGTCATGTCAAAATCGAAGGTGAGGGCGACGACGTTCTCGGGGATCCGCACCCGCGTGAGGACCGCGCTGCGCGGGCGCGTCCCCCCGCGGGGTCCGCTTCTGCTCTGATTCAGGGAGGACACGAGCACGAGTCCGAGCCCGCCGGCCGCGACGACGGCGCAGGCGATGAGGAAGGCCCGCGTCCCGAATCTCCGGCGGCTCACCGCGGTGTCCGTTGACGGTGGTTCGGTCCGGCCCGGTCTGTGCGGGTGAGGTGGAGGCGTCCGTGCATCTGAGCATGTAGTGCCCGGTCGTGGGGTCCGCTAGACCCGGGCATACACGCGCCGGCGCCCGTGGGATTACTGGGCGGCCGGCGCGGCCACAATCGCCGACCGCTGGATATCTTCGTACCGGACTTTGGCCACGTCGAACTCTTCGAGGCTGGCCTTGAGCTTTTTGAACGTCTGGTCGAAGCTCGGCAGGGTTTTCCGCTGCCGGGTGAGCGGGGTCGTCCGCGAGAGGACGAAGGTCTTCACGTACGGGTGCGTGATGCCGCGCTTCTTGATCCTGGCCACGACCTCGTTGAGGACTTCGTCGGCCGCCCGCACCATCGCGGCGCGCTCCTCGCGCTCACGCAGCGTCTTGGGGAAGGCTCCCCCGAGGAACTTGTCGACGCGGCGGAGGATGGGCGCGAAGGCCCCCCCGGCAAAGCGCTTGTTGGTCTCGTAGAGCAGGCCGAGGGTGATGAAGTGGGGGGCCTCGAATTGAAACGCGTAATCCTCCTCGCCCCGGGAGGGTTCCTCGGCGACCAGGCCGCGGTACATGCGGATCACTTCGAGCGATTTTTCCTTCACGTTGTGCGCCTTCTCCGTGTTCAGCGCGAGGATCTGAAAGGCTACCTCGTGCTCGGGGATGGCGATCGCGGGGACGGAGCCGGCTTTGAGCTTCTCCAGGACCGTCCGGCGGTGGTTGCCGTTGGGCGTCCAGTACACTCCCGCGCGGGGAGACGTGACCACGATGGGATCGACGAAGCGATCGATCTTCTTCACCACCTCGAGGAGGCGCTTGACGTGGGCGGGGGAGAGGTCGCGCTGGTAGGGTGTCGGCTCGACCTTCGCCATGGGCAGCAGGCAGAAGATCTGCCAGTGGTCGCCGACGGGCTCACGGTAGATGGCGAGCGCATGGCCCCCGTCGCGCTCGATCTGCTCGGCCAGGGCCACCGCCGGCTTCGATGGAGTCTCATCGGGAAACACCGTCCAGTTAGCCACCGCGTCCCTCCCTCAACGTGGGAGTCTGAGCCCGCCCGATTGCCATCCGCAAGGAGTCGACGCCGTTCCCAGACAGGTGCCGGACGTACTCGTCCCTGAGATCGGAGAGCCGCCCGGCAAACTCCAAATGCAGGTGCGCGTCGAGGCGCATCGCGGTCTCCAGGGCGGTCTGGAATCCCGCGGCCAGGGCGGCAACGGCACACTCCGGGACCCCGGCCTCGCCGTCCGGGTGGTCCCCATCGCCGCCGGCGGGCGCCCCGAGTCCGCGCGGCGACCAATGGATCCATCTCGAGCTTGCGCTGTAGACGTACTGATACAAGGGGACGCCCTGGAGTTCCTGGAAGATCTTGGCGACGCTCTTCCCCTCATGCCAGTACGGCCAATACGGATCCGCGGGAAGCGCGGCGCCGGCCCTGAGCGCGTCCTGCGCCGCCCTGCTGAGGAATTGATCTCCGACCTTCAGAACCTGCTCTTCGACGGTGTTTCTCTCCAGCGGGTCGAGCAGCTCACCCGATCGCACCTGCTCCTGCATGAGCCGCCAGTGTTCGATCCACGCAAACTTCCTCCACAGCGCCGGCCGCGTGGACGGCTCCCGCGCAGCCCACGTGAGAAGGGCCACCCCCTCGATCATGCTCCTGGCGATGAGGACGGCATCCCGGTACTGGCCCGCCCGGACCAACGCCAGGATCGATCGGAGGTGCGCGGCCTCTTTGCGCGTGAAGCACAGCGCCATGAGGGCCACGGCGTCCTGATCGTCGCGGTGGGGAGGGGGCGCATCGAGGATCTGCCTGATCACCAGCACCAGGCGCTGCGCGAACGACTCGAGGGCGTGGATGCCGTGGAGGGGGCTCAGCCGGCTGTCCATGTTTCTGACAACTCCTTCAGGTCGGCGACCCACCTGCGGCGAGACGGGCTTCCGCCACATGGCAGGCTACGGTATGTCCCGGCAGGATTCCCTTGAGGTCCGGGGACTCCTGCAGGCACCGGGCCGTCTTCCACGGACACCGGGGATGAAAGCGGCAGCCCCGCGGGATCCGCACGGCGCTGGGCGGTTCCCCTTCGATCGGGATCTCCTCCCGCCCGGCGCCGCCGACCTCGGGGACGGCCGACAGCAGGGCGATCGTATACGGGTGTTGGGGGTGCGCGAAGAGCTCCGCGGTTGGCGCCCGCTCCACGATCTTCCCCAGGTACATCACGGCCACGTCATCGCTGAGATAGCGGACCACGCGCAGATCGTGAGAGATGAAGATCATGGTGAGTCCCAGGGAGGCGCGCAGGTCGAGCAGGAGCTGCAGGATCTGGGCCTGGATCGAGACGTCGAGCGCGGAGAGGGGCTCGTCGGCGATCAGCAGCTCGGGTTCCAGGGCGAGCGCGCGCGCGATCCCGATGCGCTGCCGCTGGCCGCCGGAGAACTCCCCGGGATACTTGTGTCCATCGCCGGGGCTCAGTCCCACCTGGGTGAGCAGCTGCGCGACCCTGCTTCCCCGCTCCCTCGGCGACCCGATCCTGTGGACGTCGAGGACTTCCAGCAGGGTCTTGGCGACGGTCTGGCGCGGGTTGAGGGACGCGTACGGGTCCTGGAAGACCACCTGAATCCGCCGGCGGTAGGGGAGGAGCTCGCCTTCGGTGACCTGCATCAGGTCGACCCCGTCGAAGCGCACCTCGCCCCGGTCGGCATCGTAGAGGCGCAGGATGCAGCGGCCGAGCGTGCTCTTTCCGCACCCCGATTCCCCCACCAGGCCCAACGTGTTCCCCCGCCCGAGGGTGAACGAGACGCCGTCGACCGCGCGCACCGTCTCAGGCCGCCGGCGCAGCGCCGCGTCGAGGAGGGTGTGCGGGAGGGGAAAGTGCTTGACGAGGTCGCGGACCTCCAGCAGCGGCTCAGCCACCGGCCTCGGCCTCCAAGAGGTCCGCCTTGAGGCAGCGGCTCCAGTGTCCGTCGCCCACGCGGACGAAGGGGATCTCGCCGGTTCGGCATTCGTCCGAGGCCCACGCGCACCGGGGCGCGAAGGGGCATCCCGGCCCCAGCCCGATGAGATCGGGCGGGCTCCCGGGAATGGGCGCCAGCGGCCGGCGCCGGTCGATGCTGGGCACCGATCTGATCAGCCCGATCGTGTATGGGTGCCGGGGCCGCGCGAAGAGGTCGCCCTTGGCGGCCAGTTCCATGATCTGTCCCGCGTACATCACCGCCACCCGATCCACCATGTGGTAGACCACGCCCAGGTCGTGGGTGACAAGGATCAGCGCCATCCCGTATTCCTTCTGCAGCGTGACGATGAGGCGGAGGATCTGCGCCTGGATCGTCACATCGAGCGCCGTGGTGGGCTCATCGGCCAGGAGGAGCGCCGGCTGCCGGGCCAGCGCGATCGCCAGCATGACGCGCTGCCGCTGTCCCCCCGAGAGCTGGTGGGGATAGGCCCGGAGACGCCGCTCCGGGTCGGGGATCCCCACGCGCCGCAGCAGGTCCAGGGCGCGGTCGCGCCGCGAATAAGGGCGCCCCCAGGGGAGGGCCTCGGCGATCTGCTCTTCCACCGTCAGCACCGGGTTGAGGGCGCTCATCGGATCCTGGAAGACCATCACGAATCCGCTGCCTCGGATCCGCTCGAGATCCCGCTCGGGCAGGCGGGCCAGGTTTCGTCCCTGGAAGGTGACACGGCCGCCGCTGATGCGCCCCGGGGGGTGGATGAGACGGAGGATCGCGCGGCAGGTCATGGTCTTGCCCGAGCCCGACTCGCCCACGAGCGCAAACGTCTCCCCGCGCTCGACGGTGAAGCTGACGCCCCGCACGGCCTGGACGACTCCCCGCTGGGTGGGGATCTCGACGCGCAGGTCGTCGACGGCGAGGAGCGGCGCGCTCACTGGCCCCGGACGCGCAGCAGGTCGGCGACCCCGTCACCGAGCAGGATGAAGGCGAGCCCCGCGTACATGCACGCAAACCCCGGCATGGTGGCGACCCACCACCCCCCGGACAGAAACTCGCGCCCGTCGGCGATCATCATCCCCCACTCGGGCGCGGGCGGCCGGATCCCCAAGCCCAGGAACCCCAGCGCGGCCGTGGTGAGGATGACCAGGACGACGTCCGAGGCGACAAAGGTGACCGCGGGCGGGATGGCGTTGGGGAGAATATGGCCCATGATGATGCGCCAGCGGCGGAATCCCAGCGTCCGCGCCGCGGCGACGTACTCCAGATGCTTTTCGCGGAGGACCTCCCCGCGCACCAGGCGGGAATAGGTGATCCACCCCACCCCGCCGATGGCGATGAAGATGTTCCGCTCCCCCGGCCCGAGGAAGGCGACGACGGCGATGACGAGGACCAGGAAGGGGACGGCGGTGATCACGTCGACCGTCCGCATCACCACCGCGTCGAGCCACCCGCCGGAGTAGCCGGCGACGGCGCCCGCGATCGACCCGAAGACGAAGGGGAAGATCACCGCCAGGACGCCGATGCGCAAATCGATGCCGGCCCCGTACAGCACCCGCGTCAGCACGTCCCGGCCGAAGTTATCCGTCCCGAACGGGTGCGCGGGGCTCGGCGCCTGGAGGAGCACGTCGAAGTTCTGGCCGTTCGGGTCGTAGGGGACGAGCCACGGGGCGAGCAGGACGGCGCTGCCGAGCAGGAGCAGCATCGCCCCCCCGGCGAGCAGGCTCGGCGGCAGGCGCGCGGCGATCCCGGGGGACGCCACGGTTTCCTGGACCACCGCGCTCACGGATGGCGCCTCCTAGCCCATGCGGACGCGGGGATCCAGCAGCGGGTAGACCAGGTCCGTGGCGAGGTTGATCAGCATCACGCCGACGGCAAAGGCCAGGGTGAGCGTCTGGACGACCATGTAATCGCGGGCCATGATCGAGTCCACCATCCACGACCCGAGGCCCGGCAGGGCGAAGACCGTTTCGACGACTACGGACCCCCCAATGGCGTAGGAGAGCCGCACGCCGATCAGCGTCACGATGGGCAGGAGCGCGGCCCGCAGCACGTGCCGGAACAGCACGACCCGGCGCGCCAGCCCCTTGGCGCGGGCGAAGTCCACGAACGTGGTCCGCTGGACATCGATGAGGGAGGACCGGAGGTTGCGGGTCAGCACGGCGGTCAGCAGATTGGAGAGGGTCAGCGCGGGGAGGAACAGGTGCCGGAGATGTCCCACGGCGCCCTCTCCATACCCGGCCGCCGGAAACCACCTGAGGCGCAGGGCGAACACGATCAGCAGCAGGATGCCGACCCAGAAGGCGGGCGAGGCCAGGGGCAGCGTGATCAGCCCGCGCACCAGCTGATCCGGCCAGCGATCGCGGTGCCCCGCCGCGACGATGGCCAGCGGCACCGCGATCAGCACGGAGAGCAGCATGCTGTAGACGACCAGGAAGAGCGTGACGGTCATGCGGTGGGGCAGCAGCTCGACGACGGGCGTCCGGTAGCGCAGCGACTGCCCCAGGTTGCCGGTGAACAGGTTCCGCATGTAGGTCGCGTACTGCTGCCAGAGCGGGCGGTCCAGGCCCCACTGCTGGTGCAGGGTCCGGACGGCCGCGTCGCTGGCGCGCTCTCCGAGGATCGCCGTGGCCGGATCCCCAGGGAGGAGCTTGATGAGCAGAAAGATCAGGACCGTGACCAGGAGGGCGACCGGCAGGGTCTGCCCGATCCGCCTGGCCGCGTAGTTCAGCGAATCCACGAGGGCGCTCTTACTCCCCGACCGTGACGTTCTTGAAGAGCCACGGCCCCGTTGCCATCTGCACAAACCCCTTCATCTTCTTGTCGATGGCGATGGTGTACGGGGAGTAGTACAGCCAGATCTGGGGAGAGTCTCTGAGGGCAATGTCCTGGATCGTGTAGTAGATCTGGCGGCGCTTCTCGGGGTTCATCTCCCGCAGCCCACGCGCCAGCAGGTCGTCCATTTCCTGGGTGTGGTAGCCGCTGTGGTACGACTGGCTCTCTGTGAATCCCAGTTCGTAGGCGCCGAGCTGCGACGGGTCCGGGATGTCGTTGGTCCAGCCGGTGATGTAGACCTGGAACTGGTTCGAGCGGTAGCGCTGGGTGGCCGCCGCCCGGTCGAGCGGCTCGAGTTCCAGGTCCACGCCGGCTTTGGCCCACATCGCCTTCAGGGCGACCGCCGTGGGCGCCGCCACGGCATCGCCGGAACGGTAGAGCAGCTTCAACGGCAACGGCGTCGGCACGCCGGACTCCTTGAGCAGTGCCCGCGCCTTGGCCACGTCGTAAGGGTACCCCTTCGAGCTCTTGTTGAAGTACGGCGTCGTCTGGGGCAGGAACGTCGTCGCGGGTGTGCAGTACCCAAAGCAGACGGCCCTGACGATCGCGTACCGGTCGGTCGCGTAGGCCAGGGCCTGCCGGACCTTCACGTTGTTGAGCGGCGCCTCCCGGATGTTCACGGTGAGGTGATTGACGGCGGTCGAAGGGTTGAGCTGTGTGTCCAGCCGGGAGTCGCGCTTGAGCTCGGCGACGCGGGAGAACGGCGGGTAGTCGACCCCGTCGACCTCACCGGACTGGACCGCGATGATGCGGGCGTTGTCGTCGGGGATGTACCGGAGGTGCAGTTCGGGCGTCTTCGGCAGGCCCGGCTCGAAGTAGGAGGGGTTGGCTCTCATCACGAGCTCCTCGCCCTTCTTCCAGTCGGCCAGCATGAAGGGTCCCGAGCCCACCGGCTTGTTGGAGATTTGGTCCTGCGTGGCGTCTTTGAAGATTTTCTCGGACAGCACGCTGTTGGAGAAGAGCGAGACGTCCGCCAGGAACGGGGCCCAGGGCTCCCTGAGCGTGATCACTACGGTGAAGTCGCCGCGGGCGAAGATCTCCTGGACCGGCTCGAGCGCCCACTGCCACGGCCCCTTGACGTCATGGGCCCGCTTGAGCGACCAGACCACGTCCGCGGCCTTCACCGGGTCGCCGGTGGAGAAGCGGGCATTCCGCCTCAGCGAGAAGGTCCACGTTTTGCCGTCGGCGGACGTCGTCCACCGCTCGGCAAGGTCGGGGTCGAAGCCGTCGCCCTGGACATTGACCCGCACCAGTTGCTGGTAGATCTGCATGAAGGCCCAGATATCGGGATTGGCGTCCTGGGTGACCGGGTCGAGGTTTTCGGGCGCCCGGTTGACGCCGAACCTGATCGCCTTCTTGAACTGCTGCGCCGACGCGTCCGGTGCGGACACGCCCGCGAGCGCCAGGCCTGAGATGATCGCGCAGGCAACGATCCCACGAAGGCCGCGCATAGGCCTCCCCCCCTTGGTGATGACGTAGAGCCGCACATTCTGCGGGCGCGGAGGCATGTCCTGTCAGGAGGCCGCCAGGGCCCTGGAGACGTCGATCTGCTGAAATTCGCGGGCGAACCGGGACACGTAGTCGGTCAACCGCTCGATGGAATCCTGGCCTCGGCGGCGCAGCGCCTCCAGCGCTTTCTTGTCGATCTCCGGCGGGCTCTCGATATCGATGTCCCACGCATCGACGGGGATGGTCACCGGCGCCCCGGCGAATTCGAACGCGTTGAAGCCCTGGGGTCTGATCGCCTCACCGAACAGGGGCCGCAGCGGAGGCTGGGAGCCCCACTCTCCCTTGTACCCGCCGCCCCTCAGGTCGGCGATCTCCGTCCCGCCGATGGCGATGGCCACCGCCAGCTCCCAGACGTCGGTCCCTTCGGGGAAGAGATCCGGCATCAATTTCCTGCCGATCGACCACCATTCCACGATCGCGGTCAACATCCCCAACTCGCGGACATTCCGGCCCGCCCTGACCAGGACCTCGCGGTTTCCCCCGTGGCCGTTGAGAAAGATGACCTTCCGAATGCCGTTCCGGTGGAGGCTGCGGCAGACGTCGGTATAGAACCCTTCCAAGACCTGCTGGCCGATGGCGATCGATCCGGGATAGGCTTTCATCTTGTCGTTTTCCCCGTAGGGGAGCAGCGGGAGGGTCATCAGGCCCGTCCGTTTCCCCACTTCATCCGCCAGCCGCTCCACCGAGCTGGCGTCGATGCCGATGGGGGTCGGTCCATGGGCGTGCAGCGTGCCGACGGGCATCAGCACTGTGTCCGCCCGCTTGAAGGCGTCTTCCGCTTCCATCCAGGACATCTCGTGCAACCGGTGCTTCTTCATGGAGATCCACCTCCTCGAATTCGTACGGCATCAGGCGGCCGCGGGCGCCGCGGGCGCGGCGCGGGCTCCTTTGGAGTTCGCTCTGGTTACCGGAGAACCCCGCGGAAGCGGCTGAGGAAGGCCTGCAGGCGCTCCGTCTTCGGCCGCACGAGGACCTCCTCCGGAGGCCCCTGCTCGACAATGACGCCTTCGTCCATGAACACGACCCGGTGGGCCACTTCGCGCACGAAGATCATCTCGTGCGAGACGACGAGCATCGTCTGGCCGCTCCGCGCAAGATCCTGCATCACCGAGAGCACCTCGCCGATCAGCTCCGGGTCGAGGGCGGACGTCACTTCATCGAACAGCATCACCTTGGGCTGCATGGCGACCGCGCGGGCGATGGCAACCCGCTGCTGCTGTCCTCCGGAGAGTTGGAATGGATACGCCTTCACCTTGTCCAGGAGCCCCACGCGCTCGATCCAGGACAGCGCGATCCGGTCCGCCTCCGCCCGCGACTTTTTCTGGACATGGACGAGGCCGAGGGCCACGTTGTCCAGCACGGTCATGTGCGGAAACAGGTTGTAGCTCTGGAATACCATGCCCAGCCCGGCGCGCTGCCGGGCAATCCTGGTCTCCGGCAGCCTGATGCGGCGGCCGTTGAGGTCCTGGTATCCGATTTGTTCCTCCCCCAGGCTGATGGATCCCTGGTGGTAGTCTTCCAAGGCGTTCACACACCGCAGCAGGGTGGTCTTGCCGGATCCGCTCGCGCCCACGAGGGCGACCACCTGCCCGGGGTCTACCTCGAGCGAGATCCCCCTGAGGACCTCCAGGGGACCAAACCGCTTGTGCAGATCCGAGATGGTCAGGATCGCGGCCATCTTGCCTCGTCCACGGGGTCAGTATTTGAGGTATGCAAACCGTCTCTCCAAAAGCCCGCCCAGCCGCGAGACCGTAAAGTTCACGGCGAAGTACAGGAACGCGGTCACCCCATAGAAGGGCAGCGGGCTGAAGGTGACGCCGACCACGTTCTGCATGGCCAGGAGGAGTTCGATGATGCCCAGCAGCGAGAGCAGGGCGGACCCCTTCACGATCTCCACGGCCACATTGACCCAGGGCGGGACCATGCGGCGGACCGCCTGCGGGAGGATCACCAGCCGGAGGCGCTGCCAGAACGTCAGCCCGACGGCCTTGGCGGCGTCCACCTGCGCCCCCGGGATGGAGTCGACGCCCCCCCGCACGATCTCGGCGATGTGCGCCGCGGCGAAGATGCTGAGGGCGGTGACCCCCGCCTGGAACGCCGAAAACCGCAGCCCGAAGGCGGGGAGCGCAAAGTAGATCGCAAAGATCAGGACGAGCACCGGCAGGCCGCGGACCGTATCCACGTACACCCGCGCCGCCAGGCGCACGACGAAGCCGCCGTACAGCAGCGACAGCCCGACCACGAACCCGGCCAGGGACCCGGCGAGGATGACGATGGCCCCGATCTCCAGGGTGACACCGAGGCCGCGGAGGAGTTGGGGCAGCGCGAAGGACAGATCGTGCAGCATGCCGGTCCTCAGCGGATGACCGCGTAGCGGCGCTCGACGCGGCGCAGGATGAACGCGATGGCGTACCCCGCGAACAGGTACAGCACCGTGGCGAACGTCCACGCCTCGATCGTGCGGAACGTGTTGACGTTCAGCCACTCGGCGGCGTAGGTCAGCTCCGGCACGGCGAGCGCCGAGGCCAGGGACGTGTCCTTGAACAGCGAGATGAACGTGTTGCTGAGCGACGGCAGGATAATCCGGAAGGTGACGGGGAGCGTGATCAGCCGGACGCGCTGCCACGGCGCGAGGCCGAGGGCTTTGGCCGCTTCCGTGTACCCGACCGGCACCGAGTTGACCCCTGCGCGGAAGACCTCCGTCAGGTAGGCGCCCGAGTACACGGAGAGCGCCACGATGAACGACCAGACGTTGTCGAACATGTAGATCCCGAGTTTCGGGAGGCCGTAGAACGCGAAGTACACGAGCAGGAGCAGCGGGATGTTGCGAATGAACTCGACGTAGGCCACCACGAGCAGGCGGAGCCAGGCCGGCCCGAAGCTCCGGCCGAACGCTCCGGCCATCCCGACGACGCTGCCGATCAGGAGCGAGAGCGCGGCGAGCTCCAGGCCGAGGGCCAGGCCCCAGGTGAACCGCGGGAGGCTCTGCCACGCCAGAAACCAATTGAAATGGTAGGCGCCCATCGATGCGCCCGGGCCTATTCAGCGGCCGCCCCGGGGTCCGGGAGCGAGCGTCCGCCGCTCTCGGACCCCGTCAGCGCCTACTGAATGCGGAGGTGGCCCGTGGACTGGTAGAGGCGCAGAGCGTCGGGGAATCCGACCGGCGGGTCGGCCAGCGTGATGCCGAAGTACTTCGCGTATTCGTC
>WNGC01000402.1_pt1 | contig 24826 bp, 26 predicted proteins | sample 5400051 | NCBI WGS metagenome assembly WNGC01 (sample SAMN13153368, study PRJNA577476) | soil metagenome | isolation source: 20 cm soil or saprolite under grassland replicate 2 | place: USA:California | collected 2016-06-15
GGCGGAAATCCTGGCGGCCGAGGGCACGGCGCCCGCCGGATTCGCTGTCACCGGGCTCCCCGAATGGCATTTCGATTTCGATGCCGGGCGAAAGATCCTGCTCGAGCAGCTCGGCGCCGCAAGCCTCGCCGGCTACGGCTGCGAGGATTTCGAACCCGCGATCGGAGCCGCAGGCGCCTTGCTCGAGTACGCGCGCAAGACGCAAGGGCAGGCGCTCGCGCACGTCGCGGCAGTGATTCCGGAGCGCGCGAGCGAATATGTCCGCATGGACGCAGCGACCCGGCGCAATCTGGAATTGACCGAGACCCTGCGCGGTGAGCCCGCTCCTACGCTTTTTTCCCTGCTCGACGAGTGCGCGAGCGGAATGGGGAGCCGGCTCCTGCGCCATTGGCTGCACCATCCGCTGCGCGATCGGGCGGCGGTCGGGGCGCGCCACGAAGCGGTCGCCGCCCTCGCCGATGCGCACGCGGGAATTCAAAAGCTCTTGCGCCGCTTCGCCGACGTCGAGCGCATCACCGGGCGCATCGCGCTCAAGAACGCCCGGCCTCGCGACCTGTCCTCCCTGCGCGACAGCCTCGCCCTGCTGCCCGAGCTCGCGCCCGCGGTTCCGCACGGCGCGCCGCTGCTCGCGCGGATGCTGGACGATCTCGAAGTCCCAGCCGAGTGCCTCGCGCTGTTGCAACGCTCGGTGCTGGAGGATCCCGCGGCGATGGTGCGCGACGGCGGCGTGATCGCCGACGGCTACAGCGTGGAGCTCGACGAGCTGCGCGCGCTGCAGACGCGCTCAGGCGAGTTCCTCGCCGAGCTCGAGGCGCGCGAGCGCAACCGCACCGGCATCCCCAATCTGCGCGTCGCTTACAACAGCGTGCACGGCTTCTACATCGAGATCACCAACACCCACGCCCAAAAGGTCCCCGCCGATTACCGCCGCAGGCAGACCTTGAAGAACGCCGAGCGCTACATCACGCCGGAGCTGAAGGAGTTCGAGGACAAGGCGCTTTCGGCCCGCGACCGCGCACTGGCGCTCGAGAAATCGCTCTACGAGGGGCTGCTCGCGCTGCTCGCCGCCCACCTCCCTAGTCTGCAGCGCATCGCGCGGGCCCTGGCGCAGCTCGACGTGCTCGCCTGTTTCGCCGCGCTGTCATCGAAGCGCAACTATTGCAGGCCGGAATTCGTCGAAGACATCGCGATCGAGATCGATTCAGGCCGCCATCCGGTCGTCGAAGCGCGAGAATCGATCCCCTTCATCGCCAACAGCGCCCGGCTCTCCCCCGTGCGCCAGCTGCTCCTGATCACCGGACCCAACATGGGCGGCAAGTCCACCTATATGAGGCAGGTGGCGCTTATCGTCCTGATGGCGCACGTGGGCTCGTTCGTTCCGGCGAAATCGGCGCGCCTAGGCCCCATCGACCAGATCTTCACGCGCGTGGGCGCGGCCGACGACTTGGCGGGCGGGCGCTCGACTTTCATGGTCGAGATGACCGAATCGGCCAACATCCTGCACAACGCGACCGAAAGGAGTCTCGTGCTGATGGACGAGGTCGGGCGCGGCACCTCGACCTTCGACGGGCTCGCCCTCGCCTGGGCGATCGCGCGAGCGCTCCTGGAGCGCAACAAGTCGCTCACGCTCTTCGCCACCCACTATTTCGAGATGACGCGGGTCGCGCTCGAGCACAAGGAAGCGGCCAACATCCACCTCGACGCGGTCGAGCACAAGGACACGATCGTGTTCATGCACGCGGTCGAGGAAGGCCCCGCGTCGCAGAGCTACGGCCTGCAGGTCGCGCAGCTCGCAGGCGTGCCGAAGGCCGTCATCCGCAACGCGCGCAGATACCTGCAGATGCTGGAGGAAGCGAGCTTGTCGCGCGCAGGCCAGTCGGATCTCTTCGCCGCGGGCAAGTCCGAGCCCGAGCCGCCCGCGGAATCCGATGCCCTGCGCGAGGCGCTGGCCGCGGCCAATCCCGACGAGCTTTCGCCGCGCGAGGCGCTGGAGCTGCTCTACAAGCTGAAGCGGCTGTGAGACGCCTCGCTTCGGTCGTACTGCTCGCGCTTGCGGCGTGCACGGCGCACATCCCGCCGCCCCTGGCCTCCGGCAGTGCCACGGCGTTCAAATTCGCCCTGATCGGGGATACGCCCTACAGCGCGGCCGAGGCGGCGGCGCTGGACGCGATGATAGAGGAGATGAATCGCGAGGACCTCGCCTTCGTCATCCACGTCGGGGATATCACGGGCGGCCAGGGGCCTTGCACCGACGAATGGCTCGAAGCGAGGAAACGCCAGTTCGAGAAGCTGAAGCACCCCTTCGTGATCGTGCCGGGGGACAACGAATGGCTGGATTGCCACAGGAGCGGCTTCGATCCGATCGAGCGCCTGAAAAAATTTCGCGAGCTCTTCGAGTCCGGCGACACGAGCCTCGCCAACCGCAGCCTCAGGCTCGAGCGGCAATCGGGCCGCTACGAAGAATACCGCGAGCACCTGCGCTGGATCGCGGGAAACGTCCTCTTCGTCGGCCTGAACGTGCAGGGGAGCAACAACAACCTCGGCAGGACGCCCGCGATGGACGCCGAGCACCGCGCGCGCATGGCCGCGGTGTTCGCGTGGCTCGAGGACAGCCTGCGGCTCGCTGAACGGCGCAATCTCGCCGGCATGCTCGTCTTCGCGCAGGCCGATCCCGACTTCGAGGGGAGGATGCGGCGCAGGGCGGACGGATTCGCCGGCTTCCGCAACGCCCTGCGCGACCTCGCGCTCAGGTTCGGAAAGCCGGTGCTCTTCGTGAACGGCGATACTCACCTCTACAAGCTGGATCAGCCGCTCGCCGACCCGGCGACGGGCCGGCCCTTGCGGAATTTCATCCGGGTGATCGTGTTCGGTTCCCCGCAGACTCGTTGGATCCGCGCGGGGATAGACCCGGCGTCGCCGCAGCTGTTCCAGCTCGCCCCTGCGCCGGGACCTTAGCCGCGGTGATGGCGTCCCATGTGGCTCATGCGGTCCATGCCGTCGCGGATCGCCACTCTCACCTGCTCCTTCTGCGCGGAATCGAGCGCGTCGTACACGGCGAACCAGGCTTCGCGCACCTCTTTGCGCGTCGCTTCCGTCTGGGCCTGCGCATGCGCCCGCAGCTCCTCGCGCAGCTGCGCGAACTGCTTCAAGTCGGCGCCGGGCTTGTCGATCTCGACGCGCAGCCGGGCGCGCGTCTCCTCGCCCCTGGCGCGCATAGCGCGGTGAGCCTCGCGCTGCAGGCCCTGGGCCTTGTTCCACAGCTCTTCCTGCTGCGCATTGAGGTTCAGGTCCCTGTGCAGCCGCTCGAGACCGCGCATCGGGCCCATTCCTTCTGGGCCTTTTCCGTCGGGCGCCTGCGCCCAGACAGAGCCTGCGGCTAGTAAGCCTGCCGCCAGCAGCACGAGCTTCACTTCGTGACGTGCAATCATCTTTCTCTCCTGTTGGGGAACGACGCGGCGATTCTCGCGTGCAATCGTTTCCAGACTATTTCCGGCGGGCCGAGATTCGTTGCAAATTGTTTCCGCCGGCGGACTGCGCCGAACGAATCAGTGCAGATCGAGCGCGTGGCCCTTCAGCGCTTCGAGGGGGACGTACTTGAGGACGTTTTCGTGAGTGGATTCGAGGACCACCTGCGGCGCCATGCCCGCCTTGTGGGCCTCGACCCAGCGCAGCACGTGCAGGCACCAGCGGTCACCGGGCGCTAGGCCCCTGAAGCGCATCTCCGGGCGCGGCGTGGAGAGATCGTTGCCGCGCGCGCGGCTGAATTCGAGGAACTCCGCGGTCGCCTTGATGCAGACCAGGTGCGCGACCCCTTCCGCTTCGTGCGTCGCACAACAGCCGTCGCGGAAAAAACCCGTGAGCGGATCGTAGCTGCAGGCGAGGAGGGGTCCGCCGAGAACGTTCTTTTCCTTGGAGAGGACCGAGCTCATGCAGGGATTTTATCCGGAAATCCGGGTTGAGAACACGCGACACGCGGTGGGTATTCCGGCTTACAGGGAACGCGAGGTCGCCGCGGCGATGTAATGCTTGATCTTCGCCACGTCGGCGTCCATGACCTCGACCCGCTGGGGCAGCTTTTCGAGATTTTCGAGGCCGGCCGGCCGCGGCGGCTCCCGCCCGAGCGCTTCGCGTATGGTTTCGGCGAATTTGGCGGGCTGGGCGGTCTCCATGCAGACCAGCGGCACACCCTCCTCCCGATGCTCCAACCCGACCTTCACGCCATCGGCCGTGTGCGGGTCGATCATGACGCCGTAGTCCTTCCAGATGCGGCGAATGGTGGTCACACGGTCGGCATGCGTGCTCGATCCGGAAACGAAGCCGGTGTCCGCGACTCGCCCGGCGTACTCCGGGCCGGAAAGATCGAGAACACCCTCGCGTTCGAGCTTTTCCCACAGGCCGCGCAGCTTCGCGCCGTCGCGCCCGACGAGGTCGTGGGCGTAGCGCTCGAAGTTGGAGGACTTGGAAATGTCCATCGAAGGACTGCTGGTGGCCTTCACCTCGGCGGCCTTGCGCACGCAATAGCGCCCGGTGCGGAAGAATTCGTCGAGCACGTCGTTTTCGTTGGTCGCGACGACAAGCTTCGCGATCGGCAGGCCCATTCTCCGCGCGACGTGCCCGGCGTAGACGTTGCCGAAGTTGCCCGAAGGCACGGCGAAGGACACTTCCCCGTCCACGGCGAAATACGCCTTGAAGTAGTACACCACCTGCGCCGCGATTCGCGCCCAGTTGATCGAGTTGACCGCGCCGATGCGTTGCCTCGCCTTGAACGCGAAATCCCCCGAAATCGCCTTGACGATGTCCTGGCAGTCGTCGAACACGCCGCGCACGGCGATGTTGAAGATATTGGCGTCCCGCAGCGAATACATCTGCGCCGCCTGGAACGCGCTCATGCGCCCCTGCGGCGAGAGCATGAAGACCTGCACGTTTTTCTTGCCGCGCAGCGCGTACTCGGCCGACGATCCGGTGTCCCCGGAGGTGGCGCCGAGGACGTTCAGCCGTCTGCCGTGCTTGTCGAGCGCGTACTCGAAGAGATTGCCGAGCAGCTGCAGCGCGACGTCCTTGAATGCGAGCGAAGGCCCGTCGGAAAGGCCCAGAAGATAGAAGCCTTTCTCGAGCTTTTTCATCGGCGTGATGTCCTCCGTACCGAAGATCTCTTTCGTGTAAGTCGCGGCTACGACCCGCTTCAAGTCGCCTGAAGGGATGTCGTCGGCGAACTTGGACAGGATCGCGAACGCGAGCTCGCCGTAGCTCATGGCGCGCATGGCCGCGAGCTCGGCGGCAGCGATTCTCGGAAATTCCTCCGGCACGAAGAGCCCGCCGTCCGGCGCGAGGCCCTCGAACAGGATCTCGGTGAACGGCTGCGGTTTCGCTCGGCCGCGAGTGCTGACGTAGAGCATGGGATTTTAGGAATCGGGATCCGGCATCCCAATCACTGCAGCTCTTCCAGTCGAATCCTCGTCACCCTGCCCGTCACCACCGGCAGCTTCTCGATCTTGCCGATCGCGGTGTTGATGCCCTTCTCGCGCGTCTGGTGCGTGAGCATGATGATGTCCACCTGCTGCTCGCCCTCGGCGGGCTCGCGCTGCACCATGGCGTCGATTGAAATCGAGCCGTCGGCGAGGATGCGCGTGACCTCGGCGAGCACGCCCGGGCGATCCTCGACCTGCATGCGCAGGTAATACGAGGTCACGACCTCGTCCATCGGCAGGACCTCGAGGCTGGACATGCGGTCCGGCTGGAACGCGAGATGCGGCACGCGGTGCTCGGGGTCGGCGGTGTGCAGGCGCGTCACGTCCACGAGGTCGGCCACCACCGCGCTTCCGGTGGGCTCGGCGCCGGCGCCGGCGCCGTAGTACATCGTCGGGCCGACCGCGTCGCCTTTTACCAGGACGGCATTCATCACGCCTTCGACGTTGGCGATCAGCCGCTTCGCTGGGATCAGCGTCGGGTGCACGCGCAGCTCGATCCCCTTGTCCGTTCGCTTGGTGATCCCCAGGAGCTTGATGCGGTAGCCGAGCTGCTCGGCGTAGCGGATGTCTCCTTCGGTGAGCTTGGCGATGCCCTCCTTGTAGCACTTGTCGAACTGCATCGGGATGCCGAAGGCGATGGCCGCCATGATGGTGAGCTTGTGCCCGGCGTCCACGCCTTCGACGTCGAAGGTCGGGTCGGCCTCGGCGTAGCCGCGCTTCTGCGCCTCCTTGAGCACCGCGGCGAAGGGCAGGCCTTTGTCGCGCATCTCCGACAGGATGAAGTTCGACGTGCCGTTGATGATCCCCGCGATCCATTCGATGCGGTTCGCGCTCAAGCCTTCGCGCAGGGCCTTGATGATGGGAACGCCGCCGGCGACGGCGCCTTCGAAGGCGACCATCACGCCTTTCTTCTGCGCGGCCGCGAAGATCTCGTTGCCGTGGGTGGCGAGCAGGGCCTTGTTGGCCGTGACCACGTGTTTGCCGTTCTTGATCGCAGCCAGGATGAGATCCTTGGCGACGGTGTACCCGCCGATCAGCTCGATCACGATGTCGACTTCGGGATCGCGCACCACCTCGAACGCGTCCGCGGTCACGCGCGCCTTGCCTCCGGTGAGCTTCTTCGCCTTCGCAGTTTCCTTGTCGGCGACGACGCTGATGCGGATATCACGGCCGGCGCGGCGCGAGATCTCCTCCCCGTTGCGCGCGAGCACTGCCCAGGTGCCGCCGCCCACCGTGCCGATGCCGAGCAGGCCGACGTTGATCGGTTTCATTTGAGCGGCTTCCTGAAGTGAAACGAGCTCACCACCATCCCTTCGCGAAAATAGAACTTGTGCGCCTGCGTTCGCTGCGTGCCGGAATCGAGCGTGGTCGCCTCGCAGTCCGCCGTCCGTGCGAGTCCCTGCAGATGCTCCATCAGAGCCTTGCCCACGCCCCGCGAGCGTTGCCGCTCGTCGGTCACGAGGTCATCGACGTAGAGGTGGAGTCCCTCGAAGGTGTTCTCGTTGATGCGGTACACGGCGACACCGCGCACGGCGTCCCCCTCGGTCGCGACGCACATGCGCGCCCCGCCGGCGAACACGCGCTTCATTTTGCCCTCGTATTCGGCGGGCAGCGCGGTGCGCAGCTGCCGGTGGACGCTCTCGGCACGCTTCAGCCAGATCGGCTCGACGATCTTGCCGGAAGCGTCGGTGATATGAACGATGTTCATGGCTTGAGCAGTCCGTCTTTGCGAAACATTTCCCTGATGCCGCGGATCGCCTGCCGCGACCGGGATTCGTTCTCTATCAGCGCGATGCGAACGTGATCGTCGCCGTAGTCGCCGAAGCCGATTCCCGGCGACACCGCCACCTTGGCGTCCTTCAGGATCCTTTTCGCGAATTCGAGCGAGCCGAGCTTGGCGTAGGCTTCGGGAATCCTCGCCCAGATGTACATCGAGGCCTTGGGGTTCTCGACCATCCATCCCATTTCGTGCAGGCCTTTCACCATCACGTCGCGGCGCTTCTCGTATTTTGCGCGGTGTTCCTCGACGCAATCCTGCGGGCCTTCCAGCGCCACGATCGAGGCCACCTGGATCGGCGTGAAGGTGCCGTAATCGTGATAGCTCTTGATGCGCGCGAGAGCGTTGACCAGGCCCGTGTTCCCGACCATGAAGCCGATGCGCCAGCCCGCCATGTTGTAGCTCTTCGACATGGTGAAGAATTCCACGGCGATGTCGCGGGCGCCCGCGACCTGCATGATCGAAGGCGCCTTCCATCCGTCGAAGGTGATGTCGGCATAGGCTAGATCGTGCACGACGAGGATGTCGTGGGCCTTGGCGAGCGCGATCACCCGCTCGAAGAAATCCAGCTCCACGCATTTCGCGGTCGGGTTCGAAGGAAATCCGATCACCAGCATCTTCGGCTTGGGAATCAGCTCGCGGATCGCGCGCTCCAGTTCCTCGAAAAAATCCACCTCCACCGTCATGCGAACCGAACGAATGTCTGCGCCGGCGATGATCGCGCCGTAGATGTGGATCGGATAGCTCGGGTTGGGAACGAGCACCGTGTCGCCGCGGTCCAGCGTGGCGAGCATCAGGTGGGCGAGTCCCTCCTTGGATCCGATGGTGACGATCGCTTCCGAATCCGGATCGAACGCGACGCCGTAGCGGCGCTGATACCAGCCGCAGATCGCGCGGCGCAGGCGCGGAATTCCCTTCGAGACCGAGTAGCCGTGCGTGTCGGTGCGCTGCGCGGCCTCGACCAGCTTCGCCACGATGTGCCCGGGCGTGGGGCCGTCCGGGTTGCCCATGCTCATGTCGATCACGTCTTCGCCCGCGCGGCGCGCGCTCATCTTCAACTCGTTGGTGATGTTGAAGACGTAGGGTGGAAGGCGCTCGATTCGGGCGAACTTTCTCATATCGCGGGAATTTTCCGGTGGTGCGGCGGAGCCTTGAGCCGCGCCGCGTCGCAAAAAGTTATAATGTTACCGGACACTTACAGCACCGGCAAACTTGAAACTGCATCTCGATCTACAGACCTCGAAGAACGCCATCACCGGCTACGGCGAGGGCTACGTGATGGTCAACCAGCAGCGCTTCGAACGCAGCCTCGTGGTGCTGCCGGAGCGCATCCTCCTCGACTGGCCGCCGAAGCGATTCGATGACCTCGCCCCCGAGCACTTGGCGGCGCTTGCCGGGCTGGACCGGGAAATCATCCTGCTCGGCACCGGAACACGGCTGCGCTTTCCGCGCGCGGAGATCATGCAGCCCCTGATACGCTCGGGAATCGGCGTGGAGGTCATGGACGTGCAGGCCGCCTGCCGTACCTACAACATTCTCCTCGCCGAAGAGCGCAGGGTCGCCGCGGCCCTGCTGATCGGATAGGCAGCGGGAATGTCCGGATCATCGGAGGGCAACTCTCGCAATCGACTCCTGGCGCTCCTTGCGGCATTCAGCCTTGCTTGGTTCTGCAATCTCGGCTATCGGCACCTCGTCAAACCCGACGAAGGCCGCTACGCGGAGATTCCGCGCGAGATGGTCGCGAGCGGCGACTGGCTCACGCCGCGCCTGAACGGGTACAAATACTTCGAGAAGCCTGCGCTGCAGTATTGGGCGACCGCCGTGTCGTTCAGCGTGTTCGGACAGAACGAATGGGCGGCGCGCCTGTGGCCGGGCTTGACCGGATTCTTGGGCGTGCTGTTGGTATTCTGGACCGGCAATCGATTGTTCGGACCGCCCGCGGGCCTGCTCGGGGCCGCAGTCACCGGGAGCGCGGCGATTTACGTCGCGATCGCTCACGTGCTCACCCTGGACATGGCGCTCAGCTTTTTCATGTCGGCTACGGTGTTTGCGTTCGCGCTCGCGCAGCGCGACGCGGCAAGCGAGGGAGAGCGCCGCCGCTGGATGCTCGTCGCCTGGGCCGCCGCCGCGCTCGCGGTGCTGAGCAAGGGCTTGATCGGGATCGCCCTCCCCGCGGGCGCAGTCGCGCTCTATGTCCTCATCGAGCGCGACTGGAAGCCGCTCAAGCGGCTGCACGCCTTCTCGGGCGCGCTCTTGTTCCTTGCGATCGCCGCTCCGTGGTTCGCCGCGGTTTCGGCGGCCAACCCGGAGTTCCTGCGCTTTTTCTTCATCCACGAGCATTTCGAGCGCTTCCTCACCCGGGAGCACGATCGCTACGAGCCCGCCTGGTATTTCGTGCCCGTCGTGCTCGTCGGCATTCTGCCCTGGATCGTCGCCTTCTTTCCCGCGCTGCGGCGCGCGTGGAAGCGTTCGCCGGAGGCGCGATTCCAAGCCTCGCGATTCCTCTTTCTGTGGTGCGTCGTGGTCTTCGCCTTCTTTTCCGCGTCGAGCTCGAAACTCGGTTCCTACATCCTGCCGATTTTTCCGGCGCTGGGGCTGCTTATCGGGGCCTACCTCGCTTCCGCCAGTCCGCGGCTCGCGCTCGCGCAGGCCGTCGTCGCGGGGGCGCTCGGCGTCGCCCTGGCGGTCGCGGCCTCGCAGGCAACGCGATTTGCCGCGGCCGATCTTCCGGCGGAGCTATTCGCCCGCTACGCTCCCTGGCTGGCCGCCGCAGGCGCCGTCCTCGTTTTGGCCGCCGGCGCGTCCGTGTTCCTCGCGCTTCGCGCGCGCCCTCAGGCTGCGGCGATCGCTCTCGCGTTCGGCAGCCTCGTTTCCGTTCAAACCGCGACCTCGGGACATGAAGAGCTTTCACCGGCCTATTCCGCGTATCATATCGTCCAGAAAATCCGGAACCAGCTGCAACCGGATGTCCCTTTCTACGTGGTGGACACCTTCGATCACAGCTTGCTGTTCTACCTGGGCCGAACCGTGACGATGGTCGTCAACAAGGACGAGTTGGCGCAGCCGATCGCGTGGGAGCCGCGGGACTACCTGGCGGACACCGCGGCGTTCGCGCGCGCCTGGCAAGCCGACCCGGAAGCGTTCGCCCTGTTCAACGCGAACGACCTCGACGCGTTCCTCAAGTCGCATGCGGTCCCCACGCGGATCGTCGCGCGCGACGCCCGCCGCGTCATCGTGAAAAAACCGTGAACGCTGCAAGCTGGGCTCTTATCTTCACGGGCGTGCTGCTCAACGCGGCGGCGCAGCTGCTGCTCAAGGCGGGCACCAACGCGGTCGGGCGATTCGAGTTCAGCGCCCAAAATATAGTCCCCATCGGCATCAAGCTCGCCTTCGAGCCGCACATCGCGGGCGGGGTCGCGTGCTACGTCGTGAGCCTGGTGGTCTGGATCATGGGCCTGTCGCGCGCAGAGGTTTCGATCGCATATCCGATGCTTTCGATCGGATACGTTCTGAACGCGGTCGCGGCCTGGTACCTGTTCGGCGAGTCGCTGACCGCGCAAAAACTCGTCGGCATCGCCTTTATCGTCGCGGGCGTGTTCCTCGTCGCGCGCTCCTAGTGGATTTCCTTCCCTTCGCGCGACCGACCATAGACGAGGCCATGATCGCCGCCGTCGCCGACACCTTGCGCAGCCGCTGGATCGCCACCGGGCCCCGTGTCGCGGCCTTCGAAAAGGCGCTGTCGGAGCGCTTCGGCGGGCGGCCGGTCCGCGCCCTCACCTCCGCGACGGCGGCGATGCAGGTGGCGCTCGAGCTGCTCGGCATCGGGCCGGGCGACGAAGTGATCATTCCCGCCCAGAGCTTCTTCACGACCGGCAACGTGGTCGAGCGCGCCGGCGCGACCGCGGTGTTCGTCGACGTGAGCCTGGGCTCGCGCAACATCGATCTTGCCCAGGCCGCGGCCGCGGTCACGCCGAAGACGCGCCTGCTGTTTCCGACGCACTACAACGCGCCGCTCGATCCGGACGCGCTCGGCGCGTTCGCCAAGCGCCACAAGCTGCGCATCCTCGAGGACGCGGCGCTCGCGATCGGATCACGCAGCCCGCGCGGCCCGGTGGGGGCGACGGGCGACGTCGTCGCGTTCAGCTTCCATCCCAACAAGAACATGACCACCATCGAAGGCGGAGCCTTGGCGCTCAACGACGAGCGCGAGGCGGCGATCGTGGACGCGCTGCGCTTCCACGGCATCAAGCGCCTGCCCGACGGAACGCGTGACGTGGAGCGCGCCGGGGCCAAGTACAATTTCTCCGACGTGTCGGCGCGGCTGGGCCTCGCGCAGCTCGCGTACCTGGAGGACTGGTGCCGCGCGCGCGCGCGGCTCGCGCAGCGCTACTTCGAGTGCCTCGCGGGCGACGAGCTGCTCGCGCCCGAGTGCCTGCCGCCGCGCGACAACCCCGGGCACAGCTGGAACATGTTCACGGTGCTGCTGCCGCTGCAAGCGCTGCGCAGCACCCGCAAGGCGTTCATGGACGCGATGCAGAAAGAAGGCATCGGCACAGGCGTCTCCTACGAAGCGATCCACCTCACCACGCTCTTCCGCAACAAGGGGTTCCGCGAGGGCATGTTCCCGGTCTCGGAGCGCATCGCGCGCGAGACGGTCACGCTGCCGCTGTTTCCCGAGATGCGCGAGGCGGACGTCGAGCGCGTGTGCGAAAGCGTGAAGCGCGTGATGCGACGCAAGGCCGCCTGACATGCCCGCGCCCAAGCTCTCGATCGTCATTCCCGTCTACAACGAGGAGGCGGTCCTGCCCGCGCTGTTCGCGCGGCTGTATCCGGCGCTCGACGCGCTAGCCGCGAGCTACGAGGTCATTTTCGTCGACGACGGCAGCGTCGATCGGTCGGCGGCGCTGCTGCGCGAACAGTTTCAGAAGCGACCCGATTCGACGCGCGTGATCCTCTTCGGCGGCAACTACGGCCAGCACATGGCGATCGTGGCCGGGTTCGAGCACTGCCGCGGCGAGCGCGTGGTCACGCTCGACGCCGATCTGCAGAACCCTCCGGAGGAAATCGCGAAGCTCCTTGCCAAGATGGACGAGGGTTACGACTACGTGGGCGGCGTGCGCTACCAGCGCCAGGACACCGCCTTCCGGCGCAGCGCTTCGCGGATGATGAACGCAGTTCGCGAGCGCATCACCCGGATCCGGATGAGCGACCAGGGCTGCATGCTGCGCGCCTACAGCAGCGACATCGTCGCGGCGATCAACAGCTGCCGCGAAATCAACACCTTTATCCCCGCTCTCGCCTACACGTTCGCGCAGCGCCCGACCGAGATCGAGGTGGCGCACGAGGAGCGCGCCGCCGGCGACTCGAAATATTCGCTTTACGGCCTGGTCCGGCTCAACTTCGATCTCGTCACGGGGTTCTCCGTGATGCCGCTGCAGTTGTTCTCGCTGTCTGGAATCTTCATATCGATCCTTTCGCTTGCGTTCGTGATCGTTCTCGCCGTCCGCCGCCTGGTGGTCGGACCCGAGGCGGAAGGCGTGTTCACGCTCTTCGGCATCGCGTTCTTCCTGATCGGCATCACCCTGTTCGGCATCGGCCTTCTGGGCGAATACGTGGGCCGCATCTACGAGCAGGTGCGGCAGCGGCCGCGCTACGTCGTGCAGGCTGTTCTGGAACGCAAGGACGCCGTTCCGGAACCGTCGAAACAACGTCAAATATCGTAATCGGCTCAAGAGTGACAAGCGCGGTTGTCTTCGCCTATCACGACGTCGGCTGCCGTTGCCTCAGGATTCTCCTCGATGAAGAGATCGAAGTGCCTCTCGTGGTGACGCACCGGGACGACCCCGAGGAGAGGATCTGGTTCGCCAGCGTCGCGGAGCTCGCGCGGGCGCGCTCGATCGAGACCCTCATGCCCGATGATCCGAACGCACCCGAGATCGTCGGGAGAATCCGCGATCTGCGTCCGGATTTTCTTTTCTCGTTCTATTACCGCCTGATGCTCAAGCCCGCGCTCCTCGCGGTCCCGAGGCGCGGCGCCTTCAACATGCACGGCTCGCTCCTTCCGAAGTACCGCGGGCGGGCGCCGGTCAACTGGGCGATCATCCACGGCGAGGCCGAGACCGGCGCGACCTTGCACGAAATGGTGGAAAAGCCCGATGCCGGCCGCATCGTCGACCAGGAGGCTGTCGCCATACTGTCCGACGAGCTTGCCGTCGAGGTATTCGGAAAGGTTGCGGGCGCGGCCGAGCGCGTTCTCAGGCGCAGCCTGCCGAAACTCGTCGACGGCAGCGCAGTCCTGCGCGCGCAGGACCTTTCACGGGGAGGCTATTTCGGCGGACGCAAGCCCGAAGACGGGCGCATCGACTGGGGCGCCTCCGCGAAACGCGTCCACGATCTAGTTCGCGCCGTCGCGCCGCCCTACCCCGGCGCGTTCACGCAGGCGCAAGGGATGCGGCTGCGGGTGCTGCGGACGCGACGTCGCGCGGAGAAGAGCGGCGCGCCGGCCGCAGCGTTCCTCTACGCGGAAGGCGGCCGTTGCTACGCCGCCTGCGCCGACGGAGAGGTTCTGGAGCTCCTCGAGCTGGAACTGGACGGCCGGCCGCTCTCCGAGCAAGAATTCGCCAATCGCATCGGCGCTCGCAAGATCCCGCTGCACTAGGGAGTCACGGTGAAAAGAATTCTCATCCTCGGCGTGAACGGCTTCATCGGCCATCATCTGTCCAAGCGCATCATCGCCCGGACCGACTGGGAGGTCTTCGGTATGGATATGCAGACCGACCGCATCGCCGAGCTGCTCGGCCACAAGCGCTTCCGCTTTTTCGAGGGCGACATCACCATCAACCACGAGTGGATCGAGTATCACATCCGCAAGTGCGACGCGGTGCTGCCTCTGGTCGCGATCGCGACGCCCGCGATCTACGTCAAGGAGCCGCTCAAGGTCTTCGAGCTCGACTTCGAGGCGAATCTGCCGATCGTGCGGGGATGCGTCAGGCACGGCAAGCACCTGGTCTTTCCCTCGACCTCCGAGGTCTACGGAATGTGCGCCGACCGCGAGTTCGACCCGGAGGCCTCGCCGCTCGTGTATGGCCCGATCAACAAGCCGCGCTGGATCTACGCTTGCGCGAAGCAGCTGATGGACCGCGTCATTCACGCCTATGGCATGAAGGAAGGGCTGGCCTACACACTGTTTCGGCCGTTCAACTGGATCGGTTCGGGGCTGGACAATCTCAACGCCTCCAAGGAAGGGAGCTCGCGGGTGATCACCCAGTTCTTCGGCCATATCGTCCGCGGCGAGCCGATCAAGCTGGTGGACGGCGGCAAGCAGAAGCGCGCCTTTACCTACATCGACGACGGCATCGACGCGCTGCTGAAGATCATAGAGAACCGCAAAGGGATTGCGACCGGAAAAATCTACAATATCGGCAACCCCAAGAACAACTATTCGGTCAGGGAGCTCGCCGGCATGATGCTGAAACTCGCCCTGCAATATCCCGAATACAGCGCCAACGCGAGGAAGGTGAGGCTCGTCGGGACGACCGCGGCGCAGTACTACGGCAAGGGCTACCAGGACGTGCAGAACCGCGTTCCCAAGATCTCCCAATCGACGAAGGATCTGGATTGGCGGCCGCGCGTCAACATGCGGCAGGCGCTCAAGCTCATCTTCGACGCGTACCGGACGCACGTCGCCGAAGCGCGACGGCTGGTCGAATGAAGCTCGCCCTGAAAGTCGACGTCGATACCTACCGCGGCACGCGGCGAGGGGTTCCGCGCCTCGTCGAGCTGCTGAAAAAGCACGGTGCGGGCGCCACTTTCCTCTTCAGCCTGGGTCCGGATCACACGGGCCGGGCGATCAAGCGCGTTTTCCGTCGCGGCTTCATCGGAAAGGCATCGCGCACCTCGGTGCTGTCGCATTACGGACTTGCGACCCTGCTCTACGGAACGCTCCTGCCCGGTCCCGACATCGGGCGCCGCTGCGCCGACGTGATGCGCCGCGTGCGAGACGCGGATTTCGAGGTGGGCATTCACGCCTGGGACCATGTGAAATGGCAGGACGGCGTGCCCCAGGCCGACGCCCGGTGGACCGAGCGCCAGATGCTCCTCTCGCGCGAGCGCTTCGAGGAGATCTTCGGGGAGCCCGCGCGAGCGCACGGCGCCGCCGGCTGGCAGACGAATCTGCACGCGCTGCGCCTGACGCAGCGCCTCGGTTTCGACTACTGCTCGGACACCCGCGGGACCTGCCCCTTCATCCCCGTGTGGCGCGCCGAGATCGTCGCCTGCCCGCAGCTCCCCACGACGCTCCCGACGCTGGATGAGCTGATCGGCACCAACGGACTCACGAAAAAAAACGTCGCGGACCATGTGCTCAATCTCACCCGGGAGTGCCCCGCCGCGGGACACGTATACACGCTGCACGCCGAGCTCGAAGGCGGAAAGCTCGCGAGCGCGTTCGACGCGATGCTCGCCGGATGGAAGAGCCAGGGCTACGACCTGGTCTCGATGCGGGTCCTTGCAGAATCGCTCGACTTGAGAAGCCTGCCGCGCAACGAGATCGCGTTCGGCAGCGTCGCCGGACGCTCGGGATCGCTCGCCCTGCAAGGTAAGGAATTTCTTTCGTGAGCGAGCTCTTTCCCGGCTTCAAGCGCAGGCGCATCAGGACGAGCGGCGCGGCGATCAATCTGGTGCACGGCGGCGTGGGCCCGCCGCTCCTCCTGCTGCACGGCTACCCGCAGACCCACGCGATCTGGCACCGGGTCGCGCCCGAGCTCGCCAAACGATTCAGCGTGGTGGCCGCGGACCTGCGCGGTTACGGAGACAGCGAAAAGCCCCATGGGCTGCCCGACCACGCCAACTATTCCAAGCGCGCGATGGCCCAGGACCAGGTCGAGGCGATGCGAACCCTGGGTCATGAAACCTTCTTCGTCGTCGGCCACGACCGCGGAGGACGGGTCGCGCATCGAATGGCCCTGGACCATCCCGATTCGGTCGAAAAGCTCGCCGTCCTCGACATCGTGCCCACGCGCAAAATGTATACAAGCGTATCCCGCGAGTTCGCCAAGGCCTATTACCACTGGTTCTTCCTGCTGCGGCCGGAGCCAATTCCGGAAACCCTGATCGGCGCCAGTCCGGACTTCTACCTCGAGAGCCACATCGGGACGCGCCATGCAGGCCTCAAAGCGTTCGCGCCCGCGGCGCTTGCCGAGTACCGGCGGTGCTTTCGCGATCCCGCCACGATTCACGCGAGCTGCGAAGATTACCGCGCGGCCGAATCGATCGACCTCGCGCACGACGAGGCCGACCTCTCACGCAAGCTCGCGGCGCCCCTGCTCATTCTGTGGGGCAAGCACGGAACGATAGACCGCTGCTTCGCCCCGCTCGCGGACTGGGCCGAGCGCGCCGAAACCGTCCACGGACGGTCCCTGGATTGCGGCCATTACATCCCGGAGGAAGCGCCTGCGGAATTGCTGGCGGAGCTCGTAAAATTTCTTTCATAGCCGCCGAGGTGCCCCGGGTTGCGTTCGCTTCTGAATTCGGGCGACAATGGCGCCTACTGGGGCGTGAACTTTCGGATGGCCAACAAAGCAGTAGGCGATTTCGTATTACCCGCCACCGGCGGCAAGGAGTTCCGGCTCTCGGCGGTCAAATCCAAGCTGCTGGTCCTTTATTTCTACCCGAAGGACAACACTCCGGGCTGCACCAACGAAGGAGTGCAGTTCCGCGATTTCTACCCGCAGTTCCAGAAGGCGGGATGTTCGATAGCCGGGGTCTCGCGCGACAGCGTCAAGTCGCACGAGAATTTCAAGGCCAAGATGGGCTTTCCCTTCGAGCTGCTCTCGGACGAGGCCGAGAAAGTCTGCGGCCAGTTCGGGGTCATGAAAATGAAAAACATGTACGGCAAGAAGGTGCGCGGAATCGAGCGCAGCACCTTCCTGCTCGACCGCGATCGCGTTCTCCGGCGCGAATGGCGCGGAGTCAAGGTTCCCGGTCACGCCCAGGAGGTACTCGATTTTGTTAAAGCCGTCTGAGCAGCAAGCCGATTCAGCAGCCGAAGCTTCGCGCAAATCCGTGCCCTCCCGCCGCCCCCGCGCATCGCGACCGTCCACCACGAAGCTCTTTGTCCTGGATACCAACGTGCTGATGCACGATCCGACGAGCTTGTTCCGGTTCGAGGAGCACGACGTGTTCCTCCCGATCATGACCCTCGAGGAGCTCGACAACAACAAGAGCGGAATCTCGGAAATCGCCCGCAATGCGCGCCAGGCGAGCCGGTTTCTGGACGACATCGTCAGCCACGCCAAGGGTCCCATAGCGGAAGGAATTCCGCTCGCGCGCCACGAAGCCGACAACGCGAGAGGGCGCCTCTACCTGCAGACCGAAGCCATCAACGGTCACATCCCCGCCAACCTGCCGATCGGCAAGACCGACAATCACATCATCGGCGTCGTGATCTACCTTCAAAAGCGCGATCCCGGACGCCAGGTCACCCTGGTGTCGAAGGACATCAACATGCGCATCAAGGCCCGGGCGCTGGGCCTGACCGTGGAGGACTACTACACCGACAAGGTGCTTGAGGATACCGACCTCCTCTACACCGGCGTTCGCGAGCTGTCGACGGATTTCTGGGATCACCACGGCCGGGACATCGAGTCGTGGAAACGCGACGGCCGCACCTACTATCGCATCCGCGGGCCGCTCTGCCAGAAGCTGCTGCTGAACGAGTTCCTCTATCAGGACGGCGAGCGCCCGCTGCTCGCCGTGGTCAAGGAAATATCGGGACGGACCGCGGTGCTCGAGACAGTGCGCGACTACACCCACGGCAAGAACAACGTCTGGGGCATCACGGCGCGAAACCGCGAGCAGAACTTCGCGCTCAATCTGCTCATGAATCAGGAAATCGATTTCGTGACTATGCTCGGCCAGGCCGGAACGGGTAAGACTCTGCTCACGCTCGCGGCCGGCCTGATGCAGACCCTGGAGACCAAGCATTACTCCGAGATCATCATGACCCGGGTCACCGTTCCGGTCGGCGAAGACATCGGTTTCCTGCCCGGCACCGAGGAAGAAAAAATGACGCCCTGGATGGGAGCGCTCGAGGACAATCTCGACGTCCTCAACAAGACCGACGACGACGCGGGCGAATGGGGCCGCGCCGCCACGCGCGACCTGATCCGCTCGAGGATCAAGATCAAGTCGCTCAATTTCATGCGCGGCCGCACCTTCATCAACAAGTATCTGATCATCGACGAGGCGCAGAACCTGACTCCCAAGCAGATGAAGACCCTGATCACGCGCGCCGGTCCCGGCACCAAGGTGGTGTGCCTGGGCAACATCGCCCAGATCGACACGCCCTATCTCACCGAGGGCAGCTCCGGACTGACCTATGTGGTGGACCGCATGAAGGGCTGGTCGCACTCCGGCCACGTCACCCTCCAGCGGGGCGAGCGCTCGCGCCTCGCCGATCACGCCGCCGAAGCGCTGTAAGATATGGAATAGACTTCGTCCGCGCGGTGTTGGCCGATTCGTCTTTTCCCGCACAAATTCCCACTCAACCAGAAAGAGGACCCTATGCTTCGTGCAATTCCAAAGGGCTTTCTGTGGGCGCTCGCCGCGGCAGCGCTCGCCGTCGCGCCCGCCGCATACGCCCAGCAAAAGGATTTCAAGCCCCACGTCGGCCAGCAGGGCAAGGACGTGGTGTGGGTACCGACGCCGGACGAAGTCGTCGAGCGCATGCTCAACATGGCGCAGACCAAACCCGAGGACTATGTGATCGATCTGGGCGCCGGCGACGGCAAGATCGCCATCGCCGCCGCGAAAAAATTCGGCGCCCGCTCGACCGGGATCGAATACAACCCCGACATGGCGGCGCTCGCGCAACGCAATGCGCAGGCGGCCGGGGTCGGGGGCAAGGCGCAGATCGTCCAGGGCGATATCTTCGTCAGCGATTTCACCCAGGCGACCGTGCTCACCCTGTATCTTCTGCCGTCCCTCAACATGAAGCTGCGGCCGCAGATCCTGGCCATGCGGCCGGGAACGCGCGTCGTGGCCCACGCCTTCAACATGGAGGACTGGGAGCCGGACGAGTCCTCCGATGTGGACGGCAGACGAGTCTACCTGTGGATCGTGCCGGCAAACGTTTCGGGCCGCTGGGCGATGGAGCTCTCGGGCGCGGGCGGCTCGGACAAGCTGAGCTTCAACCTGGACCAGAAATTCCAGAAAATAGAGGGCGTGGCCTACCTCGGCTCGACCCTCGCGGGCCTGCGCGAGCCGCGGCTCTCCGGATTCAGGATCGGGTTCGCCTACGTGGACAATCGCGGCGTGCGCCGCGACTTCACCGGGCGTGTCACCGGCGGCACCATGGAAGGCTCGTTCCGCACCGACGCCGGCGCTGAAGGCCACTGGGTGGCGACCAAGAAGTAATCAGGGGCGTCTCGCTCTAAAGAGTTTTGTGCGTGCCGTCGCAGAAAGGCTGGTTGCGGGTGCGCTTGCAGCCGCACAGCCAGAGCTTCTCGGCCTTGGTCACCGTGAATTTCACCGGTGCAAACTCGGTCCCCTTGTGCGTGCCGTCACAGAACGGCTGGCTCTTGGAACCCCCGCAGCGGCACCACCAGTAGTCGCCGGCAGCGACCTCGATCGCGTAGGGGGACTTCTGCGCGATATGGGGTTCGGCCATATTCGTCTCCTCTCCGGGGGCGTAGACCCTTGACTCCGGACGGGCTCTCGCCCGTTTGCGGAAGTATAACCATCATGGCAGACAATGTGTCGAAGACCGATGCCGAATGGCGCGCCCAGCTGACGCCCGTGCAATATAACGTGACGCGCAAGAAGGGCACCGAGCGCGCCTTTACCGGGGAGCATTGGGACCGCAAGGACGCGGGCGTCTATGGTTGCGTCTGCTGCGGCACCGACCTCTTCGGGTCGGACTCGAAGTTCGATTCCGGCACGGGCTGGCCCTCCTTCCGGGCCCCGATCGAGCCGGAACGCGTCAGGACCCAAGAAGACAATTCGTGGTTCATGCAGCGCACTGAAGCGATGTGCGCGGCCTGCGACGCGCATCTCGGCCACGTATTCGACGAGGGGCCGCGGGGACAGCGCTACTGCATCAACTCGGCCTCGCTCAGATTCGAGGCGGACTAGGAGCCGGGACACTCGGATCCGAGCCCTAGTACCGACCCGGTATAATGGATGGCGCGATGAAATTCCTCTTCGACTTGTTTCCTATCATCCTGTTTTTCGCGGCGTTCAAGCTTTTCGATATCTATACCGCCACCGCAGCGGCCATCGCCGCGACGTTCCTGCAGATCGGCTGGCTCAAGTGGAGACGCAAGAAGGTCGATACGATGATGTGGGTCAGCCTCGTCATCATCGTGGTCTTTGGCGGGGCCACTCTTGCGCTGCACGACGAGACCTTCATCAAGTGGAAGCCCACCGTCCTCTATTGGTTGTTCGGCACCGTCATTGCCGCGGCCGAGCTGCTGTTCCGCAGGAACCTCATCCGCGCGATGCTCGGCGAGCAGGTGCGTATGCCCGACGGCGCCTGGGCGCGGCTCAACTGGAGCTGGGCGGGCTTTTTCGCATTCATGGGTGCCGCCAATCTCTATGTCGCCTACAACTTCTCCTCCGACACCTGGGTCAATTTCAAGCTTTTCGGCGGCATGGGCCTGATGCTCGCGTTCGTCGTGCTGCAAGCGCTGTTCATCGGCCGCTACATCGAGGAGAAGTCGCCGTGACGCAGCTCCTCCGGCGCCACGGCCCGATGGATCTGTCCGCTGCGATCCGCGAGCGGCTGACCGCGCTCGCGCCGCTGTCCATCGAGCTCGCGGACGAATCGGACCGGCACGCCGGTCATCAAGGCGCCTTGTCGGGTGGCGGTCATTTCCGTCTCACCATCGTTTCGCCCCGTTTCAGCGGCCACGGCAAGCTCGCGCGACACAGGATGATCTACGCCGCACTGGGTCCCCTGATGCAGCGCGAGATCCACGCTCTCGCGATTCGGGCCCTCGCGCCCGATGAGCTATGATTTCACTTTCCAACCAAGGAACCTCCATGTTTTCACACTCGGTCCGCCTGCTCGCCGCGCTGTCCCTGTGCGTTTCGGCGCCCGTTTGGGCGCAGACCGCCGCGCAAAAGGCCCCTGCCTCCAAGGCGGTCACGGTCAACGGCAAACCCATTCCCAAGGCCCGTCTGGAATTCATAGTCAAGCAACGCGCGAATCAAGGCCAGCCGGACAACGAACAGGCGCGAAAGGCGATTCTCGACAACCTGATCTCGCAGGAGGTGGTCGCCCAGGAAGCCGATCGCAGGGGTTTTGCGAAGAGCGCCGACGTGCGTGCACAGCTCGAATTGGCGCGCCAGCAGGTCATGGTGCAGGCTCTGATTCAGGAGCACCTCAAGACGCACCCGGTCAAAGACGAGGAGATGCTCGCGGAATACAACAAGCTCAAGGCGTCGCGCGGCGACAAGGAATACAAGGCCCGGCATATCCTCGTCGAGAAGGATTCCGAGGCCAATGAGATCATCGCGCAGCTGAAGAAGGGGACCAAGTTCGAGGACCTCGCCAAGCAATCCAAGGACCCGGGCTCCAAGGAAAAGGGCGGCGATCTCGACTGGAATCCTCCGACCACCTTCGTCAAGCCCTTCGCCGAGGCGCTCGCCAAGCTGGAGAAGGGGAAATACACCGAAACACCGGTGCAGACCCAGTTCGGCTGGCACGTGATACAGCTCGACGACGTCCGCTCGATGCAATTCCCCGCGTTCGACGCGGTCAAGCAGCAACTGCTGTCGAGGATGCAGGAGCAGGAAGTGCAGAAGTTCGTCGCGGAGCTGCGCTCGAAGGCGAAGATCGAATAGCGCCGGACGCCCGTCCGGCATACTCCTTGTTTGCCAACCGCATATACCCCGAGAGTAGGCTGACCGGCGCATCAGTCGGTCGAGGCGACGCAACATAGTTCGAGTAAGAAGGTCCATACAGCAGGATCAAGGAAGGGCCATGCAGTACGTTCGGCTTCGTGACGTCCTGTCGTTCAACGCCGATTCCCGTCGGCCGATCTGCAGGAGACGACTTCCGATTGCGGCGTTTGCGCTTTTTCTGGGTGCGTGTATGCCCGGAGCGGCTCAAAGCGACGCTACTCCCCCTTCTGTCCCCACCGGTCTCGTCGGCAAGGCTGTGTCCTCAACCCAGATCGATCTCTCGTGGAATCCCTCTACCGACGATGTGGGCGTAACCGGGTACTTTATTTATCTCAATGACGCAGCGCAGCCGCTTGCCCAAACGACCGGCACCTCCTTCCAGCACACCGGCCTTATTGCGGGGACCACTTACAACTACCGCGTGAGTTCCTTCGATGCGGCTTCCAATAAATCGGCGTGGACCGGTCCGCGGCTCTCGGTGAGTACGCCGCCGCCGGCGACGCGCTTGGAGGAGGGCAGCGTAACCTTCGGCGGCCCCGCCGGCGCCTGGGTGGGGCGCGGGCCGGACGTTGCCGCCTTCAGCGACGGAGCCGCCTTGACATCCGACGTGAGCGGCGCAACCGCAACGTTTACGTTCACGGGCGCGGCGGTGACCTGGATCGGCTTCAAATGCAGTATGTGCGGGATCGCTACGGTGTCCATCGACGGCGGCCCGGCGACCCAGGTCGACACCGCCGGCCCCGTCGCCCCGGGAAGCACGGGACTCGCGTCCGAGCCGGTCTTCACGGCCTCCGGCCTTGCAGACGGTACTCACACCCTGGTGATCACGGTAACCGGCACCAGCAATTCAGGCGGCGCCCACATCGCCGTCGATGCGTTTGATGGGGTCACGCAACCGGCCGGCCTTACCACGTTTTCCAGCACCATCGAAGAATTTCCCAACCCCGAGCGCGGGCTATCCCGGATGGTCACGGAGAATCTGACCGAGGTGTTCGATGAAGGGCTGGCTGCTCATCACGACGCGGGTTATCGGTTGGTGGCACATCGCCAGCTTCTGCCCGACACTGAGACGCTGTCTCAAGCGTTTCTGGATGAGCTCAACGCCGGCGCCGCCTTGCATCGTGCGCGCGGGACAAAGATGGCGATGCAGTTCAGTTACGACAATGACGAAAGCGACGGCGTGGTGAGGCCGTCGCTGGCGACGATTCTCGGTCATATCGCGCAGCTCAAGCCCTTCTTCACTGCGAATGCGGACGTGATCGCGGTCGTTCACGCCGGATTCCTCGGCGTCTTTGGCGAGTGGGCCAGCTGGACCAGCGACTTGACGAATCCGACGGTGCCGACGACTGAAGAGAAGAATGCGGTCCGTGATGCGCTCTACGCCACCGTTGATCCCAGCACTCAAATCGCATTCAGAAACCTCGCTGATTTGGAAGAATGGTACCCGGTGCGGCTCAATGCCTTACAGGCGTTTACGGGCTCCAACCAGGCGCGTTCCGGCGTTCACAACGACTGTTTTCTCAGCGACAGGAACGACCTGGGTACGTATTGGAAAGGCGATGGTGCTCAAGATTACGACAGAACTTTCAAAGACAATCGATTCCGCGCTTATCACGCAGGAATGTCCGCGTGGACGACGACGGGCGGGGAAAACTGCAGCAACGCTGATGAACCCGAGCTCAAGCGCTGTCCTGCGGTGCTCAATGACGGTCCCCTTTACCACTGGCGCTATCTGCGCGATGACCACGGCGTTCACGTTCAAAGCTGGAAAGACGATGGTTGCTTCCCCGAGGTCAAGGGATCTCTTGGATATCGCTTCCAGCTCGATGCGATTTCTCACCCGACGAATGCCGCTCCCGGAAACTCCGTCGACTTTGCAGTCGATCTTCGCAATGTGGGCTGGTCCCGGATTTTCAGCCCGCGCAAGCTCGTCGTGACGCTCAAGAACACAGCGACTGGAGATTTGCTCACGGGCAGCGCCGGCGACATGCGATTTCTTCCATCGCAGGCGACCACTTCCACGCGGATCGTGGTGCCCGTAAGCGTTCCGAGCGCAGGCGCCTACGATGTCTACCTCAGCATGCCCGACGTGTGGCCCCGCACAAAAGACAATCCCGATTTCGCCGTTCGCTTCGCCAACGCGGAAGATCCCGCCGCGGGTCAGGGCTGGGACGCGGCAAATTTCAGATTCAAGACGGGGACGACGCTGACGGTTCAGTGAGGAGGCGCGCGTCCGGCCCGCCGGCCCTCACCCCACCCACTTCCGGGGCGCCGGTTCTTCCTATCGCTCACCCAGTAGCAGCCGCCTGAGCGTGCGCAGGTCATTGAGCAGCCGCTGGCTGGTGTCGATGTGCCGGCTAAGCTGTTCCAGCTTGTAAGTCACGAGCTGCAGGGCTTCGAGCCTGCGTGCCGCACGTTCTGACTTGGCGCGCACGAACTCCTTCTGAATTTCACTCTTCGTCGTCTGAATCGTCTCGCGCAGTAGACCGATATACTCGAGAGTTCCTTCGATGCTGTCGAACGGCGTGCGTTGCTGGGTCATGAGTGATAGGAAATTCGATCCGCCTGTCGCCGGCGTCTTGTGCCGATGCAATCGGGTGTTGGCAAATCATGCTCTCGCCGAGCAAGCAGGGTCAAGCGCTGTCGGGCTCCCCGCGCTCAGGCGATACAAGCTCGC
>WNGC01000581.1_pt1 | contig 24823 bp, 26 predicted proteins | sample 5400051 | NCBI WGS metagenome assembly WNGC01 (sample SAMN13153368, study PRJNA577476) | soil metagenome | isolation source: 20 cm soil or saprolite under grassland replicate 2 | place: USA:California | collected 2016-06-15
ATGAGCCGTGCGGTGCCGGTTTCGCCAAACTCGGCCTTCCATCGCCGTACCAGCCACGCCGGGTGCGAAGCCCCGACCCCTGACACCCGATCCCCGGCACCCGCCAATTTCCGCAGCGCCTGGTTCACGTACCGCGCCGCCCCTTCCCCCGCCGCTTCCCGCGCCAGCTCCACGCTGGTGGCGACCGCGGCGTAGGCCGGCACGCGGGCCAGGGCCGCCAGCTGGTAGGCACCCAGACGCAGCACATCGCGCAGGCGGGGATCGGCGCCGCGCAGCCCGAGCCGGCGGTCCAGATCCGCCTGGCGTCGCAGCACGCCGGCGGCGAGCTCGTAGGCGAGCCGGCGGTCGCGGCCGGCGAGCGTTGGGAGCACCCGGTCGCGCGCCGCCTGGAAGGTGCCGCCGGAGCGCACGGCCTGGAGGATGTGCAGCGCCGCGCGCCGGGCGGCGGTGGCGTCGCTAATCCAGCATCCCTTCGAGCGGCGATGACGGCACGGCCACCGTCCGGCCGGCTTCGACCGCCAGCCGCATCGCGTGCGCCATGGCCACGGGGTCGCGAGCCGCGGCCAGCGCGGTGTTCATCAGGATTCCGTCGACACCCTGCTCCATCGTCACGCACGCATCCGACGCGGTGCCGACGCCGGCGTCCACCACGACGGGGACGGTGAGCCGCCGCTTGATGGTCCGGACGCCGTACGGGTTCAGGAGCCCCAGCCCGCTGCCGATCGGCGACGCCAGCGGCATCACGGCGGCGCAGCCCGCGTCCTCGAGGCGCAGCGCGGTGACGAGATCTTCGTTCGTATAGGCCAGCACCTTGAAGCCGTCCTTGACCAGCGTGCGCGCCGCCTCCAGCAGCCCCTGGACGTCGGGGAGCAGGGTCTCCTGGTCGCCGATCACTTCGAGCTTGACGAACTCGTTGAACCCCGCTTCGCGCGCCAGGCGGGCGTAGCGCACGGCGTCGTCGGCCGTGAAACAGCCCGCGGTGTTCGCGAGCAGGAAGTAGCGGTTCGGATCGAGGTGGTGCAGGATCCCCGTCTCCTTGGAGCGATCGAGGTCGACGCGACGCACCGCGACCGTGACGATTTCCGCGCCCGCCGCCTCGAGGGCGCGAGCCATCGTCTCGTTGTCGCGATACTTGCCCGTGCCCACCATGAGGCGCGAGTGGAACGTGCGGCCGCCCACCACGAACGGCGTGTCCCGGACCGTGTCTACGGCTGCGGTCATGTGCGTCAACCCCCTCCGACGAAATGCACCAGCTCGATCGCGTCGCCCGCGGCCACCGTGACGTCGCCCAGCCTGGGGCGCCGCACGATCGTGCGGTTGTGCTCGACCACCACGGCGCGGGGGTCGAGCTCGAGCGCGCGGAGCAGCTCGAGCAGCGTGGCGCCGCGCGCCACCGTCCGCGTCTCTCCGTTCACCATCACGTCGATCGATTCGTTCACGCCTGCCACTCCTCGAGCATCTGCCGCGCCGCGGCCGAGGGATCGGGCGCATCCCACAGTCCCCGGATGGCGGCGACACCGTAGGCACCCGCCCGCCGCAGCTCGCCGACCCGGGGGGGCGTCACCCCGCCGATCGCGATCACCGGCAGCCCCAGGCTGACGATCGGTCCCAGCTGCGCCGGGCCCAGCGGCTCGCGCTCGGGGTGGGTGGCGGTGCGGTACAGCGGCCCTACTAAAAGATAGTCGGCTCCGGCGGCGCGCGCGGCTACGGCCTCCTCCAAGCCGTGCACCGACTTGCCGATCCACCAACGCGGTTCGAGCCGGCGGGCATCCTGTGGGTCGAGACTCCCCGCCCCGAGCTGCACGCCCGCGGCTGCGACGGCGAGCGCCACGTCGAGGCGGTCGTTAACAAATAGACGGGCAGACGGATAGACGGCGAGACGGGTAGCGAGCTCGTAATGCTCCAATCCCGACAGCGTGCGGCCGCGCGCGTGGAACGCGAGCCGGTCGCCGCCCCCCGCTGCCAGCGCGCGGGCGACCTCGTCCAGGTCGGCCCTGCGGGCGATCCGCTCGTCGGTGATGGCGTGCAGCCGTGGGAGCAGCTCCCTCCCGGCTCGCGTCACGTGAACCGCTGGCCCGTCCGGACTCCCCGCCCGCGCACCCAGTCGGCCGCGGGCATGCGCGCCCGTCCGGCAGGCTGGACTTCTGCCACCGCTACCGCGCCCCGGCCCGTCGTGATCCGCAATTCGTCATCAGTGGTCCGCGCCTCGCCGGGCGGGGAGTCGCCGCGGTCCTCGACCACGCGGGCGCGGAACAGCTTGACCTCGTGCCCGTCCAGCTCGGTCCAGGCGCCGGGCTTGGGGTCGAGGCCGCGGATCACCCGGGCCACGCGCTCGGCGGGCTCGCCCCACGGGATCCGCGCCGTCTCACGGGTGAGCTTCGGGGCGTAGCTGGCGCGCGCGTGATCCTGAGGGCGCGCCTTGAGGCCGTCGGTCTCGAGCAACGCCAGGGCTTCGACGAGCGCCTGCGCGCCCATTTCGGAGAGATGCTCGGACAGCTCACCGCCCGTGACCTCCGGGTCGATGTGGTGCGGGATCTGATGCAGTATGGGACCCGAGTCGAGTCCGGCGTCCATCAGCATGATGGTGACGCCCGTCTTCTCGAGACCATTGAGGATGGCCCACTCGACGGGCGCCGCGCCGCGCAGCTCGGGGAGGAGCGAGGGATGCACGTTGATCATGCCGCGGCGCGGCAGCGCCAGCAGGTCCGGCTTGAGGATGTGCCCGTAGGCGACCACCACACCCACGTCGGGGGCCAGGGCGCGGACCCGCGCGACGAACTCGGTCTCGGTGGGCCGCGCCGGCTGGAGCACGGGCACATCCTCCGCCTCGGCGGCCAGCTTGACGGGCGACGGCACGGCGGTCGAGCGCGAGCGCCCCTGGGGTTTGTCGGGCTGCGTGACCACCGCGACGACGTCGAAGCCCTCGCCCAGCAGCGCCTCGAGGGACGGCACCGCGAACTCTGGCGTTCCGAAAAAGACGACGCGCACTAAAGCTCGCCCGCCGGCTCCGGCGTGACCTCCTTCAGGTAGCCCGACTGCCCTTTGCGGGCTTTCTTCCATTTGGCCAGCAGCAGGCCGCGCTTCACCGCGCTCAAGTGGTCGAGAAACAGCACGCCGTCGAGGTGATCGATCTCGTGCTGCACCGCCCGCGCCTTGAAGCCGGCCAGCTCGGTGCGGTAGGGCCTGCCGTCGCGGTCCAGCGCCTCGAGCGTCACTCTGAGGGCGCGCTCGACGTCGCCGTAGATATCGGGAATCGAGAGGCAACCTTCTTCGGCCGTCTCGTGCTCCTCCGATGCCGTGACGATCCGCGGATTGACGAGCACGAGGGGTGGCGGATCTTCGTCGCCGACATCCACCACCGCCACGCGGCGCGCGATGCCGACCTGATTGGCGGCGAGGCCCACCCCCTTCGCTGCCCGCATGGTGTCGAACAGGTCGTCCACCAGCTCGCGGATCGCGGGGTCGACGGTGGCGACGGGCGTCGCGCGCTGCCGCAGCACCGGCGAGCCGAGCAGGTGGAGCTTGCGGACCGTCACTGGGGCTTGGCTTCGATCGACCGGTTGAGGATGTTCGCGACGTTGGTGCGCATCACCACGACGCGCGACTCGCCGCTCTTTACGGTCACGAGGCGAGCAGCTGGCGGTGGCGCTCCTGCTGCTTGCGCTGCGGCCGGATCAGCATGACGTAGAAGATCGCGATGAGGGCGGCGATCTGAACCAGGAAAATGGTGAGCCCACCCGAGGCGTTCTGGCCCGAGGGGGCGAACAGCAGCGCGAGCATTGGGTGCGCGGTCATGCGGATCCCGATCGCAGGTAGCGGCGGCGCCAGGCCTCGGCCCACGGGCCGAAGGCGTTCCGCCGGATCGCGGCCCGCATGTCCTGCGCGAGCCGAATCAGGTAGCGGACGTTGTGCAGCGACAAGAGTCTCAGGCCCAGCAGCTCTTCCGCCACGAACAGATGGCGAAGATAACCCCGCGAGAACGTCGTGCACGTCTCGCAGTCGCACGAGTCGTCGAGCGGCCGCGGGTCCTCGCGGTGCTCGGCGTTGCGAATGTTCACCGGGCCGTCGGGCGTGAAGGCCGAGCCGTTGCGCCCGTTGCGCGTCGGCGCCACGCAGTCGAACAGATCCATCCCGCGCTCCACCGCCGCTACCAGGTCCTCGGGAAACCCCACGCCCATAAGATAACGCGGCAGGGCCGGGAGCTTCGGCTCGAGCCGCTCCAGCATGTCGTACATGACGGCCTTGGGCTCCCCGACGGAGAGGCCGCCGATGGCGAGCCCGGTCCAGCGACCCATGTCAGAGATTCGGCGGAGTCCTTCCGTGCGAAGCGCGAGGTGGGTCCCGCCTTGGAGGATGGGCCATAGCGTTTGGTTGCACGACGCCACGACGCCACGTAGCAAGGAATGCCCGGCCTCAACCGTGGAACCTGGCGTCGTGCCGTCCTGTGACGCCGTGAGTTCTGCATGCCGTTTCGCGCACCGCGCCAGCCATCTCAGCGTTCGCTCGAGGGCGTCCCTGGCGGTCGCTTCGTCCGCGCCCCCGGGCACCACGTGGTCGAACGCCATCGCGATGTCGGCGCCCAGGGTCCACTGGATTTCGGTGGCGCGCTCGGGCGTGAGCCGGCGGCGGCCGCCGTCCACGTGGCTCTGGAACTCGACACCGTCGTCGTCCACCCGCCGGAACCCTTCGAGCGAGAACACCTGGAACCCGCCCGAGTCGGTGAGCAGCGGCCGGTCCCAGCCCATGAAGCGGTGCAGCGCGCCGAGCTTGGCGACCACCTGCTCGCCCGGGCGCACGTGCAGGTGATAGGTGTTCGCGAGCACGAGCGTCGCGCCCGCGGCGCGGAGGTCGTTGGGCGACAGGGCGCGCACGGTGCCTTGCGTCCCGACCGGCATGAACATTGGCGTTTCGACGCGACCGTGCGGGAGGGTGAGGGAGCCCGCGCGGGCGGGGCCGGAGGTCGCCTCGATCCGGAATTCGAACATGGAGCCTAGTGCGGAATGCGGAGTGCGGAATGCGGAGTCGACGCCCGTCCTTCGATTCCGCACTCCACACTCCGCACCCCGCACTCAGACGACGAGCATCGCATCGCCGTAGCTGTAGAACCGATACCGTTGCTCAATGGCTTCGCCGTAAGCTCGCATGACGTTGTCATAGCCCCCGAACGCGCACACCAACATTAGCAGGGTCGAGCGTGGCAGGTGGAAGTTCGTGAGCAGCCGGTCCACCGCGCGGAACGCATACGGGGGGTGAATGAAGAGCCGCGTCTCCCCGGCGCCCGGACTGATGCGGCCGCCGGGGCCGGCGAGCGTCTCGAGCGTGCGCACGACCGTGGTGCCGACGGCCCAGACGCGCCCGCCGGCGTCCCGTCGCTGGTTGATGAGCGCAGCCGCGGCGTCGCTCACGCGGTACGGCTCGGCGTGCATCGCATGGCGCGCGAGGTCGTCGGTCTCGACCGGCTTGAACGTGCCCGGGCCGACGTGCAGGTCGACTTCGGAGAGCGCCACGCCCTTGGCGCGCAGCCGGTCCAGCAGGTCGCGCGTGAAGTGCAACCCCGCCGTGGGGGCGGCGACACTGCCGTCGTGCGCCGCGTACACGGTCTGGTAGCGCTCGCGATCCTCGGGGCGAGGTGCGCGGCGGATATACGGTGGGAGCGGCACCTCGCCGTACTGGGCGAGCGTGGCCGGCGCGTCGAGCGGGCCGACGAACCGCACCCGCCGCAATCCGCCTCCCAACGCCTCGACGATCTCCGCGCTCGAGTCCGGACCGAACGTCACGCGGCGTCCCGGTTTGAGCTTGCCGCCGGGGTGCCCCATTGCGAGCCACGTTCCGTCGGGTAGCTCCCGGACCAGCAGCAGCTCCGCGACGTTTCCCGTTTCCCGTTTCCCGTGCAATCGCGCGGGGATGACGCGCGACACGTTGATGACGAGCACATCCTCGGGCGCCACCAGATCGACGACGTCGACGAACCGGCCGTGGCGCACGGCGCCGCCGGCGCGATCGAGCACCAGGAGGCGACTCCCGCCCCGGTCGGGGAGCGGGTCTTGGGCGATGAGCGAGGGGGGGAGATCGTAATCGAAGTCGGAGGTGCGGTGCATGAACCTAGTGCGGAATGCGGAGTGCGGAGGGCGGAGTGGAAGCGCGGACCACCGAGCGAAGCGCGTTCACAATTCCGCACTCCGCATTCCACACTCCGCACTAGCCATCGAACATCGTCGGCTGTTCCGCGCTCCGTGGGGGCGTAAAGCCGAAGTGCTTGTACGCGCCCGCCGTGGCGCAGCGGCCGCGCGGGGTGCGGGCCAGGAATCCCTGCTGCATCAGGAACGGCTCGTACACTTCCTCGAGCGTCCCGGCGTCCTCCCCTACGGCGGCGGCGATGGTGGTGAGTCCCACCGGGCCGCCGTCGAACTGCTCGATGATCGTCTTGAGGATCCGCCCGTCCATGTCGTCGAGCCCGAACTCGTCCACATCCAGTCGTTGCAGCGCCTCGCCCGCGACCGGCGCCGTGATCTTGCCGGCGGCGCGCACCTGGGCATAGTCGCGCACCCGCTTCAGGAGCCGGTTGGCCACGCGCGGCGTGCCGCGACTGCGGCGGGCGATCTCGGCGATGCCCGCGACGTCCGCGGGAACGCCGAGGATGCCGGCCGAGCGCCCGATGATCTGCGCCAGGTCGTCGGGCGGATAGTAGGACAGGCGCTCCACCAGCCCGAAGCGCGCGCGCATGGGCGGCGTGAGCAGCCCGAAGCGGGTCGTGGCGCCGATCAGCGTGAACCGCTCGAGCGCCATGGGAATGGTCTGCGCGTGCGGGCCGTCGGCGATGCGCACGTCCACCCGGTAATCCTCCATGGCGGGGTAGAGGAACTCCTCGAGCGCCGGGCGCAGGCGGTGCACTTCGTCGATGAACAAGATGTCGTTCGGCTGGAGCGACGTGAGCAGGCCGACCAGGTCTCCCGGGCGCTCCAGCACCGGGCCCGACGTGGTGCGCACGTTCACGCCGAGCTCCTTCGCCATGAGCAGCGCGAGCGTCGTCTTGCCGAGGCCCGGGGGCCCGAAGAACAGGGTGTGATCGAGCGGTTCCCGGCGCTGCTTGGCGGCGTCGATGGCGATCTGGAGCGACTCCTTGACCTTCGCCTGGCCGACGAACTCGTCCAGCCCCGACGGCCTCAGCGCGGCGTCGGTGAGGCGCTCGTCGGGGAGGGCGTCGGGCGTGGTGACTTGGGTGCGGGAGGGCGTGCTCACGCCGCCTTATTCCCCACCGGCCGCGCCCGCCACCGCACCGGTCGGGCATCGGCTTCGAGCGCGTGCCGCGTGTGGCACGTGACGCACTCGTCGGTGGCGCGGGTGGCGCCGTCGGGCACGAGCATCCGGTTGGTCGAGCCGCAGCGCGTGCAGATCCATTCAGCCGTGCTGGCCATGGTCATCCCCGGGTGAGCAGGTGCAGGGCGCGCCGCACCAGTGTCTCCGTGTCCACGCCGCTCCCGCCGTCCGCCGCAAACGCCTGGCGCAGCGCACGGTCGGCCTCGACGGTCGGGTAGCCCAGCCGCTCGAGCGCGCGGAGCGCCGCCTCGGCCGCGCCGCCTCCGGGGACGGTCGGTCCCGCCGCTTCCTCAAACTCGCCGAGCTTGTCGGCCAGTTCAAGCGCCAGCCGCTCGGCCGTCTTCTTGCCGATCCCGCTCACCGAGGCGAGCAGCGCGATGTTGCGCTCCTTCACCGCCCGCGCCCCGCGCTCCACTCCCAGGGCGGACATCAAGGCCAGCGCGATCTTCGGCCCGACGCCGCTCACCCCGATGAGCCGCTGAAAAAAGCGGCGTCCGGCCTCGTCGTGGAACCCGTACAACGACCAGCCGTCCTCGCGCACCACCAGCTCGGTGGCGAGGCTGACCGTCTCGCCCACCGCGGGCAGACGCTCCATCACGCCCAGCGGCACCACGATCTCGTAGCCGACGCCGCCCGTGGTGTGGATCATCACGCGATCCGCCTGCTTGGCGGCGAGGCGCCCCACGACCTGCGCGATCACGTCCGCAGGATGTGGGTGAGCGCCACGGCCACGCCGTCCGCCGCGTCGGCGGGCTTGGGGGCCGCCGTGAGCCGCAACAGCCGGGCGACGAACCTGCCGACCTGCGCCTTCGGAGCCCCGCCCGCGCCCGTCACGGTCTTCTTCACGGTCGCGGGCGGATACTGCGCGATGGCGAGGCCCGCCTGCTCGGCGGCGAGGAGGATGACGCCGCGGGCGTGCCCCAGCACCAGGGTGGTATGGACGTTCTTCGAGTAGAAGGCGTTCTCCAGCGCCAGTGTGCCGGGGCGGTGCCGCGCGATCAGGCCGGTGATGTGCTCATGGAGCGCGCGTAACCGTTGGGGCAGGGGACTCCTGGCAGCGAAGCGGATCACTCCGCACTCGACCAGCCGGCCCATCCCCGAGCCGTTCCCGGTCTCGATCACGCCGTAGCCGGTGACCGAGGTGCCCGGGTCGACGCCCAGGACCTTCACGTCAGGCCGTCGCCGCCGCCAGCGCCTCGGCGTCGATGTCGAAGTTGGACGACACTTTGGCGACGTCGTCCATCTCTTCGAGCGCCTCGATCAGCGCGAGCAGCTGTTTCGCGTCCTTGCCGTCCACCCGCACGGCGCTCTTGGGAAGCATCGCGAGCTCGGCGGCCTGCACCGCGATTTTTTTCCCCTTGAGCTGCTCGCTGATCAGATGCAGCCGGCCCGCGGGCCCGGTGATGAGGAACGCGTCGCCCTCGCGCACCATGTCTTCCGCGCCGGCATCGAGGGCCGCCTCCATCACCGCATCCTCGTCGGCGCGCGTGGCGTCGACCGTGATCTGGGCCTTGCGGTCGAACATCCACGCCACCGAGTTCGCGGCACCGAGGTTGCCGCCGTAGCGCTGGAACACGTGGCGGATTTCCGCGACGGTGCGATTGGCGTTGTCCGTGGTCGCTTCGATGAGCAACGCCGCGCCGCCGGGACCGTACGCCTCGTACGTCACCTCTTCGTACGTCACACCCTCGAGCTCGCCGGTCCCCTTCTTGACGGCGCGCTCGATGTTGTCGAGCGGCATGTTCTCCGTCTTGGCCGCGTCGATGGCGGTGCGGAGCCGGGCGTTGCCCGCGGGATCGCCGCCGCCCTGCTTGGCGGCGATCGTGATTTCGCGGATCAGCTTGGTGAACAGTGCTCCCCGGCGCGCGTCGGTGACGGCCTTCTTCCGCTTGATTTGCTTCCACTTGCTGTGGCCGGCCATGGCTCTAACCTACAACGCTCACCGATCCGGGTCGAGCATGTCCTCGAACCGCATCCAGCGCCGGTAGAAGTACAGGTCCACGAACCCGGTCGGTCCGTTGCGATTCTTGAGCACGATGAGCTCCGTGGCGCCGTCCACGCCGTAGCCCGGGTTGTACATCTCCTCCCGGTACAGCCCGAGCACGAGATCGGCGTGCTGCTTGATGGCGCCCAGGTGTCCGAAGTCGTCGAGCGCGGGCCTCGCGTTGGGACGCTTGGCGTCGAACCTGGGCAGTTGCGACACGACGACGAGCGCCACCTGACGCTCGAGCGCCAGCGCTTTCAGCCGCTGCAGCACCAGCGCCAGGTCCTCGTCCTGCGTCGTTCGGGTCACGCCCGCGGGCGACGGCACGAGCTGCAGGTAGTCGACCATCACGAGGCCCAGCGCCGGCAGCGGCTCGAGCCGCCGGGCGACGGACTCGAAGTCCGGCGCCGCAAGGGGCAGGCTCGTGAGCGGAAGGTCGCGCAGCCGCACCGCCGCTCCGCCGATGCCGGCGCGCGTCTCGTCGTTGAGCTTCGCGCCGCGCAGCTCGTCCACCGCCACCCGCCCCTCGATCGCGAGCGCGCGCTCCATGAGCCGCTCCTCGTCCATCTCCCCCGAGAACAGGGCCACGCCGGTGCCACGTTGCGCCACGCGCAGCGCCAACCCCAGCGCGAGCGCCGACTTACCGGAGCCGATGTCGCCTCCCAGCACCACGAGGTCGCGGCGCCGCAGCCCGCCCCCCAGCAGCCGGTCGATCGACGGGAACCCGGTGGGAATCGTGTCGCTCGACACATCGCCCGGACGCTGCCGATCCACCCGCTCGACGAGGGACTCGGGCGAGTGGGCGGGTGAGGCGGAGGGGCGTTTCGGAAACCGACGGGTTGTCATGAAGGCCGCTCCTGTGCGTCTACGCGTCTCTGCGTCTGCGCGTCTAGCCTCCTATAGATGTATGCGCGCCGCCCGGGCGGCAACGGCGATGGCGTCTCCCGCCTCCGGGCCGAGCACCTCGCGCGCCGGCGCGACCAGCTGGGAGAGGACCATGGCGGCGGCGGCGGGTGTGGCGGGCTCGAGGTGCTGGCGCGCCGCGGCGAGCGCCCGGCGTAACGGCCCCGCCAGGGCGAGGCTCGCGAGCCGGTCCTCGATGGCTTGGAGTCTGCGGCGGTGGTTCCGCCCCGTCACGGGGTGCGGGGGCAGCAGCGCCTCGGCGGAGCGCACGACCAGCCACAGCGCGAACAGCCCCTGCCGCGCCGGTCCGCGGACGGCGTCCGCCACGAGACCGATCAGGCGCTCTTCGGCGGGCGAGGTGGCGCGGATCACGCGACCAGGCGATTCACCGCGGCGGCCACGTCCGCGGGCGTGATGTCGGCGAGGCAGCGATGGTGGCCCAAGGGGCACACCGCGGTGCCCGTGGCCGAGCAGGGACGGCAGTCGAGTTCGCGCTCGAGCACCACCGCGGGCGCCACGTAGGGGAAGAACCCGAACTGCGCGACCGTAGGCCCGAACAGGGCGACGACCGGGGTGCCGACACCGGTCGCCATGTGCATGATGCCCGTATCCCCCGACACGACGACGCGGGCGCGCTGCAGCAAGGCGCCCGTCTCCTGGAGCGAGAACTCTCCGGCGGCGCTGGCCGCCGCGCCCCCCCCCGCGGCGACGAGGTGGCGGGCGAGGCCGCGGTCTTCGGGCCCGCCGACGACGACGCCCTGGTACCCGGCCGCGCGCAGGCGCTCGCCCAGGGCGACCCAGTGCGCGATGGGCCAGCGTTTGGTGGCGTGGGCGGCGCCGGGCCCGAGCGCGGCGAGCGGCGCGCCGGCGAGGCCGCGCTCGGCCAGCCACTGCGCCACCCGCGAGGTGGCGCCCGTGCCGAGGCAGAACTCGGGAGGACCGCCGTCGGGCCGGGCGTCGAGCCGGCGCGCGGCCTCGAAGTAGCGCTCGGCCACGGGCATGGGCCGGCCGTACGCGTCGAGCTTGGCGGAGATGAGCAGCGTGCGGGCCAGCTTGCGCTTGCGGTACCCGGACCAGCGGCAGCGTACCAGCAGGCGGAGCCCGGCGCTGCGGAGGCTGCCGTGCAGGTCGAGCCCATGCGTCGGCGCCAGGGCCCGCAGCCGCCGGGCCAGGTGGCGGAGCGGCTCGTCCGGCTCGAGCGCCACGACTTCCGCCACATGGGGGTTGTCGGCGACCAGCGGCGCCATCGAGCGCTTCGTCACGTACACGAGCTTCGCCTCGGGGTGGCGGCGGGCGAGTGCGCGCACGAGCGGCGTGGTGAGCAGGATGTCGCCGATGGAGCTGAACCGGACGAGCAGGACGCACAGCACGCTGCCAAATAAGTCCTGCGTTGCCCGGGTTCGCCAGTCGCCATAGCTTAGGCCTATGCCGCGGCCGAAGACCATTCTGTGGGTGGACGACGAAGTGGAGGGGCTCGCCGCCCACCGCCGCTTTCTCGAGGCCCAGGGGTTCTCGATCGCGTCGGCGGCGCACGGCGACGACGCGCTCGCCCTGCTGCGACGCCAGTCCTACAGCATTGTACTCCTCGACGAACAGATGCCCGGGCGGCGTGGACTCGAGCTGATCGGCGAGATCCGGGCGATCGACGCCGGCGTGCCGGTGGTGATGGTCACCCAGAGCGAGGACGAAGGCACGCTGCGCGAGGCGATCGGCGTCGAGGTGGACGACTATCTGGTCAAGCCGGTCCAGCCGCGCCAGATACTGTCGGTCGTCACGCGCCTGCTCGAGGGCGACCGCATCCGCCAGCAGCGTCTGGCGCGCGACTTCGTCACCCGGTTCCGCGAGCTCGAAGGGCGCCGCGGCGCGACGCTGGCCTGGCGCGAATGGATCGAGTTGGTCGCCGAGCTGTCGCGCTGGGAAGTGCGGCTGGGGGCCGCCAACGAGCCCGGGCTATCGGAGGCGCTGCGCGCGCTGCAGCGCTCGCTCCGCAAGGACTTCGCCGAGTACGTGGCCCGCCAGTATCCTCGCTGGCTCGCCGCTCCGGAAGGCGACCGGCCGCCCCTCTCGGTGGACGTGGGAGCCGAGTTCCTGGTACCGGTGCTCAAGGCCGAGGGCCGCGCGCTGTTCGTCGTGATCGACTGCCTGCGGCTCGACCAGTGGGAGGTGCTGCGGGAGCTCGTGACGCCGCTGTTCGACGTCGAGGAGTCGCACTACTACAGCATCCTTCCGACCGCGACGCCGTTCGCGCGCAACGCGATCTTCTCGGGGATGTTTCCGATGGAGATCGCCGCCCGCCATCCTACGTGGTGGGGGCAGCCGTCCGACGAAGAGAGCCTCAACGCGCACGAGGGCGAGCTCCTGGCCGAGCAGCTGGCGGAGCTCATGGGACGGCCGGTCCCGGTGCGGTACGAGAAGTTGTTCGGCTCGGGCGAGGGCGAGCTGGTGCGCCGCCTCCCGGCGCACCTTGCCCAGGACGGCGTCACGGCCCTGGTGTTCAACTTCGTCGATCAGCTGACGCACGGGCGCTCCGAGAGCGCGATCCTGTACGAGGTGGCGCGGGACGAGGCCGCGCTGCGGAGCCTGACGCGCACCTGGTTCGAGCGCTCCCCCGTGCTCGCGGCGCTGCGCGAGGCCGAGCGGCGCGGCGTGACGGTGCTGCTCACCACCGACCACGGCTCGATCCATTGCGAGACGCCGGCCACGGTGTACGCAAAACGCGACGCCACGGCCAACCTGCGCTACAAGTTCGGCGAAGATCTGCGCAGTGAGGATCCGGAGGCCGCGATCGTCGTGGAAGACCTCAAGGCGTTCGGCCTGCCGGGCATGGCGCTCGGCGTCCGGCTGCTGCTCGCGACCTCGGACCGGTTCTTCGTCTATCCCACCAAGCTGCGCGAGTATCAGGCGCGCTATCGCGGATCGTTCCTGCACGGCGGCGTGACGCCGGAGGAAATGATCCTTCCCGTCGCTCTGCTCACGCCGCGCGGTCGCACGCGGCGGGCGGGTGGACCGGGGGGTGCGGGAGGGGGAGGGGCGCGCTGAGATGAGTCGCAGCACTCGGCTGCTGCAGTTGCTCCGTCCGTATACTTCCCTGTTCATCGTCAACCTCGCCGCCACCGTCGTCGCCTCGGTGCTCGACGGGGCCACCTTCGTGCTGCTCATCCCGTTTCTGCGCACTCTGTTCGGGCAGCAAGCGCTCCCCGCGACGGGCGGCTCGGTCGTCGAGCGGATGCTCGCGACGGCGGTCGGTCCGCTGCTGCAGGGGGGCGCTCCGGACGCGGCGTTGCGCAACGTCGTGCTGGTCCTGCTCGCCACGCTGGTCGTCAAGAACGCCCTGGCGTACAGCGCGGCGCTCACCAGCGTGGCCATCCAGGAGAACGTCGTGCGGGATCTGCGGGTGCGTCTTTTCGGGCACCTGCAGGCGCTCCCCCTGGTGTTCTTCCAGCGCACCCGCGGCGGCCAGCTCCTGGCCCGGGTGATCAACGACACGGACCAGGTCAAGTCGGCGATCACCGCCGCGCTCGCGTCGTTGCTGCAGAACGTCAGCCTCATCGTCGTCTACCTCGCGATCCTCATCGGCCTCTCGTGGCGCCTGACGCTCGTCGCGCTGGTGTGCGCGCCGCTCCTCGTGCTCATCGTGCGGCCGATGGTCGGGAAGGTGCGGCGCCGGTCGCGCGAGCAGGCGGACCAGCGCGGGGAGCTCACGAGTCTCGTGAGCGAGCTCGTGGGCTCGATCAAGCTGGTACGGGCGTACGTGGCGGAGCGGTTCGAGGCCGAGCGGTTTCGCGCGCTGGCGGACCGCTATCGCAAGGGGGTGCTGCGCGCGCAGCGGTATGCCATCCTCACGAGTCCGGTGAGCGAGGTGTTCGCCGGGGGGGTGATCGTCCTGATCTTCGCCGTTGGTACGCGGCTGGCGTTGGGACCGGCCGCCGTCCTGCGACCCGAGGTGTTGATCGCATTTCTCGCGGTGGCGCTGCGCCTCATGTCTCCCGTCAAGTCCGTGGCCAATTATCCCACGGCGATGGCCGGAGCGCTCGCGGCGGCCGACCGCGTGTTCGAGGTGCTCGACCTCGAGGCCGAAGAAGGGGACCGGCCGGGCGAGGTGCCCGCGCGCTTCGAGCGGTGCATCGAATACCGCGGCGTCACGTTCTCCTACAACGGTGAAGCGCCGGTGCTGCACGGCGTCGACCTGGAAGTGCGGCGCGGCCAGGTGGCCGCGGTCGTGGGGCCGTCCGGGGCGGGGAAGACCACGCTGGTGGATCTGCTGCCGCGCTTCTACGAGCCGACGGGCGGCACGATCATGGTGGACGGCGTGCCGATCACGCGGTTCACGCGCTCGAGCCTGCGGTCGCTCATGGGCATCGTCTCCCAGGAGACGATTCTCCTGAACGACACGGTGTTCGCGAACATCGCCTACGGGCGGAGCGATTTCACGCTCGACCAGGTGCAGGCCGCGGCCCGCGCGGCCAACGCGGACGCCTTCGTCTCGCAGCTTCCCGAGGGCTACCACACGCTGCTGGGGGAGCGCGGCACGCGGCTCAGCGGGGGTGAACGCCAGCGGATCGCGATCGCGCGGGCCCTGCTGCGGGACCCGCCGATCCTGATTCTGGACGAGGCGACGAGCGCGCTGGACATGGAGTCCGAGCGCCTGGTACAGGAGGCGATCGACCGGCTGATGGCGCACCGCACGACGTTCGTCATCGCCCACCGGCTCGCCACCGTGCAGCACGCCGACGTGATCGTCGTGCTCGCCGACGGGCGCGTCGTCGAGCAGGGGACGCACGCCACCCTGTACGCGGCGGGCGGGTTGTATCGGCGGCTGCACGACATGCAGTTCCGCCCGTGACGTGATCTCCGGGTTCACTATCGTCCGGAACGCGGTGAAGCTCGACTATCCCATCGTTCCGGCCATCCGCTCGATTCTCGACATCTGTGACGAGGTGCTCGTCAACGTCGGCAAGTCGGACGACGACACGCGCGATCTCGTCGAGTCGATCGGCGACCCGCGAGTACGCATCCTCGACAGCGTGTGGGATCTGTCGCTTGGCGGCGGCATGCTCGCCTTCGAGACGAATCGGGTCATGGCGGCGTGCGCCGGAACCTGGGGCGTTTACATCCAGGCCGACGAGGTGCTGCACGAGTCCGGCGCGGCGCTGATCCGTGAGCAGCTGCTACGCTGCGACGGCGAGCCACGCGTCGAAGGCTTGCTGGTCGATTACCTCCATTTCTATGGCGATTTCGACACCATTGCCACCAACCGCCAGTGGTACCGCCGCGAAGTGCGCGTCGTCCGGCTCGGGAGGGACATACGCTCGTACGAGGCTGCACAGGGCTTCCGCGTCGGACCGAAGTTCCGGCGCGTACGGGCACGGGCGACCGCGGCGCCGATGTTCCACTACGGCTGGTCGCGTTCTCCACGGTCGCTGGGCGCGCGACTCGCAGAGGACGAGGCAATCCATCACGAGATGCGAGACCGTCTCCGGGCGCGCCGGGCGCGCGGCTCCCTGGGGTGGACGCCGCTGTTACGGCCCTTCCGCGGCGCACATCCACGCGCTGCCCTCGAGTGGATCGCCGCACGTCGCAGCACGGCGGCGGGCGTCGGACCGCGTCGCATCAAGCTCGGGAACCTGCGCCACTATGTCTCGGATTGGATCGAACGCTTGACGGGTGTGCGGGTGTTCGAGTATCGGAACTACATCGAGGTGTGACGGGTGGCCCTGCTCAGGGGCGCTGGCTGGCCCGATGGCAAACGGCCCGTCTCGAGCAGGCCCCGGTACATCCGCAGGTATTCTTGCGTCATCACTAGGTGCGAGAAGTGCCGCTCCGCGTGCGCGCGGCAGGCGTAGGGGTCCCACTCGGCCAGGCGGCCGCGCAACGCCACCAGCTCGTCCAAGGTCGTTCCCAATCCACCAGTTTCGGGGGAGACCAGTTCGGGCAGCGACCCGCGGGGAGACCCGATGATCGGCGTGCCGCTGGCGAGCGCCTCGAGGATGTTCACCGGGCAGGGATCCTCCCAGCGCACGGGCATCCACAGGCAGCGTGCTCCCGCCAGCAGCTCGCGCTTCCTCGTGCCCCCGACTTCGCCCACGAACCTCACATAGCGCGAGAGACTGGGACGCCATCCGCCCGCGAGTACCAGACGCACCCGACACCGCTTCGCGGCCGCGATGGCCACCTGCCACCCTTTCACGCTGTGCAGTCGGGCCAGGAAGAGATCGTAGTCACCCTTCTGGGCGCGGAACTCGTACTCGTCGAGACGGACACCGTTGCGAACGAACCTGTCCGTTCCGTGACGCCGGGCGTGGTCCTGGCTGACGCAGATCGTGCGGTCATCGATGCGCTGCCCGCCGCTCAAGTTGCCGTGTAGCGTCCACACCCAGTCGACGCCCGCCGGAGGGTACGCCACCGAGCAATGGTAGTGCATGATGTCGACGCGTTCACTGACGTATCGACGCAGGTCGAACTCCGGGCAGCGCACCTGTTCCGGACGGACTTCGACGACCCGCACGCCCGGAATGCGACTCCCCGGCGGCGCGAGCAGGGTCACCTGGTGACCCAGCTCGACCAGGCCCTGACACAGCCACACCGCGATGCGCTCCGCGCCGCCGTACTTCGGAACGGGGAGCCGCACGTGGTGGAATTGAACGATATGCACGGCGCGTCACGCCGGTACGCAGGGCGGCGTGCGTTTGCCCGCCGGCAGCGCATCGGTCTCGAGCAGGTGGCGATACATGCGCAGGTACTCCCCCGCCATCACCATGTGCGTGAAGAACCGCTCCGCGTGCGCCCGGCAGACCGCGGGGTCGCGGGTGTGGATCCGTTCGGCGGCGGCAATGATCTCTTCCATCGTGTCGCACAGCGCACCCACGTCGGAGGAAATGAGCTCCGGCAGGGCGCCGCGCCGCGTGCCCAGCACCGGCGTGCCCGACAGCAGCGCCTCGACCGTGACGAGGCCGAACGGCTCGTCCCACTGCGCCGGGTTCCACAGGCAGCGCGCACGCGCCAGCAGGGCCGCCTTGGTGCTGCCGTCCACCTCGCCCACGTACTGCACGGATCCCGTAAAGCTGGGCCGCCAGCCGCCGGCCACGATCAAACGGTGTCCGCTGTGCTTCGCGGCCTCGACCGCCCAGTGATAGCCCTTGGTGCTGTGCAGTTTCCCGAGGAACAGGTCGTATTGCGACGCGCGCTTGGGGAAGCGGCGGAAGACATAGTCCGCGGGATCGAGCCCGTTGTACACGAACGTCTCGCTCTTGTGGCGGCGCGCGTGGTCGTGGGAGAGAAAGATGCTGTTGGGGAAGGGAGCGACGCCCGCCTTCAAGTTGCCGTGCACCGTCTGGACGAGCGGCGGCGAGGCGGGCGGGTGGCGCAGCGGGAAGTGCACGTGCACCAGGTCGGCGTCGCGCGGGACGTACGGCGCGAGCGCGGCGCCGTCGCCGAACTTGCGGGGCGGCACCGCCACGACCGTCGCCTCCGGGACACGTGTGCCGGGGGGCGCGAGCAGCGTGACGCGCGTGCCGAGCGCCGCGAGCCCGCGCACCAGCGCCATGATCACACGTTGCGGACCGCCGTAACCCTTCGCCGGCAGCGGCTGATGGGAGGCGACCGCGATGTGCATGGGCGAAATAGTATAACTACCTTTGACGCATGCCAGGCCGGCCGCTCACGATCCTGCAGCTGACGCATCAGGGCGGCGGCTCCGGCTCGACCGTGGCGATCGCGAACTTGAGCCGGCTGCTCGCGCGCCGGGGGCATCGCGTCCTGATCGGCTGCCGGCCCGGCACGATGCTCGCGGAGCTCGCGCGCGACGCCGGACTCCCGCTCGTGCCGCTCGATTTCCGCCGCCTCGGGCCCCTGGCCGCCGCGCTCGGCGAGGTGATCGTGCGGGAGGGTGTGGACGTGGCGAACAGCAACGCCACGCGCGACCGCCGCGCCCTCACTTGGCTGCGGTGGCGAGGACGACTGCCGATCCCCTTCGTCGTGACGCGCCACACCATGCCCCTCACCTCGCCCGCGGAGCTGATTGCCGTGGGGCTCTCGGCCGATCGCACCATCGCCGTTAGCCCCGCGGTGGCGCTGGGGTTGCGCCGGCGCCTGCACCCGCGCGGGCGCCTCCGCGTCGTGCCGAACGGCATCGACTGCGAGCGGGTCGACGCGCCCCCCTCGGACGCCGAGCTCGCCGCCGCGCGCGCCGCCCTGGGCCACCCGGACGGTCGGCCGGTGGTGCTCGTACTGGCGCGCCGCAAGGACCAGCACATCCTGCTGCAGGGCCTCGTGGCTTTGCAGCGGGCGGTCCTGGTCGCTTGCGTAGGGATCGAGCGGGATCCCGAGCTCCGGGCGATCGAGGGTCGCGTGCCGGCGCAGCATCGCATCGTGTACGTCCCCTTTACGGACCGGCCCCTCGCCTTTGCCCGCCTCGCGGACGTGTCCGCCCTGCCGTCGCGTATCGAGGGGCTCTCCATCGCGCTGCTCGAGACGATGGCCCTGGGACTCCCCGCCGTGGCCTCGCGCGCCGGGGGCAACCCCGACGTCATCACGTCGGGAGAGACCGGTGTGCTCGTGCCGCCGCTCGATCCGCTCGCCTGGGCCGGCGCGCTCGAGCGCGTGCTGGGCGATCGGGCGTTCGCGCAGCGGATCGCGCGAGCGGGCCGTGACCTCGTGCGCCGCGAGTTCACGTTGGAGCGCGCCGCCGAGCGGACCGAGACGGTCTACCGCGAGGCCCTGGAGCGACGGCGCGGTTGAGCCCGACGCTCCTCCTCGCCCTCAACTTCCCCCCGTTCGGCGGCGGCATCGCGCGCATGATGGGCGAGGTGGCGCTCCGCTACCCGGCGCACGGCCTGCTCGTCTCGACGGGCACCTGGCCCGGGAGCGATCCGGGCGACTTCCCCCAGACGATCGACCGCGTGGCGGTGGGCGCGAAGCGGCTGCGCACGCTGAACGGGCTGGTCCGCTGGACCCGGCGTGCCGCGGAGCTGGCGCGCCGCGCCAACCCGGGTTTCGCGTGGTGCGACGAGATCAAACCCGCGGGATACGCCGCGGCCTGGCTGCACGCGCGACGCGGTCTGCGGTTCGGCGTGCTGGCCCACGGAGCCGATTTCTTGCTGCTGCAGGCGAAGGTGCGGCGCTCCCGCTTCAAGCGCTGGACGACGCGACGGATCCTCGAGGGCTGTGCGGTGATCGTCGCCAACAGCCGCTGGACGGCGGACCTCGCGCGGGCGGTGCTCGAGTCGCTCGGCTGCCACGCCCTCGCCGCCGACATCCGCGTCGTGCATCTCGGCACCACGCCGGCCCGGTTCCGTCCCGGCATCGACCCACGGGCCGTGCGTGGCAGATACGGGCTCGACGGCGGTCCGTGGCTGCTCACGGTGGCCCGACTCGACTTCCACAAGGGGATCGACACCGTGATCCGGGCGCTCCCGGCGATCCGGGCGACCGTTCCAGGCACCCGCTACGCGGTCGCCGGGATCGGGAGCCGGCGCGGTGCGCTCGAAGCACTGGTCGCGGAGCTCGGCCTGGGAGAGGCGGTGCGCCTGCTTGGCTTCGTTCCGGACCAGGACCTGCCCGCGCTGTACAACGCGGCCGATCTGTTCGTGCTGGCGTCCCGGCGGCACGACCTGCTGGTCGAGGGATTCGGCATCTCCTGTGTGGAGGCGTCCGCGTGCGGCCTGCCGGTGATCGGCAGCCGCTCCGGAGGCATTCCCGAGGCCATTCGTGAGGGCGAAACCGGGCTGCTCGTGGAGCCGGACGATCCGGCCGCCGTGACGGCGGCGGCCGTGCGGGTGCTCGAGGACGAGGCGCTGCGCCGCCGCTTGGGCGCCGCCGGGCGCGCCGCCGTCGAGAGCTACTACAATTGGGACCGGGTCACGGCCGATCTGGTCCGCATCGACCGGGAATTCCGCCGGTCGCGAGCCTAGATTGATCGTGATGACCACCTTGCTCCTGGCGCAGGACTTCCCCCCGAGAGGCGGCGGCATCGCCCGGTTGCACGGCGAGCTGGCGAAGCGGTTCCCCCGGGGCGAGCTCATCGTCTCCACTCCCGGCGATCCCGACGCGTCCGAGGTGGACAGCGGTCTTCCGGCCATCGTGGATCGACTTCCCATGGGCGTGCATCGCACCAAGACGCTGCCGGCGGTCTTGTTCTGGTCGCGGCGCGCGGCGAGCCTCGCGCGCCAGCATCGCGTCCGGTTCGTGCACTGCGGCAACGTGAAGCCGGCGGGGTATCCGGCGCGCTGGGTCCACGAGCGGCTGCACATTCCCTACGGGATCTTTTTCCACGGAGCCGACCTGCTCAGCGAGCAGCACAAGATCCGGCACTCGCGTCTCAAGCGTCGCACGGCGCGGGTGATCTTCGGAGGGGCCGCCGTCCTCATGGCCAACAGCACTTGGACCCGCGACCTCGCGCTCTCGCTGCTGGGCGACCTGGGCCTCGATGGGCACGGCCGGCGGCTCCGCGTCGTGCACCTCGGCACGGACCCGACGTACTTCCGTCCCGGTGTCGATGCGGGCGCGCTGCGTGAGCGGTTCGACCTGCCCGACAACGGCACGCGCTGGCTCGTGACCGTCGCCCGCCTGCAGCAGCACAAGGGGATGGACACGGTGATCGAGGCGCTGCCGGCCATCCTCGAGCACGCGCCGGACGTGCGCTACGCGGTCGCCGGGACCGGGCCCGACCGGGAGCGGCTCGAGAAGCGGGCGCAGCAGTTGCGCCTCGGCGACCGCGTCCGCTTCCTGGGCGGCATCGGCGATCAGGACCTGCCGGCGTTTTACAATCTCGCGTCCCTGTATGTCGGCGCCTCGCGGCGGGCCGAGCGGCTCGGCGTGGAGGGGTTCGGGATCTCGCTGGTGGAAGCCTCCGCGTGCGGCCTGCCGGTGGTCGCGGGCAACTCAGGGGGCGTGCCGGACGCCGTGCGCGACGGCGAGACGGGCATTCTCGTGCCTCCCGAGGAGCCCACGGCCATCGCCGCCGCGGTGTGCCGGCTGCTGGCGGACCCCGCCGCGGCCAAGCGCATGGGACAGAACGGCCGCCGCGCGGTGGAGACCTACTTCAACTGGGACCGCGTGGTACGCGATCTCCGCGACATCGAATCCCAGGCCGTGTCCGGCGCGTGAGCGGCCCCCCCCCGTCCGCTCCGATGGATGACGTCCGCTGGTTCGCTCCGGAAGCATTCTTTGCGCTGGTCGTCCCGCGGTTGCGGGAGCGGGGCCTCGCCATCGCGCTGGAGGGCGACCGGCCGGCGCGACTCGCGATCGCGATGGACGCGCGGGTCGCGGCCGCCGCGTATGCGTACGCGACCCGAGCGCGGTGTCCGCTGATCCACTATGTCTGGGATCTCCCGCCCTGGCGACTGGGGCGGGGTCGGCCCGACTGGGTCTGGCACGTATTCGGGCGGTATCTACGGGTGCCCCGCCTGGGAGGGCGGTACGCGGAACGGCGGGGGTACTACAGCCGGCTGCGCTTCGTCGCGACGCACGCCCGGGAGGTGTGGGTGCCGAGCGCGCACACCGCCGCCAGCGTGCGGGAGCGCTGGGGCGTGGCCTGCCGGCAGGTGCCCTTCTGCTTCGATTCGGACCGGTTCACGCCCGCGCCGGGCGCGCGTCCGCGTGGTCTGCTCAGCGTGTCCCGTCTCACCGCGCACAAGGACCATGCGGCCGTCATTCGGGCCGCGGCGCGGTTCGAGCCGAAGCTGCCGGTGCGGATCGTGGGCAACGGCCCGGAGCGCGGCGCGCTCACGCGCCTGGCGAGGGACCTGGGTGTGGAGTGCGCCATCCAGTCCGGCTTGTCAGAGTGTGAGATGGCGACCGCCTACCGCAGCGCGGAGGTCGTGGTCTGTCCCAGCCGGTTCGAAGGATTCGGACTCACGCCGATGGAGGCGATCGCGTGCGGCCGGCCGGTCGTCGTGTCCGACATTCCGCCGCACCGGGAGTTCCTCGGGACCGCACCCCGGTTCTTCGCGGTGGGCGACGACGACGGCCTCGCCGCAGCGATCGCTGCGGCGCGGTCGGGTCCGCCGGCGCGGCCCGAGGCACTGCGCTCCCTGCGCATCGAAGCCGCGGCGGAGCGCTTCAGCGTCGGGCTCGCGCCCTATCTCGCCTAGCTGTAATTGACGCGGTTGTTCGCTGAGCTCAGCCGATGGGCCGAACGCCGTGAGAACACGAGGCAGCCCACGAATAGCAGGACCTCGGCCCAGACGATGACGCTGTAGCCGTCAACAAGATGCTGGACCTTCAAGCCGACCAGATCTCGCCCGGTCAGCCCGACTGCCATCATCATGGCTACCAGCACGTACACGAACACCCGGGGCCCTGGCTCGAGCTCTCGCATGCGGATTGACAGAAAGCAGTAGAAGGTAAAGAAGAAGGTCACCAGATGTGCCTTCCACGTGATGCCCGAGAGGAGGTGCCCCGCGAGAAATACGCTGCCCAGCTCGAACACATTGACGGGGGCGTCCCGTAACCGCAGTGCGAGGAGATTGGCGACGAATGCCAGCAGTACGACGGCGACGAGCGTGCGGTAGATCGCCCCGGCGGTCCGTTCGGAGGTCGGTAGCAGCGGCCGGTAGTCTGGGTTGAAGTCGTCGTGCGTGGGAACGGTCAGCCGGTACACCAGCGCGCCGAGGTTCTGGTTAGTGGAGCTCGAGATCACGTGGCCCCGCTCGAACCGGCCGAGAACCTTCGTCTGGTACTGGGCGAGGTCACGCACCCCGGTCTCCGCACCGCGGAACACGAGGGGTAGGGTCAGGCAGGCGGCGACGGCAGGGACCAACGCCAGGGCAGCACGGGGCCGGCCCCGTAGAACCAGCCATCCGACGAACACCCCGGGCACCAACTTGATGGCGGCTGCCGTGACGAAAGCGGCGGCCGCCCAGGCGTCGTGGCCGTCCAAATACGCCTTGATGCCGAGGAGGCAAAGGACAAAAATGATCTCATTCAGCTGGATGAGATTGAAGTTGTTGAAGAAGAATTGCAGCGAGAGAACCACAGCGACGACGAGGGGCCAAGCGGCGCGATTGCGCTGCGGATGGAGCTTGTCGAAAATCCCCTTCGTGAGGTAGACGGCGACGGGTAGGAGCAGCAGGTTGACGAAGTACAGCATCGCGGCCGATACCGGCAACGGCAGCAAGGCGAACAGTTGGAAGACCATCCCAGCGAACGGTGGGTATGCGGGGCCGCGGACATGGGGCGGGAGGTCGAAAAGTGGGCGTCCCGTCAGGAAGTAATATCCCTGCAGCCAGAACGCACCGAAATCGCTGTGCACGACCGTCTCCCGCGCTCCCCGCGCGGCCGACACCCTCCATAGCACCAACAGGAGGAGCAAACCGGTCAGCGCCGCCAACACTTGCTGCGACGTCCAGACGGGGCGTCGCAAGAGCCGTTTCAACACCTGCCCCTGCCTCGAGGAGCTCACGCTTCACGTTCCCGAGCTGGGGAGCCAGCTCCAGCCGGACATCCGCAACAGAGCGCGCGTACTCGACGATGCCGCCAGATCCTCGGCGGTGGCCCCATGGCGCTCCAGCGCATCCCGCGGAGCGGCTGCGAACAACTTCCTCGTCACTTACGGCTAGCCCGCCGCGTCGGCCGCCTTGGGCGCGGCCGCGGGGCGCGCGCTGATCGCGTAGGTGGGGCAATGGCGGATGAACTCGCCGTCGATCGGCGACCATTCCTGCTCGGGTCGCGTGACGACCGCCTTGCCTTGCGCGTCGAGCACGAACATCCCGGGCGGGGCCTGCACCAGACACGCCCCGCAGCCGATACAGCGCTCCCGCTGGACCCGGATGGTCACGGCGCGGCGCGGGTACACGCCGGCGTCACGCGGCGCCGGCCACTCGGCCGGGCGGTCGAGCCCGGCCACGGTGGCGCGATACCCTTCCTCGACGATCTCACGCAGGTGGTCGAAGTCGAAGGCGGAGATGTGCTCGACGCGCGGGTGGATATAATAGATGGGCGGGGTGGTCCACTCGCGCATGCGCAGCTCCAGCAGCGATTGCATCGCGATCTCGGTGGCGCGCGCGAACACCGCTGCGAAGCCATCCTCCTGCGTGTCCGCGCGAAACGCGTTCGACGCGGACACGTCGATCGCGAGGATGAGGTCGGTGCCGAGGATGCGTCCTGTGCCCACGGGCAGGTTGTCCACCGTAGCGCCGTCCACGTAGAAGCGTCCGCGGATCTCACGCGGCGGCAGAAAGCCGGGGATGGCGCACGAGGCGAACACGGCGTCTTTCACCGGCACCTCGTCCAGCCCCTCGAGTCCCCAGAAGACCTGCATCCCCGAGTTCACGTCCACGGTGTTCACGACGAGCGGATGGTGCAGGTCTTGGAAGGTGGCGTCGCCGACGAGGCGGTGGATCAGCAGGTCGAGCGGCTCGCGGCGGAACAGGGCGGGGGAGCGCATTCGCTTGAAGGCCATGTCCGCGTGCGCCACCACGAACACGTCCTTGCGGCGCAGCTTGATCGCGACGTCGCGCAGCTCGGCGATGCTCCGACCCGCCGACCAGGCGGCGCCCACCATCGCGCCGACGCTCGAGCCGACGATCTGCGCCGGTACGAGGCCGCGCTCGGTGAGCGCCTGCAGCACGCCGATGTGGGCGACGCCCTTCATGCCGCCGCCGCCCAACACGAGGGTGAATC